>WNGR01001645.1_pt1 | contig 25446 bp, 28 predicted proteins | sample 5407581 | NCBI WGS metagenome assembly WNGR01 (sample SAMN13153383, study PRJNA577476) | soil metagenome | isolation source: 80 cm soil or saprolite under Garry oak tree replicate 2 | place: USA:California | collected 2016-06-15
CGGTGACCGGCGCGGGCGCGAATGGCGTCTTCCGCGTCAAATCGTTCGAGGAAGCGCTCAAGAAGCGTTTCGGCCCGAAATCGCTGGAAGGGATGACGATCCCGGCCGACGGCATGGGCAGCGACATCCACGGCAGCGCCGAGTACCGCGCCCACCTCGTCGGCGTGCTCGCGCGCCGCGCGGCCGCGGCGGCGGTCGCGTAGCGAATTCGCGCCCAGGGCGGCGCGTTAGATTGCGGATGATGAAGAAAGTAGGGCCCACCGCGCTCCCGGCCTCGATCGACGCCACGCTCGATCTGCTCGCGGCGGCGGATTATCTCGCCGACCGGTCGCTGGCGACGGTGCTGTTTCTGGCGCTCAAGATGGGCCGCCCGCTGTTCCTGGAAGGCGAGGCCGGCGTCGGCAAGACCGAGATCGCCAAGGTGCTTTCCGCCACGCTCGGCCGGCGGCTCATTCGCCTGCAGTGCTACGAAGGGCTCGACGTCGCGGCGGCGGTCTATGAGTGGAACTATGCGGCGCAGATGATCGCGATCCGGGTCGCCGAAGCCGGAGGTGAGCACGACCGCGAGCGGCTCGAGCATGACGTCTTCTCCGAGCGTTTCCTGATCAAGCGGCCGCTCCTGCAGGCGCTCGAGCCCGACACCGCGGGCGCGCCGGTGCTGCTGATCGACGAGCTCGACCGCGCCGATGAGGCGTTCGAGGCCTTCCTGCTCGAGGTGCTGGCCGATTTCCAGGTGACGGTGCCCGAGCTCGGCACGGTCAAGGCTGCGCAGCCGCCGATCGTCGTCATCACCTCGAACCGTACCCGCGAGATCCACGACGCTCCAATCGCACCCGCGAGATCCACGACGCGCTCAAGCGCCGCTGCCTCTACCACTGGGTCGGCTATCCCAATGCCGAGCGCGAATTGAAGATCGTGCGCGCCAAGGTGCCGGGCATCGGCAAGGCCCTGTCCGAGCAGGTCGTGCATTTCGTGCAGACGCTGCGCAAGCAGGATCTGTTCAAGGCGCCGGGCGTCGCCGAGACGCTCGACTGGGCATCTGCGCTCGCCGAGCTCGACGCGGTGGCGCTCGACCCGGCAACCGTCTCCGACACGCTCGGCGTGCTGCTCAAGTACCAGGACGACATCGTCCGCATCGAAGGCAGCAAGGCGAAGGAGCTGATCGAGGAGGTGCGCGCGGAGCTGCGCGCGGCGGAGTAGCGTTCATTCCGCCGCGTCGAGGGCAACGGTCAGGCGATGCCCGAGCGCCGCGAGAGCGCGTTCAATGGCCTCAAGCGGAGGATAATTGGCGAGGTCGGTGAGACCGCGGACATCCGCAATCGGAACCCGCAGCCGTTTCGCCAAGTCCTTATGCGAAACTTTCTCCCGCCGCATTGCGGTGTACAGAGCAACTTGCGCGGCTGAGACGGCGCTCGGGGAGACCAAATATTCACCAGGCTTGGTTTTCGAGGGTTCCGGAATGTCGCGCCCCTCGTCGACCAAGACGGCAAGGATGGTTTCCAGGCAATCAGCCGCTTCCGTCAACGCATCGGCCACCGTTTCACCCTGGGTCGCCCCGAAGGGAAGGTCCGGAAAAGTCACGACATAGCCGCCGTCTTCGTCAGGTTCCAATCGACAGCGGTAAGCGATGGAGGACATGCCGTTTCTCACAGGCCGCGGAGGTCCTGAGGCTTAATTCCCAGATCCCGACACATGCTCGACAATGTCCCTTTTTTCAACTCTTTTCGCGAGTCTGGCAACACCGTGAAGCGCGTGCCGAGCCAAACCGTGCCGTGGCTGCCTTTCCCGCGACGCGGATCAAATCCAAATTGAATCCCATGCCGCCTTGCAAATTCCTTCACGAGATCAATGAATTCGTTGCCACGCATAGACATCCCGCCGACCGACAATAGTGTAGACTTCCCGAAACTGGCAATCCAAGCGACGGCTATGACCACACCTCGTGAGGGCCGCCTGGCCGAGAACATCCTCTACTTCGCCCGCGCCTTGCGCGCCGCCGGGATTCCGGTCGGGCCGGGCGCGGTGCTCGATGCGCTGGCGGCGGTCGAGGCCGCGGGGGTCGGGACGCGCGAGGATTTCTATTGGACGCTGCACGCGGTGTTCGTGAAGCGGCACGAGCATTCGCTCCTCTTCGATCAGGCGTTCCGCATCTTCTTTCGCAAGCATGCCTTCCTCGACCAGCTCCTGGCTTCGCTGCTGCCGCAGGCGCCGGCGCGCGCGCCCGAGCCGCCCAAGCCCGGTGCGCAGCGGGTCGAGGAGGCGCTGTTCGCCGGGCTGCAGGGAACCGAACGGCAGAAGCCCGAAGTCGAGGTCGACGCCCGCCTCACCGTGTCCGACCGCGAGCTGCTGCAGAAGAAAGACTTCGCCCAGATGACTCTGGCCGAGATCGCTGCCGCCAAGGAGGCCATCAAGCGCCTTGTGCTCTCGCTCGACGAGGTCAGGACCCGGCGGCTTGCGCCGCATCGGCATGGCCACCTCGTCGACATCCGCCGCACGCTGCGCGCGAGCCTCAAGGCCGGCGGCGCGATCATCGACCTCAAATATCTCGGCCCCCGCTTGAAGGCGCCGCCGATCGTGGCGCTGCTCGATATTTCGGGCTCGATGAGCCAGTACACCCGGCTCTTCCTGCATTTCCTCCATGCGGTGACCGATGCGAGGAAGCGCGTGGGGACCTTCCTGTTCGGCACCAGGCTCACCAACGTCACCCGCGCGCTGAAGGCGAAGGACCCGGACGAGGCGCTCGCCGCCTGCGCCGCGAGCGTCCAGGACTGGTCGGGGGGCACCCGGATCGCGACCTCGCTCAAGGCCTTCAACAAGCTATGGGCGCGGCGCGTCCTCACCCAGGGCGCGATCGTGCTCCTCATCACCGACGGTCTCGAGCGCGACGGCGGCGAGCGCCTCGCCTTCGAGATCGACCGGTTGCACCGCTCCTGCCGGCGGCTCATCTGGCTCAATCCGCTGTTGCGCTTCTCCGGCTTCGAGGCCAAGGCCAAGGGCATCCGCGCCATGCTGCCGCACGTTGACGAATTGCGCCCGATTCACAATCTGGAGTCCATGGCCGAGCTTGTCCGCGCGCTCTCGGAACGCGGCGCACGGACAGATGAACCGAAGGCTTGGCTGGAGAAGGTGGCATAGGGCACTTCATTGTTGGCGTATTCGACCGGACAGGTGCTAACCTCGAACAAGGAGAAGCTCGATGGAAACGCTCGCGCGCGACGAAGACATCCTCAAAGCCGCCGAGGACTGGCGCAAACAGGGTCGCGGGGTCGCGCTTGCGACCGTGGTCGAGACCTGGGGCTCGGCGCCGCGGCCGGTCGGCTCGAATCTCGTCATCGACGATGAGGGCAATTTCCTCGGCTCGGTGTCGGGCGGTTGCGTGGAGGGCGCGGTGGTGACCGAAGCGCTCGACGTGATCGAGAGCGGCAAGCCCAAGACGCTCGAATTCGGCGTCGCCGACGAGACCGCCTGGAAGGTCGGGCTTTCCTGCGGCGGCACGATCCGGGTCTATCTGGAAAAGGTGGAGTAACGGGCTTTGCGCCTCGACATCCTCTCGGCCCTCAACGTCGAGCGCGCCGCGCGCCGCGCGGCGGTCGTCGTCACCGATGTGACGAGCGGCGAGCAACGGCTGGTGAAGGCCGTCGATGTCGCGCGCGATGCGCTCAAGGACCTCATCGAAAAGCACATTCGCAGCGGCAAGAGCGGAATCGAGGAGACGCCGCAGGGCAAGGTTTTCCTCACCGTCCATGTGCCGCCGCCGCAGCTCGTCATCACCGGCGCGGTGCATATCAGCCAGGCGCTGGCGCCGATCGGCAAGCTGCTGGGATATGACGTGACGATCGTCGACCCGCGCACCGCCTTTGCGACCGTCGAGCGCTTCCCGGAGGTGAAGGTGATCGCCGAATGGCCCGACGACGCGCTGCCGCCGCTTGGCATCGACCGTTACACCGCCTTCGTCGCGCTCACTCACGATCCCAAGATCGACGATCCCGCACTCACCCATGCGCTCGCGCGCGAATGCTTCTATATCGGCGCGCTCGGCTCGAAGAAGACCCATGCCCGCCGGATCGAGCGGCTCAAGGAGCAGGGCCTCTCGGAGGCCACGCTCGCCCGCATCCATGCGCCGATCGGGCTTGCCATCGGCGCAGTGTCGCCGTCGGAGATCGCGGTCGCGATCATGGGCGAGATCACGGCCCGGCTGCGGCTGCCGGCGGAGAAGGCGTCATGAGGTTCGGGCCGGTGCCGGTCGGCGAGGCCGAAGGCGGCATCGCGGTCCACTCGATCCGCCAGGCCGGCCTCGTGCTCAAGAAGGGCACGGTGATCGGCAAGGCCGAGGTCGCCGCGCTCAAGGCAGCCGACATCGCCGAGATCGTGGTCGCCCGGATCGAGCCGGGCGACGTGTCGGAGGATGTCGCTGCGGCCGAGATCGCGGCGGCGGTCGCGGGCGAGGGCATCCGGGTCGACCGTGCCTTCACCGGCCGCGCCAACCTCTTCGCCGAGACCGCGGGCGTGCTGGTCGTCGACAAGACCGCGATCGACCGTCTCAATCTGATCGACGAGTCGATCACCTTCGCCACTCTTCCCGCCTACAAGCCGGTCGTCCCGGGCGAGATGATCGCGACCGTGAAGATCATCCCGTTCGCGGTCGCCAGCTCGGTGCGCGACGCGGCAGTCGCGGTCGCGCGCGTGGCCGCGCCGCTCATTCGGATCGCGCCTTACCGCATCCGCAAGGTCGGCGTGGTCTCGACCATGCTGCCCGGGCTCGCCCCCAAGGTCGTCGACAAGACCTTGAAGGTCACGGCCGATCGGCTTGCGCCGGCCGGCGCGGCGCTGATCGCCGAGCGGCGGGTTCCCCATGAGCAGCGCGCTCTCGCCAAGGCGCTCGAAGAGGTGCTGCGCGAAGGTGCCGAGCTCGTCATCGTCTTCGGCGCCTCCGCCATCGCCGACCGGCGCGACGTGATCCCGGCCGCGGTCGAATCGATCGGCGGAGAGATCGAGCATTTCGGGATGCCGGTCGATCCCGGCAACCTCCTCCTCCTCGCTGACGCCCGCGGCCGGCCGGTGCTCGGCGCACCGGGCTGCGCGCGCTCGCCGAAGGAGAATGGCTTCGACTGGGTGCTGATGCGGCTTCTGGCCGGGCTCCCGGTGCCGCGCGAGGCGATCACCGGCATGGGCGTCGGCGGCCTCTTGATGGAGATCGTCACCCGCCCGCAGCCGCGCGACGAGCCGGTTACTCCCGGCGACCGGCGCATTGCCGCAGTGGTGCTCGCCGCCGGCCGCTCGACCCGGATGCGCGGATCGAACAAGCTCCTGGCCGAGATCGGCTCGAAGCCGCTCGCGCGCATCGTGGTCGAGCAGGCGCTCGCCTCGCGGGCAAGGCCGGTGATCGTGGTCACCGGCCACGAGCGCGAGCGGGTCGAGGCGGCGCTCGCCGGCCTTCCCGTGCGGCTCGTCCACAATCCGGATTTCGCCAAGGGCCTCGGCAGCTCGCTCAGGACAGGGATCGCCGCGGTGCCGGCGGAGGCCGATGGCGTCATCGTCTGCCTCGGCGACATGCCGCAGGTCGACGCCGCGCTGATCGACCGCCTGATCGCGGCCTTCGATCCGGAGCGGAGCGCGCTCGCGGTCGTGCCGACGATCGAAGGCAAGCGCGGCAATCCGGTGCTGTGGTCGCGGCGGTTCTTCCCCGAGCTGATGGCGATCGAGGGCGACGTCGGCGCCCGTCACCTGATCGGCCTCTATGGCGAGGCCGTGGTCGAAGTGCCGCTCACCGGCAAGGCCGCGCTCGTCGACATCGACACCCCGGAGGCGCTGAGCGGCGTCAAGGCCGAGATCGAGGGCGGGTGACGACGCATCACCTCGGCCTCTCTCCGCTTGCGGGCAGGTGTGCCTGCTCCAACAAAGCATTGCCCAATCCTCGACCCCCACAGGTACCAGCCCAGATGACGTCCATGACAGCTCCGCTTCCCACCGATCGCTGTCGATCTGCTGCGCCGCAGCAAATCGACGAGATGGGCGACAGGCGACATTGCGCCCTGTCATTCGATAATCTCATCCGCGCGGGCGAACGGTGTTGTTGAGCACTTTCGCGGTCTTGAGATTGATCGCCAGTGTGACCTTCTCACCTGTTGGACGGGCAGATCAGCCGGCCTCTCACCATTCAGTATGCGACGGCGACGCATCATTATCGCGCTCGCGCGCATTGTGACCCGCGTCCTAGGACCATATATATCGCGTTCATGCGGGGACGTTTCTCCTCAAATTGCAGCAGCTACCGATGGACAGGCCGAAGCGCATTTCCATTGCGGATTTGGACGAGACGATTCGGAGCTACCCGCCCGAAATCCGGGCCAATAAAGGCCGCCTGATCTTCACGCTGGCCGTCACGATCATCAGCCATTTCTTCGGCCGCCAATGGGTTGAGGACAACATCATCCAGGACGCGGCGCATTCGCGGCCGGCCGGTTTCTTCCGAATGGATTTCTCGTCCGACTATGAGCGCGAGAAGAAGACGTCCCGGGTCGTCGATTTCGCCGAGACGCTGTTCAACCTTCAGCACGTTCCAGGCTTTGACGATCGCGTCGATCAGATGCGGTCCGGGCAGGTCGAGGCGACCTATGCCGAGTTCGACTTCGCGCGCTTCCTCTACATTCACGACGTGGACTTCCGGTTCGTCATCCCGTCCGGTGTGAAGGGCAAGGACTATGACTTCGGGATCACATACGCCGACGGCCGCGACGCATGCGCCGACGCCAAGTGCCGCCTCGAAGAGACGGAGATCCGCGCGGACACGCTGCGGCACCCGCTAGATGCCGCCCGGAGCAAAAACCTGCCCGCCGATCGGCCGGGGATTGTGTTCATCAAGGTCCCGCAGACCTGGCTGAACGAGGCAAGCGTGCGCCGGCGGATGTACGAGGTCGTGAATGACTTTCTCCGCGGGACGAAGCGGATCGTCTCGGTCGTCGTGTACGCCACGGTGCTTGTGCATCTGTCCAAGCAGGAAATGATGTGGATGCGCCACCAGTTCCGCGAGATCACGAACCCAGACCACCGCTTCGATCAATCGAAGGATTGGGCGATGTTCCGAGACTACAAGGTGCCTGAGGAGTGGAAGGGAATGCCGCCGAAGTGGGTCCGCGTGTTCTCGCGCGGATGGCGGCCGGAGGATGACGCCGTATTGGAGGGAGCGACGGATGGCAGAGCAAGCTGAAGAGGCGCCCGATCTAAAGGAGGTTTTCGCCTACTTCGGGCGAACCGCGTACATGGCGAACGTGCTCGAAGTGGCGCTCGCGCAAACGCTGCTGCAGGTCGAGTTCATGACCAACCTTCGCGCAACGGTCTTGAAGAACCAGGGTAAGGATTTCGATCGCGCGAAGTACGAAAACGAATTCGATGAGTATTACGAAAAGCAGTCGGCAAGACGATGGGCCAGCTCGTCAAAAGGGTCGAGGATTTTCCCGACCTGAATGACGAGATGAAGCAGCGGATCAAGGACGCTCTCGCGCGTCGCAACCATCTGACGCACAACTACTGGCGCGAACAGGCCTACACGTTCCAGACGGCGGAGGGTCGTGCGGAGATGGTCGCGGAGCTGTCGAAGGATATCGACACCTTCGAAAGGCTCGCCAGCGACATGATGGACGCCACGCAGGCCGTCCGCAAACGTCTGGGAATATCCGAGGAAAAACTGAACACTGGCGTCGAGAAACAACTAGCCGAGCTGCAGGGCGGGATGGTACTGAACTGACTCGCGCCTTCACACCTGCAGCGCTCCGAATTGCTCGATGGCGAGAATGCAATTACTGCATCTCGATCGACGGCCGCGTCATCGAACAGGTCGATCCATTCGGCCGCAACCGATCAATTTGCCGGGGTATTTGGGTGGCGATCTTGAAAGACGAGGAAGAAAAACCAGCTATGGACGCTATTCCCCAGTCATTGCGTGGCCGCTTCGGGGGCGCGGTGAACGACTTGCTCCAGCCGAAAACCCCGATGCGGCGGAAACAAGGATAGGTGGAGGCGGCAGTGGTCGTCGATCTGAAGGAATTTGCCAAGCAACAGTTCAAAGCGGCGCAGCGACCAACCGCGTGGCTTCTCAGCGCCGAACGCCTGCGCGACGCCGCCGACGCAATCCTAAAGCACGAGCTTCCAGCCGAGATTCCCTATTTCGAGGCGCACAAGATCGCGGAGGAGGAGGCCGTCGCGGACGCTTACAGCGACGGCAATGACGCTGGTGTCGCGGAGATCAAGGCGATCCCGCCGAACTATCCGCCGGCACAGCTCATGTATGCCTATGCCATCGAGAACGTGCTCAAGGGGCTCATCGTCTCGAAGCAGCCGGACCTCATCCAAGAGCGCGAGCTGGACGGCGAGTTGGCGACGCACAACCTCATCAAGCTCGCCGAGAAGGCCGAATTCATGGTCCATGTGCGGGAACGGCCCGTCCTGGAAGCCCTCTCGCAGTTGTCGATATGGGCGGGCCGCTATCCGGTCGCTCGGACCCGGCGCGAATTCGTCGGCACGCCGAACGCCGACGAATTGCTCGACTACGGCTCGGCCCATCCAATCATGCGGATGTTCTTCGAGCGCGCCCATAAAGAGCTTGAGAGCCGGCTGCCTCAGCAAATCGGCAGCCGCTTTGGATCGCTAGTCGTGACCCGTCAGCCCGGCACCTAAGACCGAGCGGCGACGCATCCAGCAAAGCAGGGAGGGGGACGTGCCCGAATATTTCGAGCAAAATTTCCACAAGTACCGGCAGTACATCGATGCCGAGCAGAATTCCAAGGCCGTCGAGGCGGCCTTGGATTTTCTTGCCGAGAGGAAGGCCGCCAATTCGGCGCAATACACGGCGGATCACAAGGGCAGTCCGTTTTACGTCCTCGGCTACGCGGCATTCGCTTCGCATGACTATCCGTCCGCCAGCCTCTACTTCGACGCCGCCGTCGCGGCGGACCTGAACTACCATCGCGGCAACCACAACACCGCCGCGCTGCGTTTCATGCAGCTTCTGACGACTGAAGGCGAGCCGTTGCTGGCGCGAAACATCATCGCGGCCACGATCGTCTCGATGGAGAAGCTGCTGGACGACTACAAGAACCGACGCGACGCGCAGCTCATCACGCTCGGCGAGCTCCGGACCCGCTTCTTGCACAAGATCATCACCACGGGCGCCGCACCTGAGCGCACATTGGTCACGGCCCTCCTGTCCTTCGTGGCCGAGTGGCCGTACCGGGCCAAGCAGATAGAGTTAGTCGAGGCAGGATCGCGCGAGCCGTTCTTCCTGCACATTCTGCGCGGATGCGTCTTGTTCGAGAGCTTGCTCAAGGCAGCACCCGGCACGCCTCGCCTGAAGACTCTTCGGCCGGCGCTCCAGCACCATGCGGCCGCACTGGCGATAAAGCGGGCGAACATTGATACCAGCGAAACCGACTTCAACAACGTGCTGGGCTCCCTTCGTCCTCTTATGACGATGGAGGATACGATTAACACCTGTGCAAAATCCCGGAACACCGTCGGGCACAATCTCGTGTGGGCGACCACCGACCTCACCCCGCAGAACTACGACCTGCTAGTGAAGAACATCGCGGCATCATGCCTGCACGCGATCTCGAAGCTGTATCCGTAAGGGGCTATTTCAGAAGCGGCCACGCCTCGGCGTCGTGCAGTTTTTCGATCGGCTCATTCAGCACGCTCCACTTGTCCGTGAATGCGTGCAGATTGCACATCATGCGGTCGTGGTGCGCCGTGTTGGTCTTCGGACCTTTCGTGAAGCAGAGATATAGCTGGAATGAGTCGCTTCGCTGGCGGAGCTTCCCGCCGTCGTCGCGCTTCTTCGCCGGCACCTTCGACTAGAAATCGGCGTGCGCTCGGCAGAGCTTTTCCGCGAACGCGACTGGCAGCACGACGAACTTCGACGCATTCGGCGTGTAGCTCACCGCAACAACGACGTCGGCGATGAGCGGGCTGCGCTTTGAATTGAAAATCGGCTTGTTCTCCCGGATGTAGCCGGTCGAATATCCGAACCCGAGCCAGAGCGAATGGCTGTGCTGCTTCTCCGCATCGGTCGTCTTGATCTGTATCGACACGCGCTTCCGGCGATTGATCGCAAGCAGGTCCGCGTTCAATGCCATCTGCGCCGTGTCCAGCCGCACCGGATGCGAGCCGTTCCGGGCTAGCTGCATCTCGACTTCCAACTCCCCGAGCAGGCCTACGCGCGGCGAAGCTTCCACGCGGCCGATGGTGGTGATCCGCCCCAACGGCCGCTCTCCTAAAGCGGCGAAGCGATTCACCAACTTGAAACGCTTGCCTTGTAGCGTCGGAGCGTTCCTCGGAGGGGAGGGGGCTTGCATGACCAGTTTCGGGCGGGCTTGCGCGCGCATTTGGGTCGCGGCGAGCGTCTTGATCGGCGCCATCGACACGGCGCACGCCGCCGGCGCGCTCGCGGTGGGCGCCTGCGGCGCCTACGGCTTTGCCTACGATTTCCCGCAGGAGGCGGCGGCACAGACCGCGGCGCTCGGAAAATGCTCCGGCGACTGCAAGATCGTCACGCCGATGAAGCGCAACTGCGCGGCGCTGGCGATCGATGGCCATAATGCCTGTGGGGCATTCGGCTATGCGGCGGCCGCGCGGCTCGGGCAGGCGCAGAACGCCGCGCTTCGCTCTTGCTACCGCTACGGCGGCAAGGATTGCGTCATCCGCACCTTCGTCTGCGACGCCAAGGGCTGAATCAAATATTTCAATAGGTTAGGGCTGCCGGCGGATCCAGGCTGGCCGGTATTGGCCGCTTGGGCCGCTCCGGCGCGGCGTCCTGGCGCTTGCCCTGCAGCCAAATTTTCCGTCGACCGTTGAACCCTCGGGCGCCGCTTGCGACTGAAAGGCATGTGGCTTATATATGACTGACCAGTCAGTCAGTCCCATGAGGACGGCCATGGCGCGCATCGCAGCCAGAGCGGCGGAAGGACGGGCGCAGCGGCCGCGCAAGCGGCCCCCGATGTCCCGGCCGCGCGGGGCGCGTCAGGCGGAGCGGCGGGAGGCGATTCTGGCGGCGGCGCTCGAAGAGTTCTCCGCCTCAGGCTTCGCCGCGACCCGGCTCGACGATGTCGCCCGCCGCGCGGGCGTCGCCAAGGGCACGATCTACCTCTACTTCCGCGACAAGGAGAGCCTGTTCCAGGAGCTGGTGCGAACGATGCTCAGCCCGGTCGTGGGCGCGCTCGAAGCGGCCCCAATGGCCGATCTGCCGGCGCGGGCGGTGGCGGAGGCGATCGCCGACCTCTTCGTGCGCGAGATCTTCGGCACCCGCCGCAAGGATGTGATCCGGCTGATCATCGCCGAGGGTCCCCGTTTTCCCAAGCTGGCCGAGTTCTACTACCACGAGGTGATCGAGCGCGTGATCGCGGCCATGCGCGCCTTGATGACACGAGCGGTCGCGCGCGGCGAGCTCGCCCACGACGCGCTGGCGCGCTTTCCCCAGCTCCTGGTTGCGCCTGCGCTCGTCGCCGTGGTCTGGAGCGGGCTGTTCGACCGCTTCGAGCCGCTCGACGTGCGCGCGCTCCTGCGCGCCCATATCGATCTCCTGTTCGGCGAAAGGAGAGCGACATGACCAGGGGTCGCATCGCCGCCTGGCTCACGCTCGTCGCCGCGCTCGCTCTCGCAGGCTGCGAGAACGGCAAGGAGCCGAGCTACCAGGGCTGGGTCGAGGCCGACCTTCTGTTCATCGGCCCGGACGAGGCCGGGCGCATCGAGACGCTCTCGGTGCGCGAAGGCGACCAGGTCGCGCAACGCGCGCCGCTCTTCAATCTCGACGCCGAGCTGCAGCTCGCCGACCTTGCGATGCAGGAGGCGGCGGTGAAGAACGCGCAGCAGGCCTTCGAGCGCGCGCAGGCGCTGCTCAAGACCAATGCCGGCACGCAGAAGGCCTACGAGGACGCGGAGGCCGCCATGCGCACGGCGCAGGCGCGGCTCAACTCGTCGCAGACGCGGCTTGCGCGCCGCAAGGTGTTCAGCCCGGCCGACGGCACCATCCAGCAGATCTATTTCCGGGTCGGAGAAATGGTGCCCGCGGGGCGCGCCGTCGTCTCGCTCCTGCCGCCGGGCAACCTCAAGCTGCGCTTCTTCGTCAACGAGGCCGTCCTGCCGCAGATCAAGATCGGCGACATGGTCAATGTCCACTGCGACGGATGCTCCGGTGACCTCACCGCCAAGATCAGCTTCATCTCGCGCACGTCGGAATTCACCCCGCCGGTGATCTACAGCCTCGAGGAGCGGAGCAAGCTCGTCTTCATGATCGAGGCGCGGACCGAGCAGCCCGAGCGGCTGCGGGTCGGCCAGCCGGTGAGCATCACGCTCGCGGCGCAGGGAGGCGCACCATGACCGCGGCCCCCGACATCGCCATCGATGTCCACGGGCTGACCAAGTCCTTCGACGGCCGCAAGGTCGTGCGCAACCTCTCCATGCAGGTCAGACGCGGTACGATCTACGGCTTCCTCGGTCCCAACGGCTCCGGCAAGACCACCACCATCCGCATGATCACCGGCCTGCTGACGCCCGACGAGGGCGAGGGCACCTGCCTCGGCTACGACATCCGCACCCAGGCGCACGAGCTCAAGCGCCATGTCGGCTACATGACCCAGCGCTTCAGCCTCTACCAGGACCTTTCGGTGCGCGAGAATCTGGAATTCGTCGCCCGCCTCTATGGCCTTGCCCACCCGGCGAAGGAGGCGCGCGCGATGGTGGAGCGGCTCGGCCTCGGCGGCCGCGAGGATCAGCTTGCGGGCGAACTGTCGGGCGGCTGGAAGCAGCGGCTCGCGCTCGGGGCCTGCACGCTGCCGAACCCGCAGCTCCTCTTGCTCGACGAGCCGACCGCGGGCGTCGATCCCAAGGCGCGGCGCGAATTCTGGAACGAGATCCATGCGCTCGCGGCGCAAGGACTGACGGTGCTGGTCTCGACCCATTACATGGACGAGGCCGAGCGCTGCCACGAGATCGCCTATATCGCCTATGGGGTGTTGCTCGCCCACGGGACCGTGGAGGAGGTGGTCGCCGGCTCCCATCTTACGACCTATACGGTGAGCACCGCGAACGGCGCGGGCCTCGCGAAACTGGCCGAGGAACTCGCCCAGCGCGTCGGCGTGGACATGGTCGCGCCTTTCGGCGCGAGCCTGCACGTGTCGGGGCGCGACGAGGTTGCGCTCGAGGCCGCGATCGCTCCCTATCGCGACAGGCCCGGGCTCGTTTGGACGCGGTCGCAGCCGTCGCTCGAAGACGTCTTCATCGATCTGATGGCCAGGGCGCAGGACAATTTCCAATGACCGCCGGTTCAATACGCCCCGCCTCCGACGGCTTCTGGCGTCGCACCTGGGCGATGCTGGTGAAGGAGTTCATCCAGCTCAAGCGCGATCGGGTCTCGTTCGCGATGATCATCATGATCCCGCTGATTCAGCTCCTCCTGTTCGGCTATGCGATCAATACCAACCCGCGCCACCTGCCGACCGCGGTGCTGCTGCAGGAGCAGAGCGACCTCGGCCGCTCGATTCTCAAGGCGCTGGAGAACACCCAGTACTTCAAGGTCACCCACCAGGTGCGCGACGAGGCCGAGTTCGATCGGCTCCTGGCCTCCGGCTCGGTGCTGTTCGCGATCGAGATTCCGGCCAACTTCGAGCGCGCCGTGCGGCGCGGCGACCGGCCTGCGCTCCTCGTCGCCGCGGATGCGACCGATCCGGTCGCCTCGGCCTCCGCGCTCGGCGCGCTCCGCCAAGTGGTGACGACCGCGCTCCAGCACGATCGCGCCATCCCCGACAGCGCGACCATGCCGTTCGAGATCCGCTCCCATAACCGCTACAACCCGGCCGGCGCCACCCAGCTCAACATCGTGCCCGGCCTCGTCGGCACCATCCTGACCATGACCATGCTGATCTTCACGGCGCTGTCGGTGACGCGCGAGATCGAGCGCGGCACCATGGAGAGCCTGCTCTCGATGCCGATCACGCCGATCGAGATCATGCTCGGCAAGATCGTGCCCTACATCATCGTCGGCTTCGTGCAGGCGAGCCTGATCATCGGCATCGGAATTCTATTGTTCGGCGTTCCGCTCCTCGGCAGCCTCATTCTGCTGGCGCTGCTCAGCACGCTGTTCATCACCACCAATCTGTCGGTCGGCTACACCTTCTCGACCCTCGCCCAGAATCAGCTGCAGGCGATGCAGATGTCGATGATGTTCTTTTTGCCCAACATTCTGCTTTCAGGCTTCATGTTCCCGTTCGCCGGCATGCCAGCCTGGGCGCAATGGGTCGGGGAATTCCTGCCGCTCACCCACTACCTGCGGATCGTGCGCGCCATCATGCTCAAGGGCGCGACGCTCTTCGACCTGCACTACGACACGCTCGCGCTCGCGGGACTGATGCTGATCGCGATGACGATCGCGGTGACGCGCTTCCGGCGCACGCTCGATTGAGATCGCCACCCGAACGATGGTCTTCGGCTGCGGGTTGTTGGGATCGACCTGCGGTCCGGGTTCTGCATTCCCCTGGCCACTATTTGGCCGAAGGACGGATTCGCTGAAGAATTTTTTCGCGAACCTCAGGATCGTTCTGTGCGACCACCAGGATCGAGTTGTACTCCTCTACCGAGAGGCCCTGGTCGGTGACTGCCTTCACGAGGGCGTTGTTGGCCTCGCCGACAATGCGCTCCCGGTCAGATGGGGCCGCCGCTTCGAGCTGCTGTTGATAATTCTCCTTGATGGTGGCCACCTGTCCCAAGGCAGCCGCCGCGGCATCGAGCTTTTGGTCTGGAATGTTCGGCGAAGGATCAGAGAGACCCGGCGATGGAGATTGGACCTGAGCGTTCGCTGCGGGAACGCAGAGAGACCACGCGGCGGTTAGAACCGCGGCGGCGAGAGAGTGCGTCAATAATCGCATTTTTTGTCTCCTTTGCACGCTGCGCCGCTTGTTGGAAAGGGCGCCGCTCTGTGAGAACGGCGATCCGACTTGCTGACACAGCATTTGGCCCAACCGCAGGTGGGGGACTGCAGTTCCGCCAATTTTGGCACCCCTGGCATGTGGATACGACATGCTGGAGGATCGGAAGACGGCCGAAACATACAACATCGCGCTGAGGATACGTGCGCCTTTCGAGAATGACGCCCGCTCCCGGCCCGCGTGCAGCGCCGGCTGGGCCGATGTGGCTGACACTGCCCGACCCAGTGCGTCGAGGAGTCGCACGTGGGCGGCGATGCGACGTCGAATCGTCAACGGCATGATTCTCGCGTGTCCTTCGCTTGACCGTGCGCCAGATCACCTTACGTAAATCGGCGCCGTGTGACCGAATAAGCCCGCAGGAGGATGGATGCGAACCCAATCATAAAGACGCGAACCCTATCCAAAGGAGTGTGTGATGCAATTGACTTCCGTAGAGGTCGAGCGAGCTCTGAGCCAATTCGATGCCGAGGCCATACCCGCCAATCATCCGGCGGTGCCACAGCTGAACAGGTTGTTCGGAGACCATACTTTCTTTCTCGACGGCAACGGACTCAACATCGTGGAGCCAGCCGAGGCTCGCGAGGCCGGGACGCAAGCGGGGCAGATCGTAAAGCTTGCCAGCTGGGATGACGCGGATCCTCCCGGTTTGGCGCCGCACGATCCCGAACCGACTGACTTCATCATCGTCCTTGGCTCCAAACATTGATGGAGAAGCGTGTTCAAGCCGTGACGCAATCGGCCTAGCGCCCGCCGGCCTGATGCTGATCGCGATGACGATCGCGGTGACGCGTTTCCGGCGCACGCTCGATTGAGACGAGAGGACTTGACGGCGCCGACAAGCGATCCCTATCCACCAGCGCAAGTCGAATCTGCGTGATCGCTTCGAAATTCACGTGTTGCTTTTCGTGCCACGAGTGACGATATGCTTTTGGTCCAACAACTCGGCGGTGACCCCCCATGATGTCATTGCTCGATCGCGCTCCGCGCCTGGTCGCCTTGAGCCTGTTCGCCTCGCTGCTTGCGGCCGCAAGCGCGCGCGCGGACGCGACCTTCTCATTCGCGGACACGCCCGGCCGGCTGCCGAAAACGGTGGTGCCGATCCACTATTCGATCGACCTCAGGCCGGACCTCGAGAAGTCGACGCTCGCGGGCTCCGAACTGGTCGACATCGAGGTCAGGGAAGCGACCGACCGAGTGGTGCTCAATGCGCTCAACCTGACCGTCGATACGGCGGCGATCGAGGGCGAAAGCGCCCAGGCGGCGATCACAGCCGACACGGCGGCGCAGACCGTGACGCTGACCTTCCCGCGCCCGATCAGCGCCGGCCGGCACCAGCTTCGCCTCGGCTTTTCGGCCCAGATCAACAAGTTCGGCCGCGGCCTCTATGCGGTCGAATATCCGACCAGCGAGGGCCGCAAACGCCTGATTTCGAGCCAGCTCGAGCCCGCCGACGCGCGCCGCATCTTCCCGTGCTGGGACGAGCCCGCCTTCAAGGCGAGCTTCGAGCTGACCGTGACAGTGCCCGAGAGATTCCTCGCCGTCTCCAACATGCCGGTCGCGCGCGAGCAACCAGCCGGCGACGGACTCAAGCGCGTCTCCTTCCAACCCACGCCGCGGATGTCGACCTACCTGTTCGTCCTGGTCGCGGGCGAGCTCGAGCGCCTGAGCACGCAGGCGGAAGGCGTCACCGTCAGCGTCGTCGCCACGCTTGGCAAGAGTGCGCAGGGCCGCTTCGCGCTCGACAGCGCGGTGTCGCTGTTGCGCTACTTCAACGACTATTTCGGCGTGAACTATCCGCTGCCCAAGCTCGACCTGATCGCGGTCCCCGGCGGCTTCAGCGGGGCCATGGAGAATTGGGGCGGCATCACCTTCTTCGAGAGCCGGCTCTTGTTCGATGCGGGGTCGAATGCGCCCGAGGCGCAGCGCGGCATCTTCGGCATCCTCGCCCATGAAATGGCGCACCAGTGGTTCGGCGATCTCGTCACCATGGCGTGGTGGGACGACATCTGGCTGAACGAAGGCTTCGCGAGCTGGATGCAGGCCAAATCGGCCGACGTGATCCATCCGGAGTGGCAGGTCTGGCTCACCGCCGGCGAAGCCAAGCAGCGCGCCATGAACGACGATGCCCAGCGCACGACCCACCCGATCCAGAAGCCGGTCGCCAACGAGACCGAGGCGATGGCGCTGTTCGACAGCATCACCTACAACAAGGGTCAGGCCTTCATCCGCATGCTCGAAAGCTATCTGGGCGAGGACAACTTTCGCGCGGGCATCCGGCAGTACATGAAGCAGCACGCCTACAGCAACTCGGTCACCGCCGATCTATGGCGTGCTCTCGAAGCGGCCTCCGCCAAGCCGGTTGCGAAGATCGCTGGCGGCTTCACCGAGCAGGCTGGACTTCCGATCGTCATCGGCGAGAGCACCTGCGTGGGCGGCGAGCAACGGGTCAAGCTGCGGCAGGAACGTTTCACCGTGCACGATCCCGATCCCAAGCCGGAACGTTGGCAGGTGCCGATCGCGGTCGGGCCGCTGCGCGCGCTCAGACCCGCCGAGACCGTGCTGCTGGGTGATGACGGCATGGAATTCAAGGCTGGGGCATGCGGCGAGCCGATCAAGCTCAATCTCGGCGATGTCGGCTATTTCCGCGTGCAATACGACCAGGCGACGCTGGCGGCGCTGACTCGGTCCTTGGCCGATCTGTCGCCGGCGGACCGGGTCAACCTGCTCGCCGACAACTGGGCGCTGGTCGAGGCCGGCAGGTCCGCGCCCACAGGCTATTTGGAGTTGGTCGACAAGCTCGGCAGCGACGACCAGCGAGCGATCTGGGACCAGGTGATCCGCATCTTCAACCGGCTCGACTTTCTCGAGCGCGGCCGGCCCGGGCGGGCCGCCTTCCAGGCCTATGCGCGCGCCAAATTGCATCCGGTTTTCGACCGTCTGGGCTGGGACCAGGCGCCAGGCGAGAGGGTCGAGATCGGGCAGCTGCGCGTGCGGCTGATCCGGACCCTTGGGAATCTCGGCGACGAAGAGATCGTGGCGGAAGCGAAGCGGCGCTTTGCCGCCTTCCTCAAGGAGCCGGCCTCGCTGCGACCAAGCCTGCGCCCGGCAGTCACGCATCTCGTCGGCCGCCGCGTGGCCGATCGCGCGACCTACGATACCCTGCTTGCGCTCGCTCGCAAGGCGACCAATACGGACGAGCGCGTGCGCTACTACTCGGCGCTCGGTGCCGCGCTCGATCCCGCGCTCGCGGAGGCGACGCTCGCCCTCACGCTGACGGACGAGCTGCCGGCTAATCTGCGCGGGACACTCCTGGGCGAGGTCGCCTCGGAAGGCGAGCACCCCGACCTCGCCTTGACCTTCGTGCGCGCGCATTTCGATGAGCTCGCGGCCAAGCAGGGTCCGCAGTTCCGCACCACCTTCGTCTCCTACCTGATGCGCAACTTTGCCGACCGGGCGCGCGCCGAGGAGCTCGCCCAATTCGCCCCGGTGCACGAGACCTCGGGCGGGCGGATCGTGGCGGAGCGGGCCCGCGAGGCGATCCTCGCGGACGCGGATTTCCGCGACGGCGTGCTGCCGGGCGTCGACGACTGGATCAAGCGCCACCCGGCCCGCCAATAAGGATCGCGCTGCCGAGAAATGGCGGCACGGAACGAAGGCTCATCGGGGAGAGCGTGGTTTCCGATTGCGGATTCGGTTTTGTCTTGGGTGCAGCCTCGTCCGCGGCGATATATGATAGACATGATCGGGCGATCGTCCGAGCGAATCCAGGTCTTGCGATGACGCGCCTTCCGACGTCTTCCGCAGCGTTCACCGAGGACCAGCGCCGGCGGGTCTCCATCGGCTTCATCAATTGGGCGCACGCGATCGACCATTATGTGATGCTGATCCTGGCGACTGCCGTGATCGCACTCGGCTTGGCCTACGACTGGTCCTATGCCGAGCTGATCGCGCTCGGCACTCCCTCCTTCATCGCCTTCGGCGTGTTCTCGCTGCCGGCCGGCTGGCTTGCCGACCACTGGAGCCGCCGCAACATGATGGCGCTGTTCTACCTCGGTTGCGGCGGCTCGCTGGTGGCCGCGGGCCTGGCGCCGAACCTCGTGATGCTGGCGCTCGCCCTCACCGCGCTCGGCGCGTTCGCGGCGATCTATCATCCGGTCGGCACTGCGATGCTGATCGATGCGGCGACCTCGCGTGGGCGCTCGCTCGCCTTCAACGGCGTGTGCGGAAATCTCGGCGTCGCGCTTGCCGCCGGCGTCACGGCGGCGCTGATCCAGCTGTTCGGCTGGCGCGGGGCATTTCTCGTGCCGGCAGTGGCATGCGTCGCCACCGGGCTCGCCTATCTGCGTTTCGTCCCTGAGGACCGGCATCAGCGGACGAGCCGAGCCTCGTCTCCCGATGTCGCCCTCGCGCCCTGGCTCGCCGCCAGCATTTTCTCCCTCTTCGTCGTCATTGCGCTCACGGCCGGCCTCGTCTTCCACATCACCACGGTGGCGCTGCCGAAGATCGTCGACGAGCGTCTCGGCCTCGATCTGTCGCTGGTGCTGGTCGGCGGTCTTGCGAGCCTGATCTTCATGTGCGGCGCGGTGGCCCAGCTCGCGATCGGCCGCTTGGTCGAGAGATTTCCCCTGCATCTCCTGTTTGCGGGGGTCGCATTGCTGCAATTCGCGGGCATCGCGTGGGCGGACTATGCGACCGGCCCGACGCTTCTCGTCGCGCTCGCGCTCGCGGTCGCCGCGATCTACGCGCAGGTCACCGTCAACGACCTCGTGATTGCGCGCTACACCGCGGATGCTTGGCGTGGCCGGGTCTTTGCAGTACGCTACTTTCTGACTTTTCTGGTGTCCGGCGCCGCGGTGTCGACCATCGCTTTCTTGCACAACCGAGGCGGCTTCGATCTCGTGCTGGGGACAACGGCAGTCATCGCGCTCGGCTTCGTCGTCGCCACGGCGCTGATCGCGGTCCTGGTCAACGGCGTCGAGAAGGAGCGCGCCCGCATGGCCGCGCCCGCGGAATGAGGTGCCGATGATCCGCCCAAAGCAAATTCTCGGTTTTGCTCTTCTGGCATTCTTTCCCTCCGGACATGCCTTGGCCGATGAGGTGCCGACGCCCGTCGTCGAGGTCACCGACACTTATCACGGCGTGACCGTCCGCGATCCCTATCGTTGGCTGGAAGATTCTGCCGCTCCCGAGGTCCAGGCCTGGACCAACGCGCAGAACGCGCAGACGCATAGCCGCCTCGATGCCATTCCCAGTCGCGCCGGGATCAAGGCGAGGCTCACCTCGCTGATTACCCGCGGCTCCGTCTCGTTCTCTTCGTTCAGAGCGCGGGGAGGGCGGGTGTTCGCGATCCTCAACGATCCTGCCAAGCAGCAGCCGATGCTGGTCGTGCTCGACGCTGCGGCCGATCCGGCCAGCGCCAAGACGCTGATCGATCCCAATGCGCTCGATCCCCAGGGACGGACGGCGATCGATTGGTTTCAACCATCGCCCGATGGTCTACGCGTTGCGCTATCGCTGTCGCAGAATGGCAGCGAAATCGGCACGCTCCACCTCTACGAGACCGCGACCGGGAAGGAGATCGGCGACCCGATCCCGCGCGTGCAGGCTCCGACTGCGGGCGGCAGTCTCGCTTGGATCGCGGACGGCTCCGCGTTCTGGTACACCCGCTATCCCGGTGAGGAGCGGCCGCAAGCCGACCGGTTCTTCTATCAGCAAGTCTATTTCCACAAGGTCGGCAGCGACTGGCGCAACGATCCGCTCGTGCTGGGGACCAAGGACGGCCTGCCGCGCGTCGCCGAGATTTTCCTCGGCAGCGAATATCCTGCAGCCTCGGCGATCGCGCGGGTGCAGAACGGCGATGGCGGCGAATTCGCCCATTACGTGCTGAGCCCAGACGCCGCCGTGCAGCTCGCTGCGTTCGAGGACAAGATCGTCGACATTGCGACTGGCCACGATGGCGCGATCTACGCGCTGTCGCGAGCGGATGCGCCGAACGGCAAGGTCTTGAAGCTCCTGCCGCCGTTCGCGCCGTTCGCGCTCCGTCGCGCGGACGTGGTGGTGGCTGAGACCGACATCACCATTCAGCTGGGCGGCGCGCTCACGGTGACGCGCTCGCATCTCCTGGTGCGGGACAGCATCGGAGGACCCAGCCAGGTCCGCATTTTCGATCAGGTCGGCGAATTTCAGGGGCTCCTCCCGCTGCCCGAAGCAGCGTCCGTGGGCGAGATCGCGCCTCTGCCCGACGGCGGCGTGATCTATGCCGTGCGGACCTATTTGCGGCCACGCTATGTCGCGCGCTGGAATCCCGCGACCGGGAAGTCCGTGGAGACGAAATTCGTCGATACCGCGCCGTATGGTTTCGACGACGTGGAGGTCGTGCGCGAGTTCGCCACCTCCAAGGACGGCACCAAAGTTCCGGTCAACGTCATCCGCAAGAAGGGAACGGTGCTCGACGGCACCAATCCGACAATCCTTTATGGTTATGGCGGCTACGGCATCAGCCTGCGGCCGGCTTTCCTGGGCGCGCGCACGCGGCTGTGGCTCGATGGCGGCGGAGTCTACGCGATCGCGAACCTCCGCGGCGGCGGCGAGTTCGGCGAGCGCTGGCACCTCGAGGGGAACCTGACCCGGAAGCAGAACGTGTTCGACGATTTCGCCGCGGCTGCGCGCCATCTGATCGAACGCAAATACACCGCACCGGAGAAGCTGGCGATCTTCGGCGAATCGAACGGCGGACTATTGATGGGGGCCGCCTTGACCCAACATCCCGAACTCATGCGGGCGGTGGTCGCGAGGGTCGGCATCTATGACATGCTGCGCGTCGAGTTGGGCGCGAACGGCGAGTTCAACACCACGGAATTCGGCTCGGTGAAGGACAAGGCGCAATTCGACGCGCTCTATGCCTATTCGCCCTACCACCATGTCACGCCTGGCACCCGTTACCCGGCGGTGCTCTTGACCACCGGGGAGAACGACGGCCGGGTCGAGCCGCTGCATTCGCGAAAATTCGCCGCCGCCTTGCAGGCAGCGACCGCGTCGGGCGTGCCGGTGCTGCTGCGCATCAACACCTCCGGCCATGGCATGGGCAGCTCCCGCAGCGAGCGGATCGAGGAGGACGCCGATATCCTGGCGTTCCTCTACGATCAGCTGGGGATGACTTGGCGCGGTGAAAATCCGGCCCCGGTAGCGCCGCGATAGGCGGATTGAGATCGGCACCGTTGGACGTAAGTCGGCTACCATACCGCCGAGTTGCGTTGCGACCTTCCACTATGGCTGAAAGGGATCATCCGCTTCCACGCCGGCATAGACGGCGCCCAGCGGCAACACGAGATTCAACGGCGCAATCCGCAGGATCTTGTCACGTCCGACAACGATGCTTGGCGCCGGCGGCATTCCATCCGCCTGGCACACCCAGACGTAGGCTTTGTGCCCGCTTTGTGCGAACACCAGGTAAGCGAGAAGGCTTGGCAATCGGAGATATTCTGCAGCCTTGTCGCCGAGATCGACTTGGGCGGTCGAGGGCGAGAGAACTTCGGCAAGAAGAACGGGCGACGTGGCCGTGAAATCGCCGGCGCCACCTCCAACCCGGTCGACCACGATGTCGGGATATCGCAGCGTCTTCGGACCAGCATCGAGGCCAAAGTCCGCAATGACCGTCCATTGCCGTGGGTCGAGCTGGCCATGGAGCAGTGCGAGCAGGTTGGTCACAATTTGCCCATGAACTCGCGTCGCGCCCACCATCATGATGACGCGGCCATCCGCAAGCTCGTAGCGCTCCTCGCGCCCTTGCACCCAGGCGAGAAAAGCGGATTTGTCCATGTGGACGGGCAGTTGAACATTCATAGGCGCCTCATTACCACATATTCCAACAACGCACGCCGGAGGAAAAAAGGATCACGGCAACCGTCCGCGAACTCCCCACCCCCTCGATGCGGCCAAATAGGAGGTTTGGCCTCCCGCGCGAATCGTCAACTATTCGGTTGACTATCAACTGAACAGTTGATATTTTGGCAGCATGACGGTCCCGCTTCGGCTTACCGACGAGAACGCTGCATCCGATGGCGAAATGCGCCTCAACGAGGTGTTTGCCGCGCTGTCCGACCCCGTTCGCCGCGCGATTCTGGTGCGGCTCGACGGCCACGAACTCCTGGTTTCGGAAATCGCCGGGCCCTTCGACATCTCGCTGCAGGCGGTGTCGAAGCATATCCAGGTTCTCGTGCGCGCCGGACTCGTCCAGCAGGAGCGATCCGGCCGCATCAGCCGCTGCAGCCTGGTCACGGGGCCGATCTACGCTGCCGCGGTGTGGATCAACCGTTACAGCAAATATTGGCAGGACCAGTTCGACCTGTTGGCTGTGGCATTGGAGGAGATCGAAAAACCGAGGCGAGCCAAGCGTCAGCTCGTTCATCGAAACAAGCGCGGAAATCGAGGATCTGCGCGCGGCGCGGCCCGTCGAACGAATTCCTGATCGGAGGACCTGAGCAATGGAAAATCACGAAAATCACAAAGTCGTATCGCGCGAAGAGTGGCTCGAAGCGCGCAAGCAATTTCTTGCCAAGGAAAAGGAGTTCACCCGACTGCGCGACCGGCTCAGTCACCAGCGGCGCGATCTGCCCTGGGTGCGCGTGGACAAGCCATATGTCTTCGAGGGACCGAACGGTAACGAGACTTTGCCGGAGCTTTTCGGCGACCGAAGCCAGCTCATCGTCTATCACTTCATGTTCGATCCGAGCTGGGAAGCCGGATGCAAGAGCTGCTCGTTCTGGGCCGACAATTTCGAGCGCAACGTCATCCACCTGAAGCAGCGAGACGTGACCCTGGTCGCCATCTCGCGCGCGCCGCTGAGCAAGATCGAAGCCTTCAAGGACCGCATGGGCTGGACCTTCAAGTGGGTCTCGTCGGTCAACGGCTCGTTCAATTACGACTATCACGTGTCGTTCACGCCGGAACAGCTGGCGAAAGGCGAGGCCTACTACAACTATGCCACGCAAAAGAATTCCATGTCGGAGCTCCCGGGCATCAGCGTGTTCTGCAAGGACTCGAACGGGACCGTGTTCCACACCTACTCATGCTACGCGCGCGGCCTCGACATGATGAATGCCGCCTACCACTACCTGGACCTGGTCCCCAAAGGACGTGACGAGACCGACGATCCGCAGGCCTGGGTGCGCCATCGCGACAACTACACCCGGTAATCGCAAATTGCTTGGAGGATCGGATCGATGAGCTACAAGGAGACTGCCGAGAAGCTGAGCATCTATCGCGGCCAGATCGACGAACTGCGCAAGAAGATGCGCGAGGCTCGGGCGTCGATCGAGCCCGAGGGGGTCTCGGATTATCTGTTCAAGCGCGCCGGCGGCGGGACGGTCAAGCTTTCCGAGCTGTTCGGCGACAAAGACACGCTGTTCGTCATCCACAACATGGGCGCGTCTTGCCCTTACTGCACGTTGTGGGCCGACGGCTTCAACGGCGTGTTCGATCATTTGAACAACCGCGCCGCCTTCGTCCTGTCCTCGCCGGATACGCCGGAGCAGCAGCAGAAATTTGCCGCGAGCCGCGGCTGGCGGTTCCCGATGGTGTCATATCAGGACACCACCTTCGCCGAGGACATGGGCTATCGGCCGAATGGCCGCGCCATGCCAGGCGTCTCGGTGTTCAAGCGGCAAGGCCGCAAGGTCGTCCGCGTCGCCGATACCTCGTTCTCGCCCGGGGACGACTTCTGCCCGGTCTGGCACTTCTTCGACCTCATCCCCGAAGGCGCGGCCGGATGGGAGCCGAAATACCGATATGCCAGCTAGGAGGAGCCCATCGGCGCTGCCGCCCTTGCAGAACGTCATGGGCCTTCCCATGTAGGCGACAAGGCGATGTGGATGCCGAAAGGCTCCGTCGCTTGGACGGCCACGATCAGCGGGTGACGCCGGATGTACGCGCACCTTCTCGTTCGTGGTCGTTAGCATTTTTGGTGCCCTTTCCACGGCCGAATGACGCTCAGGGACGATTTGAAACGCGCTTCCGCGCGGTGGCGGCGGTCCGAGTCGGCCGGCGCGATTTGGTTTGAGCAATAAAAAAGGGCGCGGCTGGTGCCGCGCTCTCGCGTTTTCGATGGCTCTTGGACCCTCAGAAGTCCATCCCGCCGCCGCCTGGCATGGCCGGCGCGGACGCCTGCTTCTTCGGCACCTCGGCGACCATCGCCTCGGTGGTGATCAGGAGGCCGGCGACCGAGGCTGCGTCCTGGAGCGCGGTGCGCACGACCTTGGTGGGGTCGATGATGCCCTTCGACATCAGGTTGACGTATTCGCCCGACTGGGCGTCGAAGCCGAAGGCGTAGGTGTCCTTCTCCAGGATCTTGCCGACCACGACCGAGCCGTCCTCGCCCGCGTTGATCGCGATCTGGCGCGCCGGCCAGGAGATCGCCTTGCGCACGATCTCGATCCCGGTCTTCTGGTCGTCGTTTTGCGTGCGTATCTTCTTGAGCGCG
>WNGR01005824.1_pt1 | contig 25444 bp, 23 predicted proteins | sample 5407581 | NCBI WGS metagenome assembly WNGR01 (sample SAMN13153383, study PRJNA577476) | soil metagenome | isolation source: 80 cm soil or saprolite under Garry oak tree replicate 2 | place: USA:California | collected 2016-06-15
CTCACGGCCGGAATGGGCGGCCCTGCAAAAGGCCTACGGGCTTCAGTTCCGCGCCCAACGCCAGATGCAGCCGGACTTCATGTACGCCGCGGTCGCCAGCGGCGAGGTCGACGTGATCGCCGGCTACACCAGCGACGGGCTGATCGCGAAGTACGATCTCGTCGCACTCGACGATGTCAAACACGCGATCCCGCCTTACGACGCGATCCTGCTGCTCGCGCCAAAACGCGCCGGCGACGAGCGATTGCAGGCCGCGTTGAAGCCCCTCATCGACAGGATCGATATCACCACGATGCGCGAAGCAAACCTGCGCGCCAGCGGCAACGACGCGAATTCATCGCCGGATGCGGTCGCGAAGTGGCTGTGGGGGAAGGTGGGCAAGCAGTAGCCCCGCGCCATTTTTTCGGTGTCGTCCTGGCGAAAGCCTGGACGACATTGGAGAGGCATGGGCGCTCCAAAAAAAGCCGTCCTCGCAAAGCGCGTCAGTGGCCCTAAAGCCCGTGGATCATCCCCGCATTGATCAGCAGCCGGTTCAGCCGCCGCGCCTCGGCGCCGTCCTTGCAGGCGTAGAACATGCCCTTGCAGCGGAGCATGATTTCCTTCTGCTCGGCGAAGGATGGGTCGAGCGGAATGCGCGGCAGATAAGGACCGTCGATCGTGTCCATCACGGCATCGCTCTTCACAGGCTCGAAATTGACGGCGTCGATCGCGTAATAGGTCGCGTAGAGGCGCGGATCGTAATCGTCGAGCTTCTTGCCGATGGCGCCTTCGTCGAGCCCGGGCTCGAGGATCTGCGGCGCGAATTCCGGCTGATGGTCGCCATAGCGCACGATCAGGAATGGCTCGCCGGGGAACGTCTTCTTCAGGCCCGCGAGGAAGGCCTTGAATTGCTCGGCGCTCATCGCCTGCCGGCGCAGATATTCGTCGATGGACGGCGTGTTGCCCGGCGCACGCCAGTTCGGCACCAGGTCGGGACGGAAGCGCGTCTCCCAGGGGAAATGATTGGCGCCGAGATAGATGAAGGTGAACAGCGGCTTGTTCGGCGTGCGCTCGCCCATCAGCCGCAGCGCCTTGTCGTAGAAGAAGCTGTCGGGTTCGACATCCTTGGCGCCGAGATCTTTCGAGTCGAAGAAGCGCTCGACGCCGGTCGTCATCTGAAAGCTGCGCGCGCCCATGAAGCCGCCATAGGCGGGATAAAGCGACATGGTGTCGTAGCCGCAACGGCGCAGCGCCAGCGGCAGGCCGCGCTCAACGCGGCCCGATGCGATGCGCGTCACGAAATAGGCGAAGCGGCCGAACGAGCGCGAGGAGAGCCCCGCGAGCACATTGTACTCGGTGAACCAGCTGGGGCCGCCATTGCTCTCGGCCAGGAACGTGCGCTGCTTGCCGTCCCAGGATTTGAAGTGGCTGCCATAGCCCGACGGCACCTTGATGCCATCAGCGGCGCGGATGTCGAAGCTCGATTCATCATGGACCATGATGATGTTCGGCCGGCGGCCGGCGGGATGGCAGGCATCGACCAACGGCATGTTGAGTCGTTCGTTGGTCGATGCGGCCGACTCCATGAAGCCGTATTGCGCGAAGTCGGAGACCGCACTAACGCCGGAGCGGAAGAATTTCGAGAGATAGCCGTCGTCGTAATAGCCGCGCCAGGCCTCGTCAGGATGATAGACGGAATAGCCGACCAGTGCAGCGAGACAGGCGAGCATCGAAGCGAGCGCCGGCAGGCGGCGGATGCGGAACGGATCGAGCCACCACAGCGCATACATCAGCGGCAGCGTGACGAGGCCGGCTCCGATCACCGACCAGCGCAGGTTCGGGAAGATCGTGAACAGGAACGCGACGGTGTCGCGGTCGATCATCATCAGGTCGATGAAGTTCACGGTCATCTGCACGACGTCGTGCTTGAGCCGCGACAGCAGCACCAGCACCACGACCATGGTCAGCGACAGCGCGCCCGACAGCGCGGGCCGCCGCAATAGCGTGATCCAGAAGAAGTTGAGGATGCCCCAGGCCAGCGCGAAAGAGAGGCGCGAGCCGAAATCGGTCTCGGTCTCGTACATCAGGGCAACGGCTGCGAGATGCGGGGCCGCGACAGCGAGCAAACGCCAGATTCCGAGCGCAGCGACGCTCGCCAGCACGGCGGTGGCAGCTGAAGGACCTGGATTGGGCGCGGACGCCATCGACGACACGCAACTTCTGGTCCGGGGCGGTGATGCCAAGCCGTCTGGAGCGCCAGCGACGTTCGGCGCAGCCGGAAAGCCTGCACCGTGTCATAAAACTGTAGTTGAACGGTCACGGACAAGCAACGCGTGCGGCGATCCGACCTTCGCTTAAGTTAGCAGGCGGCGAAGGGCCGCACGCTCATCTCCATCCCCTCACCCTGAAGGAGCCGCGCTTGCGCGGCGTCTCGAAGGCGAGGCCCGAGTTTGGCCTTCATGGTTCGAGACGCGCGCAAGGGCGCGCTCCTCACCATGAGGGTCAGGCAGCGTCAGGTGCCGCCCGTCGGCTTCGCGATCCCCGCGATGAACAGGTCGATCACCCCCTCCGCCATCCGTTCGATCTCGCCCTCCTCCACGCCCCAGCGCGGGAAATGGTCGTCGAGGTTCATCCGGGCAAAGCCGTAGACCAGGGCGCGGCCGGCAATCTGGATGGGCTTGAGATCGTTCGACCGGAGCAGGCCCTGCTCGGCCGCCTCGGCCAGCATCCGCTCGGTCAGCGCGATCACCTCGGCATTATCGCGAGTCAGCTCGGCCGAGCTGCCATGAGCGAAATAACGCCCCGTGGAGATGATCTCGAAATGCGCGGGATTGCGCATCGCCCAGCGCAGATACGCGAGGCCGAAGGCGCGGAAGCGGGCCAGCGGGTCGGGGGACGGCGCCGGACCCAGCGCGGCCTCGATCTCGACGCGAAAGCGCCGCTGCGCCTCCTCGGCCACCGCCGCCATCAGCGCATCGCGGTTGGGAAAGTGCCGGAACGGCGCCCCCGGCGACACCGCGGCACGGCGCGCGGCCTCGCGCACCGAGACCTCGGCACCCTCGGCGGCCAGTTGCAGCGCAGCATCGATCAACACGCGGCGGAGGTCGCCGTGGTGATAGGGCCGGGCTTCGGATGTTTGGCGACGAGCGCGAGGCTTGGACGGTTGGCGGGAGGGCATGGCGCCTTCTAGCATCACCTGAATGTGAATGTAAGCAGCGATTACACCATTGACGATGACCCCTCCCGAAATGTAATCAACGATTACATAACGGAGGAAATCATCATGTCGCAACGTCAAGGCTGGTTCGAAGGCTGGCGGCTGCTTGCCGCGCTCACCCTGAGCCTGATTGCGCTGAGCCTGTGGATCGCCTCGATGCGGCAGTTCGAGGTCGACGGCGTGCGGATGGTGATCCGCTTCACGGCGCGAAGCTCGTTGCTGCTGTTCTGCCTCGCCTTCGGCGCCGCGGCGCTGGCGCGGCTCTGGCCCAACGCATGGACGCGCTGGCAGCGCCGCAACCGCCGCTATCTCGGCCTGAGCTTTGCGGCTTCTCACGCCATCCACGCGGTTGCGATCGTCGCGTTCGCCAAAATGGATCCGGCGGGCTTTGCGGAAGCGACCTCGGCCGCCTCCTACATCTTCGGCGACATCGGCTATGCGTTCATCATCGCCATGAGCGCGACCTCGTTCGAGCGCACGGCCGCTCTGATCGGGCCGCGCGCCTGGCGCGCGCTGCACCTTGTGGGCGGCTATTACCTCTGGTTCCAGTTCATGGTGTCGTTCGGCAAGCGCGTCCCGGCGATGCCGCTCTATGCGGCCTTCCTGCTCCCGCTGCTCGCCGTGATGGCACTGCGGCTGATCGCGATGGCCGCCCATCCGCGCGGACGGACGGCCGTGGCGAGTTGAGCGGCCGGCTCAGCCCTGCGGCAGCAGCCCGAGCCGCTTGGCGATGATCCGGTCGAGCGTCCGTTTCGGCAGCACGGCGCCGATCAGATGGCGCATTCGGTCGGGCGTGATCTGGTAGCGCACCTTGGGGCTCGCGGCGGTAAGTCCTTCGAAGACGATTTCGGCGATCCGCTCGGCCGGCAGGCCGGTCTCGCCGAGCTTCATCATGAAGGCCATGAGCTTGTTGAGCGCCGGCAAATAGGGCGAGTTCTGGTAGACCGAGAGATCAAACTGCTCCGCCTTGCTCCAGATCGGCGTCTTCACCGCGCCGGGGGCGACGATGATGACGTCGACGCCGAACAGCATCAGCTCGCGGCGCAGGCTTTCCGACAACCCCTCGATGGCGTGCTTTGAAGCGCAATAAGGCGCCGACAGTGGGTTGCCGTTCTTCCCCGCGACCGAGCTGATCATCACGATCCGGCCCTTCGGACCCGCGATGACCGGGCCGATGACGTTGATGTCCATCTGCCGGCGGAAGTCGTCGGCCGACAATTCGAGCACGGGACCGGCGACAGCGACGCCGGCATTGTTGACGAGGCCGGCAAGCGTCTCGCCGCCGAGCGCCTCGCGCACCTGGCGCGCGGCAGCCAGCACGGCAGCCTCGTCGGTGACGTCGAACAGCAGCGGCGTGAAGTTCGTACCGAACTCACCCTTGAGCCGATCGGCGTCGGCCTGCTTGCGAACGCTGCCGAAGACGCGATAGCCGCGCCCGATCAGGAATTTTGCAATGGCCCAGCCGATGCCGGTGGACGCACCGGTGATGACAACAGATCGCATAGTCATTCCCCCCAATAGTTCCAGCGATCATGCAGGAGGAAGGCGCTGTCGCGCAATGCTGCCCAATTCTCAGGCCGGGCACCGACGACGATTTTTACGCGAGTGGCGCCCCGCAAGGAGGTGCAGCAGATGTCGGTTCTTAGGATAAGGCGGCACACGAACGTCGTGCATCGAGCTCGACCGCGCGATGAGAACGTGGATGAAGAACCGAATCTTCGACTCTGAAGACGCTGAGGTTTCGACGTTTGGAGGCTTGCGGGAAATTCTGAGAAACGACGCGAGACCAAGAATGTGGTTTAAGCGTCAGTTCTTCGTATTCAGAGCGCGCTTCATCTCGCAAAGAATTTGCATGAAGCAGCAATGCTTCGGGAGATATGCGAGCGGGCGAGACGACTTCTCTTACCTCGGTTCGAATATACCGGGTGAGCGCTTAATTTTTGGTTTGCTTGCAATTGGTTTGGCCGCCGCTGAGCTAGTGCGGAGGACCCTGGCTTGCGCGCTCCCGGAGTCGATAGAATTGGAGCGCCGCCTTCGCGGTATTTGGCTTCAGCCGAAGGAAGCTCGCAAAGCACTGCTCCAATCGTTCTCTTACCTCGTGGGTCGAACCGGACTGAAAGGTCAAAATCGCCTTTGTCGTGTCCCAGGACAGACCGATCGCCTTAGCAAGGATGAGAATCTGCTCGGGTTGAGAGCTGACCAGCGCACGCTCGATCACTCCGATCGGCAGATCGCTCATGAGCGACAGCGCCACGGCGGTCTTGTCGAAGCTTCGCTCGCGGATGAAACCCAGTACGCGTGCCTCGTCGAGTTGCCCGCCCGAATGCAGGGACCTCACCTCGGCTAACGCCCGGGCATGCTCGCTCGAACCTGCTCGCGCCGTCGTCTGAAGCTCATCGGAGCCCTCCGCAATGGCACTCCGGATCAGAGCTGCCTGGCGGGGATCGGCCGCCTCCAACTTGCATCTCACCATCTCGGATGCATGGACGAACAATTTCAGCAGGGTCTCGCGCGGAATATCGGGGCGAGCCCAGATGCACATCGCGAGCGCACCATTGTCCCGCGCACGCCTGACGAGCTTGGAAATTCCCTGGGTCGAGAAGCTGGCCCCATCGTTGCCGGCGGTCCGCACGGCGACATCGTTGTTGCCGCGCTCGACGAGGACATCGGTGACGGGTTCCGTCAACTGGCTGCGGCCGGCGATGGCCAGCAGGTGATCCTGGCTCTTGGTCCGCGCATTCTCCGCCAAGCTCGCCTCGTCGAGCTGTGGCGAGTGCTCCAGGACCGGCGCCGCCACCTCGGGCGTGTCGTCAAACGCCAACAAGCGGATCGTCCGGCGCGGCGCGTCAGGCAATCTGGAAAGCCGGCTCCCGAAGGTCGCCCGGGCGGTGCATTCGATATTCTTGAGGAGCGTGCTCATCACCTCGTCGAACAGATCGATCTGCGCGTCGGTGAACTTGCCCGAGCCGAACACGAAGAGATCGGCGACTTGGCGCAGGAGTTCGGCACGCTTCGACAGCTCCCGGCTCGCCAGTGCGATCTCGAGTTGATCGATCAGGCCGTTCTCCAAATTCATCTTTCGTGTCCTGGAGCTTGAGTTGCCTGTGTTTCGACTGAGGTCATGAGATCACGCGACGTTTTGCGCCGGCAACGGCGAATCGAAACTGACTTCGGAGTTCGGCACGGGTCGCCCGAACAGATATCCCTGGACGAAGTCCACTCCCGCCGCTTGCAGGACCTCGAACTGCGCACGGCTCTCGACCCCTTTGGCCACCGTGGCGACATCGAGACCGCGCGCCAATGCGACGGCAGAGGCGACGACCGCCGCGCAGTCCCTTCGCGTTGCGCAGCCCTGCACAATCGCCCGGTCGATCTTGAACTTGTCGAATGGGAAGCTCTGGAGGTAGCTCCCCGCGGAATAGCCTACGCCGCAATTATCGAGGACGACGCCAATGCCGAGGTTCTTCAATTGCCGGACCGTGAGCAGGTGAGCCGCCAGATTCCCCTCGATGAGCGCAGCGTCGGGAATTTCGAGTTCGAGCCGCTCGGGCGACAACCCCGACTCGACCAGCGCGCACAGGACCACATCGAGCACGTTGCTCCTGTGGAACTGCGCGGCGCTCATGTTGACGGCGACCCTGACGTGTGCCGGCCAGGCTGCCGCGTCCAGGCAGGCCTGTCGCAAGATCCATTCACCGAGCGGCAGCATCAATCCGGCCTGCTCGGCGACATCGAGGAACTGCGAAGGCGCCAGCAAGCCCTTCGACGGGTGATGCCAGCGCACGAAGCATTCCAGGCCGGTCATCGCGCGCGTTCCGACATCGATTACCGGCTGGTAGTGCAGCTCGAACTCGTTGCGAGCCATCGCCTCGCGCAGTTCGCCTTCAATCGACTTCTGTGTGTCGGCAGCTTCCGTCATTTCGGGCTGGAAGATGCGGAAATCATTCCGCCCTACGGATTTCGTCGCATAAAGCGCCACGTCCGCCTTCTGTAGCAAGGTCACGGCATCGGCGCCGTGCTCTGGCGCGAAGGCAATGCCGATGCTGGTGCCGACACTGACGCGATGGCCGCCAAGATCGAAGGGTTGCTCGATCAGGCCGATGATCCTCAGAGCCAGGGCGATCGCGCCTTCGCTCTGATCTTTTTCGTTCTCCTGGATGATTGCGAATTCGTCGCCGCCGAGGCGCGCCAGCACGTCGGTATCCCGCAGCGACGAACTCAGCCGCCGCGCCACCTCAATCAGCAACTGGTCGCCCGCAGCGTGACCGAGCGTATCGTTGACGGCTTTGAACCTGTCGAGATCCAGCATCAGCACGGTGAACGTCGTGCCATGACGCTGCGACCGCTTTGCAGCATCGTCGAGTTTTTCGGAGAACACGGCGCGGTTCGCAAGACCCGTGAGCAGATCGTGCTGCGCCAGATATGCGATGCGCTTCTCGCTCCTCGCCCTCTCGGTAATATCCTCGTGGGTCGTGAGCCAGCCGCCATCCTGCATCATGTGACGCGCAATCGCGACCACCCTGCCGTCGGTGAGTTCCCGGACCTCGCAGAGCTGCCTCACGTTCTGACTGAGATAGACGTCCGGCGCGACGCCGACGAAATGCGTGCCGTTCTCGCGACGATATTCGAGAATTTGCGCCAGCGTGGTTCCGGGTTTTATCTGGTCGCGGCCAATATGGTAGATTTCACCATAGCGCGCGTTCGATACCACGACCCTCTGGTCCGCATCGAACATGCACAGCCCCTGGGACATGTTGTTGAGGGCGGCGTCGAAGCGGACGTTGATCGCCTGGAGCTCCGCGGCCTTCTGAGCCAGCATCTGCTCGCCGCGCTTTTGCTCGGTGACGTCTTCGTGCGTCGCGACCCAGCCGCCGTCCGGCAGCGGCTTGCGCTGGACCAAAATCTGGCGGTGGTCTTTCAGCTCGTAATCCTGCTGTCGCTGGGTCGGCATGAGTCGGACATGCTGATCGACCGACAGGGCACTCGTTTCGCCGCGATCCAAATAGTGCTGCAATATCCGTTGCAGCGGCGTGCCGGGCCTGACGAGTTCGTCCGGCAGATCGTACATCTGCTGGTAACGGCTGTTGGAGACTACGAGGTTCTTGTCGGCGTCGAACAGGCACAGGCCCTGATTCATGTTGTTGATGGCGACATCGAACCGCGCATTGATGAGCTTCAGCTCGGCGGCATTTTCGACCAGCCGGATCTCGTCTCGCCGCCTCTCGGTGATGTCCTGATGGGTCGCGACCCAGCCGCCATCGGCCATGGGCGTGCGCAGGATCAAGATGATCCGGCCGTTGCCAAGCGTGAAGATCCGCTGCGCCCGGTGTTTTGCGCCCTCGAGGAATTCCTCCGCATCCAGTTCGGCTCCCGTCGCCTTGTAGTGGCCGACAATGCTGCTGAGCGGCGTTCCGGATCTGATCTGCGACTCCGTGAGATCATACATCTCACGATAACGGCTATTGGCGACCAGCAACCTCTCGTCGGCATCAAACATGCTGAGCCCATGCGGCATGTTGCTCAACGCGGCGTCGAATCGAGCACTGGTAGCCGCAAGCGCATTGGTTTGCCGTCGCAGCAGGAATGTGCCGATCAGAATGACGGTGACGATCGCGGCAGCCAGCGGACCGAAGGTGTAAAGATGCCGGTATAGCGGCTGCAACACGTAACTGCGCGAGTAAGTCACCACCAGAACCAGCGGCAGGCCGGACACGGCCTTGTACCCTGCAATGCGCGCGACGCCATCGATGGGGCTCGTGAGCTCGTATGAGCCTACCTCGGAGACCGGCAGATACTGGGTAAACAGCGGGCCGCCGGCGACCGACTTGCCTAGGACATCCTTCTGTTCCGGTACGCGCGCGAGGACCCGTCCGGTGCGATGGAGCAGGACCACCGAGCCGCCCGGGCCCAGGTCGATCTTGCGATAGATCTTCAGCAGAAAGGATTGATCCAGTGGCGCAGCAACAACGCCGGCAAAGCTCCCATCCGGGTTGTTCAACCGGCGTGACGCCGCACTGAACCATTTGTCGCCGCCTGCCGAGCGATAGGGTGGCGCGACGAACAATCCGGTGCCGGCGCCATCGCGCTGCGCGATGAAGTGCGACATGTCGGAGATGTTGCCGCGCGGCAGCGCGTGATCGTAGGAATGCGCAACGACCGCTCCGGATGCATCGGTCCAGCCGACGGCGACGAGAATCGACGAGCTCTTGACCAGTTGACGCAGCGCTATATTGGCCGCATCGCCATCAGCGTATTTTCCGGACAAAGCGTCCCTGCGGATCGCCTGCGCCTCAAGCAACACACGATCGATGTCTTCGAACGTCACCGCGGCATGCTCGGCCAGAATAGCCGAGAGATTGAGAGCGTCGGTTTTCGCAGATGCGACTGCTTCTCGATAGCGGATGCCCAGATCAACGAGGAACAGGGCGACGACCACGAACGAAAACAGCAAGCCCAGGATCGTGACGGACGATCCCGGCGATCCGGTCAGCCTTCGCCAAGGGTTCAGCATTGTCCATCTGCGGTACGAGCAATGGTTCACCCTCGCTCGGTCGCGCTAAGATTTGGTTGATCTACCCAACGCAATTCGACTCCGTAGTCGTACGGGAATCACGTCAGTAATAGTGTCCTAATACGCGGTGAGCGCTGAAAACACCCCACGCTGCTGCGAAACCGAAGCCGGTTTCGGCGGGAGCTTCGCGCCGCACGGGGGAGCGGCGCGCGCGATCAGCGAGATCACACCGGCCCGAGGCGGACATTGCCTCGCCGTGTCATTCCCGGGGGCTAAAGCATGATCCGGAAAAGTGCGCAGCGGTTTTCCGAAAAGATCATGCTCAAACAACAACCTAAAGCGCGATGACGATTCATCCCAATCTCATCGCGCTTTAGCGCCCGTGCAAATCCAGGAAACTCATGAACGTGGATCGAGGTCCGGGGGCGCGACGTCGTCACGCCCCCGGAACGACGGCGTTGCCGTCAGTTCTTGCTCTTGTCGACCAGCGCGCCCTTCTTGATCCACGGCATCATGTCGCGGAGTTTCGCGCCGACTTCCTCGATCGGATGTGCAGCGAGCTTGGCGCGGGTCGCTTTGAACGAGGTCTGGTTGACCTTATTCTCGAGCATCCAGTCGCGGGCGAACTTGCCGGACTGGATGTCATTCAGAACGCGCTTCATCTCGGCCTTGGTCTCCGAGGTGACGATGCGCGGGCCGGTGACGTACTCGCCGTACTCGGCGGTGTTGGAGATCGAGTAGTTCATGTTGGCGATGCCGCCTTCATAGATCAGGTCGACGATCAGCTTCACCTCGTGCAGGCACTCGAAATAGGCCATCTCGGGGGCGTAGCCGGCTTCGACCAGGGTCTCGTAGCCGCCCTTGATCAGCTCGACCAGGCCGCCGCAGAGCACCACCTGCTCGCCGAACAGGTCGGTCTCGCACTCTTCCTTGAAGGTGGTCTCGATGATGCCGGCGCGGCCGCCGCCGACAGCGGAGGCGTAGGACAGGCCGAGGTCATGGGCGTTGCCCGAGACGTCCTTGGCGATCGCGATCAGGCAGGGCACGCCGCCGCCGCGCTGATACTCCGAGCGCACGGTGTGGCCGGGGCCCTTCGGCGCGATCATCAGCACGTCGAGGTCGGCGCGCGGATCGAGCAGGTTGAAGTGGACGTTGAGACCGTGCGCGAAGACGAGGGCAGCGCCCTTCTTCATGTTGTCGTGCAGGTGCTCGCGATAGATGTCGCCCTGGAGCTCGTCCGGGGTCAGCATCATGACGAGGTCGCCCCATTTGGCGGCTTCGGCGACTTCCATCACCTTGAAGCCGGCGTTCTCCGCCTTCTTGGCTGAGGCCGAACCCTTGCGCAGCGCAATCGCCACGTCCTTGACGCCGGAGTCCTTCAGGTTCAGCGCATGGGCGTGGCCCTGGCTGCCATAGCCGACGATGACGACTTTCTTGCCCTTGATCAGGTTCAGGTCGGCGTCGCGATCGTAATAAACACGCATAGTCGTTTCCTCGGTAGGGGCCAGAATCGGCCGTGGGTCAGGTCTCGGACGGTGAGATTTGCGGATTTCGGGGGCTGTCTAGAGCATTTTCAGCCCCCTGGGAAACCCGTTTCTGCATGGAAATCTGCGGCATCATGCATCCATGAAGACAGGATAGAGCGATGCCAGAAGCAGGATCGCCATCAGGATATTGAAGGCGCGAACCAGCCGCTCGGAGGTCAGGACCGGCCGCAGCGCAGTGCCGAAAAAGGCCCAAACCACGGTCGAGACCGTGCCCACGAGCAAGCTGATCAGGGTCTGAATCGCGATGTTGATCGGGAACTGGGCAATCGCCGCATAAGCGGTGATGGTGCCGATCACGATCACCCAGCCTTTTGCGTTGATCCACTGGAACATGGCGGCGCCCCAGAAGGACATCGGGCCACGGCCATCCCCCTCGCCCGGCTTGGTTGGGCCGGAGAAAGCGATCATTGCGGCGAGGTAAATCAGGTAGGCGGCGCCGGCATATTTCAAAATGGTCTGGAGGATCGGATAGGCCAGGAAGACGGTGCCGAGCCCGAGGCCGACGGAGCCGACCATGAAGGCGAAGCCAATGACGATGCCGGCGATGTGCGGGATAGTGCGGCGGAAGCCGTAGGTCAGACCCGAGGCCAGCAACATGATGTTGTTCGGCCCGGGGGTGAAGTACATCACCACCATGAAGGCGAGGAAGGCATAGAAGAGCGAGTAAGCCATATTCACCTCACGCGGTCTTTGGCAGCGCTTGCGGCCGCTTGAACAGCACCATCACCGCAATGCCGCTGATGACGGTCAGCATGCCGGCGAGACGCAGCGGGCCGAACCGCTCGCCGAACACGATGCTGGAGGCAGCAGAACCCACGAACGGCACGAGCAGTGCGAACGGCACCACTTGAGCCGCGGGATAATCACGCAGCAAGCGGCCCCACAGCCAGTAGGCGATGCTGGTGGAAACGGCGCCGATCACCAGCAGGCAGACGAGGCCCGTGAGCGACATGTGGATCAGCGACTGCCAGGTCGGCGCCGGTCCGTTGACGACAAGCGCGAGTGCGAACAACGGCACCGCGGAAGTCAGGCACAGCCAGGCGAACAGGTCGAACATCGGCGCGCCGCGAGCACCGCGCAGCAGGATGTTGCCGACGGCAAAGCTGACCGGCGCGATCATCAGCACCCCGAAGGCTGCGACGCTGAAATCATAACCGACGGTGCCGCAGATCATCAGCAGGCCCACTGCTGCGATGACGATGCCCAGCGTCTGCGCCGGTGTCGGACGTTCGCCGAATGCGATCGCTGCAAAGCCGATCGTGAACAGCGCCTGGCTCTGCACGACGACAGAGGTCAAGCCCACCGGCACGCCATGGGCAATGCCGTAGGCCTGCGACAAGAACTGGCCGAGGAACAGCGTGAAGCTGATCGCGATCAACAGAGACCAGGCGATCTTCGGCTTGCGAACGAACAGGCACGGCACCGCGGCAATGGTGAAGCGCAACGCCGTCATCAGCTCCGGCGAAAACTCGTCGAGCGCGATCCGGCTCGCCACGAAGGCAAGTCCCCAGATGATCGCCACCACGATGGCGATGAGGATATCGGCCGGCTTCATTGTCGTTCCCGGTTCTGCTCTGTCGTGCAGCCCTGTTTGTTGTTCTGGTCTAGCCTTGCTCGCCGGCCTTTACGTGGAAGGATTGGGTTTCCGCAGCAGATAAGTGCCGTGCATCGGCGCGTGATAGTCGGACGAGACCAGCGTGAAGCCGACGTCGGTCAGCATCCGCTCCATCACCCAGCCGAAGGTGGAATATTCGTCGCGCATATGCATGACCACGCTCTCGCGCGAGAAATCGTGGTTCTTGATCTCGTAGTCGGCCCATTGCTCGACGTCGCGCTCGACCGCGTCGGGCATCGCAGCGTAGACGATGTCGCGCAGATAGAAGCTCGCACCCGGCTTCAGCGCGCGATAGATCCGCGACATCGCCACCGCCTTCCAGAAATCCGGCAGATGGTGCAGCGTGAATTCGCTGACGATCAAATCGTAGGACTCCGGCCGGTAAGAGAAGCTGAGCAGGCCCGCGGACTGCGTGCGGACCGGCGCCTTGCGGTCGCGGGCATAGATCTCGGCCAGCGCCAGCATCGCCGGCGAGATGTCGATGGCGTCGACCTCGGCACCAATCAGCGCAGCTTCGGTGGCCAACACGCCATTGCCGCAGCCGATATCGGCGATCCGCCAGCCGCGCTGGACCCCGAGCATTTTCAGCGCGGCGCGCGCCCGCAGATCGGCATCGTCGTGGGCATCATAGATCGACGCCACCGCGGGCTCGATGCCCATCCGGTTCCGCTCGTTATAGTACCAGTCGCGCGCCAGCATGGCTCACATCCCTTCAGGCCCGCGGCCGATCGCGGCAACGCCGGTGCGCGACACCTCGACAAGGCCGAGCGGGCGCATCAGGTCGATATACTGATTGATCTTGTCCGTATTGCCTGTGATCTCGAACACAAAACTCTCGGTGGTGGCGTCGATCACCCGGGCGCGGAATGCGTCGGCCAGGCGCAGCGCCTCGACACGGTGCTCGCCCTGCCCGCGCACCTTCACCATCGCAAGCTCGCGCTCGATCGAGCGCTTGGTCAGCGTCATGTCGACGACGCGGTAGACCGGGATCATGCGGTCGAGCTGATGCTTGATCTGCTCGATCACCATCGGGGTGCCCGTGGTGACGATGGTGATGCGCGAGAGATGCTTCTGGCTCTCGGTCTCCGAGACCGTGAGGCTTTCGATGTTGTAGCCGCGCCCCGAGAACAGGCCGATGACGCGCGCGAGCACGCCCGGCTCGTTCTGCACGAGCACCGAAAGCGTGTGCGTCTCGCTGGGATCGTGACGCTCCTCGATGAAGTAGGCGGATGCGGGCTGGTTCATTGTCGTCCCCTCTATTCTTTCTTGTCATGCCCCGCGAAGGCGGGGCATCCAGTATTCACCGGCGCCGAGATTCCCACGACGGCCGCGGCGTACTGGATCGTCCGGTCAAGCCGGACGATGACAGCGGAATTATTGGCAAGTGCTTGCATCCTCATGCGACTACCCTCTGGGTTGGCGCATCCGCCATGACCCATCGCTTGAACAGATCGAAATCGATATTGCCGCCGGAGAGCACGAGACCGACGCGCTTGCCTGGCAACTTGCCCTTCTCCTGAAGTGCCGCGGCGAGCGCGGCAGCACCAGCGCCCTCGGCGAGATTATGGGTGTCGGTCCAGTAGGCGCGGATCGCGGCGGCGATCTCGTCGTCGGTGACCTCTACGATGCGCGACGCGCCTTTGCGGATGATGGCGAGTGCTTCCGGATCGGGAATGCGCGTCGCCATGCCGTCGGCGAGCGTGTTGCTGGTCTCGGTCGTAACGACCTTCCCAGCGGCGAACGACAGCGCGTAGGACGGGGCCTCGGTCGACTGTACGCCGACGATTTCGGTCTTCAGGCCTAGGAGGTCGCGCGCCATGATGCAGCCGCAGATGCCGGAGCCCTGCCCGATCGGCACATAGAGAATGTCGAGATCGGGCGCGGCCCTAAACAGTTCGAGCGCGTAGGTCGCAACGCCCAGAACCAGGTCCGGATGGAACGACGGCACCATGTGGAGCCCGGCGAACTGCGCGCGGCGTCCGGCTTCTTCGCGCGCGGCCTGAAAGTCCTCGCCATGCTCGACGAGCTCGGCGCCGAACGTCTTCATCGCGCGGTTCTTCTCGACCGAGTTGCCGCGCGGCACGTAGATCACGGCCGGCACGCCATGGCGGCTTGCCGCAAAGGCGAGGCTCTGGCCGTGATTGCCGCGCGTCGCCGAGATGATGCCGGGCGTGTTTGGCCGCTCGCGCTTCAGCCGTTCGAGGTAGACCAGCCCGCCGCGCACCTTGAAGGCGCCGATCGGGGTGTGGTTCTCGTGCTTGACCACGACCTCAGTGCCGAGCCGCTGGCTCAGCAGCGGCCAGGCATGCGCCGGCGTCGCCGGCACCGCCTGCCCCACGATCGCGTGTGCGCGCTCGAGCTCGTTCAGGTCGAACATCGCTGCCCCGAATGCGGTCTGCTCCCTCGCCCCGCTTGCGGGGAGAGGGTTGGGGTGAGGGGGAGTCTCCACGAGGACGATGAGAGTTGGACTCGCGGAGAGCCCCCCTCACCCGGATTACGCTCACGCGCAATCCGGCCTCTCCCCGCAAGCGGGGAGAGGCGAAGAAGGAGCGCTCGTCGCTGCTGCATCATCGTTCCGCTAACTCACACCAGCGCCTTGCCACCGGCGAACGCCTTGGCCGTGGCCTCATCGTTGGCCTGCTCCGGCAGCAGCATCTCATTATGCGCCTTGCCGGAGGGGATCATGGGGAAGCAATTTTCCAGCGCGGCGACGCGACAGTCGAACAGCACCGGCCGCTTGACCGAGATCATCTCCTGGATGGCGCCGTCGAGATCGGCAGGCTTGTGCACCTGGATGCCGACGCCACCATAGGCTTCCGCGAGCTTGACGAAATCCGGCAGCGCCTCGGAGTAGGAATGCGACAGCCGGTTGCCGTGGAGCAGCTGCTGCCACTGCCGCACCATGCCCATGTACTGGTTGTTCAGGATGAAGATCTTGATCGGCAGTTCGTATTGCACCGCCGTCGACATCTCCTGCATCGTCATCTGCACCGAGGCGTCGCCTGCGATGTCGATGACGAGACTATCCGGATGGGCAACCTGCACACCGACCGCGGCCGGCAGGCCGTAGCCCATGGTGCCGAGACCGCCCGACGTCATCCAGCGATGCGGCTCCTCGAAGCCGAAGAACTGCGCGGCCCACATCTGGTGCTGGCCGACCTCGGTCGTAATGTAGGTATCCTTGCCGCGCGTCGCCTCGAACAGGCTCTGGATCGCGTGCTGCGGCAGGATGACGTCGCTGCTCTTCCTGTAATAGAGCGAGTTGCGGGCGCGCCACTGCGCGATCTGCTGCCACCACGCCTTGACGTCGGGCTTCTTCGCCTCCGCCTTGAACACCTGGAGGATGTCGCCGAGGATGTTGCCGCAGTCGCCGATGATCGGCACGTCGACCCGGATGTTCTTGTTGATCGAGGACGGATCGATGTCGATGTGGATCTTCTTCGAGCCCGGCGAGAACGCATCGACGCGGCCGGTGATGCGGTCGTCGAAGCGCGCGCCGACGCACAGCATGACGTCGCAATCATGCATGGTCATGTTGGCTTCGTAGGTGCCGTGCATGCCGAGCATGCCGAGCCAGCTCTTGCCCGACGCGGGATACGCGCCCAGACCCATCAGCGTCGAGGTGATCGGAAAACCGGTGACCTCGACCAGCTCGCGCAGCAGCTTGGTCGCTTCCGGACCCGAATTGATGACGCCGCCGCCGCTGTAGATCACAGGGCGCTTGGCGCCCGCGAGCAGCGCCACGGCCTTGCGTATCTGCGTCGCATCGCCCTTCACGCGCGGCGCGTAGGACCTGTGCACGTCGGACTTGCGCGGCGGATGATAGGTGCCGGTCGCGAACTGCACGTCCTTCGGCACATCGACCAGCACCGGGCCGGGCCGGCCCGTGGTCGCAACGTAGAAGGCCTCGTGCAGCACCTTTGCGAGATCGTTGACGTCGCGCACCAGCCAATTGTGCTTGGTGCAGGGGCGCGTGATGCCGACGGTGTCGCATTCCTGGAACGCGTCATTGCCGATCAGATGCGTCGGCACCTGGCCGGAGATGCACACCAGCGGGATCGAATCCATCAGTGCGTCGGTCAGCGGCGTCACCATGTTGGTGGCGCCGGGGCCGGAGGTCACCAGCGCGACGCCCGGCTTTCCGGTCGAGCGCGCGTAGCCCTCGGCGGCGTGGCCCGCGCCCTGCTCGTGGCGGACCAGGATGTGCTGGACCTCGCTCTGCTGGAAGATCTCGTCATAGATCGGAAGCACGGCGCCGCCGGGATAGCCGAAGATATCCGTCACGCCATGATCGATGAGCGCGCGGACGATCATCGCGGCGCCGGTCATCTGGTTCGGATCGTGGCTGTTGTCGCTCATTGGCTTGCTCCGGATGCGCTGTTGTCAGCGGCTTCGTTCGTGTCTGGTTCGGGAAATAAAAAAGGCCCCGAAGAGGGCCCATGCACACCGCCTGTCATGTGGATGGCAGCTAGCCACCCCCGGCGGTGTGCCTGGGTACGAGATAAGGAGTTTGGTAATAATATTACGCATGGTAGGTGCTCGACTTCCCAAAGGTTGCGCGAAACATAGCGGCCAAAGCCCGGATGTCAAGGCAATGCGGCCTTTCCCGTGCGATTTTGGCAGTGTAGCGGTGTTCCCGGGGTTCGGCGAGAGGTAAAATCGGGAACCCGGGCACAAAAGCGCGTCAGCCAGCGTCCCTCGCTGCGTTCACGGCCGCCGCGAGCCATCCCCTCGCCTCCTCCGGCTTCACCCATTCGAATTCGGGCAGCTGATGACGGAACCAGGTGAACTGGCGCTTGGCGTAGTGGCGGGTGTCGGCGCGGCCGACCGTAGCCGCCTCATCGAGACTGATCTCGCCGCGCAGGTGCCGGATCAGGGCCGGTACGCCGTGGGCCTTCATGGCCGGCAGAAGCGGATCGAGGCCGCGGGCGGCGAGCCGCTCGACTTCGTTCAACGCGCCGGCGCCCAGCATGGTGTCGAAGCGGGCATCGATGCGGGCATAGAGCTCATCGCGCTCGGGCGCGAGAAACACCGCGCGAAAACTGTCCTTCGGCAGCAGCGGCGGCTGACCCTCGTGGTGCCAGTCGAGCAGAGAGCGTCCGGTCGCCTCAACCACTTCGAGCGCCCGCGCGATGCGGGTGCGATCACGCAAGTTCAATCGTTCCGCAGCACGCGGATCGCGGGTCGCGAGTTCCGCGTGCAGGGCCTCCACGCCGTTCCGCTCCAGCCGCGCGCGCACGTCCTTGCGCACCTCGGCAGGGATCGGCGGCACCACCGAGAGACCGGCCGTCAGCGCCTTGAAATAGAGCCCGGTGCCGCCGATGAAGATCGGCAGCCGGCCTTCCGCTTGTGCCTCTTCCAGCGCCTTCGCCGCGTCGCTCACCCAGGCACCGGCCGAGAAATTCACGGCTGCATCAACATGGCCATAGAGCCGGTGCGGCACCCGCGCCTCCTCAGCCCGTGTGGGGCGCGCCGTGATGATGCGCAGGTCGTGATAGACCTGCATGGAATCGGCATTGATGACGACACCGCCGGCGGCGAGCGCAAGCTCCAGCGCCAGCGCCGACTTGCCGCTGGCGGTCGGGCCTGCGATAAGCACGGCCTTGCCAACATGCCTTCCGCTGACTTGCCCCTCGCTCACGAAAACCTCAAATGTCCCTCGTCGCCACGCTGATCTGCAACCCCGCCAATCCCGCGCTCGATAGCACCATCGTCGACGGCGCCCGCGCCGTGTTGCCCCAAGCGCTACCTGCGCACTGGCTGTTCGACGGGGTTGCGGTCGACATTCCGTTCGGCGCCGACAGTAACCTCGAAGGCGACCGTCACGCCATCGAACAGCGGTTGCGCGAGCTGCGCGGCGACCTGCCCATCGACATCGTCGTGCAGCCGTCCGGCGTCCGGCGCAAGAGGCTTCTTCTCGCCGACATGGATTCCACCATGATCGGCCAGGAATGCATCGACGAGCTCGCCGACTTCGCCGGGCTGAAAGCGCATGTCGCAGGCATCACCGAACGCGCAATGCGCGGCGAGATCGAGTTCGAGCCGGCGCTGCGCGAGCGCGTCGCGCTCCTGAAGGACCTCCCCGTCGGCGTGGTCGACAAGGTGCTGGCGGAACGCATCACGCTGACGCCGGGGGGACGCGAGGTGGTCGCGACCATGCGCGCGCACGGCGCCTATGCCTGCCTCGTCTCCGGCGGCTTCACGCTGTTCACGAGCGCGGTCGCCACAAAGATCGGCTTCCAGGAGAACCGCGCCAACGAGCTCGTCGTGCGCGACGGCAAATTCACCGGCGAGGTGAAGGAGCCGATTTTGGGCCGCGCGGCAAAGCTCGCGACGCTGGTGGATTTGATGGAGTCGTTAGATCTCGACGATATCGACTCGGTGGTGGTCGGCGACGGCGCGAACGACCTCGCGATGATCCAGGCGGCTGGGTTGGGTGTGGCGTATCATGCGAAGCCGGCTGTGGCCGCTGCCGCGGCGGCGCGGATCGATCATGGCGATCTCACTGCGTTGCTGTATGCGCAGGGATATCGGCGAGAGGAATTTGTGGAGGCTTAGCCTCCTCTCCGCTGTCATCACCCGCGAAAGCGGGTGATCCAGTATTCCAGAGACAGCGTGGGGATACGGAGAGGCCGCGGCCTACTGGATGCCCCGCTTTCGCGGGGCATGACAGTGAGTGTGGAGCAGCAGCGTGCCTTACTGCACGCTCAACGCCACGAACCGCAGCTCGCCGTCACCATTCGAGACCAGCAACAGCACCGACTTCTTGCCATCCTTCTTGAGCTGGTCGACGCGCTTCTGGATGTCGGCGCCGCTGGAGACGGCTTCCTGCGCCACCTCGACGATGACGTCGCCGGCGGAGAGCCGCTTCTCGGCGGCATCCGAAACTGCGTCGACATTGGTGACGACAACGCCCTTGACGGTGTCCTTGATCTTGTAGCGGGTGCGCAGATCCTTGCTGATCGTCGCGAGATCGAGGCCGAGCGCCTTTTGCGTCACCGGCTTCTCGGGCGCGGGCTCTTCGGTCTTCACCGCGGCCTGGACCTTGTCGGGATCCTGGAGGCGGCCGAGCGTGACCTTCTTGGTCTCTTCCTGGCCCTTGCGGATGATGATGACGTCGACCTCCTTGCCGACCGCCGTGTCGGCGACGACGCGGGAGAGATCCTTCGGGTCCTTGACGTCCTTGCCGTCGAATTTGACGACGACGTCGCCTGGCTCGATGCCGGCCGGCTTGGCCGGACCCTTGTCGTCGACACCCGCGACCAGCGCGCCGCGCGGCGGCTTGATGTTGAGGCTCTCGGCGATCTCGTCAGTCACGCTCTGAATGCGCACGCCGAGCCAGCCGCGGCGCAGTTCGCCGAACTGGCGGAGCTGGTCGACGACGCCTGCAACCGTCTTCGACGGCACGGCGAAGCCGATGCCGATCGAGCCGCCGGAGGGCGAGATGATCAACGTGTTGACGCCGACGACGTCGCCATCGAGGTTGAACAGCGGGCCGCCGGAATTGCCGCGGTTGATGGCGGCGTCGGTCTGGATGTAGCTGTCATAGGGACCTGAGGAGATGTCGCGGTTCTTGGCCGAGACGATGCCCGCGGTCACGGTGCCACCGAGGCTGAAGGGATTGCCGATCGCGACCACCCAGTCGCCGAGGCGCAGCTTGTCGGAGTCGCCGAACTTCACCGAAACCAGCGGCTTCGGCGGCTTGAACTTCAGCACGGCGAGATCGGTCTTCTTGTCGACGCCGACCAGCTCGGCCTTGATCTTGCTGCCGTCGTTGAGGATGACGTTGATCTCGTCGGCGTCCGCAATGACGTGATTGTTGGTGACCACGACGCCGGAGGTGTCGATGATGAAGCCGGAGCCGAGCGAGTTGGCCTTGCGCGGCGCCGGGCTGTTGCCGTTATCGCCGCCCTTGCTGCCGCCACCGGGACCGCGGCGGTTCTTGAAGAAGTCGTCGAAGAATTCTTCGAAGGGCGAGCCGGGCGGCAGTTGCGGCATGGTGTTGCTGCCGCCGCCACCTTTGGCCTCGACGGTCTGCGAGGTCGAGATGTTGACGACCGCGTCGATCACCTTCTCGGCGACGTCAGCGATTCCTTCCGGTCCGCGCGCAGAGGCCGGCGAGCCCAGCGCGCTGAAGGCGCCGATGGCGATCGCAGCCAGCCCAAATCGCAAGCGGATTGGGCGCAAGCGGGTCGTGGCAATGGTGGCAGCGGTCATAGCGGTCTCCAGAGAGAACAAGGATTCGGCTCCAGACTGCGCTCGAACCGGGGGACGGCGCAAGCACGGAGCTTAACGGGCCTCAAGACCCGGACAATACGGCGAAAAGCGGCCCCTCGCCTTCACTTTGACGTTGGTGCAGCCCGCTAAATGGGCCGCCGCATAACCCAGATCAGGACCAATCCGGCGACAGCCGAACCAATCCCAACCGCGCGCAGGACGTTGTCCGGCGTGGTGATTGCGCTCTTCATGGCCTTGCGCATCCAGGTGGGACTTGCCGCGAACATCAAGCCTTCAAGCACGAACAGGATGCCTAAGCCGATGAGGAAGTCGGCGAACGCAATGGACCTCATCGGATTGGAACCTCCCGTTATGCTGTTCTGTCTGGACGATAGGGCGGCAGAATCGCCGCCCTTCGTCTAGCTTACGGCTTCGCCGGTGTCTCGGTCGCCGTCTTGCCGCTCGGGTTACTGAAATACCGGAAGAAGTTCGAGTCGGGGCGCAGCAGGAAGCGGGTATCGGTGGACTTCAACCCGGTCTCATAAGCCGACATCGACCGGTAGAAGGCGAAGAAGTCAGCATCCTTGCCGTAGGCTTCGGCGAACAGGCGGTTGCGCTCGGCGTCACCCACGCCGCGCGTCTGCTCGGCGGTGGAGTTCGCTTCGGCAATGATCACGGTCGCCTCGCGATCGGCCTTGGAGCGGATCTCCTGCGCCTTCTGGCCGCCCTGCGCGCGGAACTCGGCCGCTTCGCGCTGACGTTCCGTCTGCATGCGCTGGTAGACCGCCTGGCTGTTCTGCTCCGGCAGATCTGCGCGGCGGATCCGGACGTCGACGACCTCGATGCCGTATCCATCGGCCTCGTGGTCGAGCTGCTCGCGGATGCGCCCCATCAGCTTCTCGCGCTCATCACGCACCACGGTGATGAAGTTGACCTCGCCGAGCACGCGGCGCAACGCCGCGTTCAGCAGCGAGGTGAGCTGGAGGTTCGCGGCCTGGATCGAGCCCACGCTCTGATAGAAGCGCAACGCGTCCTTGATGCGGTAGCGCGCAAAGGCGTCGACCACGAGCCGCTTCTGGTCGGAGGCAATGACCTCCTGCGACGGGTTTTCGAGATCGAGGATCCGCTTGTCGATGTTGATCACGGAGTTCCAGGGCGCCTTGAAGTGCAGCCCGGGGTCAGTGACGACGTCCACCGGCTTACCGAATTGCAGCACGATGGTCTGCTCGGTCTGCTGCACCGTGAACAAGGACATGTAGGCGACGATCATAACCAGCAGCAGCGCAAGCAGCGCGACGATGCCTGTAACGGGAGACCTCATCGGGTGCCTCCGGTCGACTGCTGGCCGGTCGTGGCGGGCCGCTTGGCTGTCAACTCGTTGAGCGGCAGATAGGGCACGACGCCCTGGCCCGAGGAGCTTCCGTCATAAATCAGCTTCTCGGAGCCGCCGAGCACGCGCTCCATCGTCTCCAGATAGATCCGTTCACGCGTCACGTCGGGCGCCTTCTTGTATTCCTCGTACACCTTCAGGAAGCGCGAGCTTTGGCCCTTGGCCTCGGCAACCGCCTGCTCCTTGTAGCCTTCGGCCGCCTGCACGATCTGCGCCGCGCGGCCGCGCGCGTCCGGCACGACCTTGTTGGCGTAGGTCTGCGCCTCGTTCTGCAATTGCTCGAGATTGGCGCGCGCCGCCTGCACGTCGCGGAAGGCATCGATCACCTGTGCCGGCGGGTCGACCTTCTGCATCTGCACCTGGGCGATCTGGATGCCGGCGCCGTAGCCGTCGAGCGTCCTCTGCATCAGGTCCTGCACCGTGGTTTCAGTCTGCGTCCGCGCCCCGGTCAGGATCGGTTGGATGTTGGAGCGGCCGATCACCTCGCGCATGGCGCTTTCGGCGACCGCCTTCACGGTGCCCTCGGGGTTCTGGATGTTGAACAGGAAGTTGCCGACGCCGTTGGGCTTGATGCGCCACAACACGGTGAAGTCGACGTCGACGATGTTCTCGTCGCCGGTCAGCATCAGGCTCTCTTCCGGCACGTCACGGATGGAGCGACCGCGCCGGGCCGGATCGTCGATTAGCGTCATGCCGATGGAAATGGTGGAAACACGCAGCGCCTTCGGCAGCAGCACCGTCTCGATCGGATAGGGCAGATGATAGTTCAGGCCCGGATCCACGGTGCGCACGTGCTTGCCAAAGCGCAGCACGACGCCTTGCTCTTCGGACTGTACCCTGAAGAAGCCCGACAACAGCCAGAGCGCGACGATGATGAGCAGGATCAGCGTGATGCCGATGCCGGAGAAATAGCCGCCCGGCATGATCTGCTGGAGCCGGTCCTGGCCACGGCGCAGAAGGTCTTCCAGATCCGGCGGTCTCGGCCCGACCGGTTGCGGGCCTGAGCCCCATGGCCCCTTCGGACCCGAGCCCCACGGGCCACCGCCCTGATTCTTCCACGGCATTCGACGCTCTCCTCGGCAGACCAGGACTAGAACTTACCCGGCCCGCATTGTCCGGTCCGGCTTTATAGGGAACCGGCAGGTCCCTTACAACGCGGCCATGACCGTCCCACGAGCTATGCTCGGGCACGGAAAAGTCAATGTAAACATTGGCGAATGGAGTTAATGGGGCGGCCGCCGACGATATGTCACATAGGAGTAGTCGGCGCTATCGTCCGGGCCGGCCGGGTGGCGGACGCGGCTCGTTTCGTCCCACTCGGCCCTGTCGATCTCGAAATGCGTGTCGCCGTCGGGCCGCGCATGCACTTTCGTGATTTCGAGGCGATCGGCGCGATCGAGCCATTGCCGGTAGATTTCGGCGCCGCCGATCACGGCGATCTCGGCGACCGAACGCCGCAGGGCGTCGCCGCACGCAACCGCGCCCGCGTCCGCCGCCGATGTCGTGACGACGGCGCCGGCGGCGCGATAGTTCGCATCGCGCGTAATGATGATGTTGGTGCGGCCGGGCAGCGGCCGGCGCAGGGATTCGAAGGTCTTGCGGCCCATGATCACGGGCTTGTTGACTCCGCAATCGCGACGACGAAGACGATCTCCATCAGGCCCCGCCCCCGGCAAGCCGTGTCAGCGCAGGGCCGGTAACGCGGCACAGTGTCCAGTCATCCATCATCACGGCACCGAGCGATTTGTAGAAGGCGATCGAGGGCGCGTTCCAGTCGAGCACCGACCATTGCAGGCGCGACCAGCCGTTCTCGACACATTCCTTCGCCAGATAAACCAGCAGCCCCTTGCCGAGGCCTTTGCCTCGATGCGACGGCCGCACGTACAGATCTTCGAGGTAGATGCCGTAGCGGCCGCTGAAGGTGGAGAAATTCGCAAACCAGACCGCAAAGCCGACCGGCTCGCCGTTCCACTCAACGAGTGCGCAATAAAGCCGCGGATTGCTGCTGAACAGCGCATCCGCAATCATCGCCTCGGTCGCCTCGACCTCATGCGAGAGCTTCTCGTACTCGGCGAGCTCGCGGATGAACGCAAGAACGAGCCCGGCCTCGCCAGGACGCGCGCGGCGGATGTTGAGCGACATCGGCGTTATACCGCGACTGCCGCCTTGATGTGCGGATGCGGATCGTAGCCGACGAGCTCAAAATCCTCGTAGCGGAAGGAGAAGATGTCGTTCACGTCGGGGTTGATCCGCATCACCGGCAGCGCACGCGGCGCGCGCGTCAGCTGAAGCCGCGCCTGCTCCAGATGGTTGGAGTAGAGATGGGTGTCGCCGAACGAATGCACGAAGTCACCGGGCTTCAAGCCAGTGACCTGCGCCACCATCATGGTGAGCAGCGCGTAGGAGGCGATGTTGAAGGGCACGCCGAGAAAGACGTCGGCCGAGCGCTGATAGAGCTGGCACGACAGCTTGCCGTTCGCGACATAGAACTGGAACAGGCAGTGGCAGGGCGGCAGCGCCATCTTGTCGACTTCGGCCGGATTCCAGGCCGAGACGATCAGGCGACGCGAGTCCGGATTGCGCTTGATCATGTCGATCACGTTCGCGATCTGGTCGATGCTGCGGCCGTCTGGCGCGGGCCAGGAGCGCCATTGATGGCCATAGACCGGGCCGAGATCGCCGTTGGCGTCGGCCCACTCGTCCCAGATGGTGACGCCATTGTCGCGCAGATATTTGATGTTGGTGTCGCCCTTCAGGAACCACAGCAGCTCATGCACGATCGCCTTCAACGGCAGCCGCTTGGTGGTCAGCATCGGGAAGCCGGCGGACAGATTGAAGCGCATCTGATGGCCGAACACCGACAGCGTGCCGGTGCCGGTCCGATCGGTCTTCTCGGCGCCGTCTGAAAGAATCCGCTCGAGCAGGTCCTGGTATTGGTGCATGGGCTATAGGCCTTTGGGAGGACGGC
>WNGR01002915.1_pt1 | contig 25436 bp, 13 predicted proteins | sample 5407581 | NCBI WGS metagenome assembly WNGR01 (sample SAMN13153383, study PRJNA577476) | soil metagenome | isolation source: 80 cm soil or saprolite under Garry oak tree replicate 2 | place: USA:California | collected 2016-06-15
ATGGTACGGTGCGGCGACCGACATTCAAGATCGCAAGCGTGCGGAAGAGCTACAGGCAAACCTTGCACACACCAATCGGCTCAGCATACTCGGAGAACTGGTCGCCTCCATCTCGCACGAACTCGCACAGCCCCTCACGGCCACAACCAATAATGCCAAGGCATCTTTGCGATGGCTTCAGCGCGACCCGCCCGATCTGACGCAAGTTCGCAAAGGGACGGAAAGCATCATCGAGGCGGGCACCTTTGCCTCGGAAATCATCAACCGTCTGCGATCGTTGTACAAGAAGGCCCCTCCCAAACGGGAGTTGGTCGCGATAAATGAGGTCATCGGCGAAATGGTCAGGCTGCTGCGGGGCGAAGCCAACGAGTATGCCGTTTCGATTCGTACGGACCTTGCCGCCGATCTTCCCAAAATCACGGCGGACCGCGTGCAACTGCAGCAGGTGCTGATGAACCTCATGCTCAATGGTATCGAGGCGATGAAGGAGACCGGCGGAGTGCTCACGGTCAAGACGGGACGAGGCGAGGGCAGTGAAGTGCTGATCTCAGTCATTGACACCGGAGTAGGATTGCCTGCCGGAAGAGCGGACGAGGTCTTCAATGCCTTCTTCACCACTAAACCTCAAGGCAGCGGCATGGGGCTGGCGATCAGCCGTTCCATCGTGGAATCGCATGGTGGCCGTTTGTGGGCCACATCCCACGACGGACGGGGCGCGACGTTTCATTTCACTCTGCCAACCGCAGTCGTGGAAGTGTCTGCGGCAATATGATTCCGAGCCATTAACTTATTGTAACTAAATGACATATCGCGGAGCGACTGGCAGCCAAGAAGAGCGAAATGGAGTGGGGTGGAACACCTATCGTGGGGCTAAAGTGGGGTGACCGCGCGGCGATCCAGGTAGATCGTTGAGCCGATATCTACGGATGGATGGGAACGCTGGCGGTGTATGATTCCTGACCATCTATGCACTCGTGGCAGTGGCGCTTCCAGTGCATCAGTTTGGGCGCAGGTGGCATTGTGCTTTCGGCAAGCGCCGCAACGGCGATGGTGTTGGCCATGGTGGGAACGGTCTTTCCTGTGCCCCCCTGCGCCATATCGATATCTTCCGTACCTCTACGGGGCGTATCTTGCTGCGGGGATGCTGTGGTATGCAATCTCGAGGCGGCGCCCGCTAGCGGTTGCAACGGACTACTGAGCATCCGACTTGGGGCGGTGGTTCGCCGATGTCTTCGTTCCATACGCCAGGGTTCTCCCGGATATAATCCGCAAGCATCGTGATGCATTCGGGTGAGGCGAGATCGATGACCTCCACGCCGATGGAGCGGAGCCACTCGATGCCACCAGGGAAGTTCCTCGATTCGCCGACGATGACCGTGCGGAATCCGAACTGGCGTACCAGCCCGCTGCAGTACCAGCAGGGGGCGAGCGTGGTAACCATGATGAGATCGAGGTAGGATCGCTGGCGGCCAGCGCGGCGGAAAGCGTCAGTCTCGCCGTGGATGGATGGGTCGTTCTGTTGCACGCGGCGGTTATGTCCGGAGCTGATGAGTTCGCCTCGGAGGTTGAAGATGGCTGCGCCGATCGGTATACCTCCTTCGGAGAGACCGGTGCGGGCTTCGGCGAGTGCGACCTGAAGCATTGTGACGTAGTTCGGAGTTTGCACGGAGGACGAGGTTGACATGGCACCTCCAGCATAGCTCTGGCGAGCGATGCGGACCATAGTCATGCGACAAGGCTCGGGTTCATTCTCCGGCGAGGAGACGTAGAGCAGGATGAGGCCAAGCACGACGAACATGCGGAAGGCAGCCTCTTGACCGTTCCATGTCTTGGACTGTCACATGAGGAACCACTCCCCGCCGATGCTGAGGAAGGCGACTAATCAGAGGAGGCAGCCGATAGGCGCTTGACAAGGCAGCGTCAGACTGCCTAAAGTTGCTGTTGCGGTAACGTACACGATGATTTGGGTAGCCATTGTGTGTCATGACGTAGCATCAGGTTTCCGAAACATATGAGTTGCGCAAACGGTACATTATCGGAATGGATATGGCACAGTACAAAGGATCGAACGTTGGCGAAGCTACTTCCTCCGCCGGAGCGGAGTTTCAGAAGCTGCAGCTTCCCCCCGCACCGGCCACTGAGACGGGTACGGTGAAGGCGTGGGAAGAGCCTGTCGTGATGCGGTCTTACATGCCTGCTGCACCAGACTCCAATCCACTCTTCCTCGAAAAACGGGTCTATCAGGGGAGCAGCGGACGGGTCTATCCTCTGTCGGTGATCGATCGCATCGACACGGAGCCGAGGGCCCACGAGTGGAAGGCCGTTCACATCGAGAATGAGTTCATCCGGTTGATGGTTCTACCCGAGATCGGCGGCCGCATACATGTCGGTTACGACAAGCTTAATGGCTACGACTTCTTCTACCGTCAGAACGTGATCAAGCCCGCCCTGGTTGGCCTTGCAGGTCCGTGGGTCTCTGGCGGAGTGGAGTTCAACTGGCCGCAGCATCATCGGCCGGCGACCTTCATGCCGGTCGAAGTGACGATCGAGCGCGATCCAGACGGTTCGACTACGATCTGGTGCAGTGATCATGATCCCATGGCGCGGATGAAAGGGATGCACGGTCTCTGTCTGCGGCCGGGCAAGGCTTATCTCGAACTTAGAGTGCGCCTCTACAACCGCACGCAGGATACGCAGACATTCCTGTGGTGGGCGAACGTTGCGACACGCGTCCATGAGAAGTATCAGTCGTTCTTTCCAAAGGATGTGCGCTTTGTCGCCGACCACGCCAGGCGCGCCGTCACCGAGTTTCCCCTCAGTCACGGAAGCTATTACGGGATCGACTATGCGGAACGCGCTGCCTATGGGGTTCCTGAGGAACAGAAGCCAGCGAAGTTTGTGCCGGATGGGTCGTACCCGCCCAACGATCTGAGTTGGTATGCGAATATCCCTGTCCCCACAAGCTACATGGTTGCGAACTCGAAGGGAGACTTCGCAGGTGGGTACGACCACGCCGCCAGTGCCGGCATGGTCCATGTCGCCGATCATCATATTGCTCCGGGGAAGAAGCAGTGGACCTGGGGCAACCACGAATTCGGATATGCGTGGGATCGTAGCCTCACCGACTCCGATGGGCCGTACATTGAGCTGATGGCTGGCGTTTATACCGACAACCAGCCAGACTTCTCCTTCCTCGCACCGGGAGAGACAAAGACCTTCAGCCAGTACTGGTATCCGATCCGCGAAATCGGCGTGCCGGATTTCGCTAATCTTGATGCAGCGGTTCGGATGGAGAGAGAAGCCGGCAGGACGGTGGTGCATCTCCTCGTTACTCGGTGGCTGCCTAAGGCTGTTGTCTCGCTAAGGTCTGGCGGAAAAGAAATCGCAGTGTGGCGTGGCCAGTTGAAGCCGGAGACCCCGCTGCACACAGAGTTTTCTGTCGGCGACGATCACCAGGACGTCGAGCTGTTGCTGAAAGTTGATGGGGAACCAGCTGGAGAGGTGATCCTGCGATATGCCCCCGCGGAGATTGTTGCTGCGCCGAGTCCGACCGTCGCCATGGAACCTGGTCTGCCCGAGACCATCGACTCCAGCGATGAACTGTATCTGATCGGACTCCATTTGGAGCAGTACCGGCACGCGACAAGGAATCCCGAAGGCTATTGGCTTGAGGCGGTCCGTCGAGATTGCGGAGACAGCAGGTCGAACCATGCGCTGGGGCGTTGGCATCTCAGACGCGGTGAGTTTGCGACGGCCGAACAGTATCTCCGTACCGCCATCGCGCGGCTGACAGACCGTAACCCCAATCCCTATGATGGCGAACCGCACTACAACCTTGGGCTGGCGCTGATTTACCAAGGCAGGATCACTGAGGCATACGAGGCCTTCTACAAGTCCACATGGAATGCGGCCTGGCGCGGCCCTGCCTACCATCGACTGGCGGAGATCAACTGCAGCCGTCAGCAATGGGCGCAGGCGTTGGATCATATCGAGCGTTCTCTGCGGGCAGAAGCGGATAACCTGAACGCGCGGAATCTCAAGGCTGTCGTACTAAAGCGATTGGGCAGGGACAGGGAGGCGGAGTCGTGTGTAAGGGCTACTCGCGAACTGGACCCTCTTGATAACTGGAGCCGGTATCTCGCTGCGGGTATCGTGCCACGGGATGGTCATCAGCGGCTGGACTTGAGCTTCGATATGCTGCGTTGCAATTTGCTGGAGGATGCGCTGGTAGTGCTTTCCGTCAGTTCCGCAGAAGCGGAGGACGGATCATCTGCCATCCTGCTGTATGCTCTGGCCCGTGTCTTTGCTCTCCTTGGCTGCGGTCAGGAGAGTTCGGAGACTTACCAATTAACCGCTGTAGCGGATGCGGCCTATGTGTTCCCCAGCCGTTTGGAGGAGGTACTGCTTCTCGAAGCTGCGATTGCACAGAATCCAAAGGACGCTCGTGCGCTCTACTACCTGGGAAATTTGTTGTACGACAGGCGGCGCCATGAAGACGCCATCCGGCTGTGGGAGCGAGCCACAGAACTCGATCCTGAGTTCCCAACGACCTGGCGTAATCTTGGTTTCGCATACTACAACGTTCGCAGAGATGAGAAGAAGGCACGTGAGGCGTTCGCTCGTGCCCGGAGATTTGCTCCAGTGGACGCCCGCATCGTGTATGAGCAGGACCAATTGTTAAAGCGCACTGGTGAGCGTCCCGGATGTCGGCTCGCGACTCTCGAAGCGATGCAGGAGTTAGTGGCATCTCGCGATGATCTCTCTGTGGAACTGGCGTCACTCTATAACCAGGTTGGACGACCGGAGGATGCGTTGAAAGTACTGCTCTCTCGTCGATTCCAGCCCTGGGAGGGCGGGGAAGGGCTGGTACTGTCGCAGTATGTTCGCGCCAATCTATTGCTCGGGCAGAAGGCGTTGGCAGAGAAAGATGCGCCCACGGCGATACGCAGGTTTGAAGCAGCATGGAACCTGCCAGAGAGCATCAGCGAAGCCAAGCATTTGCTGATGAATCTGAGCATGATTGACTACTGGCTGGGTGTCGCGTACGCGGCAAATCGGGATGAATCCGGGGCGGTATTACATTGGGAGCGTGCTGCAAAGCATCGCGGAGACTTCCAGCAGATGCAGGTTCACTCCATCTCAGATATAACCTACTGGAGTGCGCAGGCCCTCGTTAGTCTCGGACGGAACGAAGAGGCAAGACATATGTTTCAGAAGATATTCGACTACTCCCTCCATCTGGAGAGTCAGACGCCTAAGATCGACTACTTTGCTACTTCGCTGCCTGCGATGCTGCTTTTTGAAGAGGATCTAGTTCGACGGCAGGAGATTTCAGCAAAGTTTTTGCGCGCCCAGGCGTTGCTAGGTCTCGGGCAGTCAGAGCAGGGATTCACTCTGCTGAACGAAGTGCGGAGCCTGGACGAAAACCATCCCGGAGCCGCAGATCTGCTGGCATCAATTGAAACGGCCGTGAGCTGAGCTATGCAGATTGCCCCGGTCCCTCTCAGCGCGGACAACCCGGCACTTAAGGCTCAACATACCGCGTACCTGTGGACCATCACCCTAGCGGCTGCGATGGGGGGGCTGTTGTTCGGGTACGACTGGGTGGTGATCGGTGGGGCGCGTCAGTTCTACGAAGCCTATTTCCAACTGACCTCGGAGCAACTTATAGGATGGGCAAACAGTAGCGCGCTGGTTGGCTGTTTTGTAGGATCGTTCGCGGCCGGGTACTTAGGAGACCGCTTTGGGCGTAGGCGAGTGCTTCTTGTCTCCGCTATTCTGTTTGCCATTTCTTCGGGGCTGACTGGTTGGTCTTATTCCTTCTCAATCTTTATCTTCTGGCGGATCGTGGGTGGCACCGCGATTGGGCTTAGTTCCAATATTTCACCGCTCTATATTGCCGAGATAAGTCCGGCGTCGATACGCGGCCGACTCGTCAGCCTGAATCAGTTTGCGATTGTTGTCGGCATCCTGTTGGCGCAGATTGTGAACTGGCGGATCGCCCGGCCAATTCCCGAGCGTATAAGTCACATTGCGTTCCTGGAGACCTGGAACGTGCAGTATGGATGGCGCTGGATGTTCTGCGCCGTTGTGGTGCCGGCGGTTGTATTTACGGTTATGTCGCTCTTTATTCCCGAAAGTCCTCGCTGGCTGCTGACAAAGGGCCGCGATGATTCCGCATACGAGGTTTTGAAGCGGGTTGGAGGGCTGTCCTATGCGGTGAGGGAAGCCGCCAACATCAGAAAGACGCTGCAATTGGAGGCGGGCGTGGAAGCATCCTGGAGAGAGCTCTGGCTTCCCGGGATTCGGCGGATCGTGCTCATCGGCGCAGCTCTTGCGGTGCTACAGCAATGGACAGGCATCAATATCCTCTTCAACTACGCCGCCGAGGTTTATCGCAGCGCTGGTTACGGTGAAAACGACATCCTTCTCAATATCGTGATCACGGGAGCCATCAATCTTATTTTCACCGTTCTCGCCATGCTGATCGTCGATCGGGTTGGCCGCCGCCCCATGATGCTGTTTGGCTGCATTGGAATAGGTTTGTCCCATCTTCTTTCTGGAATGGCTTATCGCGCAGGCTGGCATGGCAGCGCCGTCCTGGTGCTAACGCTCAGCGCGATCGCGTGCTACGCCCTTACTCTGGCTCCGGTCACCTGGGTGCTGATCTCCGAGATATTTCCTAACCGGGTTCGCTCCCAGGCCGTCTCTGTTGCTGTAAGCGCTCTGTGGATAGCGTCATTTGCGCTGACTTATACCTTTCCTCTGATCAACGACGCGCTCGGCAGCTCCGGTACTTTCTTGGGGTATGGAGTGATTTGCATGTTGGGTGCGGCCTTCATCTTCGCCTTCGTGCCTGAGACGAAGGGCCGGACCCTTGAAGAGATTGAGGCCAGAGTACTGTCCGTGAAGTAACGGAACGCCGTCTCAAGGCATTGGAAATATTTCCGGACCAAGCTTGAGGGCTGCTTGCATCGCCCCTTCGCATTTCCCCGCTGTCGCTTCTATGTCTGGAGAGTGTTCCTTGCAGCCATACTTCCGGCGCGGTGTTGAGCGCGCGCTGGAAACAGAAGGGGCAGAGTTTATTACGTGTATTTCGGTGAACGTACACGAGTCCTTGCGGAAGTCCTGCAGATTGCTTATAAATGCAGCTTTATCAGGGTGCGAAGAATATCAATAATTGTACTTGACAGCGTTTATTGCAGAGGCATACCGTGTGTTCCGGTAACGTACACTATCCGTCAGCGCCGTGAAGGCCTTCGCGAGTGATGCTGTTGTTGCGTTCGATTTCGAGGAGCCAGTGGTTTGTGGGAGGAAAGACATTGATACCTAGAGAGGGCACTGAAATGACAAACAGTCGATCGAATAAGAGTTGTGAACGAGGCAAGTACTATTCGTTGTTGCTGCTGTGCCTGTTGGGGGTGGCGTTCGCCAACCGTTGCGCAATGGCTCAAGTGGATCAAGGTGCCATCACGGGTGTGGTGCAGGATGGTTCCGGTGCCATAGTTCAGGGCGCTCAGGTTACGGTCACGAATGTCGATACGGGTCTCGTCCTACAGGGGGCCGCCAATGACAGTGGCGTCTACGTATTTTCGCCCTTGAAGATCGGCAACTACAAGGTGACCGCTACGGCCCAAGGCTTTCAGACGACCATGCGCGAAAACCTCCATCTCGATGCGCAGCAGAGGTTGAACGCGGTCATGGTTCTCAAGCCCGGCGCGGTCTCGGACACGGTAACCGTGACCGATGTTCCGCCATTGCTTGAGACACAGACAAGCGCAGTGGGACAGGTAATCAGCACCGAGACGATCAACAACACACCTCTGAATGGACGCAACTGGGTGTATATCGCGCAGTTGACCGCTGGTGTTGCTCCTCCGTTTGGAAACACACGCGGTAGCGGCACGGGCGACTTTGTCGCAAATGGCCAGCGCACAGCGCAGAATAATTTCATCCTGGATGGTGTCGACAACAACACCAACCTCGTCGATTTTCTGAATGGCTCCAGCTACGTCGTTCGTCCTCCGCCAGATGCATTGTCAGAGTTCAGCATCCAAACAAGTAGCTTCAGCGCGGAATACGGGCACTCTGCTGGAGCGGTGGTGAGCGCAAGCATCAAGTCCGGGACCAATCAAATACATGGAAGCGTGTGGGAGTATGTTCGCAACACGAGCTTAGACGCGAAGAACTGGAATGCACTGACGGTTCCTCCCTACCATGAAAATCAGTTCGGAGCTACGCTCGGATTCCCGATCTGGAAGAATAAACTCTTCTATTTCGGCGACACGGAGGCCAATCGTATTGCCTACAGCAATCCGGGTACTTACAGCGTACCCACTGCGCTGATGCGGCAGGGTAATTTTTCCGAATTGCTCAACGCGAACCTCAACGGCCGGAGCGTTCAACTTTACGAGCCGAACTCAGGAGGGGGCGCAGCCAACAAGCTCTCGTGTAACGGTCAAAACAATGTCTTCTGCGCGAATCAGATTAACGCGGTCGCCCAGAATATTTTGAAACTTTATCCCTCGCCGAACACGAATGGAGGGAAGACGTTCAACAACTACATCGTCAATACTCCCACGCACAACAATACGTATCAGTGGGACCAGCGATTCGATTGGAACATCAGCGCGCAGGATCAGGCGTACGCACGTTACAGCTATGTGCACCAAGTCACTCGCAACGGTCTTCCCCTCGGTAATCCCCTTGACGGCAGCGGATACGGCGGCGAATATGACGTCAACCTTGCCCAGAATTTTCTCTTGAGTGAAACACATTTCTTCACTCCAACCCTCACCAATGAGTTCCGCTTTAGCTTTAACTGGGGCAAGTTCTCCTTCCTTCAGCCAAATGCCAATGTGAACCTGGCTCCGACCCTGGGCCTCGGCGGCATTCCATTCACGCCTAACGAGGGAGGTCTACCACTTGGTGTTGTCTATGGCATCAGCAATTGGGGTTCGCAGGGTACATCGAACGAGTCTCAGAACGTTTATCAAATACTCGATAACGTCTCCAAAACCTTCGGAAAGCATTCGGTAAAGGTGGGCGTCGCCCTCCAGGCTATCCGGTTCTTCTACAGGTACGCACCCTCTTCTCTTGGGAACTACTACTTTACGGGGCTATACACGAGCGATCCGGCGGTGAGTGCCACCACGGGTTCCGGCGTCGCAGATTTCCTCGCCGATCAGATGAACACCTCGGCAATCTCAACTGCACCGAATGTCAACGACGCACTATGGTATGACTCCGGATATGTCCAGGACGACTGGAAACTCTCGTCGAAGCTGACCCTCAATCTGGGCGTAAGGTATGACTACTATCAACCCTATAAAGAAAACTCAGGACGTCAAATGAACTTTATTCCCGGTTCACTTGGGATCGGAACGGGCTCCGGTGTGTTGGAGTTGCCCACCAAGATTCAGAACTCGGTCCCTCTTGGCACAGTATTCCCAGCCATTTTAGCGAAGAACAACGTCTCGATTCAATATGTGAACAATGAGCGTCTGGCGAGTGCTCAGTTTACGAACTTTGCACCACGCATAGGCTTTGCTTATCAGTTGGACCCGCAGACAGTGCTTCGCGGAGGCTACGGCATCTTCTATGGTGGTCTGGAGAGCCAAGGCGGCACGAACATTGGGGACAACTTTCCTTTCAGGGGCCAGGTCAATGTAAATCCCAAGAGCTGCTCCCTAGGAAATTGTCCTTCGAACGGGATCACCCTGGAGAGTGGCTCGTCGGCTCAACTCGCGAGCGGCCTGCTAAACTCCGTTTCGTCGCCGGGTCTCCACGCTATCGATGCCCAGATCAAGACGCCTTACACGATGAACTACAATCTGTCGTTTCAACGCGCTGTGTCGCCCAATCTGGCTGCAACCATCAGCTATGTCGGAAACGTTTCACGCCATCTGTCCACATACTATGATCCGAATACGGTTCGCGCGCTGTACCCGTCCGGAACCAGCACGCAGCAGTACCAGCCATTTCCGAGCCTGGGTGGAATTGGGACAATTCGCTTTGCCGGTGTGAGTACCTACAACTCCCTGCAGGTCAAAGTGGAAAAGCGTGCTTCCCATGGCTTGAGCTTCCTTACCACCTATACATGGGCGCATGCTTTGGACGACACAAGTTCAGCCGGCGGTCTTTCTACTGGGGTTGGTCTCCGCAATATTGCCATCATTCCGCTCATCGAGGAGTACACCAACTCGGTCTATGACGTTCGCGATCGCTTCACTCTGAATGGCAACTATATCCTTCCCTTTGGCAAGGGGCGGACATACATGAATCAGTCCAGATGGGCTGACCTGGTAGCTGGCGGATGGTCGAGTAGTTTGACCTTCGCGGCCCAAGGCGGTACTCCCTTCACCGTCAATCCGAACATTAGTACCGCGGCCGGAGGTGGTGCGAGAGCGATCATGGTGCGCGATCCATACTCACCCGGTGGCGCGCCGGACCCCTCAAACACCGCGCTGACGGCTTCCGATTGCCCTACATCTGTCAGAAATCGTACACACTGGTACAACCCGTGTGCATTTGCCAATCCACTGCCTGGCAATTCAATCACTACACCGGTTACAGATACTGCAACTGCAATCAAATACCTTGGCGGTAGAGCCAACCAGATTTACGGGCCCGGCTACTACGGCGTGAATATGTCACTGTTCAAGAACTTTACGACGTGGCATGAACAGTATCTCCAGTTCCGTGCCGATGGATTCAATGTTCTGAACCATCCGACGCTTGCCAACCCATCCACCAATAACAATAGCGCAAACGCAGGCAATATAACCGGTCCGAAGACTTTCCAAAACAACACACCGGACGCTCGCTTCTTCCAACTGTCGTTGAAGTACGCGTTCTAACATCATGGGCCAAATCTCATGATGCAAGAGCGAGTCCAGAGGGTGAAGAGATCTGGATTGTGCAGATCCCTTCACCCTACGTTGTCATCGACATGTATCGCCATCGTTCAAACATGCGATACAACTCTATTCATTCGCTTGACGTCAGGTTTTCCTGGAAAGGGCTATTCGCAATGCACTGGTGCTTGAGAAGCACGTGTCTCGTTGTGGCAGCGTTCACTGCGCTCTGTGGTCAAGAAGGATTTGCTGCGCCTGGGCCGGTTACGCTCTCTTCCCCCGATCAGCGGCTCGTCATTCAGTTCGCTACCGTTGCTGGAAAAGAGTCCAGCGGAGCGGGCGGAAAACTGGTCTATTCGGTGACCTTTCGCGGTAAGCAGTTGCTCGATCAATCCACGCTCGCGCTCGAACTGGCCGATCAGCCAACGCTGGGAAGCAATGTACAGATTACCGATAGCACTCTAGGAAAGGGTAGTGATGCTTATACCCTGATTGCCGGCAAAGTCGGCAGCGTTCGCGACCAATACAACAGTGTGCAGTTGCGCACCATCGAGAGTGGTGAACCACGGCGCTCGCTCGTGATTGAAGCGCGCGCATATAACGATGGAGTCGCCTTCCGTTATGTATTACCTGAGCAGGACGCGATCAAGGAACTCCGCTTAAAACAGGAGGATACAGAGTTTCGCATCAGTACTGACGCTACGACGTGGGCCTTGGCGCTCCCTAACTATCGCAGCAGCTACGAGAGCGAATACGTGAAACTTCCGATCACGGCTTTTAGCAATCAGGGAGGTGTATCGAGCAGCTTTTTGATCGGTCTACCTTTGCTGATGCATTTATCGGGGACGGCATGGATGACGTTGACAGAGGCTGATCTTGAAGGCAACAGCGGAATGTACATCACGAATCCTTCAGGGAACTGGGCTGGCCACTACTTTGTTTCAAAGCTCTCGCCACGATTCGATGACCCGAATCTGGCGCTCACAGGAACCTTGCCGCACCACTCTGCATGGCGCGTTTTGCTGGTGGCGGATGAACCTGGCAAGCTGATGGAGTCCAATGTGATCTCGGACTTGAACACGCCGAACCGAGTGCAGGACACAAGCTGGATTCATCCCGGAAAGGCTTCCTGGAACTGGTGGACGGGAGATATCGGACCTGACGGGAAGCCGGCATATACCACAAAGAACATGGAATATTACGTGGACTTTGCTGCGCAGTCCGGCTTCCCATACATGATGCTGGACGCTGGCTGGGCCGATGGACGAGACATTACCAAGCTCCGCGGTAACGTCGATGTTCCGGAGCTGGTACGCTATGCCACCACCAAGCATGTCAAGGTATGGATCTGGCTATACTCCACTTCGGTGATGGAGCAGATGAAGGAGGCTTTCCCTCTCTTTGAAAAGTGGGGCGTTGCTGGCGTAAAGATCGACTTCATCAACCGCGACGATCAGGAGGGCATCAAGTTCTACTATGACGTTGCTCGTGAAGCCGCGGAGCATCACCTCATGGTGGACTTTCACGGTGCCAGCAAGCCGTGGGGTATCGAACGTACCTATCCGAATGTACTCAGCTATGAAGCGGTGCTGGGGATGGAAAACAACAAAGTCGCCAGACGGGACAGTCCGGTCGACCGCACCGTCTTTCCGTTCACGCGCATGGTGGCGGGGCCGCTGGATTACACGCCTGGCGGCTTCAACAATGTGACGGAGGACGGCTTCGTCGGGCGCGACCAGAGCCCCATGGTCATGGGCACCCGGGCGCAACAGCTTGCTCTATACGTCGTCTTCCAGACGCCAATTCAGATGGTTTCGGACAGCCCTCAGGCTTATGCTAACCAACCTGCGTTCAAGTTCATCCAAGATGTTCCAACCGAGTGGGACACCACGCGCGTTCTCAATGGCGAGCCCGGCGAGTTCGTGACGATCGCACGCAGGCATGGGAACGAGTGGTATCTCGGCAGTATCACCAACTGGACCTCGCGAGAACTCCATGTGCCTCTGAACTTCCTTGGGGCAGGCCGTTACACTGCGGAGATCTACCAGGATGCCGTGGACGCAGGGACTAATCCTAAGAACGTAACCATCAAAATGCAGATCGTACACAAAGGGGAGAAGCTGACCCTGCACTTAGCCACTGGTGGCGGCTGCGCGATTCGTTTTGTTCCTGAAGGTGGCAATTAGGAGAATTTCATTATGCAGGGCAGGTCAGATACTTGCCCAGTCTAGGATCGTCCCAAGTCCACGAGATCGTCTAAACGGTTCGTGAAGAGAGGAAGATTGCTGCGGAAGATAATATGCGGTGCGAGACGAATCATTGGAGAGGTTTTCTTGTCTTCGAGCAGATAGGTGATAAGACTCTCGAACGCCACCTTTCCTTGCGTGAAAGGACGCTGATAGAGGGTTGCGAGAATTTTGCCGGTCTCGATCAAGGGAACCAGCTCTTGGAAGAGATCGGTTGTGACCACCTGAATCTTCCCCAGCAGACCTTGCTCTTCAAGAGCTTGAAGGACCGGAATACTGTTCGCAGTACTGATATACAGACCTTGCGGTTTTGTATCGCCCTGAAGCAGAGCCAGGGTCTGTCGATACGCTTCCTTGGGACGTTCATGAGATTCGATTGCAGGAAGCAGGCTGAGATGAGGAGCAAGCATGGCAAGCGTGGCAGCGAAGCCGCGCAGCTTTTCGGCATGATCCAGAGTGGTCAGCTCCCCGGTGATGGTAGCGACATGCGCTTTCCGATAGAGCTTGTGGGCCAGCAACTCCGCCGCCAGGGCACCACTGGTATATGCGTGCGCAGATACCAGACCAATGCGCTCACTGCTAGGCGCATCACTGGCGACACAAAGCATCGCGACTCCTTGTTGGGCCAGACGATGAATGATCGGATCAAGCTTTCTTGGATTTCCCGGGGTAAAGATGATGCCGTCATACCCCTCCTTCAGCCTGGCCTCCAACAGTTCCGCATCTCCCTGCCCGAGCCGCGGATATTCATAGAAGGTGACTTTTACGTGCAGCCCGACGGTCGCGGCTGCAGCGGCACGTATACCGGAACGCAATGGGTCGAAAAAGTGAGAGATCTGCTTAGGAAGAACCACCGCTATTTCGATTCTGCGGTTGAGCTTCAATGCCTGCGCAGCGAGGTTGGGCTTGTATCCCAACTGTTCGGCCATCTGCTGAACGCGTGCCTTGGTCTTCAGGCTGACGCCTGTACGCTCGTGCAAGACTCTATCTACCGTGCCGATCGAGATACCGAGCGCTTTAGCGATGTCTTTGATGCCAGCGGTTTTGGATGTGGTCTTCATAGGCCCCAAGATAGTGGTATGCGACGCAAGATCCATGCTAAGGCCATTGCGTACCGACCGTACGATTTCTCTGTCTTCCGTTCACGCCGAGCCTACCGAGAGTTACCCCAGCAGTCAATCCTGCAGGCTCGTTTTGTGGTGCGGATGGGAGTCCACGATCAAATAGGCAAATGTATGCGTTGCGATTCCAGGACAAGAGGTATTGAGGGCGACCACATAAGGAGGGTCCTATGAGCCCGACCAGGCGGGAGTTTCTGCTCGGGGGCTTGGTTGTTGCTGCTTTTCCGGCGAAAGCAACGCTCGCGCCTGCCGAGTTTCCTACGATGCGCAATACGCTTTGGTACATGAGTGAGGCTAGGCGCTGGCTTGAGGCCCTCCCGATCGGCAATGGGCGGATAGGCGGGATGGTCTTCGGGGGTATCCATCAGGAACGAATCGCACTGACCGAGTCGACGGCATGGTCCGGCGCGCCGAGCGTGTCCGACATAAATCCGGGAGCGCTTGGGCATCTGAACCAGATACGCCAGCTTCTCTTTCAGGAGGACTATGCTCAGGCGCGGCAGCTATGCGAGAAGCACCTCCTCAGCCATCCAACATCTTTTGGCACGAACCTCCCTTTGTTTGACCTATCGCTAGACTCTGATCATTCGGGGAACGTAACGCAGTACCGGCGCTCGCTCGATCTCGATGAGGGCATCGCTCGAGTCGAGTATCGGACAGATGGGCATCGCTTCACGCGCGAGTCATTCTCTTCGAATCCTGATGGTGTGCTCGTCCTGCATCTCGCTTGCGAGTCTCCTGGACAGCTGAATCTTAGAGTCTCTCTCGACGAGATCAAGCTTCCGGGAAAGGTCATCCCTTCAGGGTCTGACACCCTTATTTTCCGAGGCCGTGCATTCGAAACCATGCACAGCGATGGAAAACAGGGCGTCGAGGTAGAGTGCCAGGTTCGTCTGCTCCATTATGGGGGAACGATCTTGACCGAGGGTGATCACCTGCGGATATACAACGCGGACTCAGTCACGCTGATCGTTGCGATTGCAACCAGCTATGAAGGCCGTATGCCGGGCCAAGTCTGTGCGGAGGCCTTGCAAGCCGCTTCTGCAAAGACCTATTCGGAACTTCGCCGAAGCCATATCGCTGATCATCAGGCTCTCTTCCGCCGGGTCCAACTAGATCTGGGATCGCGCGCGGGAACCGCGAGCGTTCCGACCGACCAACGGCGAAGATCGTTGGAAGCGGGAAGTGCTGATCCGGAGCTTTGTGTGCTTTTCTTTCAGTATGGGCGATATCTAACCATTGCGGGCTCCCGGTCGAACTCACCACTGCCCCTGGCGCTCCAGGGAATCTGGAACGACGGACTCGCATCCAGCATGGGCTGGACCGATGACTTTCATCTGGACATCAACACGGAGCAGAACTACTGGCTTGCTGAGGTTGGCAATCTCACGGAGTCTCAGACACCCCTCTTCGACCTGATCGACGGGTTGCGTGAATCCGGCAGGCATACGGCTAGAAGTTTGTATGGTGCGCCCGGCTGGGTCAGTCATGTTGTTACGAATCCGTGGGGTTATACAGCGCCCGGCTGGGGCTTGGGTTGGGGGTTCTTTGTCACTTCGGGCATTTGGATCGCATTGCAGATGTGGGAGCATTTCCGCTTCACCGGGGATACGCACTTTCTTCGCGAACGTGTGTATCCAGTGTTCAGAGAGGCGGCTGAGTTCTTTCTCGCGTACATGGTGGAGCATCCGAAATATGGCTGGCTTGTCACCGGGCCGTCCGACTCTCCGGAGAACTCCTTTCGCACACCATCGGGAAGATACTGCAGCGAATCGATGGGGCCAACGTGCGACCGAGTGCTGGTCTACGCACTCTTCAGCATGTGCCTGGAGGCGGAGAAATTGCTCTCGATTGACTCCAGCTTCGTCACGAAGCTGGAGCAGGCGCGACATAAACTGCCCCCGCTCCAGATTGGCCGCTATGGGCAGTTACAGGAATGGCTCGAAGACTTTGAGGAGGCCGAGCCCAATCATCGCCATACTTCACATCTGATTGCTCTTCACCCGGAAGATCAGATCTCCCCGGAGAGGACTCCGCTGCTCGCAAAAGCTGCGCGCATCACGTTGGAGAGGCGTATCCATCAGCCTAATTGGGAGGACACGGAGTGGAGCCGCGCCAACCTTGTGAATTACTACGCCAGGTTATGGGATGGGGAAGCCGCTCATCAGCACTTGGTGGGCCTCATCTCGAAGGCCACCGGAGACAATCTGCTTACTTACTCGCGTGGCGGAGTGGCTGGCGCGTCGCTGAATATCTTCGCGATCGACGGCAATACTGCTGGAGCTGCGGGTATAGCTGAGATGCTGCTGCAATCGCAGGGAGATTCGATTCATCTGTTGCCGGCTCTGCCCGCAGCATGGCCGGACGGCCAAGTCAGCGGCTTCTGTGCCCGCGGCGGATTTCAGGTGGAGATGCAGTGGCGATCACATCGGCTTGTCTCTGCAGTGATTTCGAGCAGACAGGGTGGAAGCTGCATGGTCCGTTACAGAGAAAATACCGTGGCAGTTCGAATAGAACCGGGCCACACAACGCTTCTGACGGAGAGAGCGTTCACAAGCAGACGGGATACGTAACCGCGAAGAGGCAGATAGAACTGGAGCGAAACAATGAGTGACTGGACCAGAGCAATCACGAGAGGACGAAACGACAACGCCCTCCGTTGTAAGGCAACTGTGTCTGAAGCAAGTCTGCGCCTCACAGCCTTGGTGTGGATGGTCTTGATCGGTCTCCTTGCTCCTGGGCTGGGGCTGGCGCAGTCGAACGAGAGTTCCATACGTTTCGACAAGGAGACGCATGTCTTCCGCATCGATGCTGCCGCTATGTCCTATGTGCTCGGGATCAACGAGAAGAAGCAGGTGCAGACGCTCTATTGGGGCAAGCGCCTCAGCATGGCGGACACCTTCGCGGCGCCACACTCCGATCCCGGTTCTTCGTCATTCGATCCTTCCATCAACACCACGCGTCAAGAGTTTGTCGCCTGGGGCGGAGGCCTCTACGTCGAGCCCGATCTGAAGGTCACCTTCCCGGACGGCAATCGCGATCTTGTACTGCAGTACGCCTCGCACACCATCGACGGCGCCCGGCTGACTCTTTTGCTCAAGGACATCTCGCGGGAGGTTTATGTCGAGTTGCAGTATGAGGCAGACGGGACCACCGGCATCCTCCGGCGGTCGGCACAGGTGCAGAATAGAACTACCTCACCACTGACCATTGAGCAGGTTGCCTCAGGCACATGGAATTTGCCTCGCGGAACGAACTACCGCCTGCGTTACCTCACCGGTCGATGGGCAGGTGAGTGGAATCTGCACGAGCAGTGGATTCAGCCCGGAAAGACCATTCTCGAGAGCCGTCGCGGATCTACAGGTGATCAGAATAATCCGTGGTTTGCGATCGACCGAAATGGCTCGAACGATCAAGACAGCGGCGACGTCTGGTTCGGAGCACTGGGATGGAGTGGGTCCTGGCAGATGAGCATCGAGCAGGACCAGCTCCAGCAAGTGCGCGTGACAGGTGGTCCAAACAGCTTCGACTTCGGCTACCGCCTGGCCCCAGGAGAGCATATGCAGACACCATACTTCTATGCTGGCTACTCTCATGACGGTATCGGTGGTGCTTCGAGGCTTCTCCATCGCTTCGAATTGTCCAGTATTCTGCCGCACGCGCCAAACCCAAAGCTGCGGCCGGTCCTCTATAACTCCTGGGAGGCCACGGAGTTCAAGGTGGATGTGGCCGGACAGGAAGTTCTGGCCGAAAAGGCCGCAAGCATCGGTGTTGAACGCTTCGTCGTCGATGACGGCTGGTTTGGTCAACGAGCGACTGACCGTGCAGGCCTGGGTGACTGGTATGTAAACCCTGTGAAATTCCCCCATGGTTTGAAGCCTTTGATCGATAAGGTCCACTCGCTTGGTATGGACTTCGGCTTGTGGGTCGAGCCGGAGATGGTTAACCCGGACAGCGATCTCTACCGCAAGCATCCAGACTGGGTGCTCAACTTCACCGGACGGCCTCGCAGCGAGGGGCGAAATCAGCTCATGCTCAATCTGGCCCGTCCGGATGTACGCGAGTATGTCTATCAGTTTCTCGACAAGCTGTTGAATGAGAACGATATTGCCTTTCTCAAGTGGGACTACAACCGCAACTGGTCGGAACCGGGATGGCCCGCTGTCGCTCCGGAAGACCAGAAGAAGGTCTATATCACTTATATGCAAAATCTCTACTCCATCCTCGAGGAGTTGCGCGCGAAGCATCCCGCGGTGGAGATTGAAAGCTGCTCCGGCGGTGGAAGCCGCGTCGACCTGGGCATCATGCGTTACACCGATGAGGTCTGGCCTTCGGATAATACCGATGCGTTCGATCGTCTCCTGATGCAGGATGGTTTCACCTATGCCTATGCGCCCGGCGTGATGATGGCATGGGTCACCGACTCGCCCACCTGGGTCAATCAGCGCACGCTCTCGCTCGAGTACCGCTTTCTCTCTTCAATGCAGGGATCGCTTGGTAACCGAAACAGTATCGGAGGATCAGCATCGTGCCATTACGTTCGCCTTCCTGCACTCCAGTCAGATGCTCTATCCCTTCCCGCGTATCTACCTTCGTGGATTGAAGCCGGATGCCGTGTACCGGATCGCAGCGCTCGGCGGCAAGCTCTCGTCCGACACCCCTGTCGTTGCGAGTGGCACCTTCTGGATGCAGCGCGGTGTCGATGTGGATCTGCGAGGAGACTTCCGCGCCGCCGCCTTTACGTTAGAGATGGTAGAGCGCTAGAGCGGTTCTCCTCTGGGTGTGGAGCAACGGAGGCGTTGGGGCCCGTTGGCCGGAGCATGGCTGCCGGTGCAAGCTGTGGCGACCTGGGTAGCGCTATGTGTCTTGCCTCGTGGTACCCTCTCCTGTACAGAAAAGTACTAAAGTATTCACAACAAAAGGCCTACGGTCGGACTTCAACGCAGCCCCGGTGGAGATGAAAAAGCCCGGCGGTCGCCGGGCTCCTTTTGTTCTATATCTATTTTCTTTCGTTCTATATCTATTATAGAAGGTTGAGTGGAACTGGTAGGCAACATCGATGTTATTGATTCTGTGAGGGATGTAAGGTTGAGGGGCTTGACAAGGAAAAGCAGGGAACAGGGAAAGCAAGGAGAGCCACCCGGTTGCTGTTTGCTCAAGACAGGGGCGCTCCGCCAACCTCAGGAACCCCACAGAAACAGGAGAACTACTCTAGCCTTGAAGCATATTAAGGCCTCTGCAGCATCGTCGATGCCGCAGAGGCCTGGGTCTTCGATGAGGATTTCGAGCCTCTACCTAGTTTGGTTGCTCTCCACAACACTTCCGACATCTGCGCCATTGTTCGAAGAGAATACAAGACTTACGTTGAACCGTGCGCTCTCAGAACACCTGGAAAAGTCGATGGGAACAGCAACGTTGGCGTGACCGCCCGGTGCAATATCTCCCACATTGATTGGCAGTTGCGCTATCACTTTTGGATGGCATGTCCCAGAGCCACTGGCTTGCGTCAGTGAGAACGTGTTGATCTGAGACCCGTTCGCGCGTCTAGCTCCCGAGTTGCTCAGAGTTAGCTTCCAGACACGAAGATCCGAACCCCCGACCTTGCTTGTAATCGATCCAGTCAGGTTCGCGGATTCCACGGTTGGAGAGATCGCGATGCGATCCAGAGCAGGTGCGTATCCCGTGTCATTGCCGAATTGGATCGTGTTTGACCCAGCCTTCAACACCACCGGGATCACCGTGCTGGTGGGCAGGCTGAAGCTGCTACCGTTCAGATCCAGCTCTGTGCTCGCGCCGTCGTTGACACTCATGAAGAATGAGCGCGGCCCGCTCGTCAGATAGTCGATCTCCATCTGGTACGTTCCGGCTTTGTCGACGTTCACGTTGGTGAAGATCACGATGTTGCCGGTGCCACCGCCGATGTTGCCTGCTTCCCCGGCGCCTGAACAGTACTGGCAATACGGCGGAGTTACGGTTCCGGCCAGAGTGGCGTTTTCCGCCTCATACGTGGTTGAGTCCGGAAGAGGAGGGGACCCAAACCCATCTCCGCTGATCACGATGCGGTCCATATCGGGCGGATAGCTGGTGGGGCTGCCGAATTGAATGCTGTTGAGCCCGGCATTCAGCGGCACCGAAACGGTGGTGCTGGATGGCAGAAAAAAGCTGCCGCCGCCCGCGTTGAGCGTGATGAGAGGGCCGCCGTTCACCCGGTAAATCAGGGACCGCGGCCCCTGGGTCAACGAGTCGATCTGCATCTGATACACACCGGTCCGGCGCACACTGACGTTGTTGAAGGTGACGGTGTTATTGGGGCCCAAAGCAAGACCGCCGACCTTCTCTCCACCCGAGCAGGCCGGGCAGTTGGCGATTACGGCTGTGCCATTCAGCGTGGCCGCCTCCGCCTCGTAGCTCTGCGATTCGGCTGGTCGAACATATCCTCTGCCTTTGACCTTCAACAGCCGCGCGCCGTGGCCAAGAAGCACAGTACTGAAGCCGCTGTCGTAGCTACCCAGTTCGATGTGGTTCCACAGGTCGCGAACCTGTGGCGCGTTCGCGAAGCCCAGGGTGCTCCACGGAACGGTGACCGGGGAAGGAGATGCGTTCAAGTTGAACAGTGCAACATAATAACTCCCATCGCCCAGATTGGAGACCCAGACCGGGGTATTGCCGCCCATAGCCTGCTTCGCCGGGTGGCCTGACTGATCGACGGCGATTACCTCGTCATTGGTCAGGATCTGTTTACCGAAATCGTCCAGGGTCGTCAGGTCGCCGCCCAGATACATCGGCGCGTTCGCCATGGCCCACAGCGTGGTCACGGATTGCCGTTCCTCGTTGCTCAGGCCCGAAGTGGTGTTGTTCATGACCTCAAGCGAATCCAGATCATTCCAGCCGACCGCGGCGCTGGCGTCGTTCTGCCATCCCACAAGATCATAAAAACGCCACGAGGCCATAGCCCAGTTCGTAATCGTGGAGCAGTTGCCTTCGCAATCGATGTCGCCTTCTATCCTGCGCGCATTCGCATATTGCTGCCATATGCTGAGGTAGTCTTTATCCAGAGCCCAGGAGATGGTGAACCAGATCGGACGGCCGCTCTGCGCGATCGCCTTTGCCCAGGCTGCGACATCCGCTCGGTTGTCGATGGACAGGTCGTAGCTATAGGAGCCTGGCGTAACTCCGTCGAGTTTGATCGAATCGATACCCCAGGAAGCAAACAGGTTCACGACAGAGTTGATGTACTCCTGCGCGCCCGGCTTGGTGAAGTCGATCTTGTAGTGGTATGGAGAGGTCCCAGGGCCGCCAAAGGCATTGCCTGCCCTGTACGGAACCGCCAGGATGTCCTGAATATGATAGGGCGTCCCAAGGATCGGGGAGTTTGCAACGACGGCCGGATATTCCACGCCGGGAATCCAGTAGATCCCGGCCTTTTGCCCGTTTCCATGGATATGGGCTACGAGAGCGGTAATATCCGGGAAGATCGCAGTGTTTGGAATGGGGCGCCCATTGGCATCGAAGCTGCCCTGCCATCCCGAGTCCATGTTGATGTAGTTGAAGCCATGAGATTGCAGACCTGAGGAGAGCAACGCATCCGACTGTGCGGCCATGTTCGCCTGCGTGAGGAAGTTGCTCGAGATGGTTTGCTGGCTGAAACTGCTCCAGCCCAGATATGGTTTATCCGCGACTCCAGGGGACTGCGCATATCCGTAAGATGCAGATCCGCACAGGAAGGCAGTTGCCAGAACAGCCGCGAGAACAGATCGGCGACGACCACCCGGTGCGAGCGACTGCTCGGTTTGCGGATAGAACTCCTTGGACTCAATGGGGCGAGACACTCTTTCTGTCATGGAACCTCTCCTGGTTGCTTGAATGAGGCGATATACCTTCACGGAGTGCGAGCGCATCTCCGACCGTGGGGCTTTCTCAATTGGCAAACGCAGAGCGAGATAAAATGTGTATGTACACGTAATAGTGAATAAATATCATTGGTAATACAGCACAAATAAACTACGTGCACGTTACCGTTGATGAAGGTGTCACGCGAGAAACTCTGTTGTCAAGATATTTTTAGGCGAGACTGTCTCAAAAAATCAATTGAGATAGATTGGGTAGGCATAGAAACGAAATGGAAACGCTTTCTCTCCGAAACGAGATTCTACAAGTCCGATTCCTGCCTGCGTTTGGCGGTAAAATCACCTCCTTGCGCAGTGTGCGAACGGGAGAAGAGTTTCTACTACCACCACTCAGCGGTTACCGGCGTGTCTCGCCTTCGGCCGGCTTCAGCGAGAGTGACGGAGGAGGCTTCGATGAATGTCTGCCGAGCGTAGCGAGCTGTGAAGGCATTGCGGGCGAACTTCCTGTGCCTGATCACGGTGATCTGTGGCGGCTCATGTGGCATGTCGACTCGAAGAACGCAGCCGTCAGTCTTCATGCCGACGCAGTATCCCGGCCTTTGCGTTTGACAAGACGGGCCACCCTGGAAGGTTCATCCCTGGTTCTGGAGTATGACCTTCTCAATCTGTCGGATGCGCCGACTACATGGCTCTGGTCCGCTCATCCGCTTCTGCGAGTCGATGCAGGTGATCGCATCGTATTGCCCGATGAGATAGAAAAGGTCACCGTAGAATACTCCGCCGCCAGTCTCTTCAGCAGGAATAGCTCAATCAATTGGCCAATTGCACAGTCGACATTAGGCACCACAATGGATCTTGGCAAAGTAGGCGAGAAGGATGGCCTGACCGCACACAAGCTCTTCGCGCGAATGGGTAAATTGGGTTGGGGTGCGCTCTATCGGGAAAAGATTGGTCAAGGACTGGTGGTGCGATTCGACCCCTCCGTTCTCCCTTTTATCGGATTGTGGATTTGCTCAGGAGCGTGGCCGGAGGATGGAGTCGAGAAGCAATACACCGTTGCGCTTGAACCCACAACATCGAACACGGACTCTCTTGCGTCAGCAGATGACTATGGAACGGCCCGTTGCCTGAACGCTCGGGAGCACTGTCGATGGAAGCTGGAGATTCAGTTGGTGGGAGCATCCATGCCCGTCAATTTCAAAGATTTCTGTGCAAGCGCAAACGCTAACGCATCCACTCCAGCACCTGGCGCATGTTAGCGACCGCTGTGAAGGTCTTACCGCGAGGCAGAGTGGGAGCTATCTTCCTTTCGCACAATGGTGGGTGAGACGCTGCTGCGATTGGATGACTTTCACTGATCAAATTCTGCTGACAAAAGGGTGCCTCGCTCTGAGACATGAGACCAGTCTTTGGCGGTTGGTGCAAACGAGCGAGGAAAACGACCCGTCGAAGTACGGAACGCTGCGGCATAGAACATAGGCAAACTCGCATAGTCGAAAGGAGGGTGAAACAGGTAAGCCGTTAAAAGAGAAAAAGTGTGTACCTCACTTTTGTGATGAATAGGCGTGCGCGCCGACAGCGGATAGGCTTTTCGAGCGGCACACCGTTAAAGGAGAAAAAGCGTGTACTTCACTTTTGTAATGGAGATTAAAAGGATGGCAGATTCCTTTCTGGTCCGAAGATCGGGCCGGCATCCATCCCTCATAAGGTAAGAAAAGGGAGACGGAAGACGTCCAAATTGGCAGGAAACCAAAACACGACGTGAAGTTCCCTTGAAATCTTCCCCGGTCTTTCTTATATTCGTCCTCTGATCAGCATGGCGGGAACCGAGAACCGTGTTCAGCAAGCAGGTAAACTGTTCCCGAAGGCGGGTCTCCTTCTGATGGAATCGGCAATTTCGAAAGTTGAATACGAGAAACTGCTTGCTGAAATCAAGCAGCGAATCCGCTCGGCTCAAACCAGAGCGGCTCTCGCCGTTAATCGAGAACTGGTGCTCCTCTATTGGCAGATAGGCCGGGAAATTGTCGAACGACAAAGCCGTGAGGGTTGGGGCGCTAAAGTCATAGAGCGTCTAGCAGCGGACTTAGGAAGAGAATTCCCCGAAGTAGAAGGATTTGGTGCACGCAACCTCCGCAATATGCGGGATCTAGCGCGGGAATGGCCGGATGGGGAAATTGTGCAACAGCTTGTTGCCAAATTGCCGTGGGGCCATAACAACGAAGGAGGTACCGACTCTTGGCGTTTGTTGCATGACCAGTGGGCTCCCGTTCTAAATGCACAAATACAGCAGGAGCTAAACATATCAACCATTGACGCGGCCGGTGCATGGACGGAATTGAGGAAGGGCCAGACCGACTCTTCCATGGAATCCAATGCGGCTTCATCAACGCGTCGGCCGCCTCAATCGAATTGGACAAAACGAAGTGGTCAAGGTGATGCTCTTTCAAAACCCGGATACAGTTGAGTCTCGGATCTGGGATCTTCTGAATGAAAAGCTTGAGCGAATCAGACAGTCAATCAATTCCGTCACGGAGGAACCCGAGGACTTGCATCAGCTTGTTTTAGGAATTGCCCGCCCCGGAATGCTGGACACCGTCTTTTCGCAAGCGCAGTTTGTCCCGCGCGCAAAATTGGACGAGTGGTTTGACAGCCAAACCGGACAAATGGGAGGGGAAGATGCTGTTCGCGTGGTCCAGGACTTGCTGGGACACGCTCAGCATTTCGATTTTGCCCAGGTCTCGGACCGGGTTCCGAAGCTCGACTTGCCTGATCTTGCACCCTTCCTACGGCTTGCTCTCCGCCACAACAGACGTCAGCTTAGTGAGACAGGTGGGATGCTTGCCTTCAAGACACCCGAGGCATGGCAGAAGGCTCTTGGAGTCAAACCGCGATACGCCTTCACCAAATTCTTCACCGAATTGTGCGCCGCAGGGACTCCAAATACTCTTGGGCGCTCCTCTCTATTCCATTGAAAACACATGTGCTCCGGCCTTCATGAACCGCCTGTTAACCGAAGGGTTGTAGGTTCAAATCCTACCTCAGGTAGCTAAACATCAACCTTCCGCCACGTTACCGATTGATCTTGTGAGCGCCCCTTCCCGTTACCGTTTGCGGGGTATTTTGCGCTATGCTGGCGTCAGGCGGATTCATGCTCATTCAGGTGAATCCGCTGTGGACACCGCGTCTTTATTGGGGATTTGATCGGTAACGGTATTGCGGCTAAAGGACTTAAAATGAACTGGCGGAGAGACAGGGATTCGAACCCTGGATACCTTGCGGTATACACGCTTTCCAAGCGTGCGCCTTCAGCCACTCGGCCATCTCTCCGCAATGTGCGGATTTACTGAATCTAACACAATTGGATGG
>WNGR01017895.1_pt1 | contig 25430 bp, 19 predicted proteins | sample 5407581 | NCBI WGS metagenome assembly WNGR01 (sample SAMN13153383, study PRJNA577476) | soil metagenome | isolation source: 80 cm soil or saprolite under Garry oak tree replicate 2 | place: USA:California | collected 2016-06-15
GCTCGACCGGCTTCCGCTCAACTCGCGGGTTGCGCGCGCCCGCCCCTTTCCGTAGCCTCTCCGCGCCACGGGCATGAAAATCTATATCGACGGCAAATATTTCGACGAGAAGAGCGCCAAAATTTCGGTGTTTGACCACGGACTGCTCTACGGCGATGGCATCTTTGAAGGCATTCGCGCCTACCATGGCCGGGTCTTCCGATTGAAGGAACATATCGACCGGCTCTTTTACTCGGCCAAGGCGATCCTGCTCACCATCCCGCGCTCCCACGCCGAAATAATGCAAGCGGTCCTGGAGACGTGCCGGCGCAACCAGCTCCGCGAGGGGTACATCCGGCTCGTGGTGACGCGCGGCCCCGGCGGCCTGGGTTTGAATCCGCACCGGTGCAAAGCCCCGGCGGTCATCATCATTGCGGACAAGATTCAGCTTTACCCGGCGGAGTTGTACGAGCGCGGCCTGGATATTATCACCGTGCCAACGACCCGCAATCTGCACAGCGCGCTGAACCCCGCGATCAAATCGTTGAATTACCTCAACAACATCCTCGCCAAGATCGAAGCCATCAACGGCGGCTGCGAAGAGGCGATCATGCTCAACTCTGAAGGCTACGTCTCCGAATGCACGGGTGACAATGTGTTCATCATCAAGGCGGGCCAGATGTTCACTCCGCCGCTGTCGGCCGGCGCGCTCTATGGCATCACGCGCAGCGTGGTCATGGACATGGCGCGCGAAGCGAGCATCCCCGTGAGCGAGCCGAACCTTACCCGCTACGATCTGTTCAACGCCGATGAATGCTTCCTCACCGGCACCGGCGCCGAGTTGATTCCCGTCGTCAAGATCGACGGACGCGTAATCGGCGCCGGCAAGCCCGGACCCGTGACCAAAAGCCTGGTGCAACGATACCGGGCATTGACACAAGTGTCGGGCGAGTCCATTGGCTTGGCGTAAACCGCCGCTTGGGCGGTGGGGCGGCACGGCAGCCCCACGTGCGGGAGGGTCTCGGGACGAGCGCTCAAAACTGATCGACGCCGCGCCTTGACTTGCAGGGCGCCAAACCCGATATAAGTAATAGCTGTTTTATGCTGTGCTGCATTTGCAAAGAAAAAGAAGCGAAAGTCCACCTGAGCCAGATCGTCGGTGACAAGATGCAGAAGGTGGATCTGTGCGAGGACTGCGCCAAGCACAAAGGGGTCAACGATCCCGCGGTCCCCATTGCGGCTTCACGCAGGCGGATTTCAAGAAGGCCGGGCGGCTGGGTTGTTCGGGGTGCTATGTGACTTTTGCGGAGGGGCTGGAAGGACTGCTCAAAACCATGCACAAAGGAACCCAGCACGTCGGCAAAATCCCGCACGACCTGCAACAAAGCCGGGATCTGTCCGACAAATTGAAGTCCCTCCTCAAGAAGCTGGATAAAGTGGTGGCCGAGGAGGACTTCGAACAGGCCGCCGTGGTGCGCGACGAAATCAAGGCGACGAAGGAAAAACTCAGCGAAATTACTGCCGTCTGAACGCATGGACATCCACGAATTTCTCACGCCGCCGGCCGAAACCGCCCGCCGCGAAGGCCCGCACAACCGCATCGTCATGTCCAGCCGCGTGCGGCTGGCGCGCAACCTGAAGGGACTGGCCTTTCCCGGCTGGGCCAAGAAAGCCGAGCGCGTCAAGGCGCTGGAACAGATTCGTCCCGCGGTCGAATCGTTGCCGCAATTGGCGGGCGCGTTCTCCGAGTCGATGGACAACCTGACCGTGCTCGACAAAAATATCCTCGTCGAGCGCCACCTCATCAGCCGGGAGCACGCCGCCAAAAGCGGCGGCAGCGGCCTGGTGCTCAATCGCGAGGAATCGCTCTGCGTGATGATCAACGAGGAGGACCACCTGCGCATGCAGGCGTTGCGCCCCGGCCTGCAGTTGAAACAGGCCTGGAACGCGATCGATCAGGTCGATTCCAAGCTGGAAAAGAAGCTCGATTACGCCTTCAGCCCCGCGCTGGGTTACCTGACGGCCTGTCCCACGAATCTGGGCACCGGCATCCGGGTCAGCGCGATGCTCCACCTGCCGGGCCTGGTGCTCGCCGAACAGATCAATCAGATCATCCAGGCCGTGAACAAGCTCGGTCTGGCCGTCCGCGGTCTTTACGGCGAAGGCACCGAGGCCCTCGGCAATGTCTTCCAGGTCTCCAACCAGATGACGCTCGGCGAAACCGAAGCCGACATCGTCGAGCGGCTCAACAAAGTCCTCGCCCAAATCATCGAGCACGAGGAAAACTCCCGCGGCACGCTGCTGGAGAAAAAACCCAAATCGGTCTATAACCACATCGGCCGCGCTTACGGCATCCTCGCCAACGCGCACAGCATTTCCTCGAAGGAAACGATGAACCTGCTTTCGTTGATGCGGCTCGGAGTCGATTTGGGTTTGTTTCAGGATTTGGAGCGCTGGCTGGTCGATGAGCTGTTCATTACCACCCAACCGGCCCACCTGCAAAAGCGCTTTTCCGAAAAGCTCACCGCGGAAGAGCGGGATTTGCTCCGCGCGGACATGCTGCGAGAGCGGCTCCGGCCGATCAGCCGGCCCAAGCCGGGACCCACAGCCGCCGCCAGCCCGGCGCCCGACAAACCCGCCTCCTGACCCGCAGGACGGCGGCGGAGCGATTGTTGTCCAACGGCCGCGCTGGAGCCCGCCTCGGGCGTGAGTCTGGCCAGAGGAGACCTGGAAATCACCCGGGGGCGCGAGGGATGGTTTTCGGGGAAGTTTTTCGATGCGTTCGCCGCGAAATCTGATAAACTTTCCTTTGTAGATTACGATAAATGAATTGGGCCGACCGACCGGATCGTCGCGGTATATGCCCTCTGCCGGCCGAGTCGGTTGCGGCCACGCGGGGACGGGACTGGACAAATGCCGCGCCTGGTGCATGTATTAGGTGAGTATGAGTGATGAAGCCATGAACAATTTCACGCCCCGAGCGCAGCAAGTGCTGGCCCTGGCGCGTAAGGAAGCCGACCGGTTCAACCACAACTTCGTCGGCACCGAACATCTGCTCCTGGGCCTGATCAAGTTGGGGCAGGGAGTCGCCGTCAACGTGTTGCAAAAATTGGGCCTCGACCTCGAAACCGTCCGCATGGAGGTCGAGAAACAGGTGGGGACCGGCCCCGACCAAAAAATGATCGGCAACATCCCCTACACGCCGCGCGTCAAGAAGGTCCTCGCCCTCGCCTCCAAGGAAGCCAAGGCGCTCAATCATACCTATGTCGGCACCGAACACATTTTGCTCGGCCTGCTGCGCGAGGGCGACGGCGTCGCCGCCCGGGTGTTGAAGAATCTGGATGTGGATATCGAGCAGACGCGCCAGGAGATTTTGAAGGAACTGGATCCGAATTTTAACCCGCAGGAGGAGCAGCCGGCCTCGGAACACACCGAGAAAACGCCCGAGAAAAAGGGCGAGGTCAAGACCCCCGCGCTCAAAGCCTTCGGCCGCGACCTGACCGAAATCGCCCGCAAAGGCGAGATGGACCCCGTCATCGGACGGAAGAACGAGATCGAGCGGGTAATTCAAATCCTTTGCCGCCGCACCAAAAACAATCCGGTGCTGCTGGGTGAAGCGGGCGTCGGCAAGACCGCCATCGTCGAGGGTCTGGCCCAGGAAATCGCCAAGGGCAACGTGCCGGAGTTGCTGCGCGACAAACGGGTGATCACCCTGGATCTCGCGCTCATGGTCGCCGGCACCAAATACCGCGGCCAATTTGAGGAACGGATCAAAGCGGTGATGGACGAAATCCGCCGCGCCAAGAACATTATCTTGTTCATCGACGAGCTGCACACGATCGTCGGCGCGGGTTCCGCCGAAGGCACCATGGACGCCTCGAACATCATCAAACCCGCCTTGAGCCGCGGCGAGATGCAATGCATCGGGGCGACCACGCTCAACGAATATCGCAAATACATCGAGAAGGATGCCGCCCTGGAACGGCGCTTCCAGAGCGTCAAGGTCGAAGCCCCCTCGGTCGAAGAAGCGGTTTTGATCCTCAAAGGGCTCCGTCCCAAGTACGAGGAACATCACAAAGCGAGCATTACCGACCCGGCGATTGAAGCTTCGGTTAGGTTGTCCGATCGCTACATCACCGACCGTTATCTGCCGGACAAGGCCATCGACCTGATGGACGAGGCCGGCTCGCGCGCCCGCATCGGGGCCATGACCCGGCCGCCCGAACTGAAGGAGATCGAAGCCGAAATCGAAGAGATCAAGGCCCGCAAGGAGAAGGCGATCAAGGAGCAGGACTTCGAAGGCGCCGCCGCCATGCGCGACCGCGAAAAGCAAGCCAAGGAAAAGCAGGATTCCGTCCTCGCCGCCTGGAAAGCCAGCCGTGAAGAAAAGCGGGTGGTGGTGGATGAAGAGGACATCTTGCACGTGGTTTCCAAATGGACCGGCATCCCGCTCAAGCGCATGGAACAGGGCGAGGCCCAGCGGCTCATGACAATGGAAGCGGACATGGCCCGCGTCGTCGTCGGCCAACACGAAGCGGTGTCCGCGATCTGCAAAGCGCTCCGCCGTTCGCGGGCCGATTTGAAAGACCCGCGACGCCCGATCGGTACCTTCGCGCTCCTCGGCCCCACCGGCGTCGGCAAGACCCTGCTCGCCAAATCACTGGCCGAAGCGATGTTCGGCGATTCCAAATCGCTGATTCAGCTCGACATGTCCGAATACATGGAACGCCACAATGCCTCGCGCATGGTCGGCTCGCCGCCCGGTTATGTGGGTTACGAGGAAGGCGGGCAATTGACCGAGCAAGTCCGCCGCCGGCCCTATTCAGTGATCCTTTTCGACGAAATCGAGAAAGCGCACCCGGACGTGATGAACATGCTCCTGCAGATCCTGGAGGAGGGCAAACTGACCGATAACGTCGGCCGCGTCATCAACTTCCGGAACACCGTCGTCCTGATGACCTCCAACGTGGGGGCGGAAACGATCAAGAAGCAATCCACGCTCGGTTTCTCGCCGATCACCGACGAATCGACCTACGAACGGATGCGCGAAAAGATCATGGACGAAGCCCGCCGCATTTTCCGCCCCGAATTCCTCAATCGCCTGGACGACATCATCGTCTTCCGCTCGCTCACCAAGCCGGACTTGATCGAAATCCTGGGCTTGGAGATCACCAAGGTCATGGAGCGGCTCAAGGGCAGAAACCTCAAGCTGCAACTGGACGAAAAGGCCAATGACTTTTTGGTGGAGAAGGGCTACGATCCCACTTACGGCGCCCGTCCAATGCGCCGCGCGGTGGAACGGTTCCTGGAAGACCCCCTGGCGGAAGAAATCCTCAAAGGCAACCTGCACGAAGGCGAACCGGTCCAGGTGACGGTCGAGAAAGACAAGCTGCTGTTCGTGCAAACCTCGCCGGCCGCCGGAGCCTTGTCCAGCTAGCGTCTTGGTTTGGGTCCAAAGGCATTCGTCGGCCTGCAACCGGCGTTTTTTGGAAGTGCCACCCCCAGGATCAGCCGCTTGACAGCGGCACTTCTATCGCTACATTAACGCCCCTTTTATGACCCGCAGGCCGCACTTAGCTGTCGTCGGCGCGACTGGCGCCGTGGGCATCGAGATCATCAAAACGCTGGAAAAGCGGAACTTCCCGGTCGGGAAGCTGACGTTGCTCGCCTCCAAGCGTTCCCTGGCTAAAAAGTTGAGCTTTTGCGGCGAGGACATCGCGGTCGAGGAACTCACCAAGAATTCCTTCGCGGGTATCGATTTGGCCCTGTTCAGCGCGGGGGCCGGTCTCTCGAAGGAATTCGCCCCTATCGCCGCCCGGGCCGGTTGCGTGGTCATCGACAGCTCGAGCGCCTTCCGGATGGACGATGAGGTGCCGTTGGTGATACCGGAAATAAACGCTGCCGACCTGAAACATCACCGCGGCATCATCGCCAAACCGAATTGCACCACGGCCGTCACTCTGATGGCGCTCTACCCGCTGCACCAGGCATTCACTGTCCGGCGCATCTTCGCTTCGAGCTACCAGGCGGTTTCCGGCAGTGGCGCGAAGGCGATCGCGGAGCTGGAGCGCCAAGTCCAGCAAATCGTCTCCGGTCAGCCGGTGACGAAGGAAGTGTATCCCCACCAGATCGCCTTCAACGTGGTCCCCCAGGTGGATTCATTCCTGCCGAACGGCTACACCCGCGAGGAAATGAAACTGGAAAGTGAAGGGCGGAAAATCATGCATCATCCGACGTTCCGCGCCAGCATCACTTGCGTGCGGGTCCCGGTCTATCGCGCCCATTCGGTGGCCGTCTCCGCCGAATTCGAGCAGCCGGTCACGGTGGAAGCGGCGCGCGAAGTCCTCAAGCACGCGCCCGGTCTGGACGTGGTGGACGATCCGGCCAACCAGGAATACCCTTTGCCACTCCATGCCGCGGGAAGGGACAACTGCGAGGTCGGCCGCCTCCGCAAGGATTGCGCGCTGGAAAACGGCCTCTGTTTCTGGGTGGTGGGCGACCAACTGCTCAAAGGCGCCGCCCTCAATGCCGTGCAGATTGCGGAAGAATTGCTGAAGTAAAGCGCGAGCGGCGACTGTTTGCCCCGTTGCACCCAGGCGGGTGAACCTGGAAGTCCGGCTAACAGCCCGTTGAAAAACGCCGCTTCCCGTAGCAGCCGAGGCAACGAGGCTCAAATTTCTTCGGAAACCGAAGCGATTTTAGAGCCTCCTCACGTCGGCTGCTACTTTCTTAACGGGCTGCTAACGGACCGGCTTTTCGGTAAGGATGTTGATGGAGGCGGCGTTGGCCTCTTTCGCGGCGTCGATGACCTTGACCACTTCGCCAACGGGCGAGCGTTTGTCCGCCCGGATTTCCGCTCTGGTCTTGGGGTCCTTTTTCACGGCGGAGTTCAGCTCATTCTGCAAGCGGTCCAGCGTCACCGGTTTGTCGTCGAGGAAAAAGTAGGGCGCATTTGTCGTCACGATCACGACGAATGGCTTGGCGTCGGCCGCGCCGGCTTTGGCTTGTTTGGATTCGGGAAGCGCCAGCTTGAGCATCGGTTCCATCTTTTTGAAGGTGGTGGTGACCATCAGGAAAATCAGCACCACCAACAACACGTCGATGAGCGAGACGATGATGACCGAAGGCGTGCGCCGCTGCTTTTTGCCCCGGAAGCGCATGAGCTAGCCGGCGTCGTTCCGGTCGGCCGCGACCGCCATGGCCTCCATCTCCGCGGTGCGGTAATGTTTGCGGAGCAATTCATCGCACAAGGACTCCATTTCGACGGCGAGGTTTTCCACCTTCTTGCTGTAATAACTCCAGGCCACGAGGGCCGGGATGGCGATGAGCAAGCCCATGAGCGTCGCGTTGAGCGCCAGGCTGATGCCTTGGGCGAACTTCGAGTTGTCCACGTTCGCGGTGGCGCCCATGCTGCCGAAGAGCGTGATCAATCCGTAAATCGTGCCGACCAACCCGAGCAACGGCGCGATGCCCACGATGATTTCCAGCACCACCAGGCCCCGCTCCAGTTTGGAAACCTCGTGCCGCGCCCGGGTCTCGAGCACATCGACACTTTCGCTCTTGGGCCAGTCGAAATGCTCGCTGACGAAGAGGAGCAAGCGCGATTGGGTCGAGGGATGCTGCTCGCAGATGCCGCGGAGCATGGGCAGGTCCCGGCCCGACTGGTAGTTGAACACCGCGCTTTCGACGGCGGGCGGGATGACTTTTTTCCACCGCAGCGCGATCCCGCGCTCGACGATAAACGTCACGGCGACGATGGAGGTGATGATCAGGGCAATGATGAAAAAGATGTCCATGGTGGTTCGGTGCGCCAGTTCGCGCGCGGGCTTGGCCGGCGGTCTAGTCGTAGTAAAAGGTAATCGATACGTCGCGAGTCAAACCCATCAAACGCCGCATGTCATCGGGCCAGGTCGCAAACGGAGCGGGATCCAGCACGGCCCGTTCGCAAAGCAAGCCCAGCAATTCGCCGACTTCGTTTCCATTCATCTTCATATCGGTGATGCGTCCATCGTAATGCAAGCGAAATTCCAAAATTACCTTGCCCGTTCGCTGCGTAAAAGGCGTGTCCTCCAGCAAGTTAAACCAGCGTTCCTGCACGGCGGCGATGAAGGCCGCGTCGTAAGCGCCGAACTTGGTGGCGGCCACGTCGAGGGTGGCGCGTCCGCGTTGCGGGGCGCCACCCTCCTGCTTCATTCTTTCCCCGGCCAGCACGTGCTTCTGCTCTTCGGTTTGGACTCGGCCGCGTCGCGCGGATTTGCCTTTTCGGGCGGCGGGGTGGGCTGCAGGGGAAATGGCTTGGGTTTGGGAACGTCCTCCAGCTTAACGACTTTGTTCTGGCGTCCATCGACCTTCGGCACGCTCGAATCCAGGACCGGATCCGGGTTCGCCGCTTTCGAGCTGTGGGCGCCGTAGTACTTCGTGTCCTTCGGCGCCTCGGCCACGGCCGTGCTGGGGTCCACCTCGACGAACATCAGCGGGATTGCTTTCTTCTGCTGCTGCTCCAGCAGCCTGGCCAGGTCGGCGCGCGGGACCCGCGGCCGCAGGTGCTTGCCCAGATTAAGCAGCCAGGTGGCCTGGTGGTTCCACCAGCCGAGCTGTTTACCCAGGCGCCAGCCGCCGAAGAGCGCCAGATGAATCATCAACGAAATGCCGAGCGCCACCGCCAGTGGATTTCTGGCTGCGACGCTGCGCACGGCACTCGGTTGAGCCCAGCTTAGCATAACATCAGGATGCCCCGGGAACCGACCCGCGGGCAAGGATTCTCAAACGCCGGGGAGCAAAATAGTTCCTCCCCTGCCTCCCTAGAATATCGGCATTCTCGAAGTCGCTCAACGCAGAATCATGATTCATAATCGCTCGTTAAAGTTAACCCCAATCCGCGAAATCGAAAGTCCTCAGCTTAAGGAGTGTAGAACTTCCTTTGAAAGCGGCGGCTCGTCGGAATGCCGCCTCGGTCGCTCACCTCGGCCAGGCGGCCTGGACGAGGGCTGGCAGAACAATGCCAGCGGCTTGTTGAAAAATGTGGGTCGCGTCGGGAGTCAAAGGCGTGGGGGCCGGATTGATCTCCACCAGCATCGCGCGGTTGCGTAGTGCGGCGCAGGGCAGATCGGCCGCGGGATAGACGACGGACGAAGTGCCGATCGAGAAGAACAATTCGCAGGCCAGGCTCGCCGCGAGCGCCGCTTCGAATGCGCCGGGCGGCAGCGATTCGCCGAACCAGACGACATCCGGCCGCGCGTGCCCGCCGCAGCGCGGGCAGCGTGGAGGGACGTCTTTGGTGGCCGAGAAATTCTCGAGGGCCACGTTTTCCTCAAAACATTTGGTGCGGGTGAGGTTACCGTGCAGTTCGATCACGCGCCGGCTTCCCGCGCGCTGGTGCAGGCCGTCCACATTCTGGGTAATGAGGAGGAAGTCAGGCACGCGCCGCTCGATCTCCGCCAGCGCCAGGTGGCCGGGATTGGGTTGCACGCCGCCGACGAGTTGCCGCCGCCACTCGTACCACTCCCAAACCAGGCGCGGATTGCGGCGAAACGCTTCCGGCGTGGCGAGGTCCTCCGGCTTGAAATTCGCCCAGAGGCCGGTCTGCGCGTCGCGGAAGGTGGGGACGCCGCTCTCCGCCGAGATGCCGGCGCCCGTGAGGGCTACCACGTGGCGGGCTTCGCGCAGCGCCGACAACAACGAGCTTGGAAAGTTCAGGTCCGGTTTGGTCATTCGGCATACCCCATCGGATTCCGCCGCCGTCGCCAAGATTTTTTTGTCGCGCAGGCGCGGAGCGCAGGGCTGACGGAAGCAGCCGTAGCCGCCGAAGTAATGAGGCGGATTTTGCCATCAGGTCCGTTCCGCCTCGTTTGGCTGGGCGCTCGCAGCGATTGCTCAAACCAGCGTGAGCACCGCCCTCACCGCGGCGCTGCGCCGTGCCACTTTCTCTCCCAGCAGAGGGCTGTGAACATTCGTAAGTCCACCCGGCCCCAGAAGTTGAACAGGAGCAAACGGAGCAAACAGAGGCTCCAATTCTCTATCTCCGTTACCTCAGTTTGCTCCTGTTAAAGGCTCTTCGTTGCTTCGGCGGCCACGGCGTTCGCAGCGATTCCTGGATCCACCCTGTTCACGCAGGTTGCCGGTTGACGGGAATCTGAGTCTGTTGCAAAAAATGTTGACAGAGCCGGAATCGGTCGCGCCTCTAACTCGGTTGGCTGGAGATCTCACGGTGAAAAAGCCCGCGCTAAAATCTCCTCTTGGTTGACCTGGACAACGCTGGATGCGGGTGGCCCTTGGGTTGAGGCGTTCGGAATGAATATAGGTCATGGCGCATCTGCATTGGTTGCCTTTTCAATCTCTGCTTAGATGGCACCCGGATATTCCAGGCGCAAGTTGCGAGCCATGCGGACAGCGTGCCAGGGAAAGAGGCAATCGGTCGATAGTTAAAATGCGCGGGACCCCTTTACGCGCCACTGGCCTGAGCTTGACCGTCTCACAGAGGGGGGCCTCATTCAAGCGAGCTACTCGCCGTGGTCTGTCCCGCCGGAAGGATATTCAACATTCCCCAAGGCCAAAACTGAACAGAAGAACGTCTCGATGCAGGTCTTGCACCTGCCGCAAGCGTTCTCAAAGCATGGCTGCAAAAGATTTTGCGGGCCAAACACCCAGTCGTCCGAGCGTGAGATCGGCGCTCCCTTCAGATATCATATCGAACTATTTTTTCAGCGAATCAAAGACGACCTAGGATTGGATCATTGTGATGGCCGTTCCTGGGGGCGGCTTCCACCATCATTTGGTTCTCAGCCCCTCTGAACGCTGCAACACCATTGCAAGGTTACTGGCTTGGGTTTCCAGTTCAGCCTGCTTCTGCATGAGTTCAAGCTTCTTTTGATGACGTTCAAAGGCCTGCTCGGATAACGCATCGAACTGCCGGCTTTCTTCACGAACCAATTTTGCAGTGAGGCCTGCTTCTATCGCAGTGAGCACCGTAGATACCGGGGCGGCAACTTTGCCGCCAACACCCCCAACCAGCGAAACCGCAACGCCGCCGAGCGCCAAACTGCCATGATGCAATTGATTCATGGCGTCTTTGCTTAACCCGGCCTTTCGGATTTCTTCATAAGCTTCCTTGCCACTAAACACCGCGTCGCGAAGCTTTGCAATTGCTTCCACGGTATTGTGCTTATTGACAGCCGCTTCTAGGCGATTCAGCGAGTCGATCTCTTTATCCCAGGCAGGAATGCTGAAACCCAGGTGTTCGCGCCCTTTTACGAGGGTGTCCCTCCATAGAATCAAAGAGCTGAAGTCCTGCCCCTTGAAGGCTTCCTGTGCTTTCTCCAATTGACCCTCTGTGGGTACCTTAAAGGCTTCAGCTATGCCGAGCGTTACCAAGTCCAGACTTTTCCACATGAGTTGATGCGTGGCTTTGACTTGATCCTCATGAAGTTCCTCCCATTCTTTGTGCCATTCTGGATTCGAATCTCCGAGGATGTAGATCGCTTTCCGCAGCCGTTCTAGCTGGCTGTTTATCAGTTCCAACCGTAAACGACTGCTTTTGGCCAGTTCAGGGTCTTTTGCCAAATCTAACGGTGTCGGGCGGCCCTCCTGACTGGCAATTTCTAGTCTCCCAATCTCGCCAACTTTTCGATTAAATCGCGTAACCGCTTCGACGTATTCTTGCCTTTCCTTTTCAAGCTCATCCTGCTCTTTGCCGCATTCTGCGGCCAATGATGTCCCTTCCTGAACATTGCTGCATTTCTCATTATGTCGTTGGGCTTTCGCTGTCAGAGTTTCCTTCGAGTCAAGGAGTGAGGTTTTTTCCTTGCTCAACTCTTCATAAGTCACAACCGGCAATGTTTTCGACACCTCCACGATTGGTGGGATTTGTGCGAAAGCGGAATAAGACGAGGTAACGTAGAAAGTTAATGCGCCGATGAATGTAACAATTCTGGCTCTGGCCATAGACTTCCTGGTCATTTACTTTGGATTGGAATTTGGTGCCGATGTTGGTGTTTCCTTTACGTTAATCATGAAGCTTAGCATTTTCTTTTCGATCACCTTGGTGTCGTATTCGTTTTGGTTCAATGACTGTTTAATGTTCACTTCCTGCACTTGTAGTACGGGAACATCTGCGCCGGGTTTTGCCTCTTGCTGCCGGATTTGTGTCAGGTCATCATTCAACTCTTTTTGCTTGGATACCAACCCCTTCCATTGCGTATTTAGCTTAATAAATTCCGGCTTGCTCTTAATGCTATCTGGCGCGGTATTTGGATCAAAGGACTTCACCGGACCGGATGGACCCACAGGCGGCACGCTTAGGCCGTGCGGTTGGCCTGGTGGCTCTTTATCAAATCCCAATCTCGCCTGTTCGGCGCTGACCTCCTTAACCGGGGCGAGGTTGGGAAGAACTTGCGCGATTACTTCGAGTTGCTCTAAGGCATTATGCACCGCCGCCCTCGCTATCGGAGAAGGATTCGAGGTTAAGCCGGCGTCAGCGGGCAATACCCCACCTCGTGGAAACGAAGAAAGTCTTTGCAAGGCATTCGCTACCGATGGATTCTGCGCGTATAGAGCAACGAGTTGTCGGGCAACTTCGACAGCCTCGTGCAGATTGCCCTGTTCGACCAATTCGTGAGCTTGGGCAGATAAGACATGGACATCGTTCGGCATGAGCCTTACGCCCTCTTGGAATTCTTGCTTCGCCTTCTCAGCTTCGCCGGTCTGCAGGTAGGTCTCGCCTAGACACATATGCAGAGCCGCGCTGCCGCCTTCCGGATTCGATTTGGCGCGTTCTATCGCTTCTCGCAGCGCGGAACCTGATCTTTGCGTTTCTGTTTGGTCCCAGAGAACCGTCGCGTAATCTCCGTATGGGCCGCTAAACTGAGGGACAATTCGTGGTTCGCGGTTGAGCGATTTTGGGGAAAACGATACGCCTTCTACGATGTGCTCTCCCTGTGCCATCTCGGTGACCCACGCGATGGCTTGGGGAGACCCAGGGGTGCTTACACTTGGGCGATTAATCAGCCGTTCGTCATATGGCAACGGCTGGCGCACCAGGCCTTGGCCGCTTTGGTGACCATTGTACGAACAGGAGGCCTGAAACTTTGCTCGGTGCGTTCCAAGCCACCCGACCGGTTTGGGGCAAGGTCAGATCGGGTTCCTTTTCCTTAAGCCATCGCGCGACGGCGGCGATTTTCGCGCATTCACTAAGCTCATGGAGAACGCCGAATTCGACGGCAAGCTGGTCATAAAGTGAAGTCAGAAGGTTCCCGTACGCGGCCGCGCAGTCAGATCCCGAGCCCGACTTGTTCTCCATGTTGATTCGCATTTTCACCCCCGTCGTTACGAGCGAATCGCCGTCAGACGAAGGAACAAGATCAAGCCGGTCCACGCTAATCCAGATGCGGCAGGACGCTTCCGTGCTCGACCCCCTCCCCGCAGGATTGCGGCGCTCGAATCCGAAGGCAGTCTCATACCCAGGAATTTTATTTCGGAGTTCCAGTTTATTTACGAGTGTCTTCCCCAGATAATCGCTTTCAAAAAGCACGCGGGCAAGCTGCGAGTGTGCATCGAGGCCAAGAAATTCGGGAACCACTTCTGGCTGAATCTTGAGTAAGGGGGCCAGTATCTCGTTTGGTACCTGCACCTCATCGAGGTGATCAAAGAGTGAATTCATTGCAGGGGCCAACGCCGCTTTGACCTGTCGAGTCATTTCAGGGATCATAACAGTATCGTAGGCATTTTCCGGCCCAATCCCGCGCGCGCGCGCGCTATCATACGAAGCAACGGACGGACGGCCGATAATCCCTAGCCCATCATCCATGGCCTCACCGATCAACCGGAACATCTGATCCTCACCTTGCGCTTCCGTGATTTCAGAGTTCGCGGCCCGCTGGCGAAGGCGCTGGTAATCGTCGATTTTGCCAGCGGCGGCGAACAAGTTGAAGGTGGCGGCTTGGGCGCTAGCGGCGCTTTCCTTCTCGACGGCATTTTGAAACCGCCCATACGCGGCGATTGTGTTTGCGGCCTTGTTATTCCCTGCAGCCCGGAAAACCGTTTCGATTTTGCCGAATCGGTCCATTCCCTCCCATGAACCGCCGCGCGGTCGGATTCCGAGTGCAGTCAAAAAATACCGTCCCGTCGAGGTCACGTTTCCTTCGTCATCAAACCATTGCCCCCACTGGCGCGCCATCTTTCGCATCTCTTCCCTCGAGTCCATTCGGCGAAATAGCGCCTTCACGGCGGCGTCAGACTTGGGAGTCCATTCCAACGAAAATCTTGGCGCGGGCGACTCCAGCAGGGTAGCCAAATTCTGAAGATACCCGATTTTGCCTTTGTACTTCGGGTCAAAGTGGCCTATGAGGGTAATTTGTCCGTTTGTGCGGTTCAGCAATGCGCCGTCAAGGACGTTGAAACTCAATTTATCATCGAGTTCGTAGATACCTGTCGGTTGGGCTTCCGCCGCACCAATGAGCACGAACGCTGCCAATAATAACCAAATCGCTTTGTCCGTTTTCATATTTTGTTCATTCATGGCCGCCGTGCTGAACCAGCAATTCCGCCACGTCCTTGTGACCCTCCGCCGTCGCCATGCGCAAAGGTGTCACGCCCTGCTCGTCCTTGGCGTTGACCTTTGCTTTGTTGGCCAGCAGCAATTCCGCGACGTCCTTGTGACCCTCGTACGCGGCCAAGTGCAATGGCGTATAGCCTATGACAGACACGGCATTCACTTCGGCCTTGTTGGCCAGCAGCAATTCCGCAACCTGCTTGTGGCCCTGGCGCGCGGCATAGTGCAAAGGCGTCCAGCCGTTGATGTTCGTGGCATTGACCTTGGCTTTGTTGGCCAACAGCAATTCAGCAACGTCCTTGTAGCCCAAGGACGCCGCCAAGTTCAAGGGCGTCGCGCACCGGCTATCGTCTTTGCTGTCAACCAGACCAGAATTGTCTTTGAGCAGCGCCTTGACTTTTTCCAAGTCGCCACCGCGGACTGCCTCATGAATTTCGCCTCCGAAAGCGACACTGCTACAAGCCAATGCGACCAGCGTAACAGCCGCGCATCGGGGAATTGGGGAGTGGCAGGGTCGGCCAAAAAAAGAGGGCATAGTATTTTTGATTGTTTCGATTTCTTGAATCTGCTACTGTCCATTAGAAAAAGGAGGCGTGACGTACTCGCGCACCCAATCCAGGCACTGACTGATATGGCCTCGCAGGAACGCTTTCAGGCACGCCCATCGTGCCCGTACCTCGAACCGCGTCCTGTAAGTCAAAATTACCAGCGTTGGATTCGACAGCAGCGGAAGCCGCAGATCTGTTGTTAAATAATTCGGTTCACATACGTCTTTTTCGGAACAGACCGATTGAAGCACAAAGCCCCGCTCGACGCAACACTCGTTCGGTTGTTTTTACAAAAGCGGCGGCAAGGGGTAATCGCGCAAGGAATGGCAATAAACGCCAAGCCGGGTTCTGCTGTACGGGCAATGGCTTAAAGGGGTCAGTCAAGAATGGCGCTTAGATAGGCGTAAAACTCACGACATCAACGAGTTGCATAATATGGATTCCCAACACCCCCGAATGCATTTTTCATGAAATGCGCGCGTTTGTTGAGCAATCCAAAAGGACTATTTAGCCTTGTTTGCCCGGTGGTGGCAAAAACGGCCCAAAACCCCAATAAAATGTGGCTATTCCTTAACTAAGCGCCATTCGGGTCGCCCACGCTTTTTAAGGTTTTGCTTCATACAATCGACGGGCCACGTTTGCCCAAGTGCCCATCGCCAGTTGTTCGGCCACCCACTTGAGTGTCATGGTCGTCTCCCGGCGCAGCCGCAACGCGATCCGCACCTTCCGCTTATCCCCTTTGCGCCACCCTGTCAATTGCTGCCGGGTCCAGCGGCGGCGCCGCAATTCCTGTTCGACAATCCTCAGGGCTTTCTGTTCGTCGGACTCCGCCAGTTCGGGGCCGGCATGGTTCTCGCCGCCAGGAAAAGCGGCAATCGGTCAATAGCTAAAACGCGCGCCCTAATGGGTGACCCCTTTACAAACATCAGCAAGGGGCGGAAGGGGATCACTAATGGGTGAACAATATAGCCGTCAGATTCCGTCGGCGGGACGCCGACGGATGCGACCGGGACGGCCGCGCTCCCCGTTCGGTGGCTTTTGGCCGCCGGAAAATCCGCAAGCTCCGTAGGAGATATCGGCCAGTATGCCGCTCCTGACGGAGCTTTGAATTGGTTGGGGTTCGCAAAGCTACAACGATTTCGCCCCGCTGGGGCTGAAGCGCGTGGGGGCACAAGGACGCCGCGCGGGGGCACGCGGCCTGCAGATGAATGGCGCAACGGCTCCGCCGTTCCTGCGGAGGGCCGCTACGGTGGCTCGCCGCAGGAGCGCGGGCGGCGCGGCGGGCTGTTCGCACGAAAATTTCTCGCGGCAGGACGCCGCGGAGCCTTCCCCCTGGCCTTAGGGCCTGAGTAACAAGGGCTTAGGATGTTCCGGAAAAATTTAGGGGTTGGACGGTATTTGTCCAACCCCTGGTGTTAGGCTGGGGTCAAAAAGATTAATGACTGTGAACAAAGAACAATTGGGGTTGAGCGCGGTAGCCACGGCCGGCGAGGGTTTGGGGCGCCAGCATGGTTGGCTAAGAGCGTGTTTTAAAAATCGCCCGGTCGGGGGACCGGGCCTACATTGGGGCCAGAATCGCCGTGTTTCCTGTAGGCCGCGTGCCCTCACGCGGCGCTTTCCTGGAATTTTGAAACACGCTCTAAGCCCACCGCGGGTTGTGCCGGAGGACTTTCTCCAACGAAGCCGGATGCGAAGCAAGCGCGGGCCGGTCGCGACGATCGTGTCACTTGTTTCACTTGTTCGGCTTGGGCCACTTGTGCCACGTGGGTCGCTCGTGCCGGAGGGACTCGATCGGGTCAAAATTCGAGGTTTTCCAGGCGGGGTAAATCCCGAATCCGACGCCAACGGCCGAGCAGATCAACCGGGCCTGAACGCCCGTTGCGCCGCGTGGTCTCGGCGGGTGCGGCGTTCGGACCGATTCCCCAATCCATTTTGCTGGCCACCCACTGGCTTGATTTCCAGAATTGCATTCACGGCACGAGTTGAAGATTCTCAGGCCCGCAAGGCCGGCGTTCCCGGCCGGAAGCATTCAGCGCATGCAAGGTTTAATCATGACTCCCGGCACGGGGGAACGCGCGTTGCGTTTCGTTGGGGACCGGCTCCGTTTCGCCCTCAGCATGGCTGGCGGCGGGGGATGGCCGGACGGATGGCGGGCCGCGTTGCGCACGAGTTTGGGCCGCGCGTCGGTGTTGCGGCAGGAGATCATCAAGACCCGCAGCGGCGGCCTGCGCTCGCCGGATGCGTTTTGGCACGACCTGCCGATGCAGCGGGAAGCCAACGGCTGGTCGATCGAACTGCCGCTGACCCAGCCCGGTTATTTTCGCAGCAAGGCTTACGCGGTTGACGGCGAGGGCCGGCAACATTGGCCGGAAGGCCCTGATTTCGGCGTGAGCGTCCACCCGGACGCCTATCGCGCGGGCAACACGATTTATTGCGCTTTCGTGCGAATGTTCGGCGCCTCGCGCCCCGCGCCCCCAAACGATCCGCTGGAACACCTTTTCGCCACGCTCGACCGGGACGGTTACACCGTGATTCCTCCGTCGGGAAAATTCCGCGACTTGATCAAACAACTGCCGCACATCATCGACACCCTCGGTTGCCGGATCCTGCAGTTGCTGCCGGTCAACCCGACCCCGACGACGTACGCGCGGATGGGCCGGTTCGGCAGCCCGTACGCGGCGCAGGACTTGCTGGCGGTGGATCCGGCGCTGGTGGAGTTTGACCGGCGCACCACCGGGATCGATCAATTTCGCGAACTGACTTACGCCACGCATCTCCAAGGCGGGCGAATCTTTCTCGATATCGTCATCAATCATACCGGCTGGGCCGCGCGCGAGCAGGAAACTCATCCGGAGTGGTATCTGCGCGACGAGGCCGGGAATTTCGTGAGTCCCGGGGCGTGGGGCGTGACTTGGGAAGACCTCAGCGAGTTCGACCATCGCAATCCCGAACTGTGGGATTATCTGGCCGAGGTTTTTTTGACCTGGTGCCGGCGCGGGGTGGACGGCTTTCGCTGCGACGCCGGGTACAAAGTCCCGATGCCCGCCTGGCAGTACATCACCGCGCGGGTCCTGGAGGAGTTTCCGGACACGATTTTTCTGCTCGAAGGTCTGGGTGGTCCCTGGTCGGCCACGGAGAATTTGCTCACCGAAGGCGGAATGCAGTGGGCCTATTCGGAGCTGTTCCAGAATTATGCGGGCGCCGAGGTGGCGAATTATCTCGATTACTGCCTGCGCCAGAGCCAGCGGACCGGCCTTTACGTTCACTACAGCGAAACCCACGACAACGAGCGGCTGGCGAAGCAAGGCCGCGCCTGGTCGTTGCTCCGCAACCGCCTCTGCGCGTTGACCAGCGTGAGCGGCGGCTTCGGGTTTGCCTGCGGCGTGGAATGGCTGGCAAGCGAGAAAATCCAGGTCCACCAGCGCCGCGACCTGGCGTGGGGAAGCGAGCGAAATCTGATCGGCGAACTGGGCCGGCTCAATCGCCTTCTGGCCGGGCATCCCTGCTTCTACGATGGCGCCAAACTCACGCGGCTCAGCTCGAAGGACTCGACGGTGTACGCCTTGCGCCGCGACTCCGCCGAAGGGGGCGATCGCGTCCTCGTTCTGATCAACAAGGACATCGAGAAGCCGGGGAGCATCGCTCTCGACCCGGAGTGGCTGGCGGCCTCAGTCGCGCTGGACGTCGAATTGCTAGGGCAACCCTTTCCCGAAAAGCGCCAGACGAGCGACGGCAAAGTGGAGTTTGTTCTACCGCCGGGGGCCAGTGGCGCGAGCTGGCCGAACACGCCAGCCGAAGCCCCAGGAACTTGCTCGCCACCGTCCCCTGGCTTGATCCTGGCGCCGCGCGGAAAGACCCGGTAAGCGCTCTCCAGCGTACGGTAATTCAATTTCCCCAAGTCGTCGAGTGGAGTTTGGCCGATTGCAAGCGCGTCACGCTGGTGCCGCCTCGCCACTGGCTCCTGCTGGAGGATCGCTCGCCTTTTCGGGCGACTTTGAAACTGGAGGAAAAGCCGCTGCACATCGAATCGATCGAAGCGGGTGACGGGCACGCGGCCTGCTTTCCGCCGGTCGCGGCTGCGGCCGGCGGTCTGGAGGTGGACTTGATCCTGGAACGGTACGCGGCCGAGGATCAGGAGGTGGTGGCGCGCATCCGTTTCCTTTCCAGCGATCCAACCGCTCCCCCAAACGCCCCGCGAGACCCGCGTTCGGTGGCCTTGCTCACGAACGGCCTCGGCGGCATGGCGCGGATCCATCTCGATCTCGGCACGGTGCAGTCGAAGTACGATTGCGTGCTCGCGGCGAACCTGCATCCGCGCGTGCCAGTGGACCGTCACGTCCTCGTCAAACGCATGCGGGTCTGGGTGAATGCCGATGGATTCATCACGCCGCTTCGGGCTGAGAATTTGGAAGCCTTCACCGCCGGCCCCCCGGCGGAGTGGAGTTTTGAAGCCGGCGCCGGTGACGGACGCACGGTGCGGCTCGGTCTAACCGTGGATATGATCCCCGAACGCAACGCCACCGTGTTGCGTTTCACGCGCCCGGCGCACGGCGACACCCTGCCCGATTCGTGCGACGTGCGGCTGACGGTGCGTTTTGATATCGAGGACCGCAACTTTCATCACGAGACCCATCGCAATCCCGGCGCGGATTCTCACTTCATGACACATGCCCGCCCCTTGGAGGGGCGGATCGGTTTCGCCTTCACCCCCGCGCCCGACCGGCAACTGCGGGTGGTCAGCGACGCCGGGTTTTACCATCACGAAGCGGAATGGAGTGAAAATATCCCGCATCCGATCGAGCAAAGCCGCGGCCAGGTCGCGCGCGGCGACGCCTATAGCCCAGGCTGGTTCGAGTTGCCCCTGCGAAAAGGAAGCAGCGTGACCCTGCTGGCGAGCGTCGAGACCGAAGGACCCGCCGTGGATCAAGTGAAGGGGTTTGTCGAGGAACGCCTGGCCCGGAACCGCCAGGCCGTGCAACGGGCGCAACTGCCGGAGGAGGATGCATTTGGGCGGCAATTGGCGCTGGCGGTGCAGGCTTTCGTGGCGCGCCGCGAGGAGGGCAAAACGGTGATCGCCGGTTATCCCTGGTTTCTGGATTGGGGCCGGGATTCGCTGATTTGCGCGCGGGGCCTGCTCGCGGCGGGAATGGCCGACGAAGTCCGGCAATTGCTGATGATCTTCGGCCGCTTCGCCGACCGAGGCACGCTGCCGAACATCATTCATGGCGAAGACGCCTCCGATCGCGACACGAGTGACGCGCCCCTGTGGTACGGCATCGCGTGCGAGGAACTGGCCGGGCTGGGCGCCGCCGAAGGCCCGGGGCAAACCGCGTTCTACGACGCCATCGTGGACCGCCGCGGCCGCACAGTCGCGGATGTGTTGCGAGAAATTGGCGAAGGCTACCGCGCGGGCACCCCCAACGGCATTCGCATGGACGGGGGCTCGGGCCTGATTTGGAGCCCGAGCCATTTCACCTGGATGGACACCAATCATCCGGCCGGGACGCCGCGCGAAGGTTATCCGGTGGAGATCCAGGTTTTATGGATTCGCCTGCTTCGCCAACTCGCGCGCCTCGGGGCGAAGAGCAGCGGCGAAAGTTGGGAATTGCTCGCCCAGCGCGCCACCGTCTCGCTGGATAGATTCTTCTGGCTGGAAGAGCGGGGATTTATGGCCGATCTGCTGATCGCCAAACCGAACCAGCCGGCGGAGCAAGCCACGGCGGACACCGCCCTGCGCAGCAACTACCTCTTTGCAATCAGTTTGGGCCTGTTGACCGGCGAACGGGCGCAGCGCGCCGTTGGAGCGGCGATTCGCCACCTGGTGGTGCCGGGGGCGTTGCGAAGCCTGGCGCCGTTGCGCGTGTCGCCCCCGCTGCCGATCTACGATTCGGCGGGCCAGCTCTTAAATGATCCCGAGGAACCTTACCTGGGCCGCTACGAAGGCGACGAGGACAGCCGGCGCAAACCGGCCTACCACAACGGCACGGCCTGGACTTGGACCTTCCCGAGCTTCTGCGAAGCGCTCGCGCGCGCGTGGGAGTTCAATCCCGCGGCCGTCGCTGCGGCCCGGGCGTATCTGCGCAGCCTGGACCGGCTGCTGGCCGAGGGCTGCCTGGGCCAACTTCCCGAAATCCTCGATGGCGACGCGCCCCATGCCCAACGGGGCTGCGACGCGCAGGCCTGGGCCGCGACCGAGGCTCTCCGGGTATGGAAGCTCTTGCGTGCACGGTCGTAGCCCCGGCGCCCGGCAATGCTTATCTCGGCCGGATCAAAATTTCTTCAATCATCGCCCGGTCCGGCAGTTGGATGGCAAGCAGAACGCACGCAGCGACATCTTCGGGCTGCAGCATTTTCTTGCGCGCTTCCACGGAAGGAGGCTGTGGGCGCTGGTCGAGCAATGGCGTGTCGATGTCGCCGGGGAAGATGGCGCAGGCCCGAATCCCATTGCCGCGCTCCTCGACGTTGATGGATTGGGTGAGGCCCGCGAGGCCGAATTTGGACATGACGTACGCGGGGCCGGCTTTCGGATTCGCCAGTTTGCCCGCGTCGGAGACAATATTCACAATGGTGCCGGATTTTCGCTTGCGCATCAAGGGCAGGAAAGCCTGGAGGCAGTAGTAGGCGCCGTTCAAATTGGTGTCGATCATGCGATGATAATCCTTCAAGGAGAGGAGTTCGAGGCTGCGCCGGGGAGCGTTCGTGCCGGCGGCGTTCACGAGCACTTCGACCGAGCCGAAATTCGCCAGGACCCGCCGAGCGACCTTTTGCACGGCGGCGGCGTTGCCAATGTCGCATGGGCAAACCAGCAGGCGGGCTGGCGGTTTACGGACGCGAGCGGCGGTTTCCTCGAGCAAGTCCGCGCGGCGTCCGATCAGGGCGACGCGCCAGTTCTGTTCCGCCAGCGCGATGGCCGTGGCTTGGCCCACGCCGCTGCCGGCGCCAGTGACGACCGCAGTTTTGTTCATAGCCCTTTGGCCCGCCGCAGCCTGGAGAACACCTAGGAATTTCCCGGCAGCTCGACCCACTGGCTCGCCGCGGCCGACTTTACCGCGGCGTCGAGGACGGCCTGCGCGCGCGCCCCGTCGTGGAAGCTCGGCACGCACGGGCGCTGATTGCGGATGGCGTCGATAAACTCGAAGGCCTGGTCGTAGCGGAACGTGATCAAAGGGTCGCCTTCTTGCGGGTCGCGGGGCGATCCGGGCCAGCGCCAGAATTCCGGCGGGATGACGAGGGTTTCGAGGCCGGGCCCGCCGGCCGCCCCCGTCTGGAGTTTGTTCCACTCGCCAGTGCTGAAGACGAACGAGCGTTCGCTGCCATTGAGTTCAACGCAGTCGAGGCTGCGCCAGCCTTCGTTGCGGCCGCTGGCGAGTTTGCTGCTTTCCAGCACGCCAGTCGCCCCGTTGGCGAATTCGGCGAGAATGGCCGCCCAATCATCGACGTCGCTCGGCGCGCCCTGGCGGGCGGGGTGAAATCGCTTGGTGCTCGCCACGAGGCGCCGCATGGGGCCGAGGAGCAGGTGCGCAAAATCAACCCGGTGCGATAACATGTCGCCGAGCTCGCCGGTGCTTGCCAATTGCTTGACCTGCCGCCAGCCCAAGTTGCGCGTGCCCCAGTCCTGCAGACGGCAGGAGCGATAGTGATAGGGCTGGCCCGCGTCGCCACGCTTCACGAGGTGAGCAAGGTAACGCATGGCAGGGACGAATCGGTAGGTGAACGCGGTCATGTGACGCACGCCGGCTTTCTCGGCGGCCTCCGCCATCGACCTGGCCTCGCGATAATTCATCGCGATCGGTTTTTCGCACAGCACATGTTTGCCCGCCGCGATGGCCGCCAACGCGACCGGCGCATGGCTGAAATTCGGCGTGGCGATCACCACGGCGCTCACGTCATCCCGCCGCACGATCTCCTCGTGCCTGGTGGAAACGCGGGTGATGCCGGTCTGTTGCCGCGCGCGTTCGAGCGTGGCCGGGTCCGTGTCGCAGAGCGCGACGACCCTGGCTTCGGGGCAGAGGGCGAGTCCAGGGAGGTGATTTTGCAAGGTGATGCCGCCGCAGCCGATGATGGCGATGCTGATGGGTTTCATTTCGTGATCGAGCGGCGAGTATGCCGGAGCAGCCGGCAAACACAAGCCGATACGGTTCGCGCCGCGGTTCGCACCGCGGCTCCGGAATCCCATGGCGATGTTTGGATTGGAAAAACCGCGGCATCGGCGGTAAGAATTGCTCTGACGTGATGATCTGACAAAGTATGAAACTCGAGCAAACCCAAATACAACAAGTGACCCGTTGGATCGAGGAAGGTCTGAGACTCTCCGAAATCCAAGGCAAACTGGCTTCCGAATTTGGCCTGCGCATGACCTATATGGAAGCACGGTTTTTGCTCGACGACTTGGGGCTTAAACCCAAGGAGAAGGAGCCAACGGCGGCGGCCGCGCCCATCGTTAACCCCGGCGCCACTGCGAAGCCGCAGGCATCCGCCGGCGCCCCGACGCCCGACTCCTTGCCGCCGAAATCCGCGGATGGAGCGGCCGGCGGCGTTTCGGTGAGCGTCGATCAAGTCGCGCGGCCCGGAGCGGTGGCCAGTGGGAACGTTACCTTTAGCGATGGGCAGACGGCCCAATGGCAGCTCGACCAACTCGGCCGGCTCGGCCTGGCTGGGACGCCAAAGAACTACCGCCCGTCCGAGCAGGATGTGATCGCCTTCCAGAGCGCGTTGCAAAACGAACTGGCGAAGCTGGGATTTGCCTAGGAGCCTGTTTGGAAACTACGAGGGGCGCTGCGGCGAGGGATTTTGGCTGTGGCCAAGGCGGCCAGTTCCGAGCATCCCCGCAGCGGGCTGTAAGGAACGAGCCAACGCCGGCCACGGACAAAAGACCCGCCGCCCGGAGGGTTTTCGCGGAAAAGGCCGTCTGGCTTCGTTGCTCCTCAGTCGCAGATCCACCAGGGATATTCTCCTTCGTCGCGCCTCGCCATCCGGCCTTTTCCCCGAAAACAGCGCCCCTCGTAGTTTCCAAACAGGCTCTAAGAATCTGGCGGCCACAACGCCGACTTCGTTTCAGCTTTCAATCACGTTGATCTCGACTGGCTCGACTTTGATGTGGTTTCGCTCCAACCATTGGATGGCACGTTTGATGTCGGCGCGCAAGCCTTCCAACTCCAGGCAGACGATCCCAATCTCGTCCGTGACGCTGGCTTGGCGGACGTTGGTGGTCACGGGGAATTTGTGCCCCAGTTGCCAGATTACCGGCGTGGTGATGAGCCGGGGCGGATACATCAGCCAGAGGCGCGTCTTTTGCGAGCCGGCGTCGATTTTCGCTGTCGGAAGCGGTTTGGGTTTGGCCTTGCGGGGCATGGTGCGGCGATCCCGGACTTGGGCGTTGAAGTTTGGGTCGTTTTCCTACCCGCCGGCAATCGCCGGGATGATACTGATCTCGTCGCCGTCTTTGAGCTTGGTTTGCTGGTTTTGGAGGAAGCGAATGTCTTCCTCGTTTACATAGACATTAACGAAGCGCCGGACGGCCCCGCTTTCATCCAGGAGACGTTCCTTGATGCCGGGATAACGGCTCTGGAGTTCGGTGATTACGTCGCCGACGGTGGTGGCGCTGACCTCGATCAATTCTTCGTTATTGGTCAACTTCCGCAGGGGAGTCGGGATTCTTACTTTTTTGGTCATAAATTACAGGCTGAGGTCCGGCGGTCCGGAGCGTGGGCTGAGGTTGCGTCAGGCATTGAGCAGGGAATGGTCTTCCGCCGCCAGCAAGGCTTCAAACTCGCGGAGGCTCGGCTTGATCTCGCGCGGATGGCCACAGTGACCATTCACGGCGTCGAGCGTCTTCAAGCCATTTCCGGTTACGCAGAGCACGGCGGAATCCTTGGCTGAAATTTTTCCATCCGCAATCAGTTTCCTGGCTACGCCGACCGTCACGCCGCCGGCTGTCTCGGCGAAAATGCCCTCGTGCTCGGCGAGCAGTTTGATCGCCTCGCGGATTTCGTCATCCGTCACGTCGTCGGCGCTGCCGCCGGTTTCCTTGAGCACTTTGAGCGCGTAAAAGCCGTCGGCCGGGGTGCCGATCGCTTTCTGGGCCGTGGAGATGGGCGAACAACCGGTCGCCTGCGCGCCGTGGATGTGGTAATCCGTTTCGCCGGCCAGCCCCAGTTTGATGAACTCCTGATAACTCTTGTGAATCTTAGTGAGGAGGGAGCCTGAGGCCATGCAAACGACGGTGTGCTTGGGAATCCGCCAGCCGAGCTGCTCGATGATTTCAAAGCCCATGCTCTTGGATCCTTCGGCGTAATAGGGGCGCATGTTGACGTTCACGAAGGCCCAGCCGTATTTGCCGGCGATTTCCGCGCAGAGCC
>WNGR01002709.1_pt1 | contig 25396 bp, 17 predicted proteins | sample 5407581 | NCBI WGS metagenome assembly WNGR01 (sample SAMN13153383, study PRJNA577476) | soil metagenome | isolation source: 80 cm soil or saprolite under Garry oak tree replicate 2 | place: USA:California | collected 2016-06-15
CCGTACGATCTTTACTGCCATCGTCTACGACAATGACCTCGAAATCCTGCATCCATGCCGCCACTGTAGTAACAACCTCGTGTACTGTTTGCTCTATTACCTCTTCCTCGTTATGTGCAGGCATAATGACCGAAAGGCTGTGTTCGGTACAAATATCTCTCAAGTCTGGCTGATTCCTTGCAAACATGCTGACTGGTATGCCTCTACCTGTAGATAGGAACTCCCGCCAACACTTGAAACGATGACAAAGCGCAAAAGTTCCCACCCATCTATTTATGTATACGTTGGAATATATGGTATGTCTGGCACCCACTATTCTCTTGTGACGCATTATATAACAGCAGAGCACATGTGTGCAGTGGGGATAGGAGAACGGGTGCGTTCATGCTTTCTCGACTCTCGCGTCTCTTTTTAGTCGCCAAGTAAAAAGCGAAAAATAGCAGAGCCATACCACAGTAAAGACTTGCTATGACTATTGAGCCAACAAATGTAAAGGTCGACTCTTTGTAAGTTATGAATTGAGGTTTGAAACCTCGCCACGGAGGGTGGGTCTCCCGAACTTTTGATGAGAGAGGAGCTTGTTGGCTTGCCATGAGAAAGGACTTGTGAGTACACTGAGAGTCACAGAAATGCTGAGTACCCTCAGAAATGGAGTCCACCATGGCCCGCCCAACCAGCCCAACGTTATTACCCGATGCCTCCGGCCTGCATCTCGTTCGTCTGGAAGCAGATGAGCAGTTCATTCTCACCGTCGTAGAGACCACTTCACCGGAAGCGCTTTGTCCACTCTGCCAATGCCGTTCCCAGAGCATACACTCGCGCTATGTTCGCGTCGTGGCTGATTTACCCTGGGCGGGTTGGGCGGTACGACTCGAACTGCATGTGCGGCGCTTTTTCTGCCTGAACAAGGAATGTATGCGCCAGATCTTCACCGAACGCCTGCCTCACGTCGTGGCTCCCTATGCCCGACGAACCACGCGCCTGACGGATCTGTTCACGCTGATCGGGTTTGCCCTCGGCGGGGAAGCAGGCAAGCGCCTGGTTGATGGAATGGGGTTAGAGACCAGTCCTGACGCGCGCCTGCGACTGGTTCGCGCGCAACAAGAGAGCCAGGTGCCCACGCCTCGTGTGCTGAGTGTAGACGATTTTTGCTTTTGCCGACGGAGGAGCTATGGAGCGATCCTCATCGACCTTGAACGGAGGATTCCCATCGACTTGCTGCCTGATCGAGAAGCCGAGACCTTCAAAAAGTGGTTGCTGGCCCATCCGGGTGTCCAGATCATCAGCCGGGATCGCGGAGGCGCGTTTGCAGATGGTGCCAGGCAAGGAGCACCTCAAGCGCAACAGGTCGCCGACCGCTGGCATCTCCTTGCGAACCTCTCGGAAAGCATGAAAGGCTTCTTTCTCAACAAACAAGCGCAGCTCAAAGCCCTGGTTCAAAAGCCAGTCGAGGATCTCTGCGAGGAGGAGGCAAGGCAACTGGCTCCCTGGCAGACCAGCATGAGGAAGCACCTGGAAGCAAAAAGCCTTCAGTTCCACCAGGAGCGGGTCACACGCTACCAGCAGATCCATGACCTCTCTGCCAAAAAAGTTGATGTCGTCACTATTGCACGGCGGGTCGGGGTGAGTCGGCAGTGCGTCTATGAGTATTTGCGGATGCAGCAGCCTCCAGAACGAACCCATATTCCTCCGTCTCGCCAACTCATGCTTGAGCCATACAAAGACTACCTTGTTCGCAGGTGGAACGAGGGATGCAGAAATGCTCAACAGGCCTATCGTGAAGTAAAAGAACAGGGCTATGCTGGCGGAGATAGCAATATTGTGCGGTTCTTTGGACACTTGCGCAAGCACTTTGACCAGTCAGGGACCTTCAAACAGGTGGATCCTGCCACTCAAACCCCTGTCCAAGCTCCTCCCAAGCGTCCACCCACAGCTTCCCAGGTAGCTCATTGGATTACCTTCAAAGAGGAACAGCGTCTGGACTGGCAAGAGAAGTATTTGACCCAGTTGTGTGAGGCTGATCAAGAGATCCGAGAGACGTATGAGCTCATCACCGACTTTACTACTATGCTGCGAGAGCGACAAGGAGAGCGCCTAGATGGCTGGCTCCAGAAGGTCGAAACACAAGGGATAGTAGAACTCAAGAACTTTGCTCAGGGAGTAAAAAGGGACTACGATGCGGTGAAAGCTGGCCTCACCCTGGAGTGGAGCAACGGCCAGACCGAGGGCCAGGTGAATCGATTGAAACTCTTAAAGAGGCAAATGTATGGCCGAGGCCGCTTTGATCTCCTCCGTAAGCGAGTTCTGAAGCGAGCCTAGAAAAAGCCCTCTAAGCAAGCACATCCCTGATTCATCAAAAGTTCGGAAGACCCACCCTCCGTGGCGAGGTTTCCTCTCTGTTCTCCTCTTGACAGGGGGATAACAAATAGCTATACTTGGTATAGCAAATAGTTATGTGAGGGCTAGAATGAACCTTTCTGAGAAACTCAAGCACCTGCGGAAAGTGGAGGGGGAGTTGCGTGGCCTCAACCGGGCGATGACGCAGATGGAGGTTGTAACAAGCATGCGTGAAGAACTGCAAGAGAGTCTCAGCCAGGCATATCTCTCGCAATTAGAAAGCGGCAGGCGTGTACACCTGACAGCTTCGAGCCGCGCATTGCTCGCCCGTTTTTTCAAAGTGCATCCAGGGTACCTGGTAAGCGACCCGCCTGACTTTAGTACCGATCTGCTCACCGACATGGAGGATGGCGCCGACCGTCTCAACACCTGGTTGATGGCCAGCGCAGAAGAATGGCGCATCGAGCCTTCCATCCGGGATTTTTTTGAACGTCTTGCAAACACAGAGAACCCACGCCGCTACCTTGAACTCTTCGACCAATTGCTGAATTTGTCAATAGAAGAGCTCGAGGCTCTCACCTCTGTGCTTAACCGGCAAGAAGAACATTATGTCAACTGATATTGTACTTCTATAATAGCTCTGCGTCTATATATCTGGACGCTGTATTTCGTCAAGGATTAATGCTTGAGATCCTCTCATAATTCTTCTGGCGGGCCTGCGGCCCGCTGAGAGGGAAGGGAGTGTAGCGAGGACACCTCGCGCTCCGGCAGGGGACTGCGTCCCCTGCACCCCTACTTTATAGGGGTCCAGCAGAGGGCAGAGGCTGGCAGGTCTTCCGGCAGGGGACTGCGTCCCCTGCACCCCTGCTTTATGAGTGGATGTCGGTTAATGCTACTGTCTACAGCATTTGCAGGCTGGGGTATTTCCACAGCCAAAGGAGCACAGTTATGCTAATCGAAACTGACCCGCTTTCGCTTGTCTTCATAGGCTGCTTCACGTTCGGAATGCTGTTCTTGATTGTGACGGCTCTGCTGGGTAACCTGGGACACGGCCATGCTGGCACGCATGTTGCCGGGCAGCATGGTTCTCTACATGTGGGCGGCCACGTTGCTGGAGGACATGGAGTTGGGCATGCAGCCGGTCATGCTCCCGTCCACGCCCCCGCCCCAACTCATGCAGCGGGACATGCCGCAGCCACTCACAGCACTACGGCCCAAGACCCATGGGGAAGCATCCAGTCAGCACTTTCCTTCATCAACATCACTTCCATCGTCTTCTTCTTAATTGGTTTTGGCCTCTTTGGCTACGTGTTTCACAATACCTTGCAGCTGGTAGCCCTACTGGTTCTGGTGCTTGCAGGCGTGAGTGGCATAGTCATTGCAGCGCTGCTGCTGCTACTGCTCAGCCGCCTCTTCGGGGACAGCGAAGGAGAGACGATACAGGACGTTTCGGACCGTACGGGCATGGTGGGTAAAGTCAGCATGACTATTCAGGAAAATAGCCTGGGCGAGGTCATCTACATTTCTCCTGGCGGCATGCGTAAGAGCATCCCTGCCCGGAGCATCGATGGGCGTCGTCTTGAGCGCGATCAGGAGGTGGTTATTATCAACTCCCAGCACGGTGTCGCTGAGGTTGATACCTGGGATCATTTCATTGGAGAAGAGGAATCACGTGTCGAAGCTACTGATAGCAACGAACTAGAAAAACTGCGTGCGCTCCTCAATGAACCAGATAAGGCGGACTCAGAACTCGTCATACGCAAAGACCTGCAAAAGGAGTAACATTCTATGGATCTATTAACTATCCTTATCATTGCCGCGGTCGCCGTAGTTGTGGTGCTCATTGGCATAAACACCTACGGCCGCCTGCTGCGCAAAGTCGGACCCAACCAGGCCCTCATCGTTTATGGCTCGGGAGGCACCAAGGTCATCACAGGCGGTTCGCATTTCGTGGTCCCGCTGTACCAGCGAGCCCAGGAATTCTCCCTGGAATTGATGTCCTTCGACGTTGCCCCATCGCAAGACCAGTACACAACACAGGGGGTAGCGGTCAACGTCGAGGCCGTCACACAGATCAAAGTACGTTCAGACCAGGAGAGCGTCAAAACCGCCGCCGAGCAGTTCCTCAGCAAGCCCCAGGATGTACGCGAAAACCTGATCCGCCTGGTGATGGAAGGTCACCTGCGCGGTATCGTCGGCCAGCTCACCGTTGAAGAGCTGGTGAAGGAACCCGAGAACGTGGGTGAGAAAATGCTCAAGACCGTCACTCCCGACATGGAGAAGATGGGCCTGGAGGTCATCTCGTTCACCATCAAAGATGTACGCGACAAAAACGACTACATCACCAACATGGGCCGCCCGCAGATTGCCCAGATCAAGAAACAGGCCGACATTGCCGCCGCCCTGGCGCTGCGCGATACGCAGATTCAGCAAGCCAATGCCTCGCGCGAAGCCGCTGTGGCCAAGTCTGCTGCCGACCAGGAGCGCGTGAAGGCCGAGACCGAATCGCTTGCACTGCAGGCGGCATCACAGCGTAACCTGTCGCTAAAGAAAGCCGAGTTTGACGCCGAGGTCAAGAAGCAGCAGGCATCTGCCGACAAGGCCTATGACATTCAGGCCAACATGATGCAGCAGCAGGTCGTCACTGAGGCCGTCAGAGTCACCGAGGTGGAGAAGAGCGCGCAGATCAAAGTGCAGCAGGCCGAAATCCAGCGCCGCGAGCTGGAGCTGCAAGCGACAATCCAGAAGGCTGCCGAGGCTGAGCGCCGGCGCGTCGAGACGGTTGCAGGAGCTGAGCGCCAGCGCCTGATCCTCGAAGCTCAAGGCCAGGCGGATGCCGCCAAAGCACGCGGTATAGGTGATGCCGAGGCCGCTCGCGCTAAAGGTCTCGCCGAGGCTGAGGTCGTGCGGGCCAAAGGTCTGGCGGAAGCCGAGGTCATCCGCGCCAAGGGTGAGGCTGAGGCGGATGCTATGAAGGTCAAGGCCGCCGCGTTCCACGAGTACAACCAGGCCGCCGTGCTGGATAAGCTGCTCACCGGCATGCCTGAGATCGTACGCGCCATCGCGGAGCCATTGAGCAAGGTCGACAAGGTAACCATCGTCTCAACTGGTGGCAACGGTACCGGCAACGGGCTGGGCGCCAGCCGTCTTACCGGTGACATAGTGAATATGGTGGCACAGGTCCCCGCGCTCTTCGAACTGCTCAGTGGTACCCGCATCAGCGACCTGATGAGCCGTGTCCCGGCACTGGCGACTCAGGAAGAGCAGAACAAAACGGATACTACGAAAGCCAATGGCGCCGGCCTTACGGTCGAAGCCGCACCGAGCGAAAAGTAAGCCATTTCTCGGGTGATACGGCACAGTTCATAGGATATCGTGGCTGCCTCTCCGGCTTGCTCAGCATATAGCGCTGGCTGCAAGGGGGTACCACGATACCTGCTATACAGTCATCATCAGACTATTGGTCTGTCCATTATCATTTGATGGGTGGGGAGCCTGGCACCCGCAAGGGGTGGTCCCTCGATAAATCGGGGACCTACTACATTTCACCCATCAGAACAAGATTGACAAAGCACTATGCGCCTACCTGGTATATTAATAATGATTTGGGGGAATGTACGATGAATCTGTTGGAACGCGTGCTCACTCTGGTACGTGCTAACCTCAATACTATGGTTGAGAAGGCAGACGACCCGGAGAAAGTCTTGCAGCAACTGCAACTTGATATGCACAACCAGCTCGTGCAGGTCAAAACGCAAGTTGCTACAGCTATTGCCGAAAGCCATAAACTGCAAAACCGCAGCAAAGAGAAGACGGCGGAAGCCGATGTGTGGATGCACAAGGCGGAGCAGGCGATCCAACAAAATAATGACGAGGCCGCCCGGGCGGCACTGATGCATTACAACGATACGAGGCGAAGCTCTCCGAAGTAGAAACCACCATTGATCTCCTCCTTGCACGCAAGCGCAACGCGCTGCTGCAACAGCGCGTCTTCGACACCCTCAGTAAGACGGGCAATCCGAAGGATAAAGAGCGAGCAGCCCGCGCTCAAGATGCCGTACTGGAGGCCGAGGCGCGCGCACGCGCCCTGGCCGATTTGCACCAGCGCGACCCCGAAGTACAACTCGACCAGCTCTCCGCAGAACAGATGGTTGAACGACAGCTGCGGGATTTAAAGGCTAAGGGTCGCTCCCAGCAGCAGAGGCCGCTGCTGCACGAAGCGAAGCCTCATCCTTCACCACTTCTTCGCCCGCAACCCCAGGAGAGCGAGCCAGCCAGGAAGCGTGCAGAAAGCCCACCAGAAGCAGAACAAAGCGAGCAGGCTACACCGCCATCGACAGCCAAAGAAGCGGACGTGGAACAACTGAAGAAGCTGCTTCAATCGCCCGACGCTTGAAGACGCCAGCTTCATTTGAATACCAGCACGAAGATGATGAGAATCACCAGGGCTATCACGATGCCCAGGATGAACGAGAAGCGGTGGTTTCTTCTTTCCTCTTCGGTCGGCGGCGTTTTCTGGCTCATAACCAAGTTTCTCTAGACTATTGCAGCGCAGCCTCAATGGCTGCCTCAACATTTGCCATCACTTTCAGGCCCGCTGCTGCATCGGACCCACGGGTAGCGATAAGCACGTGAAATATTCCTCTATTGCTATCTAGAAGACGCAGGAAAATATGACGATCCGCGCTGGTGATGACTGTCTCCTCGTAGCTGCCTCCACCAAGCTGATCAAGCGAGCGCAATATTGCTTGTAGAATACTACCGAAATATCCAAGAAGAGTTGAAATGTCCAGGTCATCTACAGTCACCTGGGCAATAGGGTGCCCATCCAGGGTGAGAACCGCAGTTGCTATGAAGCCTGGAACAGCGTATCCCAGTGTCTGCAAGGCAGAGACAAGTGTCGCGTAGTTTCGCCTGACGGTTCGTGGTGGCCTGATGCCAGTGTCAGCTTGCTCCTCAATGGCTAGCTTAGCAGTTTGCTGGCGTTCTTTAGAGAGCGGAGCAACATCTTCGATCTTTCCAGTCTGGGTCAAGCTTTGTAGCGGGCCGCTCTGGGACCAACGCTGTTCTGCAGGTTCTGATGGCTGCCATTCCGCTGGACTGGGACGTGGCGTTTCCCTGGTCACAAATGATGTTTTTTGTGGCCCGGTCGCTTGTTTGTTTGCTGCCTGCAGCATTGCCTGTGCTATCGATGGCGCCTGCTCGGGCGGCTGCCATTCCGCAGGCGATGAGTTAAGCACAGACGTTACAGGTGCCCGCGAAGATGCCGGATTTGTGGGCGATGGACGGCGCACCACGGGTACACCATGCGTCGGTTGATCCGTTAACCAGGAAGGCAGTTCCGAACGCTGGCTTGCAGGTGTTTTACGCACAGTCGAAGGAACAATGTTCGTACTATTGGAAGCGGTAACACTTGATTCTCCTTCGGCATTACCATTATCTGGATTTGCTAGCTGGCCAGTTTGCTGCCACCATTCTCGCGCAGCCGCTTGCTCAGAGCCGGGGGCTTCAGATGCAGATTCGTCCAGGAACACAAAGGGTCTATCATCTTCCTCGCTGTGCGCAAGGAGGGCATGCCCGACCGCTTCAGGCTCGCCAGAAAGCTGCTGATTACCGGCATACTTCGTACGATACTGGAGCGCCTGAAAAATTAAGCGTGAAAGTGGCAGCGTGACGTTTGGTGTAATCTGCTGGTCCCAGGGTTGATGGATCACCACCCCATTTTTATGGGCCGCGAGCGCAAAAAATGCCTCTTCGCCGCTCAGCGCACCGTACTCCGCCCATATCAATTCACCTCCCTGGAAACGCAGCACCCCGCGCTCCTCCAGCCCTGTATTCACCAGCAGGGCAATACTCTTGCGGCTCATGGTGATAATCTGGATCACGTCCAGCAAATCGAAAGAGTCCAGGTTGGCAGAAAACCCTGTTTGTTGCAGCAAGCGGCGTAACTCCTCTTTGAGCGTATGCAGATCAAACGGCTTCTCCAGGTAGCTCACCACGCCACCCTCCAGCGCCTGGTTCCGCGTGGAGGCAGAGCCAAAGGCCGTCACCATAATCAGGCGGGTCTGCGGGCGATTAGCGCGTATCCACTGGAGTAATTCAAAGCCATCGGCTCCCGGCATTTTCAGATCGCTAATGACGAGGTCAAACTCTTCGGACCAGAGGATGCGTATAGCCTCTGCCCCATTCATCACCCCCCGGACGATGTAACCATCCTTGCGCAGCGAGTTAACAATGCTCCAGTTGAGGTTCTCTTCGTCCTCAACTACGAGAATACGCCATTGATCAGACATAGTTACCACCGCCTATTTTGTGTGGTCGATGTATTGTTTCCCGTTTGGGATGCCTTGATGCCCTCATTTTATCTCAGAGCGTGTCTGAATCCCATCACGATCGCTTGCTTGCGCCTGCGGCGCGAGCCTGATGTAGTAGGTGTTGTGGAAAATGCGCTTCGCGCATTTTCCACAACACCTACTACATTTTTGCGCGGCGAAGCCGCGCGAGCACTCGGCGAGAGGGCGAAGACTCTGAGAATCAGACACGCTCTCAAGATAGAGTATCTTTTTCAAGAGACAAGTGCCGGAAAGGTAATCGTCACTTCAGAGCCGAGCCCCTCATCACTGGAAATAGCCATCATACCTCCATGATGCCGGACGATGCTGCGCACGATCGAGAGTCCTAAGCCCATTCCTCCAGCCTTCGAGCTGTAGAGCGAGCTCATAATGCGCGCCACCTCGTCTTTGCTCATACCGACGCCGGTATCCGTCACTTTTATACCTATCGTTCCATCCTGCATCGTGATGAGATTAATGGTTATGGCGCCACCGCTGGGCATAGCATCGATAGCATTGGTAACGAGATTGACAAAGAGCTGGGCCATCTGATCAGGGTCGCCGCGAAACTGCACATCAGCCTGGGTACATATGACTTGCATGGTGACATTGCGGCGCAGGAAGTCTTGCTCAAAAAGATCCTGAATGTGCCGCACCAGAGTCAGCAGTGAAAATAACTTCGTTGGGCGATACTTCAAGCTCGAGAAACGTGCCATGGACGACAACAGGCGGCTCAACCGTTCAATCTCGTTGACCAGGCGGCTGGTGTACTGTCGCGCATTGCTATCAGCCTTGAGATCCTCTTCCAGGCTTTGCACAAGCGCCTGCATCGCTGAAAGCGGATTTTTAAGTTCATGGATGATCTGCGAGATAACATGTGCCAGGCTTGCCTCCGCCTCGCGCATTTCCACCACGTGCATGGCAAGACCCTGTACCTGCATCTGCCGCAAAACCACGACGTATTCTGCGCCGTTCATAGTTACAGAGACATTGAGACAGGCGCGCAGCTCATCAAACACTTCAACCCCCAGAAGCTCCTCCAGCGTGTGCCCTTCAAGTTCGTTCGGCGACCTACCAAAGGGCAGTCCCGCTGCATCACTGGCAAAGCTGACGCGCCAGTACTTATCTGTCAGCAAGTAGGCCGTTTCTACCCAGGCCATCGCACCTATTGCATCAGAAGTGCTCATCGTATGCTCAATTTACCCTCGATGTTGCTGTGTGTTGCACCCGCCGAAAGTGTACCATGACGCAGGGAGGAAGACAAGTAAACAGCAGATAATAACTATTAGATCTATCCTCATAGCGGTTATATATGGTACACTTTTGCCATATCAGCATACTGGGGGAGACACAGCACCATGCAGAATGAGATCACACGAGATCAGTGGAAACGCATCGCCGGAGAAGCAGCAGTCGAGTTCATAGAAGCAGGAATGGTGATCGGCATCGGCTCAGGTTCGACCGCCGCCTACATGATCCAGGCGCTGGCGTGGCGCCTGCAAGCTGGTCTGAAAATTGTTGGCGCAGTCCCCACCTCGGAAGCCACTGAGCAGCTTGCCCGCACCCTGGGTATACCATTGACCGATCTCGATACATACCCGGAACTTGATCTCGCCATCGACGGCGCAGATGAGGTCGATAGTCACCTGAACCTGATCAAAGGCGGAGGCGGCGCGCTGCTGCGCGAGAAGATCGTCGCTTCAGCCTCGCGCCGCTTCATTGTCATTGCTGATGCCACCAAGCTGGTCAGCCAGTTGGGTCAAAGCGCCGCTTTACCAGTCGAGACCATTCCCTTTGGAGTGGCGCCGGTCAGCAGGCGTTTACAGGCGCTGGGAGCTTCGGTACAGGTACGCCAGCGAGCAAAGCAGGCCTTCCTCACCGACAACGGCAACGTGATCCTCGACTGTTCCTTTGCAGGAGGTATTTCAGACCCGGTAGACCTGGAGTCTCGCATCAGGCGCATCGTTGGAGTAGTCGAGACGGGGCTGTTCCTCAACATGGCGGAACGGGCGGTCATCGGGGGACCGGAAGGAGCCAGGCAGCTCCTGGCCCGCTAAGAGTCTGCCGGCAGGATTATTTCCTCGGCGCGATACCTTACGCTTTAAACCAATCACGCGTCACCAGCCATGGCAGCGTAACACCGAACACGGCCACCCAGAGCGCCATAGCGGTAGCGACATTCCTCTCCAGCAGCAGCACGCCAAGCCAGCCTCCCAGCAACGCAGCTAAAGCGCCCATGCCGAGCATAAGCAGCCGCCCGTGACGGTCCCAGGACGAGGGCCGCAGCCTTGCAGCATTTGCCAGGGCGCCAATGAGGATGCCCAACACGAACCAGAACAATGAGAGCACAAGCATGATAATCTCCTGTTCCCGTCACGAGCCGAGGTAAAGTATATTGCTGAGGACATGAAAGAGATGCGGGCCATCGCTCAGCAACTGGCCTATGCCGAGACCTGATCGCACCTGCACGTGTGAGAAAATGCCGAACTCTGCCAGGTCATAGGGATGATGAATGCGCGCAAGCGCCGCCGCGAATTCGCGCGATTCGGTAATAGGGATGGAAGGGTCGCTGCGGTCATGAAGCAGGTAGACCGGCGCCCGTATCTTGTCGACCACGCGATTGATCGAGAGCTGGTCGAGCAGCGCATGCATCTGCGGGGAGAGCGCGGCAATGTTGGCATCCACCTGATCTGGCTCATCGCCTGCCAGCAGGTGATAGGCCGCGACAGCAGGCGGTGACAACTGGGCCAGGTCGGCAGCAGTCAATGGCTTTCCCCCAGGAGCAAACGCATTTTGCAGGAGCGTGCTTTCCAACGATGGGAGCGTCCCGGCTATAGTATCGGCGAGCACTTGCTTTGGGTAGGGGTCCGGCTGCCAGGGCTGTAGGTGTCCATTCACCATAAACCCGCGTTGACCAAATGCCCGCAGCAGGCTTGTTGCATTGTAGTAGCTGCCGAAGAGGGCCACGAATGCCACCTGGTCGCGAATGCGCGGGTCGGCCGCGGCGAAGCAGACGAGAGGGCCACCGCCGCTTGTGCCGAGCAGCCCGATGCGATTCGCGCTCACACCGGGCCAGTGAGCCAGCGTCTCGAAAGCCTGCACAACTCCTTCACTATCCTGCGCCGAGATACTATTATCGATCAGCGTTGGTGTCGTCATAGTCATCACCACCAATCCTGCATGCGCCAGGGACATGGCGAGGTTGACAAGTTGCGGCACGGCGCGATTGTCGCCGACGCCCGGGACTATGACAACGCCTCCTCGCACGCCGGGAACCGGGGGCGTGGGGGTCGTAGGCGCATACACATCCAGGTAGACACCGCCTGCAGGAGCGGGAATGATCATCTGTGTGTGGCGTACCGCTTCGTCGGCAGGCGTCAAGGCGGGCGGCTCAGATGCGCCAAGCAGTGCCGGTAAAATCAGCGTTGTACGCAAATCAGCTCGCCCGGCAGGAACTAGCGACAGGTAGAGCCCTGCAGCGAACAGCAGCACAAGCAGAACGCGTGCTGTTGCACGCCCCAGCATGCGGGTACGCTGAAAGCGAGTCTTCGCGGCCTTCCCGGTCACAAACACGGGAGGCGCCTGTTTCATGTCTTTTTGCGTTTCATGTGCCATCGCAGCACCTCGTGCTCACTTCCTTGCTCACAAATAAGGCTTGTGTATGATGGCCTTAGTATACGCGAAAGTTTCATCATTAGAAATGGGTCATTTGCACTATTTCCAACACAGATTACATCTTAAAGCAAGCAGACAACGTTCCTTGACAGCAGGTAGTTGAGCAGTTTATACTTTGAATAATTCGAACATCCCCAACTTTATCCCGAGGAGGTGCTGCAAACCACAACGATCTCCGCAGGGGCACATAGGCATGGGATGCCTCAGCAACTGGAGCAACCTGGCATATACCTGGCCGTTTATTCCTCGCAGTCCTTTGTAATCCTGTCCCTGTAGCCATCTCTGATTCAACTCAGTCGTCCAGCTCTACAAAGGAGGTCTTTCTTGAGCAAAGCCACATCCGACGTCTCCACCACTGGTACCTGGTCGCTCACTACCGGGCGCATTGTTACAGCTGGCGTCCTGGCAGCCATCACCATTATCTTAGGCGTCATTCCTGGCATCGGATTTATCCCCATTCCTAACTCTTCTGGCGCCGCCACCATCGAGCACATACCCACCATTCTTGGCGGGGTGCTCGAAGGCCCACTGGTAGGCATGGTTACTGGCCTGGTCTTCGGCCTGCTTAGCTTCTTCAGAGCCACGCTGCCGCTCTTCAAAGACCCGCTGGTAGCCATCGTGCCGCGCATTTTGATTGGCCTGACGTCCTGGGCCACCTTCGCTGCCCTCTACCGCATCAACCGGGTCATGGCCGCCGCGGTCGCAGGCTTCATTGGCTCAGCCACCAACACCATCTTTGTACTGGGTTTCGCGGTTTTGCGGGGTTATATTCCTTTACCACTGGTCATTCCGATCATTCCGCAGGCGATCATCGAGGCAATCATCGCAGCCATCTTGACGACGATCATTGCCGGCGCAGTCTACATCGTCAGAGGACGCTTCGTCCGCGCTCCTGATACGAAACCGCGTGACCAACTGCCGTACTAAATCATGCTAGCTGTTAACGATGTTACCTTTAGCTACAGCGCTCATGGCGAAGAGGATGCGCCGCCAGCTCTACGCGCAGTAAGCCTGAAGATCGACGCCGGCGAGACAATCGCCATCATCGGCCAGAACGGCTCAGGCAAGAGCACGCTGGCAAAGCTCCTCGCCGCCATCCTACAGCCCGATAGCGGTACAATAGAGGTCGATGGTCTGGGTACCAACGCTGGCGGTGAAGCCCTGTGGACGATCCGCCAGCGCGTTGGGCTGGTCTTCCAGAATCCGGACGATCAGCTGGTCGCCAATAGCGTCATCGATGACATCGCCTTCGGGCCAGAGAACCTGGGCCTGCCGCGCTTTGAAATCGAAGAACGGGTCCAGGAAGCAATGGCGCTCCTTGACCTGGAACCCTACGCGCAGATGGCCGTGAATGAGCTCTCCGTGGGCCAGAAGCAGCGGGTGGCTATTGCTGGGGTGCTGGCAATGCGCCCTCGCTACTTACTGCTGGATGAGCCAACCACCATGATTTCTGGACACACAGCGCGCCAGTTACTGGAAACTGTGCAGCGACTCTCACAGGAACGCGGTATCAGCGCGATCCATATCACCCATTTTATGCACGAGGCCACCTCTTTCAAGCGGGTCATTGTGATGGACGCCGGACGAGTACTGATGGACGGCACACCAGCCGAAGTTTTTGCACGCGCTGACGAGCTACGAGCAGTCGGGCTGGACGTACCAATGGTTACCAGGCTGAGTCAGCGCCTGCGAGCGCAGGGCTGGACGGAATTGCCAGAGGTTGTGCTCTCCACAGAGCAGCTCAATGGGTCGGGCCAGCAGCAGGCGTCACCTTCACTGCCCAACAACGTAGGGGTGTCTCTCGTGGAAAGCCAGAGGGAAATCACCCCGATTTCAACAGAGAGCAAGCCACTTTTCGAACTGAGAGATATGCGTCATACCTACTTGCGAGGCACGCCTTTTGCCGTGGAGGCCCTGCGCGGCCTCACGCTATCCATTACAGAAGGACAGACCGTTGCACTGGTAGGACCAACCAAGGCCGGCAAGTCTACGGTTGTCGATATACTGGCCGGCCTGATTAAGCCAGTTCCAGGCACATTTTTCTTCGCGGGCAGCGATGTGGGTGTCTCCTCCTTCGACATCGAACGTATTCGTTCCATTGTAGGGACTGTCTTCCAGTCACCAGAAGCACAAATTTTCGAGGACACCGTCGGCAAAGATGTCTCCTTCGGCCCGCGCCTTAAAAAAGTACCGCTGACCGAGTCACGGCGCCTCGTTCAAGAATCCCTGGAGGCAGTGGGACTACCTTACGAGGATTTCCGCTCCCGTTACACTTATGCGCTCAGCGGAGGGCAGAAACGCCGCGTTGCCATCGCTGGAGTGCTCGCGCTGCAACCGAAGATCATCATCTTCGATGAACCGGCGGCAGGATTGGACCCGCGTGGGCGACGCGAACTACTTGAACTGATTGTCAGGCTGAGGCGACAACAAGCGCTGACTATTATCTACATATCCAGTGGCCTGGACGATGTAATAGGGCTGGCAGACATGATTTACATACTCGACCAGGGACACACAGTCTTTAGTGGTACGCCAGGCGAGATTCTAAGACGAGCGAGTGAACTCAAAGCGCTGGATATCGCCCTACCTGAGGCAACACAAATCGCGCTGGCCCTGCGCGAGACGATCCCTACTATCAATGCCGGTGTGCTTAGCCTGGAAGAGCTCGAGGCAGAAATAATGAAGGCAAGAGTAATGAGATGATCGAACTTTCGAGAGACATCACGTTAGGCCAGTATGTCAACAATGGTTCTGCTCTCACGCGCATGGACCCGCGCGCAAAGTTGCTCTGCGCTGTTTTGCTGATCATCCTGGTCTCCTTCATCAATACCTTTACCGGCTTTGCCGTGTGCCTGCTCTACTGCATCATCCTGCAAAGAGCATCCAGCATCCCACTCGGATATGCTTTACGCGGCTTCAAGCCCTTTCTCGTCCTGCTGGGCTTCATCTACATCATGCAGATCCTGTTCTATGTCTCGCCAACGCCTCATCCAAAGGTCATCTGGCAGTGGGGCCTGCTCAACATATCGTGGGAAGGCATCAGGAGCAGCACCTTGATTATGACCCGTGTATTTTTCCTTTATTACCTCGCCTCCATGCTCATGTTCACTACCTCGCTGGTAGATTTGACCGACGGCTCCGAGGTCCTGCTCTCGCCTTTAGAGAGGATTGGACTGCCAATAAACAATATTGTGATGGTCTTTGTAGTCGCTTTTAAGTTCGTACCTATTTTTATCGCCGAGATCGAGCGCCTCATTAAAGCTCAAACGGCACGCGGAGTGCGCTTCGACAAGGGTAACTTCCTCAAGCGTGCTATGAAAGTTGGTCCGCTGCTGGTCCCGCTCTTCCTCAGCGGCTTCCGACGAGCCGAAGCATTGACGATTGCTATGGAGGCGCGCTGCTATGGAGCAGGACGCCGCGGCTGGCGGCGCAGCAAACGCCGTGAAATGCATTTCACTCGCCCTGACATGCTGGTCTTGATCTGCACTATAGTTTTCTGCATAGCCACTTTCATTGTAAACTTTATTGCGTCGTTATAACGATTTCTTGCAACACGAATGTGCTAGAAAGACATGAATAGAGCATGCCAGGGACCCGGTCACCCGCACAAAGAAACGCTATTCTACGCTGCGCCGGGGATGTACTGGAGGAGGCCATCGCATTCCTGCAAGGCCTGATTCGCATACCCACGGTGAATCCGCCAGGGGAGGAATATCCTGAGTGCGCGCATTACATCGGTGAACGCTTACAGGCACTGGGCTATGACGTAGAATACATTGAGCTATCCCCCGCGGAAGTGGCAGAGCTCGCTCCCTATGGCAGTGGTTTGCCGCGCGTCAACGTCCTCGGGCGACTGCCAGGTTCCTTGCCTGCACCGGTGATGCACTTCAACGGGCACATGGACGTCGTACCTGCTGGCTCTGGCTGGTCCTGTGATCCCTTCGGCGGCGTCATCAGCAGCGGGCGCATCTACGGGCGCGGAGTATCCGACATGAAGGGCGGCATTGCAGCACAGGTCTATGCCATCGAGGCGATACGCAGAGCGGGTGTAGAATTGCAGGGTACCATCGAACAGAGCGGCGTTGTGGACGAAGAGAGTACAGGCAACCGGAACGCGGGCATGGGGCTCCTGGTTGAGCGTGGCTACATCGCCTCCGGCCGCACGGATTACGTAGTGATTACCGAGCCGTTGAACGTCGACAATATCTGCCTGGGACACCGGGGCGCCATCTGGGGCGAGATCACCACCACCGGGCGGCAGTCGCATGGCAGCACACCGGAACGCGGCGTGAACGCTATTGAACACATGGCAGATTTCATTGCAGAAGCGCTCTACGAACTCAAACCGCGCCTGCTGCAACGTCACAATAGCGTGCCGGTTGTGCCAGAGAGCGCCAGCGCGGCCAGTCTCTCGTTCGGCACCATCGCAGGTGGTACCAACATCAACAGCGTGCCAGACCGCTGCACCGTCACCTTCGATCGTCGCCTGGTGATGGGAGAACAACTGGAGGACGCCCGTAACGAAATACGCGAGCTTCTAGAAAGGCGTGCCAGGATGCAGTCCGGCCTGGGCTATAGTTATACGGAGCGCTACGCCACCGGGCCTACCTGGGTCAGCAGCGACACCCCACTCGTGCGGGCCTTCGCCGCGTCCATACAGGAGGTGCTGGGACGCTCACCCGGCTACGTGTGCAGTCCCGGTACCGACGACCAGCGTTTCGTCGTACATAACGCCGGCATCGAACAGTGCATCGTCTACGGTCCAGGCGAGATCACACAAACGCATGTCGTTGACGAATCGCTCGCTATCGACGACCTGTTGACCTCCATCAAGGTAATGGCTCTGGCGGCAGCGAATCTTCTAGGAGTTGATTAGTTTTAAAGAATATAGTCAAACGAGCTTTTTCAGGTGGTCACCATGAAACAGGCAACATCTTTAGATGAGAGCACATTCCAACCCGGCAAGGACTACCGCCTTTTCATCGGCGGCGACTGGGTGGCGAGCGATGAACACATCGAGATCCGCTTCCCCTACGACCGCGATGTCCTGGTGGGGCGCGTAGCGTGGGCAGGTAAGCAAGACGTAGATGCAGCACTGGAACAGGCCAGGGAGGGAGCACAAATAATGGCAAGCTGGCCGCTCCATCGCCGCGCCGCGCTGTTACACCGTGCCGCCGAACTCCTCGCCGCCCGCGCGGAGCATTTCGCCTCCTTGATCGTCCATGAAGTGGGGAAGCCGGTCAAGGACGCCCGTCTTGAAATTGCCCGCGCCACTGCCGCGCTGCACCTGGCCGCAGAGGAGGCCACGCGCATCGCCGGCGAGGTCGTACCGATGGATGCTGTGCCAGGAGGTGAGGGCCGCATTGCCTACACCGTACGCCGCCCACTAGGCATTATCGCTGGCATCACCGGCTTCAACTTCCCCCTGCTGCTGGATTGTCACAAAATCGCCCCGGCCCTGGCTGCAGGCAACGCCATCGTACTCAAACCGGCGCCGGAAACGCCCATCACTGCCCTGGAGCTGGCCGCGGTCTTCGCCGAGGCGGGCGTCCCACGAGGAGCTTTAAGCGTTCTCCCCGGTGATGATGGCATTGGTGAACAGTTGGTCCGCGATGAACGCGTCGCCATGATCACCTTCACTGGCAGCTCGGCCGTGGGCAAGCACATTCGCTCGGTAGCTGGCTACAAGCGTGTGACGCTCGAACTCGGCAACAATTCACCGCTGATCATTGAAGCCGACGCCGACCTGGAGCGTGCAGCAGCGCGTACCGTTGCCGGAGGCTACTACGCTGTAGGGCAGGCCTGTATCGCCGTGCAGCGCATCTACGCCCAGCGCTCCATCTGCCAGGAGTTTGCGCAGCGGCTGGCGCTGCAAGTGGGAAAACTGCGCACCGGCGACCCGCGCGATCCCGCGACGGACAGTTCCACGCTCGTCAGCGAGCAGGCAACTCAGCGCGTCATGGCGGTGCTGCGCGACGCCCAGGAGCAGGGCGCGCAGCTGCTGGTTGGGGGCGAACTGCTCCCCGATGGCTGCATCACGCCCGCGGTGCTACTCGGCGTTACCCCGTCAATGCAGATCTGCCAGGGCGAACTCTTCGGCCCGGCGGTGGCTATCGCCCCTTACGATACGCTGGATGAAGCCATTGACCTTGCCAACAGCACACCCTATGGCTTGCAGGCGGGCATCTTCACTAATAACCTGCAAAACGCGTTCTACGCTGCAGAACGCCTCGACTTCGGGGGCGTGCATATCAATGAGGTGTCGAGCTACCGCGCCGACCACATGCCGTATGGAGGAGTAAAGGCCAGCGGCATGGGACGCGAAGGGCCGCGCTATGCCATCGAGGAGATGAGCGAGACGAAAATCATCATTATTACGATCTGAGCGTGTAGAGGGAGCAAGCAATGGCCACGATCATGATTACCGGGGGCTCCGGCTTCCTGGGAACGTACGTTACACGAGAACTGGCCGGACGCGGCGACCGTGTCATCAACTTCGATGCCGTGGGACCGGCGCCGGTTCTGGCCGAGCTCACCGCTCCTTTCGCAAAGCAAATCGTGTTCGTGCGCGGCCAGGTGTTGGACCTGGCAGGGTTACTGCGGGCAGTGCAAAAACACAAAGTCGAGCGCATCTTCCACGCAGCCGCGCTGTATGACCCGCCCTACTCGCTCGAGGACCCGGCCATCACCTTTCAGGTTAACGTCAACGGGACAATCAACGTGCTAGAGGCAGCGCGTCTCTGCGGCGTGCAGCGCGTCGTGCAGAGCAGCAGCATCGCCGTCTACGCGCCACGTCAATACGAGCCCATCGACGAGCGGCACCCCATTCATATCCCCACGGCAGGCAATCCCCTTGGACCCTACGGCGCTTCGAAGGCCGCCGCCGAGATCGTAGGCCTTACCTATTTCAGCACCAACGGCGTCGATTTCATAGCCCTGCGCAACTCGGCCATCTACGGGCATGGCATGCGCTACCCCATGTACATCAAGCCAATGGTCGAAAACAGTGTGCGCGGCCTGCCCACGCGCTTCTCAACGGGCGGCGACATGCGCCGTGATTACACACACGTCAAAGATATCACCCAGGCCGTAATTAAAGCGCTGGATGTTCACCCATCAGCACTTGCACAGCGCGTCTTCAACATCGGCTCTGGCGCAATGCACAGCGCAGCTGAGGCGGCTGAGGAGGTACGCAGGATCATCCCAGGAGCCGCTATCGAGATCGGGGCAGGCCTGAGCGAGATGGAGCAAAACGATATGCGAGCGCGCGGCACGCTTGATCTGAGCGCCGCCCGGCAGCAATTGAAGTACGAGCCACAATATTCGTTAGAGGTCGGCATATGGGATTATGTGGAGATGTTCAGAGAGGCAAATTGTAAATTACAAAATTGCGTGTCGTAGTTTTGCTATTTCTATGTCGTAGAATAGACATTTCAGTGAGAAGGAAAAGTCCAACAACTCATCTCATCGTGCAGGTTTTTCGACGTTGATTTGTGGACGGCAATATGAACACTGATTTCGCCTTTCAGAAGGGACTTGAGGGGCTTGAATAGATGAGTAGAAAAATCGGACGTTTTACACATCTTTCAATTGAAGCATGCCAAGACGAGGCTGTACTTGCGTCAGAGACTCGACTGTAGGCAGAGAGGCCCTTGAGTATGAATGCACCGGTTGCACCGGTGCATTCATACTCAAGGGCCAGAATCAGCGAAGCTTGCGCGCCGTTCGAGCGACATGCTGCGACTCCTAGCCGATCTTCAGCTGTTGCGCGATGAAGGCGAGCGCGGTCTCGGCCACTTCACGCCACCCGTGGTCAATGACCAGGGAATGTCCGCGATTGGGTAGTTCGTGGATCTCTGTGACGGCGGGATTCTTCTCCTGTTGCTTGTAGGAGGCATTGGAGATCGCCACCGGGGCGGTGTTGTCTTTCTCGCCCGAGATGATCAGTAGTGGTCCACGCTCGGGGTTCTCCGTATCGACCCGAGCTTCCGTCCACGGGTTGAGGTTGGCGGTGGCTGCCTGGAAGAGCGGCACGCCAGAAGCGGGCACCGCAAACGTCTCGTACAGCTCGTGGGCTTCGTCTTCGTCCACCGCGTTGGCGAAGGCGAAACGGAACTGCTCGTAGGTCAGTGGGACGGACCGATTGTAGTTCAGCGGGTTGCCCAGCACCGGTGACGCGGACTTCAGCGCCGAGAGCGGCAGAGGCAGTACGCCGCGGAACGGGGCGGCATCAATGGCGACCGTCACGGCGGCTACGCCCGCGTCCGCCACCATTTGCGCGATGAGGCCGCCGAAGGAATGGCCGATGACGGCAGGTTTCCTCTTGAGCTGGCCGATGGCGTCGACATAGTGTTGCGTCACCTGCTTGATGCGCTTGTGGGCGAAGACCTCCGGATCGCGATTGGCCGCCTCGATGGTCTCAGGGTCATCGGGCCACATAGGCGCGAGCGTTGTGTAGCCCTGCTCTTCAAACAGCGTACGCCAGCGGTCCCAACTGCTGGAGAGGAGCCAGAGGCCGTGGACGAACACGACCGGCTGCAATCCCGAGGCGTTGGCGCGGTCGATTTCTTGTTGTTCATGGTTCGTGAGATTTGTCATGTGATACTCCTTTGGGTGTGTAGGTTGGGTCAATCGGTGAGATTTTCCCGTTCAATGTATCTTGCGAAAACTCTAGTAATCTAGAGTAGCCTCATCCTGAGAGGCATTCGCCTTTCCCGCCATCAGTCCGACGGGAGTGCCCTCCTGATGGATGTCTTCCTCCTTCCTATTCGAAAATGTTGTTCCTCGTATGACCCATCGAACTCGTTTTATCGCTATCGCGCAGCAGTTCAATGGCGCACGTAGTGCGCTATTAGGGATTTGCGCCTCACTCGCACTCTGTGTATCAACACAGAGCGTGAGCCTGTTGCAACAATACGTGTCATACGCTCAAGCGCTACCCTCCGACGGAAGATGCTCCTGTACTCTCATAATGGATCAGCGCTCTCGCCTGACCAGGTGAAGATCAGTTCATGGTGCTGACCAGGAAGCACCTCCTGCAGGTTCCATCCCAGCAAAAGCTGGAATTGCTCTCGCAGCCAGCGATCAAACGGATGCGCTGAGGTCGCCAGTTCCAACAGGGTCTGCTGCGGCTCCTGCGTATGCAGGGTCACGAAGAGGAGTTCGATGCGCTGCAGTTGCACCACCCAAACCTGAATCTGGGTGATCCCCACCTGCTGACAGCGTGCTTCACACTGTTCCCTGCGTGATCCCGCGAGCTCCTGAGCAAGGCGTCGCCACCGCTCCTGGGTTCCCGATCGCAGGGGGCAGACGATCTGGAGTTGTGCCATGTGACAACGCTCCTGTTGCTACTTTCCTCGACTGCGTCCATCCTGTCTTGATCCAAGGTGCTTGCGTCCAGACAGACCTACCTCCCGTTTTGAGTGCCTCATCGCTTCTTCCGCGACCTGTTTGGCTGCACCTCGTCCTCTCTGCCGCTAGTATAGTGAGGGTGTGTAATGAAAGTGTAATGAGCAGCATAATGAACGGGTGAGTCTCTCCAAAGCCTGCCGCATTTCTGCTCCAGGAAGGTGTAGCGTTCGGTATGCTCTGCGTGTTTGACCTGCCATGCTCTGACATGGTACGATACCTGTGTCGTGATGAGGACATCCTGCACAACGGCTGTTGCACCGGCTCATCAGAGAGGGATGACCCGCTCGACAGTCTGACCGCACCACTGGTAGAGGGAACAGGCACGACTCCGCAGGCGCGGAGCTGGTCGTTCCATCTGACGCCCGCGAGAAAGAGGACATGCCATGGGTCTATTACGTCTGAACGTACTCGGCCCGCCCGAAGTCTTTCATGACGGCAGCCGCCTCACCTTTGCCTTGCGCAAAGCGCAGGCCTTGCTGCTCTACCTGGCGGTCGAGGGGGGCATGCATCAAAGGCGCAAGCTGGACGCGTTCCTGTGGCCCGACAGTGAGCCTCACGAAGCTCGCGCCGCCTTGCGTAACGCTATTGCGTTGCTGCGTCGCCTGCTCGGCGATCCAGAGACCTCTCCTTCCCAGCATACCCATCTGCTGAATCTGCATGATCTGCTTAGCCTGGACCCGCACGCCCCTGTAGAGCTGGACCTGGACGTGGTGCTACACGCCTGGAAGGAAGCACACAAGCTCTCCATGGTCCCCTCTGAGGAGCAACATGCCGCTCTGGTCACACTCGTCCAGCGCGCCCTCGCCCTGGTGCGCGGTCCCTTCCTCGACGGCTTCTGGTTGGGGGAGGACGCTCCTTTTGACGCGTGGCGCGAGCAGCAGCAGCGTCAGTGGCAGGTGCGCTTGCTCCTGCTGCTGGATCGGCTCTCCTTCTGGCAAGAAGCCGCCGGGGAGTTTGAGCCGGCCAGGGCCACCCTCACGCGGTGGGTAGCGCTCGATCCGCTCGCGGAAGAGGCCTGTCGGCGCCTCATGCGCATTTCCTTGGCACGAGGGGATGCGGCTGCCGCCTTGCAGGTCTATGCCTCCCTCCAGGCGCACCTGGCCGAGGCGTTGCAGATCACGCCCTCACCGGAAACGGTCGCTCTGGCTGAACACAGTCGCACGCTGGCGGGTCGTAGGAGCGCCACCGTCCGGTCGACCACAGCGGAGAGCCGCCCCCCATCCGAGCTCGTCGCCCCGCTGCTGGGGCGGTCTGCCGCTTTCCGCCAACTCGTCGGGCGCTTTCAGCAGGCCAGGGCTGGGCAGCCGCAAGCAGTGCTCGTGATAGGCGAGGCGGGCATTGGCAAAACGCGGCTGGCCAGCGAGTGTGTGGCCTGGAGCAGAGCGCAGGGAGCAGAGGTGTTGCGTGGGCATGCCTTTGAGATGGGGGGACGGCTGCCCTACCAGCCACTGGTGGATGCCCTGCGAGAGCGCCTGGAGGCGGAGAACGCGCCGGAGGATCTGCTGGAGGACGTGTGGCTGGCGGAGCTCGTGCGCTTGCTGCCGGAACTGCGGGTGCGCTACCCCGACCTGCCAGCTCCCACCGAGGATGAGCTGACCGCCAAAGGACGGCTCTTTGAAGCGGTGGCGCGGCTCCTTGATGCGCTGTGCCAGCGCGCACCGCTGCTGCTGCTCGTGGATGACCTGCAGTGGGCGGATGAGGCCTCCCTGGACCTGCTCCGCTACCTGGGACACTCCTGGAAGGAACATGGCAACCGGGTGCTGATCCTGGGCACGGTGCGTAGTGAAGAGCTGGAGCTCAACCCGCAGCTTTCCGCTCGGTTGCTCAACCTGGAACGTGAACTGCCGGTGACGCAGGTATCGTTGCAGCCCCTCAGCCAGGCGGAGACACTTCAGCTCATCGAGGCGCTTGTCGGGGAGAGTGAACACGGAACTGTTCGCTCCTCCAGCGCTGGGCCAGGGGCACCGACTTCACACGTGCGGGAGACGCCACTGGTGATGCTGGCCGACTTCCTGTTTGCGCAGACGAGAGGACAGCCGTTGTACCTCTTGGAGACGCTCAAGCTGTTGCGGGAGCGAGAACTGCTGGTGTCACGGCTGGAAGCGGATGGCACCTGGCGACTGGAGCCGACCGTGGGCATAGCCGCGGCGATTGCGCAGGAGCGGTCGCGGCGCGAGCTGTTACCGCCCTCGGTGCGGACGCTGATCCAAGCGCGCCTGGCCAAGCTCACACAGCCCTCGCGCCAGTTGGTAATGGTCAGTGCTGTGCTTGGAACTCAAGCGACTGCCCAGCATCTCTGGCAGGTGGCCGAACTGGGCGGCCTGTCCTCCGGACAGGGAATACACGCAGGAGTCGAGGCACTGGAGGAGGCCATCAGGAGTGGCATCCTGCGCGAGGAGGAAGCCCGGGCAGGTCGTCCGGGCAGCTATCGCTTCACACATGACCTGATCCGCGACGTGGTCTACACGGACCTGGGCGAGGCGAGGCGCCAGGTCTTGCACCAGCGTGCATTTCATTTGTTGCTGGCCGAAGGAGCGCGGGCTTCCGAGCTGGCCTATCATGCGTTCCTGGCGGGCGAGGCCGAGGCCGCCTATCGCTTCAGTGTGCAGGCCGGGATGGAGGCGGTGGCCGTCTTCGCCGTCGCAGACGCCATTGGGCATTACGAACAGGCGCGTGCCTTGCTACAGGTGCCACAGCGGATACAGACTGAGCTTTCGGCCTCGGAGGTCGAACGCCTCTATGTCCATCTGGGGCGGGCCTATGCCGACCAGAACGCCTGGCAACAGGCCCAGGAGGCGTATGAAGAGTTGCTCACCTATGCGCAGCGGCAGCGTCAGTTCACGCTAGCCAGCCTGACTCTCAACCGCCTGGCGATCCTGGCCGTCCAACAAGGGAGCGATAAGTCAAAGGCGCGCGCGCTGCTTAAGGAAGCTCTGCACATGGCCGAGATCAGTCAGGATCAGCGGGCGCTGGCGGAAACGGAGTGGAACCTTGCCCAGATCACGACCGCCGCGTGGGAGGACCCAATGAGTGCCTTCTCCCATGGACAGCAGGCGCTCTCCCTGGCACGCGCACTCCACGACGAGGAGCTGGAAGCCAGAAGCCTCTCCTCACTGGGATGGATCCATCTTCGTGCAGGAGACTTTGAGGAGGTCATCCCCTGTTTTGAAGCGTCCCTGGCGCTCTACGCGCGACTTCACACCGAGCAGACCACTTCGCAGGAGCTGTCACTTGCACACTTTCTCAGTGGCGCTCCGCTCACCCAATCCTTGACGAATCGCGCGGCAGAAGCCTTTTGCTGGGCGTTCCTGTCTCTCGCACAAGCGCATGTTGGGCAGATGTTGGGAAGTATTCGTAGTGGTCGCAGGGCGCTCGCGCTCTCACAAGAGACCAAGAACGTCTGGGCACACTTCATCGGTACGTTCGCTCTCGTGCATGCCTTACTGGATACGGGGGCCTACGAAGAGGCGCTCGGTCTCATGCAAGACATTGTCGCGCCAGGGCGGACCCTTCCTCCGACGCTCCTTTTCCAGCGCTTTCTCACGGCCCAGGAGAGGACGTATCACGCTTTGCAGCAGTGGGAAGAAGCGCGCAGCATACTGATCGAGGCAGATGCTATGGCCGAGCGGCTCGGCCTCGGA
>WNGR01001581.1_pt1 | contig 25366 bp, 25 predicted proteins | sample 5407581 | NCBI WGS metagenome assembly WNGR01 (sample SAMN13153383, study PRJNA577476) | soil metagenome | isolation source: 80 cm soil or saprolite under Garry oak tree replicate 2 | place: USA:California | collected 2016-06-15
CAGCGACGTCGGCGTGTTTGCGCATGGCGACAACGCCCGGGAGATTGAAACAATGGTGAGTTGGGGAATGCCGCTAATCGACGCGTTACGATCAGCGACGTCCATCGATGCCCGCGTACTGCATCAGGAGGACAAGTTCGGCCGCGTTAAGGTCGGCTTGTTCGCCGATCTTATCGCTGTCCAGGGAGATCCGACGCACGACCTGGCATCCCTGCGGCGGGTTAGTTTTGTGATGAAAGATGGAGTGATCTACAAACAACCTTGATTTGCCTCCGTGCTCTCAGTGCCTCTGTGGTATTTCCAGGTTGGGGACATTTCAGAACTGAGACACGATGAGCTACGGAGTGGGTAGCTAACTATGCAGACATTTGATTGCCCAAAGTGTGGTGCGCCCGTGACCTACCAGCCGGGCGCCGGCGCGACCGCGCGATGCGTTTACTGCAACAGCCAACTGGCAGTCCCCGATCAGCTGCGGGGCCAACCCGCACGAGTCATCGGACAAATCGAAGTGCACGTCGGGCCACAGGTAAGCACCGGCTCGCTGAAGTGGGTTTGGCTTCTGGTTCTGGTCCCAATCGTAATTGTAGTGATCACCCTTGCCGGGGTATTCGGCGCGCTTGCCCCGGTCCTTCGCTCAGTCGGTAATTCAAACGCCCGTAGTCTCAGCAATGGGTCCAGTCGACCTTCGGGTTCGCGAACGCGCGGAAATGCCGGCGGGTTCGCCGATGTGAGCATGCGGTTCGGCAGTGAAGGGATTGGGCCCGGAATGATGACGGACGCGCGCAGCGTTGCTGTTGATGGATTCGGCCGCATCTATGTTGGCGAATATGAAGGCGGGCGCATCCAGGTCTTTGATTCATCAGGAAAATTCATTACGCAATGGATGGTGGATACAAAGATGCCGTTGAGGGCCCTGGCAGCGGATCGAAAAGGAACAGTTTACGTAGTGCAGAGCGGGATCATTAATCGTTATGAAGGAGAGACGGGAAAATCTCGCGGCCAGATTTCTTATCCGCAAGGGTGGGGTTTCGATGACGTCATCACAACCGCTGACGGCGGACTGCTTTGCGCCTGGTACAAAAACCGTGATGACATCGTGCGTTTCAATCCCCAGGGACAAGTTTCGCGCACGATTCGCGCCGCGATAAGCTCCGTCACTGATAACTCCGAGTTGGATACAAGAATTGCGAGTGATGGATTGGGAAATGTCTATGCCCTGGGCACGTTTAATAATGCGGTGTTTAAGTTCGGGCCTGACGGCAAGTACTTGAATCGCTTTGGCGGAAGGGGCGATAAACCCGGACAGTTCACCGCGCCCAGCGCGATCGCGGCGGACGGAAAAGGCAGAGTTTACGTGAGCGACTTCAAGGGCATTCAAGTATTTGATTCCGATGGGCGCTACCTCTCGGTCTTCAAAACGGAAGGCCCGGCCTCGGGAATGGTTTTTGATGACAAGGACGAGCTGTTCGTGGCCGCGCGCACGAAGGTGATCAAGTTTTCCCTGAATCAATGAAGTTATGGTCCGCGAGGGGTGGGAAGTTCAGCTCTGCGAACGAATGCTGATTCCGGAACCTAGTCCTTAATCCCGTAAGTGCTAACTAGTTCGTGCAGGTACGACCGGCTCATCCCAAGCCGCCTGGCGGCCGCCATCTTGTTTCCTTTCTCCATCCGCAACGCATCGCTGATTAGCCGTCGCTTAAATGATTCAATCGCACCTTCAAAGGTGGACTCGTCTTTTTCACCTGTTCCGGGAGCGTGGCGATGGATCTTTTCGGGAAGAAACTCGAAACCGAGTTTGGATTCAGGCGTCAGCACCACCAGCCGCTCGATCACATTTTCCAGCTCTCGCACATTTCCCGGCCAGCTATAGCGCGTGAGAGCTTCGACCAGAGTTGGCTCGAGCGTGGGATTCGGGCGTCCATGCTTGGCAGCGGCTTTCTCGGCAAAATGCAAAGCGAGCAAAGGAATGTCCTCGATTCGCTCACGCAACGGCGGCAATACGAGCGGTACAATGCTCAGACGATGATAAAGATCGCGTCGAAACCTGCCCGCCTCGACTTCCGCTTCCAGGTCAACGTTGCTGGCCGCGATCAAACGAATGTCGACGGCGTGTGTCCTGGTTCCACCGACGCGCTCAAAGGAACGCTCCTGGAGAACGCGCAACAGTTTTACCTGGATTGGGCGGTCCAACTCACTAATTTCGTCCAGAAATAGAGTTCCGCCGTCAGCCAGCTCGAAGCGGCCTTTCTTTGCGGCGACTGCCCCGGTAAAGGCGCCCTTCTCGTGCCCGAAAAGTTCTGATTCGATCAAAGTCACCGGCAGCGCGGCGCAACTTATGGCAATGAATGGCAGATCGCCGCGCGGACCTTCATTGTGAATTGCGCGCGCCAGCAGTTCTTTACCGGTGCCATTTTCGCCGGAGATCAGAATCGTGACACTGGTGGCGGCCACCGTTCGCGCCTGCGTTGTGACTTTTATCAGCGCCTGGCTGGTGCCGATTAACGAACCAAACTGATAGCTGGTTGATCGCTCCCGCAAGCGACCTAGTTCACGCTCGAGATTTCTCAGGCGCGCTGCCTGATGGATCACATGCATCATCTCATCGGGCGCGCAGGGCTTCTCGAAAAAGCCGTACGCGCCGCGACGCACAGCTTCGAGCGCCGCTTCCTTCGAATCGCTCGCCGTCATCACAATCACCGGCACCGGAGGCTGTTGTGCGCGCGCGGCCTCGATAATTGCCAGGCCCTCGGTGATCTCGTCGAGCGCGGGAGGCAGGCGTAAATCACTGAGCACTACATCGATGTCGTCACGCTCCAGTTCGGCCAGAGCCTCGCGTCTCGTGGCTGCCTCACGGACGCGATACAAATCGCTAAGGGCCCACTTCAAACCATTGCGTAGGGCCTGATCGTCTTCGACCAATAGAAGACCTGGCTTTGCGGAGCAGGGATTTTCCATGAACTAGATTTGTTCGAGTTTATATTCGCCGAAAAGTCTTTTGGAGCAACCGGCCGGGCACACGCTCAAGAGTTTTTCGCGAGCGAACGGCCATTCGCGCCCGCGCTCATCGGCGCGCATGGTAGCATGACCCTGAAAGTTGTGCCAGCACTCGGTTTGGACTCGACATCAATCGTACCGCCGTGTGCCTGAATTACTTCGCGACAGGTGTAGAGTCCCAAACCCAGACCGCCTCGCTTCGTTGTGGCGAAGGGTCGAAATAACTGTTTACTCTGGAAGTCCGCCGTCATCCCCGGCCCCGTGTCGGTAATACTGAAAAAGATCGCGTCGCTTCCGGCACTACCTGCAATCAGGGTGATGGTGCCCGACTGTTCGCCTATTGCCTGAATAGCGTTAAGGAGAAGATTCTCCACGACCTTTGCTATACGTTCCGCGTCGACAACAGCCGAGAGCGTATCGGGCAGCCTTAATTCGACCTGATGTTGGGATGAGGGTCCGATCACCGACTTCACCGCGCTTCGCAGCAGCGGCACAAGATTCGTTTTCTGCGGCCGCTTGTGCTCACCGCTAAGCGACTCGACCGGCTGGCTCAGGCGGTTGACAAGGTTTTGCAGCTTGGTCGTTTCATCCTTCAGGGCCTGCATGGCCTCAGCCCGAAAGTCTTCGCGATCATGGAACTGCTCCATGTTGCGCACCAGCAGCGACATACCCTGAATCGCGTTTTTCAAATCGTGCGCCAACATCGCCGAAACCCGTATGAAGGATGCGAACTGCCGTGATTCGGCTTCCCGTTCCAGCTCTTCACGCAGGCGCCCGGAAACTATGTTGAAGCTGTCCGCGAACAGCCGAACATCATCGCTCGAGGTAACGAGGTTCAAATCCAATTTGCCGGCAGCCACCGCCCTTGCGCGTTCGGTCACTCGCTCAAGACTTCGCGCGCGCCGCTGCCAGGCTCGCGCCGTTATGAATGAAAAGGCCCCCGAGATCATCGTCGCCACAATGATGTTAAAAAGGAGTCCGCGTCGCAACTCGCTAATCGCTGAGTCGTGCGCGGTCATTGCCGCGGTAGACATTTCGAATGCCGTCCTCGCGCCGGCATTTAACTCTCGATTGATCAACGCATCGACGGCGTGCGCGCCCGTCCAATAGTTGAGAAGACACAGCAATGAGAGGGCCGTGAAGCTAATCGCGAGCAGGAAGAGAAGGCGTCTTGATCCGGCGTTCATGGGAGCTATGGCGAGACTATAGCCTCAGACGGCAAAGCTGGTAAAGGATTGGGCTTAATTATTACTGCAAGAATTATGGAGATACCGGCAGTCGTCCAAATTTCAGCAACAGCGGTCGCAGCTTTTCAATCACCACGGCGTGGGCGACGCCGTTGGTTGCGACAACGCCGTTGCGGTTATCGATGCGCACGCCGTTGTACGGCAATGGTTGGCCAAACAGATCGGTCAAGCGCCCCCCGGCCTCTTGCAGAATTACTTCCGGCGCGCAGGTGTCCCACTGCTTTGTGCTGGGAGAAAGATGGATGTACAGATCGGCGAACTGTTCGGCAATCAAGCCGATTTTTACGCCCACCGATCCGCGCCGCAGCTCGTCCTTGAAATTAAAGGCGCTGACCACCTGCTCCATGCGCGGGCTGCGGTGCGAGCGGCTGGATGCCAGCACCATCTCGTGCGGTTCGACCCTGTTCGAAACATGCATCGGCTCGGCGCCGCCTCCGTCACGCTCAACCATGGCGCCACTGCCACGTCGTGCATAATGAAGAATTTCGCGCGCCGGTTGATAGACGACGCCAAGGACTGCTTCGCCATTCACGGCGAGTCCAATTTGGACCGCAAAGTCGTCATCATGCGCGATGAAGTTCTTGGTCCCGTCCATCGGATCGATTAACCAGACGCGCTCCTTAGCCAGACGGTGTTCGCTGTCGCTCGATTCCTCGGCGAGGATGCCATCTTCTGGAAACTCGCGTCGCAGGCGATCGACGATCAGCTCGTTTGCTTCCCGATCGGCCGCGGTCACTTCTTCCAGTTCATCAAGCGCATTAATTTTTTGCTCGACCAGAAAGGGTTTCTGGTAATGCTCGAACAACACCGCCCCCGCAGCGCGCGCGAGGCCAATCGCGATGGCAAGTTCGTCTTTGTAATTTGTTTGCTCCAAGATTACGAGTTGATCCAGGGTTCTGGTAAAGCTAACACAATGTTGCGATGCATTTGAACCCGGCTTGCGAGCGATGCGGGGCGGCGGGTATAGTTTTGCGCTTACAAACATTAACAAGATCACACGTCCTGGAAAGGGTACTAGTGTCATTAAGAGGCCAGGCAACAGTTGAGGGAACTGCTCGGTATCGCAAACGGTTTGAAAACGCAGCCGAGAACCATTTCCGGCGGTCGCAAAACTTATGGCTTTCGTCGATCGGCGTCGGCACCTATCTCGGCAATGCGGATGAAGCAACCGATCAGCGTTACCTCGACGCGATCGCGCGCGCCGTTGAGTTGGGTGCAAATGTAATCGACACTGCGGCAAACTATCGCTTTCAGAGAAGCGAGCGTTCAATCGGGACGGCACTGAGCGAATTGGGCCGGCGCGGTTTTGGTCGCGATGAAATTGTTGTTTGTACGAAAGGCGGTTATCTCCCTTTCGATGGCGCCGTGCCGGTGGACGTGCGGGCTTATATCGAAGAGACATTCGTCAGGCCGGGCATCGCCGGCTTCGCAGACATCGCCGGCGGCGCGCATTGCATGACGCCACATTACCTGCAGAATCAACTGGATCAATCCCTCGTCAACCTGCGGGTCGAATGCGTTGACGTTTATTACGTGCACAATCCTGAATCGCAATTGTCCGCCGTTTCGACGGATGAATTTTGGCGGCGGCTGCGCTCGGCCTTCGAAATGCTCGAACAGAACTTTGCCGGCGGCAAGATCGGAAATTATGGCGCGGCGACGTGGAACGGCTTTCGAACTGAGCCGGATGCCCGTGACTATCATTCGCTTGAGCGGATGGTTGAAATCGCGCGTGAAATCGCCGGCGACGATCATCATTTTCGGTTCATCCAGCTGCCGCTTAATCTCGCGATGCCTGAGGCGCTCTTTTTCCAAAATCAGAAAGTTGGAGATGAATACGTAAGTGTAGTTGAAGCCGCAGGCAATTTTGGAATCACGGTGATGGCCAGCGCGTCGATTTTGCAGGGACAGATTTCGCGCGGCTTGCCGGAAGCGATACGCGACCCTTTGGGCTCGCTTGCCACGGATGCGCAAACCGGTATTCAATTTGTGCGCTCCGCGCCGGGAGTTACTACCGCGCTCGTAGGTATGAGCAGCGTCGCGCACGTCGAAGAAAATTTGCAGCTTGTGAACGTACCACCCGCTGAGGCTGAAGATTTCCTGCGCGTGTTCGATCAGGAGCAATAGCAGAAGGCAGAAGGCAGAAAGCAGAAGGCAGTAAGCAGTGTTGCGTATAGTAAGAAAACTCGACAATCGATAATCGACAATTAACAATCGGCAATTGGAAATCGGCAATCGGCAATCGGCAATCAAAAATCCTAAATGCTCGTTCTAATCGCTGACAAGTTCGAACAAACAGGTCGCGAAGGCTTGCAGGCCATCGGCTGCGAGATCTCTTTTCAACCCGATCTCAAAGATGACGCTCTTGCCGCCGCGATTTCCCAAGAACAGCCCGATGTGCTGGTGGTGCGCGGCACGAAAGTAACTGAATCGATGCTGGCTGCCGGACCCTTGAAACTGGTGGTCCGAGCCGGCGCCGGCTACAACACAATCGATGTGGCCGCCGCATCACGCCGGGGGATTTACGTTTCGAACTGCCCTGGCAAAAATTCGATTGCCGTTGCCGAGCTGGCATTTGCTTTGATCCTCGCGCTGGATCGGCGCGTGCCGGACAACGTGATCGCCTTGCGCGCTGGTCAATGGAACAAGAAAGAGTTTTCCAAAGCGCGTGGCCTCTTCGGTCGCACGCTTGGCCTGGTCGGCGTCGGCAAGATTGGCCAGGAGATGATTCCGCGGGCGCGATCATTCGGGATGCCGGTCGTTGCCTGGAGTCGCAGCCTGACGCCGGAACATGCCGTCGAGCTGGGCATCGAAAGGATGGAAACGCCTTTGGACGTGGCTCGAGCTGCCGACATTGTCAGCGTTCATGTGGCTTTGAAACCTGACACGCGCATGCTGATTGGCCCGGATTTCTTTAAAGCGATGGGTGACGGCTCCTACTTCATTAACACGTCCCGCGGTGAAGTTGTCGATCAAGGCGCGCTTGTCGAAGCGATGAAATCGAAAAGCATTCGCGTGGGGCTGGATGTCTATGCTGCCGAACCGACTTCCGGTGTCGACAAGTTCAGCGACGCGATCGCGCAAGAGAAAAATCTTTATGGCACGCATCACATCGGCGCCTCGACTGATCAGGCGCAGGAAGCAATCGCCGCCGAGACTGTGCGCATCATTAAGTCCTTCAAAGAAACCGGGCAAGTGCCGAATGTCGTGAATCTCGCCGCGCACACGCCCGCGACTCATCGTCTGGTAGTGCGTCATCGCGATCGCCCTGGCGTCTTAGCGCAGGTGCTCGACGCAATCAAGGCCGAACAGATCAATGTGCAGGAGATGGAAAACATCGTCTTTGAAGGCGCCGAAGCCGCCGTGGCGCGCATTAATCTTGACAAAGCACCGTCACGGGCGACACTGGATAGTGTGCGAAAAGCAAATGCGGACATAATTGAATTAGATGTATTAGAGATTGGTTAGACCGGCCGGACATTTATGAAAGATCGGTTTCTCTCACAGCTGCTTTTGAGCATTTTACCAGGCTTGCTGGTCGTGAGTTTTGCCCAGGCACAGCAAGTGGTTCGTAATGACTTCCCGAATAAAGATTCGGCGGCGAAGTCATGCATTGTCGTATACGGCGCGGTGAAGTCACCAACCCGTTTTGAACTTCAGCGACAGGTACGCCTTGCCGAAGCAATAGCTGCCGCTGGTGGACTCTCCGGACGGGCGGGTAAGACCGTTCAACTAATTCATTATGGTCAGGATTTGAAATGCGACCAGTGGACGGATGTGACCGCGAGAGTACGGATCGAAACCTTCGAATTGACAGACTTGGTTTCCGGCAATCAGGACAAGAACCCCTATCTACAAGCCGGTGACATGATCGTCGTTAGCGAGGGCCCGGTGGTCTACGTTGTCGGTTCGGTTGTCGCACCACAAAGCCTTCCGTTCCGGGATGGATTGACCCTGGCGCGCGCGCTCGCGATGACAGGCGGGGTAACGCGCAACAGCAATCAAGAGAGAGTCACAATCATTCGAAACCGTGATGAGAACTCAACCAGGATGGAGATTACTATCGATCTGAATGCAATCAGGAAGCATCGCATCGAAGATCCGCTTCTTCAGCCCAATGACATCGTTGAGGTGCCCGAACGCCACGGAGGGGATCGGTTCCCACCTCTCGGACCGATTATGTTTGACTCGCGTCAACTGCCGCTGCGATCAATTACCTAGCATTATGAACACCACACTTATCACCGGCGCATCTTCGGGAATTGGCGAAGCGTTTGCCCGCAAGCTGGCGAACCGTGGTCACAATCTCCTGCTCGTGGCGCGGTCGGAAGACAAGTTGATGACGCTTTGCAACGAGCTGGGCCGCGTCAAGAGTATTCGGGCCCAGTACGTCGCCATGGATCTTTCGAAAGCCGACGCACCCGCCCGTTTGTTTGAAGAAACTCAACAGCGTGATTTGGAAATTGACCTGCTCATCAATAACGCGGGCTTTGGCGTGATGGGTGATTTCGCAAGGGCAGATCTGGCGCGCCAGTTGAACATGATCGATCTGAATGTGCGCTCGCTGGTTGAACTGACGTATCGATTTCTTCAACCCATGCGCGAGCGCAAAGGCGGCGCGATCATCAACGTGGCTTCAACCGCCGCTTTTCAGCCGGTGCCGTTTATGGGCGCCTATGCCGCGACCAAGGCGTTCGTGCTTTGCTTTTCTGAAGCCCTGTGGGAAGAGAACCGGCCTTACGGGATCAAAGTCATGGCCCTGTGCCCGGGTGTGACCAACACTGGATTTTTCTCGGTAGCCGGAATTGAGAAGCCACCACCGGGCCGAATCATGCAGCCGCCGGAAGACGTCGTCGATACCGCGCTGCGAGGACTTCAGCGCGGGCGTAGTCACATCATTTCCGGCTTTCCTAATTATCTGATGATTCAGTCAGAGCGGCTGGCGCCGCGTTCGCTAATCGCGCGCATTGTGGGGATGGCTTTGCGAAATACTTTTGGCGAGAAGAAGTGAGTTTGGAGTTCCGCCTTAGGCGGAATCTTAGGAAAAACGAATTCCACCGGAAGGCCGTACTCCGAACATAGACTGAAGGCGGAACTCCAAAACACGCCTGAAGGGCGGAACTCCGAAACAGAGGAAACGATGACCGAGAGAATTTTCAATTTTAGTGCCGGGCCGGCCGTTATGCCGGTGCCGGTCCTGGAAGAAGCCGGGGCGAACATGATCGCGCTTCCCGGCGTCGGCATGTCGGTGATGGAAATCAGCCATCGCTCGAAAACCTTCGACGAAATAATTCAGGGCGCCGAAGCCGGTTTGCGCGAGCTGCTCGGCATTCCCAAAGACTATGCTGTTTTATTTCTTCAGGGCGGCGCGAGCTTGCAGTTCGCGATGGTGCCGATGAATTTCCTGTCACTTGATTCGAGTGCTGATTACATCGTGACCGGAAGCTGGGGCAAGAAAGCGGTCAAGGAAGCGCAAATATTCGGCACCGTGGACATGGCGGCAAACATGGCTGACGGGGGATTTACGCGGGTCCCGACGCAGGAGGAATTGCACCTGAACACGGCCGCTGCGTACGTGCATATCACTTCGAATGAAACGATCGAAGGCGTGCAATGGAAGAGCGAGCCCGAGGTGGGCGAGGTACCGCTGATTTCAGATTCATCTTCCGATATTCTTTCGCGGCCAATTCCGGTTGAGAAGTACGGGTTGATTTATGCCGGCGCCCAAAAGAACATGGGGCCGAGCGGCGTTACCCTCGTCATCGTTCGCGAAGATTTGTTGCCGCGCATACGAGACGGCCTGTCGACGATGCTCGACTACCGCACGCATGTGAAAGGCAAATCGCTCTACAACACGCCGAACACCTGGGGGATTTACATCATCAATTTGGTAAGCAAGTGGCTGAAGGAAAAGGGCGGGCTCTCAGGGATGCAGAGCGAGAACGAAGCAAAAGCAAAAGTGATTTACGATTGTATCGATGCGACTGATTTTTACCGCGGCCATGCTGATCCGGATTCGCGCTCGGTAATGAACATAACTTTCCGCTTACCATCTGAAGATCTGGAAAAGAAATTTGCGAGTGAAGCGACCGCGGCGGGCATGGATGGCTTGAAGGGTCATCGTTCAGTCGGCGGCATTCGGGCTTCTATCTACAATGCGTTTCCCCGCGAAGGGTGCGAGGCGCTGGTTGAATTTATGAAAGAGTTTGAGAAGAAAAATGGATGAGCCATGGCTTACCAGTTTGAATGGGATGCCCATAAAGCCAAGTCGAATTGGACCAGGCATCGGGTAAGTTTTGACGAAGCGACTACGGTTTTCGATGATTTACCGGCGCGTATTTTCGACGATGAGCCGCACTCTACAAATGAGAGACGCGAAATAATTATTGGTCATTCAATAAACAATCGGCTACTCGTGGTTTGTTTTACTGAACGGCCAAATGAGAGAATTCGCATTATCAACGCGGGTTTGCACACGCCGAAGGAGCGGAAAGCTTATGAAGAAAACGTCTAAATCCAGGCGAAAACAGCCAGAAGACATGCAACCCGAATATGACTTTGATTACACAAAGGCCAAGCCCAATAGGTTTGCTGGCCGGATAGCCAGGGATCGGTTGGTAGTGCTGTTGGATCCTGAAGTCTCGAAGATTTTTACTGACTCTGATTCCGTCAACGCCGCACTTCGTGCGTTAATTTCAGCTTTACCCAAGAACGCTAAGCGTGAAGTTCGCAAATAGCTGTTACCTGACTTGGCTAAATCTGGAACTCTTGAATCACCTGAATGCCGATGATGAAATGTTTGTTCACAATCATTTTGCTTTTGTCTTCACTTATCGTTTTAAATCACGAGAGCCTCTCCAGCCAAACTAGCGACCTCGCGCTTCCACAGGAAAGACATCTGCGCAATGTGAAACAGCTGACTTTCGGCGGCGAGAATGCTGAAGCGTACTTTTCCAGCGACGGCAAAAAGCTGATCTTTCAATCCACGCGAGATGGCCGTGAATGCGATCAGATTTACACGATGAACATCGACGGGTCGGACGTTAAGCTGGTTTCGACCGGCGACGGGCGCACAACCTGCTCGTATTTTTTCCCGGGCGATAAACGCATTCTTTATTCATCGACCCATCTCGGTGCCAAACAATGCCCGCCGAAGCCGGATTTTTCGCAAGGATACGTTTGGGCGGTTTATGACACATTCGATATTTTCACCGCGAATCCTGATGGTTCTAATTTGAAACAACTGACGAACACCCCGGGTTATGACGCGGAAACGACGATTAATCGAAACGGCAAGCTGGTCTTCACCTCGAAGCGTGACGGCGATCTCGACATCTACACGATGGACGGAGATGGAAAGAACGTTAAGCGGCTCACAAACGAACTTGGCTACGACGGCGGGCCGTTCTGGTCGTACGACGGCAAGCAGATCGTCTATCGCGCTTATCATCCGCAAACGGAAAAAGAAAAGGCCGATTACATTGCGTTGCTGAAACAGAACCTGATTCGGCCGACGGTCCTGGAAATTTGGGTGATGAACGCGGACGGATCGATCAAGCGCCAGGTCACGCATCTTAACAAGGCGAGCTTCGCGCCTTACTTTTTCCCGGATGGCAGGCGCATTATTTTCGCCTCGAACGTTGCCGATCCGAAAGGCCGCGATTTCGATCTCTATATGATCAATATCGACGGCAGCGCGATGGAGCGCATCACCTACAATAACACGTTCGATGGCTTTCCAATGTTTTCGCCGGACGGAAGAAAGCTGGTGTTCGCTTCCAACCGTCACAGCGCGAAGCAGGGCGACACGAACATTTTTATCGCTGATTGGGTCGAATGAAAAATCAAGGCACTCCAATCGCATGATTGGACAATAAGGAAGGAGCAAGAAATGGCAGTCAAACCAATTCCCGAGGGTTACCACTCGGTAACACCTTACTTGATCATCAGGGGCGCGGCAGAGGCAATCGAGTTTTACAAAAAAGCTTTTGGCGCCGTCGAACTATTTCGCTTTCCTTCGCCGGACGGAAAGGTTGGTCACGCCGAAATCAAGATCGGTGATTCGCCGATCATGCTCGCCGACGAATATCCACCGATGGGTTATAAAGGTCCGCAATCAATCGGCGGGTCGCCTGTAAGCCTGATGATTTATGTCGAAGATGTCGACACGATTTACAACCAAGCCGTCACCGCCGGGGCGGCCGTCAAAGAAGCATTGCAGGACAAGTTCTACGGCGACCGCACGGGCACTTTGGTGGATCCCTTCGGCCACGTATGGCACATCTCAACGCACAAGGAAGATGTCTCGATGGAGGAAATGGAGCGTCGAGCGAAGGCTGCGCACGGCTCTTAGTCCGTCCAGAAACGGTTTAGGGAAAATCTATGAGGTCCGCACAATGAAAAAAATAGTGACGATTGCTGTCATTCTTTTGACGGCGGCGCTTGTTTGCTGGGCTTGTGCCAGGAAAAGTTCAACCGCTTCATCCGGACCGCAGGCCGCTCAATCAAACTCCGCGGGCGCGGGTGAGCTGCGCTTCAAAGCGCCGGAGGGATGGACGACCGACAAGCCTTCGTCGAACATGCGCATGGCGCAATACAAACTGCCCAAAGCAGAGGGTGACAGCGAGGATGCTTCGCTGGTGCTCTACTACTTTGGGGCGACGCAGGGCGGCACCGCGCAAGCGAACATCGACCGCTGGATTTCGCAGATGGCACAACCCGACGGCAGCGCGTCAAAAGACAAATCGAAAAGCGATACAAGGACAATTAATGGTTTGAAAGTCACCACCATTGACGTTTCCGGAACGTATACAGCCGAGATGGCGCCCGGCAGTGGCACGTTTCACAACAACCCAAACTGGCGCCTGCGCGCGGCCGTGATTGAAACACGAAAAGGGAACTACTTCGTTAAGCTCGTGGGCCCAGCCAAAACCGTAGGACGCTGGGAACAGGCATACACGGATTATTTGAAGAGTTTCGAGTTCAAGTAATTCGCGAAATCATTTTTTATGACCGCAGCCCCAAAAGTATCAACCGTCCGAGATCAGGTTTCCGAATCTGAATGGAATACGCGCGTTGATCTGGCTGCCGCCTATCGCCTGGTCGCGCTTTACGGCTGGGATGATCTGATCTTCACACACATTTCGGCGCGAGTGCCTGGCGCGGATCATCATTTTCTACTTAACCCTTATGGAATGATGTTCGACGAAGTAACGGCATCCAGTTTGGTGAAAATAAATCTCGACGGCAATAAGGTGATGGATTCACCGCACTTCATAAACCCCGCCGGATTCACAATTCACAGCGCAGTCCACGCCGCGCGCGAAGACGCGCTTTGTGTAATGCACTTGCACACTGATTATGGAATCGCCGTTTCCGCTCAAAAAGCTGGGTTGTTACCGATATCCCAGCAGGCAATGTTTCCCAGTGCTTCACTGGCCTATCATGATTATGAAGGATTGGCCCTAAACCAAGATGAGAAGCCTCGGCTGGTTTTGGATTTGGGTGACAAGAAAAATATGATCCTGCGAAATCATGGACTGCTCACTATCGGCCGTACCGCCGCCGAAGCGTTCCTTTCCATGTACCTGCTTGAACGCGCCTGCAGGATTCAGATCCTGGCACAGTCCGGCGGCGCTGAATTGCACGCCATCGAGGATTCGATCGTCAATCTTGTTGCCCGGCAACAGAAAGCCGTAACAGTAGGGCAGGGAGCTGAATTGGTCTGGCCCGGCCTGTTGCGAAAACTCGATCGGATCGATTCGTCTTATCGCGAATAGTGAACGAGCTGCTCTTAAGCGTGCATCTGCGAGCCGCTGATCTGATACATCGCTTCCATCACCGCAGCGTGAACTTCCGGAGGCAGCGGATCGTGCGTAGCCATGCTGCGAAAAGCCGGCAATACCTGGGCCTGGTTGCTCAGCGAGAGTAACCTGATCGCGGTCAGCCGCACATCAATATCAGGATGCTTTGCAATCGCGTTCATCAAAGGCTGCACTTCACCGGACTTGGCCATCAGGAAAAGCGTGGAAAAGGCATCATAGGTTTTCTCACGGCTCCCGCCGGCGAGGCTGTTTATCGCCACGGTCGCCAACCCTGAGCCGGCAATGGCCGCGCCAATTCTCCGGCGCCTTTCCGGCGAAGCTTCGCGCAAAGCGCGGGTAAAAGAACCTGCGCGATCAGAGTGCAGGTCATAGAGGGCCCGGGCGGCGGCATTGCGAACTTCGGCAGCCCGGTCGTCGAAAGCCCTGGTAATTAACTTAAAGCCGTCGATGCCTCCAGTTCGCACAAGATCGGTGAGCGCCGATGCGCGATCAGATGAATAGTCACTTTTCAGGCGCTTGACCAGTTCGGCCGGAACCATCGAGAGTTCGGATGGCTGAGCAGGCGAACCGGCAGGAAGGGAAATCACTTTCGGACTGAGCGAATCTTTCGTGAGCTGGATTTCTTTTTCGGACGATCGATGAACGTCCTGCTCGAGATCGAGGACAAAACGTGAATTCTGAGATTCAATTTCCGCCAGTCGCCGCAGCTGATCCTGTTCCGCCTTCTGCAACGCTTCGATTTGCGCTGTCAACTCCTGTTCTTTTTGGATCAATTCCTTCAGATTCGCATCTGAAGTCGCATAGCCTGCCTCGAGGGCAGCCAGACGTTGCCGGTGTTCTATCAGATCGTTTGCTTGCACTTCGGCCCGGCGGCACGATTCTGCCTGGATGCGAAGTTGAGATTGGAGTTCTCGAATCTTTTGTAGCTGTTCTTCTTCCGCCAACCGCAGGGCCCCGATTTCGGTCTTGAGTTGTTTTTCCCAATTATCTCTCTTTCCGGCTTCGACTCTTGCTCGATTCCGGACGGCTTCCAATTCCGCCAGCTCCCCGTCCTTTTCCTCGGCGGCGAAAGTTGCGCAGTTAGCTTCTTCATGCGCGTTTGCATGCGCGTCCAGTAACGCCTGGCCTTCCTTGATTTCCCCGAGGTGAGCTTCCCGGGGCTGGTGCAGATTCGCGATCTCGGCATCGATTTGTTCTTTCTGCCCGATCAGTTCGGCTGAATCTACTGCGGCGGTCTTGCGAATTTCTTCCAGTTTGCCAATTCGAAGCTCTTCTTCAAGAGCCAGCCGAAGAGCTTCGGCCTGAGCTTCTTCAATGCGTTGAAGTTGTTCCTGCTCCTGGTCGCGCAGCCGCTGAATTTCGGCGGCCAGCTGAGCTTCCTTCTCAGCCTGGCTTCTCTTTCGCGCCGCGGCGCGTTGAACAGCTTTGGCCTGGGCCAGGATGCGATCTTCAATTTCCTCGATGCGCTTTTGATGTTTCGTTTCCGCCGCGCGTAATGCTTCGATTTCGAGGATAAGCTGCTGCTCTCTTTCTGACGCGGCGGCTTCGCTTTCCCGGCGCGCTTCCTGGTGCGCGCGCAAACGCCCTTCAGCGTCTTCGATTTGCCGGCGCTGCCCTTCTTCAGCTTTCGCGAAAGCTTCAATCTGAATGTTCAGACTCTTGTAAATCTCAGCCCGCTGTTGCAATCGTGCTTCCGCCTGTTTGAGTGCTTCTCTTTGTGATTCAATCTCGGCTTCGGTCCCAGCGATTCGCTGGATGTGTTCTTCCTCAGCCTCGCGCAAGGCATCGATTTCATGGATGAGCTCCTTTTCTCTTTCAGGAAGCTGTTTTAGGTTTCCTTCAGCGTTACTTCTTAGCTCTTCCTGAGCCCGAGGTTGAGCTTTTTGCTCTTCGGCCCGTGCGGCGTATTCCCGCTCTGAGTTTTGCAGGTTCTCGAGCTGGTCCTGAAGGCGATCTTCTTCCCGCGCCTTTTCCTGCAACCTGGATTCAGTTTCCCGGCAAATAACTTTCTGCGTTGCCAGTCGAGCATCGGCTCTCTTTAGCTGCTCGAGATGCTGGTATTCAGTCGCTCGCAAAGTTTCGGTTTCAGCATTGAGACCTTGTTCCTGCGTGCTTAATCTCTGAAGTTCTGCTTCGATTTCCTGGTGCAGTTTCTGTTGTTCGCTGAGGCGGGCTTTGGCTGCGTCAACTTGCTTTTTTTTCTGCTCGCCGGCTTCATTTAGTTCCTGTATCTGTTCCTGGATCTCCTGTTCGGCCTGGCTCTGTTCAGCACCCTGAGCTTTGGCCTTATTCAGGACCTCGAGCTCACGGTGAAGTCGCGCCCCAGTTTCTTCATTAAACTTTAGCTGCTCATCGTGGGCTTTCCGCAGCCACTCGATTTCAGCGTTCGTTTTGTTTTCTTCCTCAACGAGCCGGCGCGTTTCTTCCTCGAGCTTCTGGCGCGCGGTTTCTTGTGCGCCGAGGCGGCTCATGCTCTCATTGATCAGGTTCTCCTGATCCTGCTGTAGTTTCTTAAGTTGATCGATTTCGGCCGCGAGCTGCTCTTCCTGTTGGTATCTTTGGTCGAGTTCGGACTCTGCTGAAGAACGTGCTGCTGCCAGGGCATTCAGTCGTTGTTTCGCCCCTTCGATTCGCTGCAATTGTTCTTCAATAGCCTGGCGCAGCGTTTCAATCTCCACAATCAGCTGTTGTTCCAGCTGCGCTTTTTCCTCTGCTTCGGCCTGCGCCTGGTAACGTGCTTCAACTTGTTTTAGCAACCGAGCTTCGGTTTGCTCGATGACCGTGAGTTGCTCTGCCTCAGACTTGCGAAGGGCTTCGATCTCTTCGGTTAACCAGCGCTGACGGTGGATGCATTCCTGCACGTCCGCGGCGGCCTGGTTTCGCGCCGCCTCTTGTTCGCGCAGTCGAGCCTCCGCTTCTGAGACTTTGATGAGTTGCTCTTGCTCGGCTTTGCGGAGGGTCTCAATCGCGGCGTTGAGATGTCTTTCGGTTTCAACCTGCTGCTCAAACTGAGATTCGATGTGACGGCGAGTTTCTTCCTCGACGGCAAGTCTCTCGTTGATTTCCTCGACACGCCTGAGGTACTCGGCCTCAGCCTTGCGGATCACCTGGATCTCCGTCATGAGTTCCTGCTCGCGTTCAGCATGCCGGCGCAACTCACTCTCCGCGAGCGAGCGCGTCTCCTCCCGGGCCGCCAGTTGCCGCTTGGTTTCTTCGATCTGCGCGAGGAGTTGGGTCTCTGCTTCGCGCATCGAACGGATTTCTACCTGCAGTAACTCTTCTGTTCTGGTACTGTGCTTCAGTTCAGCCTTCGCCGTTTGCCATGCCGTTTGCTGCTCGCTCAGCCTCGCTTCGACTTCTTCGATTCGTTTAAGGTCGGCCCTTTCCGCTCGATACAGGGCCTCGATGTTGGCGCGCAGGTCTTGTTCTTCCTCAGCCCTTTCCTTTGACTCGACTTCAGCTTTGGCGAGGATCGATTTAAGCGCCGCCAGTCGCTTCTCCTCCTCTTTCGCCTGGCGCAGGGCGGCTTCAGCCTGACGCCGCGCTTCCTCAGCAGCTTTACATCTTGCTTCTACTTCGGCTTTCTCTCTGGCCGCTTTCACTTCGGCGCGGCGACGCGTTAGTTCGATTTCCGCTTGTTGCAATGCGGCTTCTTCAATCCGCAGGTGGTCCGCGTCAACCGAGAGCACGATCTTGTCTGCCCCGTTTTCATGCGAAGGCATGGAAGGAGAGATCCGTTTATCAAAATTCATAAGCGGGTCAGATTGCTCTGCGGAATGCCTGAGGCCGGATTCGATCGGGAATTCAGCCTGAAAATGTTCCTCTGGATTTGAAAACTTGGAAGAGGGTTCGTTTATCATCGAGTACTCCCGCATCGACGTGCTCCTGGGAATCGGGGAATCTGAGGTCGACTTCCCCTGGCGGCTTGTCCCTCTTGCTAAGACGAGCGAATCCGGACGCTTTTAGCAAATCTAGGGTTGCAGGTAATTTGAAGTGTGAAAAAATTAATAATCTTTCAAACTGGCAGGAGGGCGAATCCGGATCGCCCTGATCTTTGGGGCTAAACAGGCAGCGGGCACCGCCTTTAAGCCTTTAGGATTCTCGCTGATTTAGGAGCTAAGGTCAATAAAATATTGAGTTATCAAGCGTGTTTAGCGTTCGGCGTGGCGCCGAATAACGAATATCGGGCGGAATTCCCGAGATTTGCGGTATCAATAAGGGTTTGCGTGGAGGCCGCTGATTTATCGGGGGTTTCCGCATGCCGAGGGCCGGACGTTGATTGTGAAAGGGCGAAGTAGTGATTCGACCGCAGTTTCGGCGAGGGCCACTCCCGGGATCGCATACCAAAAATGGTGAAAGCCCTGTTTAAGGGTTCATCGGCCCGCCGCGGGACGGCAACTTGAAAACGTCCTACTTACCCTAATGCTTGTCCTTGTTTTCCTCTTCGTGTTTGGCGTCCCGCTCAGCAACGATGGCGTCGAAACGCTGCTGTTGGTCATTGGCGAGGATTGAACGAATTCGCGTGCGTGCCTGTTGGCGAATTGTTTCATAGCGCGGTTTCACTTCAGTGCGCAGGGCGCGATACTGGTTACGCGTGTCGTCGAGGATCGCGTGAATCTGCTGAGACTGCTGATCGTTAAGGTTGAGATCGCGACGCATGCTTTCGAGCAGCTGATCGGTTCCGCGCGGGCCACGCGCTTCGCGGACACGAGCGGCGCGGGACCGGTAGAGACTGTCAAGCGATGCTCCGGTCACGCACCCGAGAGCGAAAACGACGACGATCGCTAACCACAAGGCAATTCGAATTCGAGTCCGCTGATTCATCTCACGACCTCCCGATCTTCATTGATAATTGTATCCAGCACCTCATCCGGTGATAAGGGACGCCGTTCGGCAAAGACGATGTGCTGAACACCCGCATCGCTGGTCTCAAAGAGGGCCTGATCGCTGAACTGCGGCGATGTTTGCGGCGAAGTTGAATTGGTGAAAACAAAAAGGCCTAAAGCCAGCACGGCAGCTCCGGCGGTTGCTGGTATGGCATGCCGCATGACCGTCACGAAAATCGACCAGCGGTCCGACGTTTCGCGGCGAACACTTTCCGCCGTAATGCGCGCTCGCACTCGCGAAAACAGCCAGGGCGAAGACGCGGCCGCATGGACTTCCGCTTCATTAATCGAGGAAGCCTGCAAAAGTTCCCGGCCAATTTTGTCGAGGTGCTCGTCAGGTGCGGGAAATTTCTCAGTGATCATTGGCTTGTCCTTTCCATGACTGCCATGGTTGAAAACGCATTCGTGATTTCAATGGTTACACTAGTTTGCGCAAGTGCCGCCGCAACGCGGCCCGCGCCCGGTGGGCCCGTACTTTGACCTTGGACGGGGACCAATTCATGAGTCGGGCGATTTCGTTCACCGACATATCTTCTGCGTTCAAAAGGACCAGTACCAGCCGATCCTCAGCTCCCAGGCGGGCCAGAAGCTTGCGGGCCAAATCCCTCCTGACCGAGGAAGACTCGGCGTCGTCGGAACGGGCATCGGTCCGCAAACGCTTCTCCAGCCATCCGGTTTCTTCTTCAGACAGATCGGTGGCGAGGCTTTCAGCGCGACGCTTTATGCGGCGCAATTCGTCGTAACAGGTATTGAACGCTATGCGGGCGATCCAGCCAGCAAACAGCGAATCGTCATCGGTTTCGCTGTTGGTGTAACTATCCAGGGCGAAATAAACCTTCGTGAAGGTCTCCTGAATTATTTCTTCGATTTGTTCGCGCTGATGGAAAAAACGGCTCGCGATGACCGCAACCCGCCGGCGGTGTCGATTGAACAACGCTTCGAAAGCCGGCTCATCGCCCTGGCGCGCCTGGTCGACCAGATCCTTGGTTCGTGTCCGGTTCACCGGCGACAATGATAATTCATCGGTCGCGATTACTGAGTTTGCCATTGGCTTTCCAGAGGATCATTCGTATTTCAGCCCCTCAGCGCAAGGCCCGGCGGATTACGACCGGTAAAGATAAATTGGATCAGACAAGCACACCAACGGAGCGAGTTTCTAAAAGAGCGTCACACACGTTGTCTTAGACGCTCATCAGTTCGTGCTCTTTGCTGCTGGCAAGTTCGTCAATCTTCGTTATGTAGGTGTCGGTCAGTTTCTGGATCTGATCAAGTCCGTCGCGTTCTGCATCTTCCGAGATGGTTTTGTCCTTGAGCATCTTCTTTAGCTTGTCGTTCTCGTCGCGGCGAATGTTTCTAATGGCCGTGCGATGTTCTTCGGCGATTTCGTGGACTTGTTTGGCGAGTTGTTTACGGCGTTCCTCGGTGAGTGGCGGAATGGGAATGCGAACCAGCTTACCGTCATTGGAAGGATTTAATCCCAGGTCAGCAGCGCGAATGGCTTTTTCGACATTGCCAAGTTGCGTTGGATCCCACGGTTGCACGGTAAGCATCTGCGGTTCAGGCGCATGCACTGATGCCATCTGATTCAAGGGGGTCGCGGTGCCGTAGTAGTCGACCACGATGGTGTCCAGCAGGCTTACGGCCGCGCGACCTGTTCGCACCGTTGCCAGCTTGCGGCGCACGTCTTCGATGGCGTGTTCCATTCGCGGCCGAGTTTCTTTGATGACCTCTTTTTCGCTCATAACGGTCGGAAATCGTAATTCGTGCTTTGGATTTAGTAAAGCCGCGATCTGCGTTTGCAATGCCTGCGACCCCGGCCCGCACGAAAGGTGAGGATGCGCACTTCGGTTTATTCAACGGGGCGAAGTCAGGGGTCTTTCGAGGCACACGCGAGTTCCGACGCCATCTTCTCCGGCGATGACGCGCAGGATGTTTCCGGGCTTTCGCATGTTGAAGACGACTATCGGCAGATTGTTATCCATGCATAGAGAGATTGCTGACGCGTCCATTACCTTTAGTTGCTTTTCCAGAACCTCCTGGTAAGTGATGCAGTCAAATCTGGTGGCGGCAGAGTCCTTCATGGGATCGGCAGAATATACACCATCGACTTTCGTGGCTTTCAAGATCACATCAGCCTTGATTTCAAGCGCGCGGAGCGCGGCAGCCGAGTCGGTGGTGAAAAACGGATTGCCCGTACCGGCTGCGAATATGACGACCCGCGCTTTCTCCAGATGGCGCACGGCGCGGCGCCGGATAAACGATTCGGCCAATTCAGGGATGGCGATAGCCGAAAGCACTCTCGTGTGAACATCCAATTTTTCCAGTGCGTCTTGCAGAACAACGGCGTTCATTACCGTCGCCAGCATGCCGATGTAATCGGCGGACGAGCGATCCATGTTGCCGGCGCTTTTGGAAACTCCACGAAATATGTTTCCGCCGCCAACCACAACTGCGATTTGTACCCCCAAAGCGTGAATCTGTTTGATTTCTTCGGCGACGGCATGAGCGACATCCACATCAATACCGTAATTTTGTTCGCCCATCAGGGCCTCGCCCGAGATCTTCAGGAGTACACGATGGAATGCTGGTTGTGACGATTGGGCAGTCATACAGACTCAGAATTTCGAGTTCACAAGCCGGCGCTGGATTTTTTCTCAGCGAGACGATTCAAGTTGAACTCGAAACCCGAAACTCGAGACTTGAAACCTACTTAGCTTGCAGCAAGCTTGGCAACCTCGTCGCCGAAATCGTCCTCGCGCTTAGCGAGGCCCTCGCCCATCTTGTAGCGAGCAAAGCGGCGCACGGTGATACTCTCCCGGATTGTCGCAATCTTCTCAGTTACCAATTCGCCGACTGTCTTGGCCGGCTCTTTGATGAACGGCTGATCGAGCAGCACCACTTCTTCGTAGAACTTGTTGAGCCGCCCTTCGACGATCTTGTCGATAACCTGATCGGGTTTATTCGCGTTTTTTGGATCATTTCTGGCCTGGGCCCGCGCGATGTCGCGTTCCTTATCCAGGGTCGCAGTCGTAATCTCTTCACGCGAAACGTAACGCGGTTCGGCGGCGGCGATATGCATCGCGATGTCTTTGACTAGTTGTTGGAACTCGTCGCTGCGCGCCGCGAAATCAGTTTCGCAGTTGACTTCGACCAGCACGCCAACTTTTCCGCCCATGTGGATGTAAGATCCGACTACGCCCTCTGCCGCAACTCGGCCTTCTTTTTTCTTTGCGGAAGCCAAACCTCGTTCGCGCAGAATTTCAATTGCCCGTTCTTCGTGACCTTCTGCTTCAGTAAGTGCGCGTTTGCACTCCATCATTCCGGCGCCGGTTTTATCGCGCAGCGCCTTAATACCGCCGGTAGTTATCTCAGCCATGATTGCTCGTGTTCTCCCTAACTTGTGGCACGGACTTCAGTCGGTGATTTTTCCCGCCAGGGCCAGAGGCCAAGTCTGTGCTTCTTTCATTAAAACGCGCAGCCCGGCGGAGGTCCCGCTTTAGAGGCTGCGCTCGCCGATATGAATCGCTTTTTGTTCTGCTAATTAACTGGCGGCGACTACCGTCTCCGCAGTCTCGGGTACGACCTCATCGCCAGTCGCCGTCTCGGATAATTCGTCAGTGGATGCGGGTTGCGCCATTTCTGCTCCTGCATTCTCGTCGCTGCCGCTTTTGGCTGCAGGTCCGGGACCGCTTGCTGTCATTGCCTCGTCCGCCGCCGGTTCAGTGCCTTCGGTGGCCGCGCCGCCTTCGGTTAACATTTGCTGGCCTTCAAGCACCGCGTCAGCGATCCGCGAGGCGAACAGTCGCACCGCTCGCAAGGCGTCGTCATTGCCGGGAATGACATAATCAATTCCTTCGGGCGAACAATTGGTATCGACGACCGCCACAACCGGAATTCCCAGCTTGTTCGCTTCCGCGACCGCGATCTCTTCCTTGCGCACGTCGATGACGAATACGGTATCGGGCAGGCGTGACATGCTCTTAATTCCCGAAAGATTTTTTTCCAGACTCTGGCGTTCGCGATCCAGCTTGATCCGCTCTTTCTTTGTCATCTTCTCGTAGCGGCCGTCGGTCTGCATCGCTTCCAGATCTTTCAGGCGCTTGATTGACTTTTGCACGGTCTGGAAATTTGTTAACAGACCGCCCAGCCAGCGCTGATTAACATAAAACTGGCCGGCGCGCTCAGCTTCCTCGCGCACCGAATCCTGCGCCTGACGCTTGGTGCCCACGAAAAGAACTGTCTTGCCACGATCTTCAGCGATCATGTTCGTAACGAACTGAAGCGCTTCCCGAAACATCTTCTGCGTTTTTTGCAGATCGATAATGTATATGCCGTTGCGCTCGCCAAAGATGTATTCCTTCATCTTCGGGTTCCAACGACGCACCTGATGGCCGAAGTGAACACCGGCCTCCAGCAACTCTTTCATCGTAACCGTTACCAAAACTACCGTCTCCTTATGTCAATTGGTTTCTGTGCTCGCCACGACTGCGCTCTCGCTCTGAAAGCAACCAATGAAAGTCGCGACAATGGATTCAAGAACATTTTCGATTTTTGATTTCCAATTGGCGATTTAGAAACTCTGTCACCAAAGGGGCCAATTGGAAATTGGCAATCGAAAACTGGCAATCTGTCATCTCTTGGAAAACTGAAAGCGTTTACGCGCGCCCTTTTGTCCGTATTTCTTTCGTTCCTTAATGCGCGGGTCCCGCGTGACCAGACCGGCCTGTTTCAGCGTCGGGCGCAAGTCGCCGTTATATTCAATCAAAGCGCGAGTAATGCCGTGACGGATCGCGCCGGCCTGACCCGCCGGCCCGCCGCCTGCTACGTTCACCAGAATGTCGAATTTATTTGCTGTCTCAGTTAACTGCAAGGGTTGCCGGATGATCATCCGCAAGGTTTCGTTCGGAAAATATGTTTCGAACGGCTTGCGATTTACCTGGACCGCACCCGCACCCGGGCGCAAATATACGCGGGCGGTCGAAGTTTTTCGCCGGCCCGTCCCGTAGTATTGAATCTCTGCCACTTTAATAATCCTTTTTAGCTAACTAACTTTTTCGTGATTTGTTTTGGGATTTGAATTGGAGTGGTTGGGGTTGCTGGGCCGTGTGAGGGTGGTCGGCGCCGGCATAGACTTTTAACTTCTTCGTCATTGCTCGTCCGAGTTTGGTCTTCGGCAGCATTCCTTTCACTGCTAATTCAATAACGCGCTCGGGATGTTTTGCGAACATCTCGGTAACAGAAGTTTCCCGCAGTCCTCCGGGGTACAAAGTGTGACGGCGATAAACCTTGTCGGTTGCCTTTGATCCGGTGAACATCGCCTTGCTCGCGTTAACCACGATTACGTAATCACCCATGTCGAGGAACGGCGTCCATTTTGGATTCCGCTTGCCGGTGAGGATGGCGGCCACCTCTGAGGCAAGGTGTCCAACTGTTTGACCAGTGGCATCCACGACGTGCCACTTTCGTGCCGCAGCCAAACCGACACCGCTGGGGAAGTATGTTGACATAGTTAAATCCTTCTGTTTTAAGCGCCTAAAACGCGAACGGCTAGAATAGAAAACGACCAGACCATTGTCAAGCGAACTTCACCAGTTGCGATGAGGTCCTTACTTCACTTTTGAATCGCGCTGCTGATAACATCAGGAGCGCGCGGGCCGGCGTAGCTCAGTTGGTAGAGCAACTGATTTGTAATCAGTAGGTCGGGGGTTCAAGTCCCTTCGCCGGCTCCAGTCAGTCAATAACAACACGCATCGTGGACGCGCCTTGCGCGCGTCGTCTTCCGGTTGAGCAAATACCTAACTTTACCAGCCAGTCACACTTGCAAAGGCTACTGATCATCGGTTAAAGTGACGAGTTTGCGGCTGGGTCGGGTTCGCGTGCAACGAGAAGCTCTGTGCGGTTTTTCTGGCGGCTCTTCTCACATTGATACCGGACATGCAGGGGTGGTCGAGTGGCTAATGGCACCGGGCTGTAAACCCGGCGGGCTTCACTGCCCTACGTAGGTTCGAATCCTACCCCCTGCACCAGGTGAGATTTCAAATTTCACATTTGAGATTTCCGAAGTGAGCGGGTGTAGCTCAGTTGGTAGAGCATCAGCCTTCCAAGCTGAGGGTCGCGAGTTCGAGTCTCGTCGCCCGCTCCAATCCCAGAACAAGTTGTTAACTTGTTCGTTTGAGACTTGAGCGAGCGCTACGGCCCGCGTAGCTCAGGGGTAGAGCGCCTCCTTGGTAAGGAGGAGGTCATGAGTTCAAATCTCATCGCGGGCTCCAGGAGTAACACAGAGTCAAGGGTCTGTGCAGTTTTAGTTTAGAGGTGGGCGAGGGCCCGCCGTTAGCAGGCGAGGCAGAAGAAACAAAGATGAGCAAAGAGAAATTTGATCGCAGCAAGCCGCACGTGAACATCGGGACGATCGGAC
>WNGR01008772.1_pt1 | contig 25366 bp, 12 predicted proteins | sample 5407581 | NCBI WGS metagenome assembly WNGR01 (sample SAMN13153383, study PRJNA577476) | soil metagenome | isolation source: 80 cm soil or saprolite under Garry oak tree replicate 2 | place: USA:California | collected 2016-06-15
TGATCATTCTGATCGTCTTCGCCTCCATGCGACCGGGGGAAGTTCTTGCGCTTCGATGGAAGGACATTCTTAGCGACCGCATCGTCGTGGACGAACGCGTTTACGACAATGAATTCGACGATGTGAAGACGGATGCCGGCAAGCGAGAGGTGCCGTACGACAAACACGGAATTATCTTCGGCGCGATACGGGAAATGTGGACTCGCAATAAGAAGTTCCGCAAGCCGGACGACCTTGTCTTTGCCAACAAGGTCGGCAAGGCGCTTGATCGTCACAATCTGCTTCACCGGCATGTGAAGCCCGTTGCCGAGAGGCTTGGCCTGGCCAAGACGATCGACTTCCGCAGCTTCCGTACCATGCACGCCAGCCTGATGCGACGCTTCGGCGCTCGCCTTGAGGTTGCCCGTGACAACATGGGGCACGCCGGAAGCTCAGGCAGCATCACGTTAGATGTGTATTCGAAGACATGGTGGAACGAACGTGTCGAAGCAGTATCCCGGATCGTCGAAGCCGTATTTGCTGAGCCAGACGAGGAAGAGAAGAAGCGAATCGCTATTCCGTCGCAGGGCCTCGCTGGCTGCGAAACTAGCAAAGAGTGGGAACCCTTTTGGGAACCCCAAGCTGTTTAACGATGTTTTAACAGGATGTAAGTTGTTGATTTTAATGGTCGGGGAGAGAGGATTCGAACCTCCGACCCCCTGGTCCCGAACCAGGTGCTCTACCAGGCTGAGCCACTCCCCGAACATGTGTTGCGGAATGCGTTTCGCCGGGCGCGGCCTGGTGCGTTGGTCCCGTTGATTCGCTTTGATCAGTGTAGCAGAATCATCGGCCGCGCGACATCAAGCCTCCCCCGGTTCAAAACAGCTTGAAAGCGGCGCTCAAACCAACCCGAACACCGCCTTGCCGAATAGCTACTTCTTGTCTTCCTGCACGGTTGCACCCGGGAAAATTCCCTCGAGCGGCGCCCGCAGCTTCTGATCCATATCAGGATTGGGCAGTGGTTTGCGCGGCATCATCTGGTCGCGTTGCGCGGCGTTGTACACAAATATCGCCTCCACAGTCGCAATCTGCTTCAAATCCGAGGGCTGAAGCCGTTCCACCGTGTCCTCGTTGGAGTGATGCGTCCTGCTCTCATAATCAAGGTTGTCCTGAATAAACTGAAAGCCAGGAATCCCCACTGCGTCGAAGCTCAAGTGGTCGGTGCCGCCGGTATTGCGCATCGTGAGGGTCGTGACGCCGAGATCTTTCAGTGGTGCGATCCACTCTGCGAAGATCGGCGCCACCGCCGCGTTGCCCTGCGTGTACACACCGCGAAGTTTGCCGCTGCCGTTATCCACGTTGAAGTACGCCGAGATGAGTTTCTGTTCCGGCTTCACCTCCAGAGGCCCCGCCGCTCTACGCAGAAACTCCGGCAGTTCCATCTGATCCGGCGCCGTCGATAGCTTCGCCGATCCGAAGTGCTGCGTCACATAGCCCTTCGAGCCGAGCAGCCCCTGCTCCTCTCCCGTCCATAGTGCAATGCGAATCGTGCGGCGGGGCTTCACGCCCAGTGCTTTCAGGATGCGCACCGCCTCCATGGCCACCACCGTGCCCGCGCCGTTATCCGTCGCGCCCGTGCCGGCGATCCAGCTATCTAGGTGACCGCCCACCATCACCACTTGCTCTTTCAACTTCGGATCGGTGCCGGGAATCTCCGCAATCGTATCAAAAGCGTGTTCGTGATCTCCCGTGTACCGGGTCTCGACATCCATCTCCACGCTCACGGGTACATGAGCCTGCGTCAGCCTGTAGAGGCGTCCGTAGCTCTCGATCGTCGCCACGACCACCGGAATCTTCACGCGCTTTTCGGCCATATACGGAGTGCGTCCGAGTGTCGCACCGTTATCGTCGAACAAAGTGCCGCCGGACCCGGCGCCGTTTTTGCCATCTCGACTCGGCTCGATCACCGCGGCCACCTTCTCGTCGGTGAAGAACTGCCCAACCTTGTCGATAAGCCGCATACGCTCCACGTAGGTGCGCAGCCGAGCCTGTATCTCCGGAGGAACGCCCCCGGCATTGGCATTCACCGGAAACGCGGCAATGTCTTCCAGCTCTTTTTCGGTGTATCGCTCGAAGAGAGCCTTTTCGAGCGGCGGAGCATCGCGCATCGCTCCATACAGCACCACCTTGCCCGCCAGTTTGCCCCTGTATTGATCAAGATCCTTTTCTTCCTTGATGTTCACAAACACCACATCGCCCGTAATCGGGCCGGCTGTCGAGGGCGACCATGGCGTGGCCTGCACAATCAGCACCGCGGTATCGGGCGTGACCATGCGCGCCCATGTGTTCAGCTGTTGCCAGCCCAGGCCAAACTCGCCCCAGTCCTCAAGGTGCGCATTTTCCAGTCCGATCTTGGTCAACGTGTCGCGAGTCCACTCATTCGCTTTCTTGACGTTGGGCGACCCCGTCAACCGCGGCCCGATGCCGTCCATCAGGGCTGAGGCAAACTCCATTACGTGCGAATGGTTCAGCCCCTCATCGCGAATCCGCTGATACATATTCAGGTCCAGCGTCTCGGTGGCGGGTTGCACCTCGGCGTAGGGATCGATAGCCGCGGGTGCGGTCATTGCAGTCTTGGGTTTATCGGCCGCATGCAAAGTAACCGCCGCGATCAATGCGATCGCAGGGAAGACGCGAAGGGACTTAACTGGCATCAGGGTTGGCTCCGGCGTGGGGGTAAATTCCGCTGGTCGAATTGTAGGCTATCCTCTCCCCGACACCGATACGAATCGGTTTCGCCCGCGACCAAAATTCATCCTGCCAAAATTCATCCTGAAAGAGCCTCGCTCGAAGAATCATGCCCCGCGAACCATCGCGATTCACGACCCGGCGAGATCAACAATCCGTCTGCCTTCCTCCGCTTAGTCGCTCTTTTCAGATCCCTTCTCAATTGCCGACGGTAAATCCAGCGCCACAAGAGCAAACAACGTCTTGCCGTCCTTTGGATGTTCAAATCCCACGATGTGCTGGTGACGCTTCGATCCCGCCTTTAATTGCAGGCCTTCTTTTGAACCATAATCACTGCTGTCCATCTTTACGTTCCCGTTTTTGCCGGAGTCTGCGCAAGTTAGCCCTTCTGCCGTCACCGTCGGAGTGCCCACGGGAGACTTGTCGTGGCAGGTAAGAACGTCGCCGTAGCGCCCCAGGGCCTTCTTGTAGAAAGCCGTCACCTGCTCCTTGGAGTCGTTCGTCGCATAAGTCACTGCACGCACGCGCAACGTCCATTCCCCAAAGCCAAGGTGTACATCGGCCGACTTGTGATTATCGTCACCCTTCACTGACTCGGCCCCCGGATACACAGGCAGGCCGAGGTCCGATGCCGAGACCTGATCGGTATTCACGTGAACACCTCCAAAAGGCGTATCCACCTGGACCGTCTTATCTTCCCCGTTCGCGCCCTTGTCCACGTGGACGCGGCACCCCACCACGCCGGTCGCCAGCAGGCATGCACCCATCACACCCAAAGTTTTACGCATCATACAATTCGCCCTCTTCCGTGTAGTACGCCCTCGCCCGTGGAAAGGTTCCGGCGAGACAGTTTCACCTTTTTACCACTTTCGGCAGCAACCCGGGTTTACCCTCCACAGGGTTCGGATTTCGCTTGGTCTGAACTCTGCAATCGATCTCGAGCCGGCCTCTCCCGAAAGAGAGGGCACGATCCATCCGGCGTTAGTGAAAGGAAACCGCCATGCGCGTCTTGTCTCGCTTCCCCCTCCCAAAACCATTGCTGGCAATCGCAATCGGGATATGTCTGACGCTTGTCTCCGCTCCGGCCCATGCGCAGGATGCCGACGACCCACCCGCCCAGGCGGGCCGACTTTCCGCCCTCTCCGGCGCGGTATCCATTCAACAGGCCGGCAGTGACGAATGGAGCCAGGCCTATCCCAACCTTCCCCTCGGTCCCGGTGACCGCATCTTCACAGACCGCGATGGCCGAGCCGAGATCCAGTTAGGCCAGAACTATCTCCGCGTCGGCCCCAATTCCGACGTGACCTTCGTCGATGCACGCCCTGACAGCCTCACCTTCGGCGTTGCCCAGGGAGCAGTGCACGTCCACACCCTTGGTCTATGGGAAGGCCAATCGCTCTACGTGCAAACCCCGAGCGGCAGTTCCACAGTCAATCAGCAGGCGGACTTCAGGGTAGATGTGCTGCCCGAGGACAACGCCGCCATCTTCACCACCGTTTCCGGCGATGTGTATGTCTCCGGCGCAGGCGGACTTGGGCTCAACACCCAGCAGGGCCAGTCGCTTGAGTTGATCGGCTCCAACCCTGTCAATCCCCAGTGGCTGCAGCCCGCCAACCCCGACTCTCTCGATCGATGGAGCGCCGCGCGCGACCAGCAGATCGCCCGTGCTGCATCCTACCGCTACGTCAACCCCGAAATACCCGGCGCCTACGAGCTCGACTCCAACGGGGAGTGGGATCCAGACACCGAATACGGTTCGATGTGGTTCCCCAACGTACAGGCTGGCTGGGCTCCCTACCACAACGGCCATTGGGTCAATCACGAACCGTGGGGCTGGGTCTGGGTAGAAGACGAACCTTGGGGTTACGCGCCCTTCCATTTTGGGCGGTGGGTCTCCTATCGCGGCCGTTGGGGCTGGATACCTGGTCCCCGCGCGACACACCCGGTATGGTCCCCTGCCCTGGTGGTCTTCGCCGGCGGAATCCAGATCGGTGGTGGCGGAGTCTCAGCCTGGTTCCCCCTGGGTCCGGGCGAGGCTTACCACCCCTGGTATCGGGCCAGCCCCCGCTACGTCAACCAGGTCAACATCACCAATATTCAGGAGAGTCGCTCCGTCCACGTGCAGAATAACTACGTGAACAACGTGACCGTAAACAACGTCACCAATGTTAATAACGTTACCTACATCAACCAGACGAATGGAGTAACGGCGATGCGCAGGGAGGACATGGCTTCCGGCCGACCTGCAACGCAGGCTGCCGTCAAGGTCGATCCCCGCCAGATGCAACACGTCCAGGTGCTCGCCCGTCCTGAAGTTGCACCGACCCGGCAGGCAACCGTCACTCCGCCGGCCCGCCCGGTCCCGGTTGCGGTTCAACGCCCGGTCCTCATCAATGCGCAAGGCAAGATGGCGCCCGCAAAGCCAAACGCCCAGCCTGTGGAACCACCCGTCAAGGCGGCCCCGGTAGCAAAGCCTTTGCCCGGACGCACGGTAGTGGCTGCGCCTCCCGGAGCCAAAGTTCCAGCTCCCACCGCCCGGGGACCGGTTCAGCCCGGACAGCCCGTGGCCAACCCGGCAGCACCCGGCGCTCCCCGGACGCAACCCGCTCCGGCGACCGACAACCGCCCAGGCATAAAGCCGCCTGCTCAGACCCCTGCGCCCCAGCCCGCGCCCGTTCCCCCCGCGCGGCCGGGACAACCCGAACCGCAGCCGCCGCCTCGTCCAACGCCTCTGCCTGACAACCGACCCGGCGTGCGGCCCCCAACCCAACCAGCTCCGCAACCCGCTCCAGTGCCTGAAAACAGGCCTGGGGTTCGCCCACCCAATCAGCCGGAGCCGCAACCCGCTCCGCCGAGACAAGAAGTAAGGCCCGGCGACCGGCCACTTCCGCCGCAACAGCCCCCATCGCGACCGACGCCGCCCGACAACCGACCCGGGGCCCGGCCACCCGCGCAGCCAGAACCTCAACCGGCTCCCCGTCCGGCACCGTTACCGGATAATCGTCCCGCCCAGCGGCCGCCGGTTCAACCCGCCCCTGAACGGCCCAGGCAGGACGTGAGGCCCACCGAGAGACCCGCTCCACCGCCCCCGCCCGCGTCGAGGCCCGCGCCAGTCCCCGACAACAGGCCGGCGGCCAGACCGCAGGTTCAGCCACCGCCGCAACCGGCTCCACGGCAGGCCGCACCTCCTCCACCCCGGCAGAACACGCAACAGGAGGCCAGGCCCGCACCTCCACCACAGAGAGACAACCGGTCTGAGAAGGACAAAAAAGACGAGAAGAAACCTCCGCAGTGAGCAATCAGTAGAGCTTCGTCACCTGCACCCCGGTGCCCACCCTTCCGTGCTACTTGCGGAAAGGGTGGGGCACCACCACCCCAGACCGCTGGTAATCGTAGGCCGCCTATTCACCGGAATCCTGCAGAGATCCCCTCCCCTCAGAACTCGCAAATTTGGCTCACCTCACGCTCAGTCCGGAGCCTTTCGGAGCTTTTCCAGCAATCGGATCTTTTTCAGGAAGCACCCTTTTCCCCATCCGCCCTTCATCCGTTATGGTTGACGGCATGAAGAACCTGCGTCTCCCGATCATCCTCGGGATCCTGGCCTCAACTCTCCCGCTCAATGCGCAAACTCCACCACCCGCCCCCGCCCCTGTCTCCATCGCCCCGGTCTCTATCCAAATCCACGCCGCTCAGCCCGCAGGTCCCTACACTCCGATCTGGAACTACTTCGGAGCCGACGAGCCCAACTACATCTACGCCCCCAACGGCAAAAAACTCCTCGCCGAACTGGCCGCCCTCAGTCCCGTCCCGGTTTACTTCCGGCCTCACAACCTGTTCACCACCGGCAACGGCGACGGCTCGCTGAAATGGGGTTCGACCAACGTCTACACCGAAGGCCCCGACGGCGCGCCGGTCTACGACTTCACCATCACCGACCGCATCTTCGACGCTCTGGTAGCCGCGCACGTCCGCCCCCTGGTCGAGATCGGATTTATGCCTCAGGCGCTGTCCACCCATCCAGAGCCCTACCGCCACACCTTCCCAAAGGGCGACGTCTTCACCGGTTGGACCTACCCGCCCACGGACGAGGCAAAGTGGTCGAAACTGGTCCTCGCCTATGCCACCCATCTGCGCGATCGATACGGCAGCCAGACAGCCGACTGGCTCTGGGAGGTGTGGAATGAGCCCGACATCGGCTATTGGCACGGCACCCCCGCCGAGTACGATCGCCTCTACGACCTCACCGCCGACGCCATCCGTCGAGCGCTCCCCTCCGCTAAAATCGGAGGCCCCGAGGCCACCGGCGTCAGCAACCACTCCGAACCCTTCCTGCGCCAATTCCTCGAGCACTGCTCTCACGGCACAAATGCCGCCACCGGAGCCACTGGCGCACCCCTCGACTTCATCAGCTACCACCCCAAAGGAAGCCCTAAATTCATCGATGGGCACGTCGTCATGAATGTCGGCGCTCAACTCCGAGCCGTCGAACGCGGCATGCAGGTCATCTCCAGCTACCCCGAGTGGAAACACACCCCCATCATCCTCGGCGAAAGCGACCCCGAAGGCTGCGCCGCCTGCCAGGGCAGCCAGAACGGCTACCGCAACGGACCTCTCTACGGTGCCAGCGTAGCCGAAGCCACCCTGCGCACCTACGAACTGGCCCGCAAATACGGCCTCACCGTCCAGGGCGCAGTCACCTGGGCCTTCGAATTCGAAGATCAGCCCGCCTTCGCCGGTTTTCGCGAACTGGCCACCAACGGCATCGATAAACCCGTGCTCAATGTCTTCAGAATGTTGGGAATGTTGGGCGGCGAAACAGCCGCCGGGAATCACCAGGCCGTCTGGCTAACCACTGAGAGCAGTGGAGCGCAGCCAATCGATCAGATCGTAGCAAACAGCGTCGACGGCACACCGGATATCAACGCCGCAGCCACCCGCAACGGCAACGAGATCGACGTTCTGTTATGGAATTACCACGATGCCGACGTACCCGCCGAACCAGCCCAGGTCCATCTCATCGTTGACGGCCTGCACGCCAAAACCGCCACCGCCGCCGAGTTTCGCATGGACGCAACTCACAGCAACGCCTATCGTGTCTGGCAGCAATCAGGCAGCCCCGCACACCCCACACCCGATGAGCAGGCCAAATTGGAAAAGGCCGCCACCCTGGAACAATCCGTCGCGGACCATCCCGTCCCAGTGCAAGCGGGCAACGCCAGCCTTGACCTCACCATCCCCCGTCAGGGAGTAGTCCTCATCCGCCTGCAGACCCGGTAGTGTATTCCGAACGATCTTGGGTGCCCCATCCTTTCGCGCCTTTGCGAAAGGGTGGGCTACAAGGATGCCACGCGCCCAGAGCGTGTCGAAGGATCTCGCTTCTGAGTCCTGGGAATCCACAAACCTCAATGCGACGAATGCCCGTGATCTTCCGAATGATGCCCGTCTTCCTTGCTGCCTGTGGCAAACAAAATCGAAGCAAAAAAGACCACAACGATCAATGGAACAACAAAGAACGGGGAAGTGATGTCCATAATGCCAGACTCCTTGAGCTTTAGAGTACCAAACATGAGGGGCTCCGATCTCCGGAGCCCCTCGGCCTTCTCACCACGCCGGCCCTACTCCTTCGGCCCACCCTCCGGATAATCCACCCGAATGCTGAGAATCTCATACGGATGAATCGGCGCCTTCACCAAATCGCCCGACACCGGCAGTTCCCCACCCTCCGCCGTTTCCATCAGGTTCGTAAGCGTTGCACTCTTTGCTCCCGGCGGCACGTGGAACTCCACCGTCGAGTCTTTCCCCGCCCACTCATACACCCGGAAGATCAACCCCTTCGCGTCTTCGGCCTTCTTCACTGCCGTCAGCACCACGTTCTCCGGTGTGACCGACGCAAACGAGTGCTCCGCCGGCAGCGATCCCGCATGCGCCGTCGTCGCCACCGCCGTCAGCGGATAGTTGTATTCATACCCATGCCGCACCGTCATCGCATCCTTCCACGTTCCCGCATGCGGATAGATCGCGTACTGGAAGTGGTGATGCCCCATGTCGGCCTCGGCGTCAGGCCACTTGGGCGAACGCAGCAGCGTCAGCCGCAGCAGGTTCCCCACCGCATCGTAGCCATACTTGGTGTCGTTGATGATGCTCAGCCCGTGCTTGCCATCGCCCAGGTCAGCCCAGCGCATCGCCGGAACTTCGAACTGCGCCTTCTCCCACGAGTTGTTCCGCTTGGTCGGCCGGTCGATCGTTCCATAAGGGATCTCATAGGTCGCAAAGTCGCTCGTCGCCGCCACCGGGAACGCCGCCTTCAGCAACACGTGCGCCTCGTGCCAATCGAACTCGTTCTGGACATTGACGACATCGCCCTCAGCTCCCAGGCTGAACGTCTGCGCGAACTTTGAGTTCTGCCAATGACGCGTTACGCGGATGCTCGGCTCCGCCGTCTTCAGCAACTCCACTGAATCGGCACGATCGATCACCGCCGGAGCCACATCCAGCGTGCCCGGATCCACGTTCCACGCGTCGTAGTCCTTGGGCGTGTCTTTGAAAAACTGCAGTTGGTTGCCGCATGCGCCCGACGCTAGCGTCTCAAAGTTCGTCTTCTTGTCGAACAAGCTCGTGATGCACCCGGAGCCTTTATCGACGCTCACGCGCAAAATGCCGTTCTCCAGCGTGATCAAGTTGCCCGCATCCTTCGCCTCCGCGCCGCTATCCTTCTCCTGCTTCGCGCGGCTTGCTCCGCCAACCCACACCACCTTGTACCCTAGCGCGGGAACCTTCAGCACATGCAGCTTCAGATCGGAGACGCCGGTCTTCTCGTCCGTCTTCGCTTCCACGATCTGCGCGCCCGAGGCACTCGTTGCCTTGCCGCCCTGCACATGCACGCTCACTTCGCCCGAGCGCTCCCAACCGAGCGGGTTATACACGACCACGGGAACACCCGCGCCCGCCGTGTTGACCCTCTGATTCACGGTCTGCATGGCACCCGACGAAATCTCATTCGTCGAGTACCGCACCACGTCGTAATCTTTCTGCGCGTCTTTGTAGATCACGCCGATGCCCGACCCCGCCGCCAGGTCGTGGAACTGGTTGAACAGCACCTTCTTCCAGTCCTCTGTCAGTTCGGCACCGGGATACGCAAACGTTCCCTGCCCGGGCAGCGCCCACGCCACCGACGCCCACTTCTCCGCATTCAACACCTCTTCTTCGCTCTCGCGCATGTTCCGCTTGTGGTTGGCCTGCGTCGTCATCACTCCGCGGTGATATTCGAAATACATTTCGCTCTTCCACGTGGGAATATTCACCTTGCCCGCCACCGCGGGCGGCGCCAGCCCAATGAAATCCCTCATCCAGAATCGCTCTCGTCGGACCGCCGCCGTGATCGCCGATGCCATAGAGATCCATGATCCCCGGCAGCCCCGGCGCACGGTCGTGCGCAATCGTGAAGTCCCGAGCGAGACGCACCGGGTTCAGATTGTCGTTCGCATAGTCGTGCGGAAAATACGCCAGCACCTTCGACCCATCCGGCGATTGCCACCAGAAGAACTTGAACGGCAATTGATTCGTATCGTTCCACGTCATCTTCTGCGTGACAAAATAATCAACGCCGCTCTTCTTGTAGATCTGCGGCAGTTGCCACGTGTAGCCAAACGAATCCGGATTCCATCCGATCCGCACATCCACGCCATACGCCTGCTTGAACCACCGCTTGCCCACCAGCAACTGCCGCACCAGCGACTCGCCATCCGGCATATTCAAGTCAGGCTCCACCCACATGCCGCCCACAATCTCCCAGCGCCCTTCCTGGATGCGCTTCTTGATCTCCGCGTTCATGTCGGGATACTTCTGCGCCATCCACTCGTTGTACGCCGCAGCCGATTGCGTATAGGTGTACTGCGGATACTCGTACATCAGTTGCAGCGCCGTGCCGAACGTGCGCTTCACCACGTCCACCGTTTCGGTCCACGGCCACAGCCACGCCGCGTCGATATGCGAATTGCCCGTCAGGTGATACGTCGCCTTCTGCATCAGCGGCAACAGTGCCTCAAGCTTGGTGTGCGAAGCCTTCAGGCTCGCGTCAAACTTCGCCTGATCCTTCGCATCCAGCGCCTTCAGGTCAACCGCCCCGATCGAGCCGTTCAGTGTCGCCATCTGGCTGTCATCGTGCGGGGCCAGTGAGGGCACCAACAGCGCTGCCGACAAAAGCTCCAGCCGCAGATCTTCAGGGCTGGGCCGGTTCTCAGGAAAGTCAATGCGCAGCGTCGCCCCGTTGAATCCCTTTTCATCCACCGTATGCAGCAGCTTCACCGCCACCGTCACCTTTTCGCCCGGCTTGGCCGAGTCGAACAGCACGATGGGTTCGAGGTCGTCGCCCATCGCCACTCGACGTCCGTTGAAGTAGAGAATCTGCGGCATCGGCCCGTTGGCATTGGCGTGAAACTGGAACCAGATCCTCGCCCCCGTCAGGTCGTACCCATGTAGCGTCTCCGGCACCGCGTAGGTCTGCCGAAACCACAACGCATCCTTGGGAGCCTTGCTGCGCGGCGTGATCGCCTGCCATCCCGACTCGTCCAGGTTCGCAGCTTCTCCATGAGCCAGGTCGCCGGCATGCATCTTCCATGCGCCATCCGGCAATTCTCGCAATTCCGAGAGCCGGTCGATCACGGCTCGCGATTCCTGCGGAAGCTTTTCACTTATTTTGGAGGCTTGCTCGGCATCCTGCGCCAGGGCGCTGCCGGTGTTCGATGATAGAGCTCCGAAAACAACAAAGGAGGCAAACAAAACCCGCAGAATCGGATTGCGGCTCAGCTTTAGAGTCATTGGCAATTCCTTTCCCGGAAATCTTACGGCATCAGGCCCGCATATTGGTAACGATTCCATTCGCCGGCCTTCCGTTGATGTATTCCTGAGAGGATGTTTGAATGACAGTGGCTTTAGCCACAACGTAAAGCGGCCGATGATCTGAAATGGCACGGCTTCAGCCATCCCGCCAACGACGCAATAATAAGCGCGGGGCTCTAGTGGTCTCCGCCACACAGATGATCATTTATGTGTTTTGAAAGGGCACGACTTTTAGAGGCTGCGGAAAAAGTCGTTGCTTTGAAAGGGCACGGCTTCAGCCGTGCCGCAACTGCACCAGAATCAATGAGGGCTTTAGCCCCTGAGGTTTGGCTCTCAGGATCTTGGCCCCGAAAGTAGCCTTTTTCCGCAGCCTGTTTTGGTCGTGCCGCAAACAGCCCGAAATGAGCGGGGCTTTAGCCACTGAGGGATGCTTTTCGACAAATCAACTTCTCTTCGAGCCGTGTATAAATGACGTTGTTTCCGGCGACCTACACTAATTCCTGTTTTTCTCCAGATACTCCACATACCCCAGCAGCGCTCCCCAGTGATAAAACCGGTCGCTGTTTGAAACATCGTCGCCCGTGCCCAGCATCGCATTGTAGTTCTCGTGCACGTGCCCCTTCTCTTTCCACTCCTTCAGGAAAAGCGCATACGACTTCTCCGCAAAGTCCTTGCGGACGGCGCCGTCCCCGTAATTTGCCAGCCCTAAATAGACCAGGTAATTCATCGGACCCCAGATCCGCCCTCGCCAATAATCCTGATCCTTGAATGCAGCATCATCGAACGCAATCGACGGAATCACCCACTCTCCCCAGAACTCTTTGGGATTAAGCAGGTGCTTCTCGATCATCGTCTTCGCCTGCTCGGCCGTAGCCGCCTTCGCCAGCATGGGATAGAAATTCGTTGGCGACAACCGCATGTTCGCCTCGCCGGTGTGCAGATCCTTGTTCAGAAAGATGCCGGCCTTCTCGTCCCATAAAGTCGCGAGCTTGGCCCGATACCTCTCTCCGCGCTCCTTCAGCTCCTTCGTTTCAGCCGTCTTCCCCAGCACCTCCGCAATGCGCGCCAGCGCGTCGCAGTCCGCGATGTACATGCTCATCAACCCCACATCGGCATACTCCAGCAGGTGCGTCTTCTCGTCGTACGTCGTCGCGTCATACATCGGGCTATTGTCCAGCCCAGACTCGAGAATCGCGCCTGCCCTCGTACCCACCGAATTGTCATCCAGGTTTGCCGGCCTATTCTGTCCATCGCTGCCCCACGCCAGGTAGCCCTGCATGTCGCGATGCTCGCTCCACCACCGGTTCCAGCGCAGCAGCGGCGCAAATGCATCCCCTAAAAACCACCGCTCGTGAAACTTCTCATACAGCCCCAGCACCGTGATCGCACCCACCGGCGGCTCCGACCGGTCAAAGCTCTTCCACCCGCCCGGCCGCGCATAGTTCGGAACAAACCCCGCAGGCGTCAGTTCGCGCAGCGTCTCCATCGCATCCGCATACGCCAGGTCCTTATCGCCGATCCCCGCCATCGTGGCCGCGAAAAATGTGTCCCAGTCGAAGATCACGTATCCGCCCCAGCCCACGCTCCACACCCGGCTCACCGGCGAAACCACGCGCCCCTTGCTTGGCTCATAGATCGTGTCCCACCCCAAAGTGGTCTCGATCGCGTCGTAGATGGGCCCGTTCTTTCCCGCCTCCGACACGCCCTTTTCATACGCTGACTTCTGCCTCGCAATCGCCGCCTCAATCTCCGCCACTGTGCGCCGCTTCCCCGTACTCACACCCAACGGTCCCACGAGATCGGCGAAGAAATAAGCGCCCCCCATCGGCACATCCAATGCAGCTCCCGGCGTTCCAGCCTGCGCTCCTTCGCAGGTGCAAAAGATCGGAATCATCCTCCCCGAACTCCCCGCTTCGATCACTCCCTGCTTGCGAATCGCAGCCGCCGGGCGGTTCCACAAATAATCGCTGGAAAACACCACCGTCGGCGGCAACGCCGACGTCTTCTCATTCGCTATCGGTGTCACCAGCAGGACCAGATCATCGCCTTCGTGTGCACTCTGCACTCGCCAGCGGTGTCCCATCCACTCCACGCGCAGTTCGGTATAGCTCCCATCCCAGGAGTGCGGCCCCGGCGTCACCACCTCCGCACCCTTATTCAGCCTGCCGATCAGCGCATCGCCCAGGAAGGCGTCACCGCCTTCCGTCGTGTTGTGTTTCAGCCCGACGTGAATCGCCAGTCCATCCGGCATCAGCACCTGCGTCGCAACGCTATGCACGTCCCACGTATTCCAACCCCGCGCCAGCCGCTCCTGCACCTTCGCATACTCCGCCGACCTCGCCCCCGCCTCCGCCTGTTCGCCGGCGTTCCGCGACATCACCGGAGTAGTCGTCTCTCGACGACTTTGCGCATGCAGTGAAAATCCCGCAAACACGAGCCCAACTACGACAACAGCAATCCACACCCATCGGCTTCTTGGCATCTTCCTACCCACACGTCCACTCCCCACTGTCCACTGTCCACTGTTCACTGTTCACTGTTCACTGTTCACTGTCCACTGGCCGGCTTCGCCGGCTCACACCGGGGTCCCCAGCGACAGGTCTTCGTCGCTGGGGTGGTTTACACCCACCCGCCATCCACCACATAGCTCTGGTTTGTAATCCCACTCGAGTCATCCGCCGCCAAAAACAGCACCAACCTCGCGACGTCTTCTGGCAAGATGTCCCGCTTCAAAGCCTGGCTCGCCATGATCTCCGCCTTGTACTCCGGCGTGTACCAGAGCCGCTTCTGCTTCTCCGTCACAATCGCGCCCGGCAGTACCGCGTTCACCCGAATATTGTCCGGGCCCAGTTCGTGCGCCAGCGTGCGGGTCAGCCCCACAATCGCCGCTTTGGCCGCGATATACAGCGGCACCCCCGTCGACGGAATCATCCAGGAAATCGAGCTCATGTTGATGATCGACCCATGCCCCGCCGCCTTCATCCCCGGCAGCACCGCCTGGATCATGAAAAACTGCGGCCTCAGATTCACCGCCATCGACCTGTCCCAATACTCCGGCGTGACCTCTTCAACGTTGTGCCTCTGATCGTTGGCCGCGTTGTTCACCAGCACGTCCACCGTCCCCATCGACTTCAGAACCTGCCTCACGGCCTGGCGCAACGAGTGCACATCCGTCAGATCGCACATCCGTCAGATCGCAATGCACGTATAGCGGAGTGGGAAAACCCTCCTTCACCAGTTCCTCCACCATCGCGGCCGCCGGCTCATCCTGAATGTCGACGAACGCCACTCGCGCCCCTTGGCGCGCAAAGTGATTCACCAATGACTCGCCAATCCCCGTCGCACCGCCCGTCACCAGCACCACGCGATCCTTCAGGCTGGGATAGCGCGCAAACTGCCCCTCTTGCATCTCTCCTCGCTCCTGACCGCAAATCTCGCTTCCCATCGCCCGCACGGCCACCGTTTTCAGAACCCCAACAATGCAGACGATTTGCGACCCACTCACTATACATCCGGCCTCGGGATCCCTTCGGCACGCGCCCAAATCTCCATCTCCTGCGGCGAAACGCACCGTCGTCTAACCCGCACATCGGTAATAAAACCAACCGTCGCTTCAGCCCGAAGGCGGTTTCCCTACATCGCTTCGCGGATACCGCAAATCCCGACCCGATCTTTTCTGACACCCGGCTCAAATCAGCCACAAAATACTACATTCCGGTACACCGTCTCACCCCGGTGGGTGCATACTTATATATGGGCTGCAATGCGGGAAGTTCCCTCCCCTTGGGTACACCGAGTCTCCACCGCGGCCTCTAGACTGTAAGGGATATTTGCCGGCGAGGCTGCCCCGGGCGGCTCCTCGGCAACAAAAAAATGACAGCCGGTGCGAAGACTCCGGAAGACGGGTTCCCCTTGTCACACTTCGCGCACGGCGAGCGCGGCTCAAGGGCTGGCTTAATTCGAGACCAAGATATGAACGAACCCGTTGGGCTGCGAGCTTCGTTGCGCACTACAAAGCCCACAAGTAGAATGGTTCTCCACCGCACCGCAAGAAGCAAGGCAAGAGCAACAGGACGCACCGAGGGGGTTTTATGAAGGAAGCAGCTCGTTATCCCGGCATACGTGTTACTGCCAATGGAAATCAGCTCGTCTCGTACCACACCGAGACCCGCATCGCCGACGCCGGCGTGTTTTATCCCATTACGCCTTCTACGGAGGGCGGCGAGCTCTTCCAGCAGGCCTATGCTGAAGGCCATCTGAACGTGTTTGGCCACAACACCATCGCCATCGAAACTGAAGGCGAGCACGCGGCCCAGGGCGGTGCCATCGCCCACTCCGTCTGCGGCAAGCGCGTGGTCAACTTCACCTCCGGCCAGGGCGTAGTCTACGGCGTTGAGCAGTATTATCACGCGCCGGGCAAAGGCTCCACCATGGTGCTCGAAGTGGGCGCCCGCGCGCTGACCAAGCACGCCCTCAACGTTCACTGCGGCCATGACGACATCTACGGCGCCCTCGACACCGGCTGGATTATGCTTTTCGGCAAAGACGCCCAGCAGGCCGCCGACCAGGCCCTCATCCTTCGTCGCGTCACCGAGCTTTCGCTCACCCCCGGCATGAACATCATGGACGGGTTCCTCACCAGCCACCTCGAGCGCACCTTCTACAAGCACGAATCCGAGCTGATCCGCGAGTACCTCGGCGCTCCCCAGGACATCATCGAGTGCCCCACCGAAGCCCAGCGCGTCCTCTTTGGACCCACCCGCCGCCGTGTGCCCAAGATGATGGATCTCACCAGCCCCATCCTCCTCGGCCCGGTCCAGAACCAGGAACACTACATGCAGGGCGTCGTCGCTCGCCGCAACAACTTCGCCGAGCCCATCCTCAAGTTCCTCGAAGACGCCTACAAGGATTTCGGCGACCTCACCGGCCGCTACTACGGCCTGGTTTCGAAGTACAAGACCGACGATGCCGAAACCGTCTTCGTCTCCCTCGGCTCAGCCGCTGAAAACATCGAGGCCGCGGTCGATTACCTCCGCGAAAAACGTGGCGCCAGCGTCGGCTCCCTCCACATCAACGTGATCCGTCCTTTCCCCGAGGCCGCTGTAGTCGAAGCCCTCAAGGGCAAGAAAAACGTCATCATTCTCGAGCGGACCGACGAAGCTCTCTCCGGCGACAACCCGCTCGGCCGCGACATCCGCACTGCGCTCTCCAAGGCCGTTCAGCACAGCGCCGAGCTACCCGCCATCTCTCTCGAAGAAGTCCCGAACATCTTTGGCGGCACCTACGGACTCGGCTCCCGCGACTTCCGGCCCGAACACATCTTCGGAGCCTATGAGTTCGCCACCGCCGGCCTCGCCCGCCAGGACGGCAAAACCGCAGCCGATGGCGTCAGCTTCTTCGTTCTCGGCATCGACCATCCCTACTCGGTGATCGGCAAGGAAACTCCTTCACTGCTGCCCGACGGCGCGGTCGCAGTCCGCTTCCACTCCATTGGCGGCTGGGGAGCCATCACCACTGGCAAAAACCTCGGCGCCATCATCGGCGATCTCAACGACCTGCTCTTCGAGCGCGACGGCCTGGTCGACGACTACGGCAACCCCAAGGAAATCATCCACGTCAGCGCCAACCCCAAGTATGGCTCAGAGAAGAAAGGCGCTCCCACCAGCTACTTCATGGTGGCTGCCAAAGACCGCATTCGCGTCAACTGCGATCTGCGCCACGTCACCGTCGTGCTCTGCTGCGACCCCAAGGCCTTCACCCACACCAACCCCCTCGACGGCATTCAGGAAGGCGGCAGCCTCATCTGGGAGTCCGACGCGGAAGGCGAACGCGCATGGGAGAACCTGCCTCAGTGGGCCCGCAAGCAGATTATCGACAAGAACATTCGCGTCTATACCCTCCCTGGCTTTGAAATCGCGAAGAGAGCAACCAACCGCCCCGACCTCCAGCTACGCATGCAGGGCAATGACTTCCTCGGCGCGTTCTTCGCCGTTAGCACCCTGCTCCAGGAGTTCGGCATCACCCAGGAGCAGTATCGCGACGTCGTTCACAAGCAGTACGTCAAGAAGTTTGGCAAGCTCGGCGACGCCGTCGTTCAGTCCAACATGGAAGTCATGCTCCAGGGCTTCGAGCGGGTCCAGGAGATCAAGGTAGGCGCCCTCGCCGCTGCAGACCACTCCAGCCTCCGCGGCGTCGCTCTCCTCCCCATCCTCGAAACCGTACCGCCGACGGTAGATGGCGGTTCCTGCACCACGGGCGGCTGCCGTTCCACACCCATGCCTGAAGGTCAGGCCGCACGTCCCCCGGTGGCGACCCTCGCCGCCTTCGACGCCGAGTTCCGCTCCAGCTTCGGCTACGATCAGCCCGCCACGCCGCTCTCAGCCTTGGGCGTCATTGCCGCGGCAACGGGCGACACCGCCTCAAAGTACGTCGCCCGGCGCGAAACCCCGCTCTACATTCCTGAAAACTGCACCCAGTGCATGGAGTGCATCTCGGTCTGCCCCGATACCGCCCTGCCCAACACCTCGCAGGACCTGCGCACCGTGCTCTCGACCGCCATCACGCGCTACGTCGCCGATGCTGGCGAACGCAGCAAGATGCTCAGCAAGCTCCCCGAGATCGAGTCGCAGACCCGCAAGCGCATGGTCGCCGAAATGAAGAGCGGCACCCCGCTGCAAACCATCCTCCGCGAAGTCACCGAGCAGGTCGACGGCTTCTCCGTGGAAGCCAAGCAGCAGTTCTTCGACATCATGGCCAAGGTGCCGATGGCTTACCAGAAGGTTAACGCCATCTTCTCCTCGCCGGAGCGCAAGTCGCCCGGCAGCGGCGGTATCTTCTCCATCTTCGTGAGCGATCTCTGCAAGGGTTGCGCGGCGTGCGTCACTGCCTGCGGCGATCACAACGCGCTCAAGATGGTGGCTGAGACTGAAGAAGTGAATGCCGAGCACGAGACCGGCACCGCCTTCCTGAACCTGCTGCCTGATACTTCCCAGAAGTACCTTGGCCTGTTCAACGCAGCCAATCCGGCCGACTCCAAGACCGCCACTCTGCGCAACATGCTCATGGTCCGGACCAACTACGACGCGCTCGTCTCCGGCGACGGAGCCTGCGCCGGCTGCGGCGAAAAGAGCGTTCTTCGTTCCATCGCGGCGGTGACTGAAGCCTACATGCGCCCCGTCTTCCACGCCAAGAGCGACCGCCTGGTCGGCAAGGCCGGTGAACTCGAAAAGATCGGCGCCGACAAGCTGTCCGCCATCAAGGAAAAGAACGAAGCCGAGTACACCCTCCTCCGCCAGGCCATCGCGCACCTCGTAATGGGATTGGGCGGCGAAGACGAAGACGACACCCGCTCGCGCATTGCAGCTTACGAAGCCGAACACGGAGCCATCAGCGATGCCCAGCTCGTCGAGGCCATCGCCGCGGTCCTGCTCACCGAGGCCTTCAACCACAAGTCGCTGCAACCCGTCGATGGACGCCTCGCCAACGGCATGAGCGTCATGGCCATGGCCGCGCACACCGGCTGCAACACGGTCTATGGTTCCACATCGCCCAACAACCCCCACCCCTACCCATGGATGAACTCGCTCTTTCAGGACGGCATCACCGTGGGCTGGCTCATGGGTGAAAGCTTCATCGTCGATCACGCCCGCCGTTCGGTTCTCCCCGAGCGCCTGGCCGACGTGCTGCTCACCCGCGAAGGCGGCATCTCCGATCGGGAATATTACGAGTTCTCCCACTTCACCGATGCCCTGATGACCGACAAGGAAATCGTCGAACTGCCCAAGGTCTGGGTAGTCGGCGGCGACGGCGGCATGGGCGACATCGGCTACCAGAACATGTCCAAGGTCATCCTGCAGAACCGGCCCAACGTCAAGGCCCTTATGCTCGATACCCAGGTCTACTCCAACACCGGCGGGCAGAACAGCGATTCAACCCCCATGCTCGGCGGCGGCGACATGAACACCTTCGGCTCCGCTACCCAGGGCAAGAACACTGAGAAGAAGACGGTTGCCGAAACCTTCCTCGCCGGACACGGTTCGCCCTTCGTCGCGCAGGTCTCCATGGCCAACGCTCCCAAGCTCTATCGGGCCATCCTCGACGGTCTGGAATATCGCGGCACCATGTTCCTGCAGTGCTTCACCACCTGCCAGCCTGAGCACGGCGTGGCCGACGACATGGCGCTCTTCCAGGCCCAGCGCGTGCGCGACTCCCGCGGCGTACCCGAGTTCGTCTTCAACCCGCGCCTCGGCGAAACTTACCAGGAAGCGCTCGATGTCAAGGGCAACCCCAGCATCGATCTCGACTGGTACGAGACCAAGTCCAAAACCACCGGCGAAACCACGCGCTACACCGTGGCCCACTGGTGCACCACTGAAGCCCGCTTCCGCAACCACCTCAAGAAGATCAAGCCCGAGGCGGCCGCGAAGCTCATTCACCTTGACAACATGCTGGTCCGCATCACCCAGCAGGACGTGGTCTATCGCCGCTACCTCGATCCCACGCACCGCTCCTTCATCCCCGACTTCGGCGTCTACATCCAGTTCGAAGAGAACGGCAAGACGGAATATCGCGCCCTCTCCCGCCAACTGGTCATGTTCTGCGTCGAGCGCAGAAAGGCGTGGCGCATGCTGCAATCGAAAGCCGGCATCGTCAACCGCGAGTACATCGCCCAAAAGGCACTTCTCGCCGACGTCGACAGCGGCAAACTCAGCAAGGACGAGTTCTTCGCCCACGCCCACGAGCTAATCTCCGAAAAGCTCAACGGCGCCGTCCTCGCCAAGGCCTAGCTCATCGACTCTGAAGGGTACGGGCTTCAGCCCGTACATTACACCAACAAAACTCGACTCAACACACGAACGCGGACCGCAAGGTCCGCGTTCGTGTGTTGAGGGAGCACCTGAACATACCGGGCGTGTATCTGCAATCACACTTTAATTCGCGAATGTCAGCTTCAAGGGGACACTAGTCGATCGACATCAGCCTGTCTGCGATCCAAAAGATAACTTGCTCGGCCGACTGAATCTCGCCTTTTGCGATTGATTCAATGAAACTGGCCGCTTCCTCAGTCGTCGCTTGGATGGTTAGTCCAAGTTTTAAGAGAACATAACCCGCGCATGCCCATGCGATTCTCTTGTTGCCATCGAGATAGCAGTGCCGCTTGGTAAGGGAAAATAACAGGTGACCACAAAAATACAGCCCTTTTACAACTTGATCCGAGTCCACTTCAGCCGTAGAGTATAGCTCCGCGTTATAAGCGGATCCCAGAGCAGCGTCTACACAGCCATCCTGCGGATGGGAACCAGAACCGCCATACTTTCTGATTCCCTCGCCGTATAGATACTCGATCGTACTGTATGTGATCCATTTAGACCACGGTTCTCGATCTATCACTGCGCCAGCCTTGCAAACACATCTTTCCAACGGTCGAACAGGTGTTGCTCCACCAACTCAGGAGTCAATTCAAGGCGTAGTTCGCTTGCGCGTTTGAGACTTATCAAGCGAGCCTTACTCCCAATGTGGACTGACGTTGTTCTCACCTTTTCGTGGCGGACACCAAGTGCGCGGTCTACGGCCTCAGGCGTAGCCGAGAGCGATGTCGTCATAGTTTCCGTCTTGATTCGCACTTCGCTTCGTCCCGGCTCAAAACCAACACCCACGACGTCCCCTTCAAGCTCTCGTAGAATGGGCAAATCCTGAGGAATTTCTACGATTTTGATGTCACCAACTTCGACTCGCTTTTTCGTAGTCCCATTATCGTGCCACTCATACACTTGCTTGTGAACGCCGCTGGGGAGCATCGAGAGATATCGTCTAACTGACCAATTGGCCGGCTGACCATTGCTTTCGCGCTCGATTGCGTCCAGTAGCTCAGAAACCGCTCGATCCGGCAGATCGGCGAACAGCGGTAGCTCCTCTGAAGGCTGCGCAAAGGTAACAACCGAGTCGAATCCCGTTGAATTATGCTCGAGATCAGTAATTTCGATGTCAAGCTGTTTCGCAACGCTTGCAAACCTTCCGGTTCGAGGGTGCTCTCCATCGACGGCTGTACTGACCATCTGCGTGGCAATCCTTCGTAGAGCAGCCAAAAGCGCATCGAGCGCCTGCCCGAAGGAGTGGACACTAAGCCGCTGTTCCGAAATGCCCGGAACATCACCGTCCCATCGAACTCTGAGTTGTGACGGCATAGACACCTCCCGCGGTTAAGGAGAAGGCTATCACGAGGCCCCTAAATTCCGAACATCAACTCAATCTCGAATCCAGAGCCTCACCGTGACTAGGTGCCGGAAAAGGCCACTCCGCTTTCTGGCGGGCGGCCCACCCTCGTGCCGCCCAATGCTGAGCCTGCCCCATCATTCCCGCGCCCTTTGCGGGAAGGATAGAGTACCCTAAACCCCACTCCCTTGCAGGCTTCCCGAATGCAATCCTTGTGGACTATCGTGATAACCACTGACGGGCATGGAGGAGGCCTATGCACAAGGCCATGTACAACCCGGCCCATCTCGGCGAAATTCTTCGCGAGTATCTAGGCGCCACTCCGGTCGGCACGGCAGCCAGACACCTGCATGTCGCTCGCTCCACGCTTTCCCGGCTCCTCAACGGCCGCGCGTCCTTTACGGCAGCCATGGCGCTCAGGCTTTCCGATGCATTCGGAACCGAACCGGGCATGTGGCTGGACCTGCAGCAGCAATACGCGTCGAGTGCAGACTTGTATCCATCAACCAGGCATCGCCTCGATCAAGGCTTCGGATCCCCCCGTAGCAATCCGCACGTGCACACGGAATCCAGCTGCCTCCAACAGGCGGGCGCATCGTTGTGTGCTCATCAACCCATCCACGTAATGCGGTTCGACGATCAGGCGTGCACCGATTTCCTTCAAAGAAGCAGCCGAAGATTCAAGCACCTCAATCTCACAACCCTCGATATCCACCTTTGCAAAATCCACATGGGTTAGCCCAAACTCATCGAAAAAGTCTTGGAGGCGAATACTCGGCACCACCCGTTCCGTTCCCCGATTGCCGCCCGTAATGACCACCGCGCTTGAGCCCATCCCTCCCTCATGCGAAAAAACCAAGCCATTACTGTGTGACCAGACCGCTTTATTTATCAGCGTGATGTTCTTCAAGCCCAAGACGCGCGCCGCCATTTCCACATTCATCTGGGCACATTCGTAGTTCATTTCGTCGGCCTCGAAAGCGTACACGTGTCCCGTCGGTCCAACTAGTTCTGCAAAAATAATCGACGTCACGCCTGAGTAGGCGCCGACGTCCACTACGACGTCACCGGCTTTGAGTCCGGCGAAATCAAGATATTCCGCGGTGGTGATGTAGGGCTCGGTATGAGACGGGAAGAGAAATGGGATCTCTCCGAACCCCTTCAACCTGTGATACCTTGGACCACTCATGTCCACGAGCGTGGTGTCACCGATGTGCAATGGAACAACCGAATCGACAAAGTAGTCGAAATTCTGCATCATGTGTTCTAGGTACACCGTGTGATTTTTTTTGATGCGCAGCACGGTATTCAAGCGCCTTAGATCGTAGACGAGGTCACGCTCCACGAACTGCAATCCGTGAGTTGCCGCAAGTTGCTCAAGCCTCCTGTGCCACCTTCGCCGCCGTAGGAATCCAGGAATAAGAGGCCGCACGAAATTCGCAATTGTAGCCACAGGCTTCGATCGCATTTGCCAATCATAAGCGACGAGATCTATCTCCTGATTGCAGAAGAGCCTCAGAGCCCGCGAGTGCCTTGACTCCACTGTGAGCGCCTGGGCTTTTCAACATGAATCGAAACCTTAGCATCGACTGCCGAGTGCCCCAGGTCTCGCTTTGAGACCTGGGATTTCCCTGACTTCCCCTTACATCCCACCCCACAACTGCGCCGCCGACATCTCATATCCCCTGCGGAAGCCGTCGCGATATTCGTGCCAGAACTCCTGCGGAATGCGAGGCTCCCGGTACTCCTCCCGGTTCACCACGTTGGGCCGGCGGTGGTTGCCAAAGTCGCGCCGCGCGCCTTCAACACCTTCTTGAAATCCCCGTCGCTGCCACTCGCTGAAGCGCTCCGGCGGAGCCCACTGCCCTGGATCGCCGCGGTTCTGCCACGCCGGTTCGCCCGACAGTTGCGACGTGGCCACTTCATAACCGCGCACAAAGCCTTCGCGGTACTCGTCAGCCAGTTCCCGCGGCACCGGCGGGTTGCGGAACTCCTGGTGATCGTCGGGATCAGCATGGCGCTGGTAATTGAAGTCTTTGCGAGCTTCTTCTACGCCCTCGCGATAGCCGCTGCGCTCGGCGTCGTTCTCAAGCCCGCGCATTCCCCACCGGTCCCAGTCAGGGTGTTCGGGCGCCACGGCCACCGGAGGTGGACCCTGTTGACCGCCCCAAAGGTGCGATGCCGCCACGTCATAGCCCCTCCGGAATGCCTCCCGATAGGTGCGGCGGTACCGCCGCTCAATCTCGGGATCCCGGTATTCTTCGCGATTGTTTACGTCAGGCCGCCGGTTGTTGCCATAATCCTTCTGTGCGCCTTCCATCCCGTCGTTGAACCCGCGACGCTGCACCTCGTTGAACTCCCCGGGAGGCACGCGCCAGTCGTCGCGATCCTGTCCATAGCCTGCCGGCTGCGGCATTGGTGCGGCTGAGGCCTTGTTCACCACTAAACCAGCTGCTGCCAACATCAAGGCAAGTGCCCATATCACCATTCGATTTCGAGTCATCGCTTCCACTCTCCTTACGTACAAAGGAACGCCGGAAAACTCCGGAAGTTGCGTGATGGGTCCCAATATGCCTGGGACCACCCCACAAAACCGCCGAGTCCGATCCGTGAACCCTTGCATACAGTTCGATGCATAACGACCCCTCCCTCCGCACAAAACGCCTAAAATGAAGACCGGATGCCCCTTCTCGATCCCATTCCGTCTCCTGTTGCCAACGCCGACTTCGCCGCCCTCGAATGGGAGCCGCTCCTGGCTCTCGTCTCCGGATTCGCCGCCTCCCCCGTCGGCCGCACCGCCATCCGCGACCTCAAACCCTCCACCGACGAGGAATGGATCGCCCGTCAGCACCAGCTCACCGGTGAAGTCCGCCTGTTGCTCGAGGAGCAAGTCTCCATTCCGCTCGGCGGCCTCTTCGACCCCACGCAACTCGCCGCCAAAGCCCAAATTCCAGGTGCCGCCCTCGAGGCCAACGAGCTCCAATCGGTAGCCCGCCTCGCCAACGACATCGCTGCCTGGCAATCCCTGCTTCAGTCGCCACCCGCGCGCGTGGTCGGCCGCCTCTCCGGCCTTTCCTCGCTTTCTACGGCACTCACCACCAGCCTCCGCCCGCTCGCGGAGTCCATCGAGCGCAAGATCCAGCCCGACGGTTCGCTCGCCGACGACGCCTCACCCGAACTCGGCCGCATCCGCCGCGAGCAGGAGCGCCAGCAGCGCCAGATCGAAGAGTCCCTTCGCGCGGCGCTGCGCAAGCTCTCCAGTGACGGCTCCACGCAAGACGACGTCATCACCATCCGCGGGGACCGCTTCGTCATTCCCGTTCGCGCCGAACTCAAGCGCCGTGTCTCGGGCGTCGTCCACGGCGCCAGTTCGTCAGGCCTCACCGTCTACGTCGAACCCCTCGAAACCATCGAGCAGAACAACGAGCTCGTCCGCCTTCTCGAAGAAGAACAAGCCGAGATTCACCGCATCTTTGTCGCTCTCACCCGCCAGGTCGGCACCTATGCACTTGCCCTCGTCGACGGCGCCCGCGTCCTCGCCCTCATCGATACCCTTCAGGCCCGCGCCCGCTTCGCCCGCGACTACGAT
>WNGR01004278.1_pt1 | contig 25345 bp, 22 predicted proteins | sample 5407581 | NCBI WGS metagenome assembly WNGR01 (sample SAMN13153383, study PRJNA577476) | soil metagenome | isolation source: 80 cm soil or saprolite under Garry oak tree replicate 2 | place: USA:California | collected 2016-06-15
CGCTGGTGAGCGGTCAAATCGGTAAAGTATTCGATGCCCCAATGCACAAAGGTAATCACAAAATCGGCAGATGGGCGGGCCTGGGCAACATCATAGCGCAGATCAGTCTCGTTGAGCCAGGCGTGCCCAGGGGTAGTATCTGTGGCAGCAAAGGAGTATGGAGCAATCTCATCATAGGCCAGCAAGGCGATGGTGGTCCCCTGCACGGTTTGGAAGATGGGCGTATGCGCCTGCTGTTTGTTCCTGCCTCCTCCAATAGGGACCAGGCCACGTGTAGGGAGCGTGAGCCATTCATCGAGGAAGGCGACTTTTCCATAATCGCCACTATGGTTGTTGGCGACAGAGACCAGGTCAAAGCCGGCGGAGACCAGGCGATCAAAAGCACGAGGATCGCCGCGCAGGATATACCCGGGCGGCTTGTCAACTGGCGTGCCCAGATCAGAAATCACGCACTCCAGGTTCCCGATAGAGAGATCGAATTGGCGTAGAAAATCGCCAGTGTAGGTAAACGGATACGGATCGTTCGATGTGGTGGCGAGCATGTGGGTGTTCACTGTGCGTCCAAACATAACATCGCCCGTAAAGGCGAGCGTGACGGGTCGCTCTTGTATAGGAGTAGGAGTAGGCGACACGCTGCTGGTGGGAATCACCGTGTTGCGACTCGTCGTGCGGGAAGTACTCTGTGTCCCGCAACCTGCCAGGGTCAGGAGAGCAATACCGCCCGCCGCCAGCACCTCGCGGCGGGTCCACTTTCTTTCTAGCGCATCCGCGCCATCCATCCGTCTCTTCATGCTCAAACCACCAATATTATCAACCGTTTTACATGTGTCTTCTCACCATGCCTCTCTAACTAATAAAACTGCCTTTTGCACACAACAGTAACACAATCTCATGCCTGAAAGTAGTATCTAAAGAGGAGAGGGATGAGTGTCATATTTTTGCCTGGGCTCCAGGGCTATCGACAACCTGGCGACCTCCACCCGTCCATAGTAGGGGCAATGGCAGCCGCGTTCGGGGAACGATGAAGGCAGTCCTTGCCAATACGCATCGAGCTAAGCCGGGGAGAGCGGTCGGAAGTCGAGCGATCCGTAGGGGCGAGGGCGGTTGGGAAGGGTTGGGAGGGCCTTTAAGGTCGCCCGCGTAGCCCGGCGCGTTGATGACGTGGTGATGCAACGGTACAAGGACGCCGGGCGACCTTAAAGGCCCTCCCCGCGCCGCTCCACCGCCCTCGCCCCTACGAAGTATCCACCTCCATCACCTTAACTTGACGCCCATAGGGCTCATCAAGCCCCGCCCTCGGTCGGAGACGGAGCTTGATGGCCCATGAGGAGTCGAGCGGACGAGGTCTCAAGCCGTTACGGGTAGCTCACCACGGTGACCGGGGTATCCGGGTTAGCGATGGTCGACGACCCCCCTGTGTCGTTGACCACGTGCAGGATGCCACCGGACCCGGCCGTGGAGAGGAAGATTGTCAGCAGATCGTGAAGACTTCCCGCCGGGAGGGTGACGGGAACCTCAAACGCGTGCGCGGCGTAGATGTTCACGCCCTGGTTGAAAAAGCTGTAGCTGCCCATAGCGTATCCGCTGAAGCTGGTCACATTGCTGGCAACCTTGAAGGCCGCCCAGCCGTCGACACCAGGAGCCTCCATCCACGCCGCCTGGCTGGGCGGGTCGTAGGGCATCTCGTTCTGGAAGAAGATGTCCGTGCCGCCATTCCCGTTCCAGATCACCTCGTACTTCTGGTAATGCTCGACAAAAAGGCCGTACGCGGTCACGTTGTTACCGTTGACGATGACGCCGGTGTCGGCAGTGTTGATGGTCCAACCCACACCGCTGCCGTGGTCGGCCCGCCATGCCCAGATGTCATCGAGGATGACGTTGTTGCTGTTGACGACCAGACTGGTCGTCGCGCTGCCCGGCTCCGCGCCGCCGATACGGAAGAACACATCGTGAAGAGCCGTCGGGTCGGAGGCGTACTGGTCACTGCGCGCGTGGCCGCTTCCGACCTGCAGCAGCACCGGAGAGTTCGTTGCGCCCGCGTCGAAGATTATCCCCGAGATCATGATCCCCCTCGCCCTGGCGGCTGTCATTGACACGATTCCGTTTTCAGGGATCAGAGTCGGGAAACCGAGACCAAGCACCACGGTATCGGGACGCGTGACCTGGATGCTCTGATCCAGGTGATAGATGCCCGGGGTCAGGATGAGGTCCCTGCCGGAACCTAATGCGTTATTGATCGTCGCCGCGGAGTCGCTCGGCTGGGCGATGAAAAACTTGCTGATCGGGATAGACAAACCAGGGGTTGCGCCGTTCGCCCAGGTCGTGCCGGAGGTGTTCGTCTGGACTGAAGGGACGAAGACGTTGTCGTTCCCGCTGGAATCGGTGTAGAGGTATGGCGCCTCGCGTGTCACCGGGCTGGTCGCGAGCGTGGTCGGGCGCATCCACGACTCCTGAGAACGCCTGGTTCCAGACGCCGTTGCTCCAACCAGAGAGCTTGCTGTTCCTGACCAGCCACTGCTGCTGCGAGCCGTTGACCACGTTGCCGCCGAACTCTGAATCGGCGATGAAGCCGCCACTCGCGTACGACGGTTGGGTGCAATAGTCCATAAGGGTGGTGGGCCCGTTGATGTGCACCCGGCGCATCGGCGCGGCCTGCGACACTGCCCAGAATTCGCCGCTGTAGCAGCCGAAGTTCGGGGTGGTCACGTTGATGGTCAGGTTCGACAACGATCGCCAGAAGTTCACGAGCGCGGTGCAGTTGTTGGCGCCGAAGCACTGGTTGTGTACGTAGATGGACCCGTTGATGACGACGTCGCTCGGAGAGAGGCCGAGACCCGCCACGGTGGTGTAGTAGCCGACCTGAAAGTTGAGGGGGGCGGTACTGGATCCATATGTGCCGGGCTCGAACAGCAGCGCATAGCGCTGAGTTCCGAACTGGTTGGAGACCTGTTGGCTTGCCACCGCGTTGACCGTCGCCTGGATCTGGCTCTGCGGCATGCCTGGATTGAAGATGTAGACGTTCGGGCCGAAGTTGGGTTGGCTGGACGACACGGACGGAGCCGCCAGTGCGGTGGCGACGCCGCTGGTGGCCGCCGCCCACGCGAAGGCTGGCAGCGCTATTATCAAGGCGAATGCGACTGCCAACACGGGGGCGAGCAAGCGCAAGTGCCGCCAACTACCCACAGTCAAGTGTTTCTTTTGCATCATTTTCCTCCTAATGGAATACACCGGTGAAACAAACTCTCAAAAAAAGGCTGCCTTACAAATTCCAACTACTGGACTGTCGCACTTCATCTGAAAAGAGGAAATGTAGTGGCGACCCTTGCGGTCGCCAGGCTTGACCTCATTTGATGGCTGAAATGTAGTGGCACCCCTTGTGGGTGCCAGGCTCCACCACAAATTCAAACTGGACTGACCACTAGTTTTGAACACCAGGATCATTACGTAAATAGCTCGCGTGAGAACATTCCTCACGGTGGACACGCAGGGTGTCAGTGAGGCGGATGTCCCGCGAGGAGGCTCCCACATATACCTGATAGTCGCCGCTCGCCGTCTCCCAGCCGTTCGCATTGACGTTCCAGTAGGACAGAGGATGCATCGTGGCGTCCGGGTCTAGGGTTACAGTGATCTCCTGGGTCTCGCCAGGCTCCAGCTCGACCTTAGCCCATCCTACCAATCGCCTGGGCGGCTCGCTCGTGCTGGCGGGCAACCCCAGGTAGATCTGCGCGATCTCGGCTCCCACCCGTGCTCCGGTATTGCTGACGGTGAAACGCACCTGGATGAGCCCGGTGCCGTCGGTGGTCTCGGGTTCCACCTGGAGTTGGGCGTAGGCGAAGCTGGTGTAGGAGAGTCCGTAGCCGAACGGGAAGAGCGGCTCGATCCCGAACTGGTCGTAGCCCCGGTAACCGACACCGAGACCCTCGCTGTAGTGGGCGATGAAGCTGTCTCGGCCAGCATACTGCTCCGGAGCGGAAACCGGGGTGTCGTGATCGCTACGCGGAAAAGTGACCGGCAGCTTACCCGACGGGGTGACGTCGCCGAAAATGATGTCGGCCAGGGCGTTGCCCTGCTCCTGACCGCCGTACCAGCTCTCCAACACGGCAGGGACCTGGTCGAGCCACGGCATCAAGGCCGGTCCACCAGTAGCCAGCACCACAATTGTGCGCGGATTGGCAGCAATGACGACCTGGATGAGCAGATCCTGCTCGTTGGAGAGGGTGAGGCCCGGCAGGTCGGCGTGTTCGTTCCGGTAGTCTCGTACGACAACGACCGCCACGTCCGACCGGGCGGCCAGCGCTGCGGCCTCTTGCATCGCCGGCGGTATCGCGTCCGCCGGGTGCTGCCAGCCCAGGCGTACCTTGCTGCCAATCATTCCAGAAGTAGAAACCTCCCCAGGAAGCGGGGTGTGCTGCTCCGGTCGATCGGCTGCATACTCGATCCGCAGCGCGTGCGGCTGACCGGCAACCAGATGCATCGTCACCGGGCGGGTTTCCAGCGTGATGCCTGGATCCTCAATGAGAAGCTGACCATCCAGGTACAGACGGGCCGTCCCCAGATGGGTCAGTGACAGCGTGTAGTTCCCGGTCGTCGGCACGGTGATGCCGCCTGTCCAGCGTACTGAGATGGCATTGTTGAGTTCCGGCGGAGTTGTCAGCGAAGACGCATTAAAGGTGCTGTAGTTGAAGAAGCCCAGGTTGAGATCCACCTGCCGGTCGATCCGTACCAGGGTGGGCTCGCCCTCGAAGGGTGTGTTCATCCAGTACTCGGCATGTAGCCCGTGGACTCCCGATCCGGAGTCAGTTGGCGTGAGGACCGAAGAGGGTACCGGTGGCGGTCCTGGCAGCAAGGCGGCTGCGGACGCCGGGTCCGTACCCTCCGCGTACTCTACCCGCACGCCCTCGCCCACACGTCGCCGGATGCCCTCCAGGATGCTCACGAAGTACGTCGGCTGGACGACGGAACTCCCGCCTCCGGCGATGTTGTTGTCAGCATCGGCTCCGATGACGGCCACTGAACGCACCTCGTGGGTCGCCAGTGGAAGCAGCCCATCCGCATTCTTCAGCAGGACAATTCCTTTGCCTGCGATCTCTCGCGCAAGCTTTCCATGCTCCTGCACAGGAAAATGAGTGATCTGGACAGGCTGATCGAAGAGACCAAGTGCGAACATGGTGCGCAGGATCCGGTGCACCTTGTCGTCAAGTGTGGTGACGCTCACCTGCCCCGTCTGGATGGCCTCCATTAGCCGGTCGCTAAAGAATATGCCGTTCGGCATCTCCTGGTCTAACCCGGCGTTAGCGGCCTCCACGGTGCTGTGTGCCGCTTCGTAGTCACTCATCACCCATCCCTGAAAGCCTGACTGTTGCTTGAGGATGTCGGTGAGCAGGTGACGGTGCTCGCAGGAGTAAATACCATTCACCTTGTTAAACGCGCCCATCACCGAACCAGCCTGGCCATCCTTCACCGCCGCCTCGAACGCTGGTGTGTAGATCTCCTGCAGCGTGCGTTCGTCGAGTTGCGCGTCAGCCTCGAACCGGTTCTCCTCCTGTGTGTTCATCTGGTAGTGCTTGGCGGTCGCCACGACGGGATGGCTCTGGATGCCCTGGATGTAGGAAACGGCCATCTGCCCTGAAAGCCACGGATCCTCCCCTAAAGCCTCAAACAGCCGACCGAACGCCGGTATCCGAGCAATATCCAGTTCTGGACCCAGGACGACGTTGTGGCCCGTCACCCATGCCTCGTGACCAAGAAGATCGCCGTACTGCTTAGCCGCCGTAGGATCCCATGTTGCCGCCAGTCCTATGGGGGCTGGCATGGCAGTGGCTTTACCCTTGTTGACGTCCTGTCTGGCGACGCGGATACCAGCAGGGCCATCTGCCATGGTCAGCGCTGGAATGCCAGGCCGGGAGATCGGCGCGTTGTAGAATCCATATGGAGCGGGAACCTCTCCGTGAACCATCTCGATCTTCTCTTCCAGCGTCATATGTGGCAGCAGGAAATCGGCTCGCTCATATGGGGACAGAGAAGTGTTCATCCAGGGCAGGTTTTGTGCAGAGGCTGATGAGCCTGTACTCGGGTTGGTCATCCATTCACTCCCGCACTATTAGCCCTTGACACTGCCCGTACCCAGTCCGCCACGCCAGAAGCGTTGCAGAACAACACAGCCGGCCAGTAGCGGTATTGAGGAGATCAATGCCCCCGTGATGATCAAGCCGTAGAGAAACTTTGAGGACCCGGCTGTCGTCACATTCCAGGTCTGTAAGCCGACCGTGATCGGAAAGAGCCTCTCATCACTGAGCATGACCAGGGGCAGAAAGTAGTTGTTCCAGATGGTTACGAACTGGAAGAGGAAGATCGTCACTAACGCCGGGATCATCAAATGGAGCGCGATTGTAAAGGTCCGGTACTCGTTTGCCCCATCGATGCGCGCTGCTTCCAGCAGTTCATCGGGCACCGCTGATGCCGCGTAGATGCGTGAGAGATACACGCCGAATGGACTGACGAAGCTGGGCAAGAGCACCGCCCAGTAGGTGTTGGTCAGCCCCACCCCGCTCATCAGCAGGTACAGCGGCAGTGCTAGCGCGGTCACCGGTACCAGGATGGCTCCTAAGACGAGTGAGAACATCAGGTCGCGCCCACGGAAGACATATTTGGCCAGGGCGTAGCCGGCCATAGCCGAGAACCAGGTGCCGAACACCGCCCCTACTCCTGCATAGAGGAAGGTGTTGAGCAGCCAGCGCACAAAGATGCCGTCCTGGTAGGTGAGCAGTTGCTGCAGGTTGCTGAAGAGATTAAAGTTGGGGGCGAACCAGAACCCGAAGGTGCCGAATAAGTCGCCCGCGCTCTTCGTGGAGGAGACGATCAACCAGAAGAAGGGTAACAGAAAGTAGACTGCACAGAGGAACAGCAAGGTCATGGCCGGGATACTCTCCAGGTTGAAGCGGCGAGGACGCTGCTGCCTCGCGGTCACCAGTTCCCCGGCGGCTGGTATCGGTACAGACGCGGTTTGTTGACTCATACTGCTTATACTCCTGCTTGTCGTCGGGTGACATGTAAGAAGCCGAAGGAGAGCACGAACGTCACCAGGGCCAGTACCACGGCGATCGCTGCACCATAGTAGTAGTTGTTGTTGCTAAAGGCGGTATAGTAGGCATACAGGTTAGGTGTGTAGGAAGTGGAAATGTTGTTGGAGATGGTCGAGAGGACCTGCGGCTCATTGAAGAGTTGCAAGGTGCCGATGATGGAGAAGATGCAGGTCAGGACCAGGGCCGGGGCCACCAGCGGAATTTTGATGCGCCAGGCAATGCTCAAGCCAGAAGCCCCATCCAGGCGTGCTGACTCATAGATTTCGGTCGGAATGGCTTGTAAGGCCGCAAAAATGATCAGCATATTGTAGCCGGTCCAGGCCCACGTCGCGATATTGGCAATCGACCACAGCACCGTGTTTGAACCCAGGAAATCAGGCGTACTCAGACCCAGCCCACTCACACCTTTGACGATCGGGCTCAGCCCCGGATCGTAGAGATAGCCCCACAACAGAGCAGCGATGATACCGGGGATAGCATATGGGACAAAGAAGGCCAGGCGGAAGAAAGGCTTGAAGCGCACCACCGTTGAGTCCAACAGCAAAGCCAATAGCAGCGCTAAGCCCAACATGATCGGAACCTGCGCAATGCCATAGAGCAGAACCCTGCCCACACCCGTGTAGAAGTCAGGATCATGTATGACTTGCAGATAGTTGCTCAGCCCGTTGAAGTCGACAGTGGCTGCTCCCAGCCCGAGTCCGCTGCGCTGGGAGCGGAACAAGCTTTCATAGATCGCATAGAGAATAGGCGCGACAAAAAAGAGCAGGAACAGCAGCCCAAAGGGCAGGAGAAACAGATAGGGCGTCATATTGCGACGCCGGAACCAGGATGATTTTCCTACACCGGGGGAGAGTGATGTTACAGACTCAAGAGCCATAGGTACATGCTCCTCTCTAAGGTGAGACATTCCGTATAGATCTCCCTGGGAAACCTATGAAGGAACGACGTTTGCCAGTTCTTTATAAATACCCACTGGAGGGGTAAGCCTCTCTCGCCTGGAGAGGGACTCACCCCTGTGGCGCCTCATTTCTCAGGGACTGACGCTGAATCCCTGTGATTTCATGAAGGTGATGGTACTCCGCTGCACCCCATTCAGGGCATCGCTCAGGGTCCCCTGACCATTAACCGCGTTAGCGAAATTATTACCCATATCCGAATAGACCTGGTTCATGGTTGGCCCCCAGACGAAGTTTTCATTCACGTGCGTGGCACCCTGCTGGAATACCTGGTTGATGACTTGATTACCAAAGAAGGGCCGTGGGCTGTTGATCGTGGACGAGCTTAAGGAGGACAGCAAGGCCGGATATGCCCCACCCCCCGTAAACTCCTGTTCGGCACTCTGCTCGTTGTTACTGATCCACTCGGCAAACGTGGCGGCTTGCTGGGGATGCTTCGTATTCTTAAACACCGCGGTGGTGGATCCGCCCCAATCGCCATCGACGTTTCCACCGGCCTGCCACTGTGGAAGAGAGGCGACCCGCCAGTTCCCAGAGCTTTGCGGTGCATTTTGTTCAATGATACCAGCGCCCCATGCACCTGTTAACCAGGTGGCCAATGATCCTGTCTGCAGGTCATGGTACCACCCATTTGTGAAGTCCGTTTCGGTCTTCACCAACTTCTTGCTAATCAGATCTTGCCAGTATGACGCGACTTGCAGGGTCGGGGCGTCATTGATGGATACTTTCCAGGATTGACCATTGACAGCGAACCAATGAGCGCCTGCTTGCCAGGCGTACCCGGAAAACTGTCCCGGGTTCTTGGGAGGAAAGTCAGTGATGTATTCATTGGGATTGGCGGCGTGCAATTTTGCTGCATCATCCGCAAACTGGGCCCAGGTGGTGGGTACTGGGAGATTATACTTCTTGAAAACGTCAGCCCGGTAGAACATGGCCATGGGGCCGCTATCTTGTGGAATGGCGTAGATGGAGCTACCGAGGGTCACCTGCGACCACGTCCAGGGCGCAAACTGATTCTTCACGGAAGCAGCGCCGTAGGGAGCTATATCGAGAAGTCCGCCCGTCGTCTCAAAGGTCGGCAAGAGCTGGAACTCGATCTCGGACACATCTGGCGCATTATTGGCTTTGATGGCCGTGAACAATTTGTTGTATTCAAGAGGGCCTGCTCCCACATTGACCCAGTTGACGTGGATGTTAGGGTGGGACTGGTTGAAAAGCGCAACCTGCTTATCCATATTCGGTATCCAGGCCCAGTAGGTCAAGGTCACTGGACCGGTGGAGGTATTGGTATTCCCCGAACTTGAGCCACCACCACAAGCGGCGAGGGGAGCCATGAGTATGAGTGCAACGGCGACGAAGGCAAACCCGGAAGCAAAGCGTCGCAGCCATGGGAAAGAGGAGAAAAACTGCATCGTCTGAAAACCTCCTTTGGATCTGTAAATAAGAACATGATAGTTCTACTCTCTATTTGTTCTAGAGAGGTCTACCTACAACGTAGGCGTGTTAGAAGGCTACGGTTCAAAGATCAAACAGAAAAGGAGACAACGTAAGCGCGAGTGAGTTGAAATATGCATCTGGCGTTCACAGGCTGAGCAGGAATCGCGAAAACCTGCACTCTATTCCTTTCGTCTCGTCATGAAGCACTCTCTTGATGAGCATAACCTTGTATATGCTCATCGGTGACACGTGTCACATCACTTGACAAAAGTATACATGCTAGGTCATAATCTTGTCAAGGGGGAAGATGACACGTGTCACGCCTCTTGCGAAAAATCTACTCGCTATGACATACTGCCTGGCAAGCAGACTTGAGAATACAAAGGGGATCGTAGTTGGGTTTGTAGTTCCCCGGAAAAGCTTATGAAAGAGAAAGATCTACATCCAGCTTCTGCACGCACATTCTACACCAGTGTTGATGTCGCCCGGAGAGCAGGCGTATCGCGAACAACGGTCTCCTATGTCCTGAACGGGAACTGGGATGGGCATGTGAGCGACGAGACGCGCAAGAAAGTGCTGCAAGCAGCGGAAGAACTTGGCTATAGCACGCACAGCTCAGCGCGGGCCTTGCGTAAAGGGCAGAGTGACGAGATCTGTCTCATCGTATGGATTCTCTCCTGAACAGGTCCATACGCTGCTGCTGAAGATTTTTGCTCGCCGCCCGATGGGCATTTTCGCCACGGCAGGCAGTATGACGACGAAACAAATTGCGTTGGCACAGCGCATGGGGGCCGACAATATTATACTGTACTCTGTCGAGCCACTCGAGTATGCTCGCACTATCATCTTACCGACCAGACCACTGGGACGCCTGGCCGCCCAGCACCTGCTAGAACGTGGCCACCGCCACCTGGCCCTGGTGCAACCTGCTGATCCGCTGCACGACTATGGATTTCAGCAACGGCTGGAAGGCATGCGCGCCACCATCGATGGGATGCCGGGAGTGAGCCTTGATATACTACCTCTCCAGTTCGACCTCGCTGCCGCCCACGCGCTGGTCGAAACCTCTCTCACAGGAGCAGATCGTCCCACCGGCATCTATGCCTATAACGACGAGTATGCCCTGCTCTTGTTGGGAGCGCTGAGCGACCGGGGGATTCAAGTGCCAGGAGAAGTGGCTGTGGTGGGCACGGATGCTATCTCCTTTAGTGCATGGATGCGACCGACCCTGACGACCATTCGCTTTGATACCATCTCTCTGGCGCAGCGTGCCGTGGGGATGCTGGTGAACTGGCACAGCGGTCAACCACTTCCCGAAGAACTCACCCGCCCCCTTGTCCCACAACTGATTCCACGCGAATCAACCTGGGCAGCCTCACCGATGTCGCCTTCAAAAATCCAGATGGCTCCAAAGCAGTAGTGGCTTATTACGATGGTTTCCGCAGCAGAACCTGCCAGGTGCGGGTGACATTCAAATGGTCGTGACGACTCCCCACGGCTACAAGCTGGATTGCATGAAAGGAAAAAGAGGTATGAGACTTGCTTATTCTACGCTCGCCTGCCCTCGATGGACCGTCGAGGAAGCCGTCGCAGCGGCAGTGCGTTATGGCTACGACGCCATTGAGTGGCGACTGGCTGATGGAGCAATCATCGAACCGGATACACCGGTGCCGGTGCGCCGCCGATTGCGCGAAGTACCGGCAGCCAATGGAATTGCTATTGCATGTCTCGATACTTCTTGCCGGGTAGTGCAGGGATCGCCGGAGGAGCGCACGGCTGTGACAGAAGCAGCACAGCGCATGATTGATATGGCTGCCGAGCTGGGCGCGCCTTTGCTGCGCGTCTTCGGTGGACCGCTGCCAGGTGGAACCACGCATTCCATGCTGCTCGCGCCCACAGCAGAGGTGCTGCACGCCATCTGCACATATGCAGCCATGCACAATATCACCGTCGTCCTCGAAACGCACGATGCCTGGTCCACAAGTGTGGACGTGCTGAAGCTGATTCAAGCCACGGCCTCACCAGCTGCCAGGGTCTTGTGGGATATACACCACACTTTCCGCGCGGGTGAGGCTCCCGTTCAGAGCGTTACTATGCTAGGGTCAGTTATTGCTCACGTCCACGTCAAAGATGGGCGCCCCGGTGGCAGCTCGCCGGGAACATGGGAACTCTGCCTGCTCAATGAAGGCACGGTGCCGCTGCGTGAGGCGTGTTCCGCGCTCAGGCACAGTGGCTACGACGGGTATCTTTCCCTGGAATGGGAAAAGCAATGGCATCCTGAGATTGCTGAACCGGAGCTTGCGCTCCCACAAGCAGTCCCTTTGCTCCGTCGTTTATGGCACGAGGACTGAACCAGCCATCAAGCCGCATTTGTGCAGTATTCCCACTTTCACCGAACAAGATGTGCGCCACAGATCCTTCGCTGCGCTCAGGATGACAACTTGGGGTTATGTCATCCTGAGCGCAGCGAAGGATCTCTCGCGGACTTATGGGATACGGAACAACCCTTGCGCTCTATAAATATGAGCCTGGCAACTTTTGCAGCCGCCAGGCCCATATCACATCACGCCCGATCACATTAGCAAAACAACATACAATGGTGAACTGACCGTCGTAAGCATAGTAGGGGCAGGGCTTGTCCCTGCCCTGCTGGCTTATCCCTGCCCTGCTTCCGCTTGTCCCTGCCCCTACTGGCGGTTCCACCAGAAATGGTGGAACCGCCACATATACCTTACGCTACTCCACCTGTCTCTTCAGCTCGCGACCACCTTCACCTGGGCGGTGGACCCGCAGGCGGTCGAGACGAACACCTGGCGTCCGGAGTTGGTATCGCGCACCTGGTAGGCCACCGGTGCGCCGTTGAGCGTCACGCTCTGGACGGTGCTGTCGGCCGGTAAGGTCGCGCCGGCATGCAAGGTACAGGTGAGCTGGGACGGCGTCACCGTGGTCGTCCAGCTGGTGCCGCTGTGCGTGGCCGTGACGTCGATCGTGCCGGCGCCGATCCGGATGGCGGTCCCTGACACAGTCGACTGGTTAGGCGGGACGCTCGGAAGCACCTCGAGCAGCCCGTGGCCGAGCTGGGGATCGACCCCCAACTGCTGGTGCACCACCGGCCACAGCACCCCATAGGTACCCCATGCCTGCTCAAGCGACGAGCGCTCGTTGAACGGCTGGGTGACGTTCGCGGCGAAGTCCGGTGATGGGCCGATCTCTGGCATCGTGCCTGGCTGCTCTTCAACCGTACCCAGCTGGAGCTGCGCCAGGTCGTCGGTGTAGACCTGCTGATCCTTGGGACCGAGCAGGCCGTAGTTGCCGAGCCCCACGGCCATCACCCCGGTGTTGAGGGTGTACGCCACCAGCGCCCTACCCGTGTAGGAGCCAGAGTCACACCCCGGGCCGCCCTCGACATACATGCCGTACGTCCCTGAGTAGCAGGAGGTTTCGCGCAGCTTGAGCGCTGCAATCGCATCTGCCGCAGGTGCGAGCCCCGGCTGCTGCACTCCGCCCGAGTACAGCTCAGCCTCCATCGGAGTGACGCCGATCCACCACCGCTGCATGAGCTGCGAGTTGGCGGGGTCTTTGAGCGAGTCGGCGTACTGCGGGATGCTCGGCATCCACCAGGCACCCTGGAAGGCGTCCTCCATCGCCGAGGCGTTTTTCAGGGCCCATTTCTCCGTCTTTGTGTCACCCTTGCTCGCTGCCATGTCTGCGAGGTCGAGCAGGCCGCGGATGGTGTAGACGGCGACGTCAACCGGCTCTTCACCCAGCACACTGGACTCGACGTTGCCGTCCCCGTCCGGCCACACGTCGTCGTCGGAGGTGGTCAGGTTGACCATGTACTGCATGTTGCGCAGGGAGAAATTGTACAGATCGTCGCGGAATTTCGAGTCACCCGTCCAGCGCCACACCATCGCCACCGCGTCCGGGAACTTGGCGGTCTCGTCGATGTCACCCTTCTCGTCGTTCAACCCGAAGTACACCGAGCCGTCAGTGACGGCCTCGTGCACGACCTTGCCGGATCCGTTGTTGGCGATGTCGCTCACCGCGGCGAGCGAGCGGAGCCCGTTCTCGGCGGTAGCGAACTGCCCGGCAGCAAGCAGGGCGAACATCGTGTACTCCTGGTCGGTTGCGAACATCCACGGGTAGTCCGGGAAGCCGGCGCCCTCGAAGCGTATACTCGGCAAGAACCCGACCGGCGGCGGGTACACGGTGCCCTGCTCGGTCCGGCGGATGTTCACGTTGTCGGCCTGCTGCGTGAGGTCGGCCATGTTCTGCTTGCTCCAGGCGACCGCGGCGGCGAGCATCGGATCGCCCGGCAGCGACACCTGGGTCTGGCTGTCCAGCGCGAGACGCGAGGCGATCTTGGTCTGTAGCTCGCTGGCCGGGTTCGCGCTCGCTGCCTGGTACTCTGTCTGGGCCGCGGAGAGTCCCTGGTCCGAGCCGGCCACCGTGAACCAGACCGTCATGCTGGTCTTGGCGTGCAGCTTGAGATTGTAGGTCAGCTCGCCGCCCGCGCCCTTGCCAAAGCCTGTATCATCGCACCGGTACAGGTCGGGCCCCGACGCCGGGCAAATCACCGGGGGATCCTGTGGGCCGCGGAACGCGCTGCCGGTCGTCCCGGAGGCCGGTGTGAGGCCGGTCGCACCGACGACGGCCGCCCAGGAGTGGGGCGTGGCGTTGGCGACCGGCGGCGTCCCATTCTCCTGGAAGACCAGCTGGTTGCCGTTGAACGCCGCGGTGTCGGGGAGGTTGAACTGGGTTTGGTTGGGCGTCGTGAAGCCCCACGGGTACGCGCCCATGAGCTCGGAATGGGCGTCGACGGTGAGCGTGAACGACGCAGAGTTGGACGCGGTGAGCGTGAGCCCGAATTCGACGGCGCGCCGCCCATCGGGAGCGAAGTCGGTGCGGGTAATCTGCAGGCCGTGGATCTCAGGCAGCGCCATCTGCATCTGCGCGTAGCCGAAGCCCGAGGTGAAGCTCGTCGCCGACCCTATCCACTGGCCGTTGATCCCGAACCAGATGCCGTCAAGCAGCTTGATCGGAGGGGTCCAGATGCCACCCATCTCGCCGCGGGTGTGAAAGCCCATGGCCGGGAAGCGGCCGTCCTCGCTGCCGAGATCGTAGGCGCGATCTCCTGCGGCGACGTAGCGCCGGTTGGCGAGATTACTCGAGACTGAGAGTGTGGGGCCCTGGCTCGCTGTACTGGAGCGAGAGGCAGATATCGAGGTTACCTGGAACAACATACTGCTGAGCGTTACAATCAAAGCGATCGCGGTTAAAATACTTGCTTTACGAAGTTTCGACATGTAGCTTGTTCCCCCTTCTTGATGAGCTTGATCAATGAGACAATTTGCTTACTGACCGCTAGCTCGCGGCTATGCTTTACGGACAACATCCCCCCTATACTTATCACGCCCGGTCGAAGCTTTTTGGTACAACCCCACTAAGTACTCCTCTCTTCACCTGGTGTGCTCGACAGGTTCGCCACCTCGAAATGAGAAGTTTCTTATAAGTTTTTAATGCAAATCCCATAGACATGCTGTATACTTGACAGATGCCGTCACGTTTGAGCAGATGCGGGAGCGACTGGAAGCGTCTATCAACAAGGAAACGGCGACCCGCGTGAGACCTGGATTGGGTACTGAAATTCTCTCCCTTGAAAGAAGGATTAGAAAATTGTACGTTAGATCGCGGATTCGTATCAAAGGCGAAGAGGAAGCATACGAGAAGTGACGTGATAAGAGCCTGGCGACTTTTGTAGTCGCCAGGCTCTTATCACGTCACGCCTGATCACAAATATAGTGGCAAACTTTGTGGTTGCCAGGAATACGATCACCAGGCATAATTCACAGCACCGGGATATTTAGTAACGCCTGTCCCGGTACCCATCTCTACCGCCGCCGCCGTCTGAACGACGACCTCTACTCTGGTAACCGCCACCACCACCGCCGCCACCGCCACCTCGATTACGAGGCTCCGTGCGCTCATGTGCTTCATTGACGATAATCGTTCGACCCTCTAATGTAGAACCATTTAGCTGATCGATAGCGGTCCGTGCTTCCTGGTCGTTGCTCATTTCGACAAAGCCAAAGCCTTTACTTCGTCCTGAGTCACGATCAATAATCACAGTTGCTGAAAGTACCTGCCCCAGTTGCCCAAAGATATCAGCAAGATCCTGGTCTGTTGTTTGATAAGGCAGCCTTCCTACGTACAGTTTCAAAATGCATCTTCTCCGGCATCAACGCCCATATACCTATTGCTGTCGGTGGACCCAAATTCCACTACAGGCGATACAGCAACATCTGACGTCATGCTATTCACCTAAACATTATACCACAAATTATTATTCCATGAAAAGCAGCATTTAGACAAATTTCCAAAAACTGCTACTTCTGCTTGTTGCGAAATGCGGAAATCTGGGCGCAGTGTTCGCAGGCATGGTCGTAGAAGATGCTGATGACATCGGCCAGGCAGCGTTGCGGCCCGTACCAGGGCATAGTACCTGGCTGCGCTACTTTTTCAGCGGGGATTTGAGCTAACAGTGACACGGCTTCAACCTGCGTATCATTGTACTCGTCGAGCACTTGTTGGGCCAGCTTGTACTTGCGTTTCTCAACTTCCTCATCGTTAAACTCAGCGCCGCTATGAATGAACTTGTGAATGTAAGCTGTAGGTTCATGCCCCAGGAATGTGTTGAAGATATCGACTAACACGTGCTCATAGGAGGTGAGATGCGCAATGATATCTTTCACTGACCATACTCCACACGCATTTGGTATGTCCCATTCCAATTCGGGCAGGTTATCTACAGCCTGGATGATCATCAGGTGACTATTATCCAACACTTCGGCAGCATTCATTGGAGTGTCCTCTCTAAACAACCTTTTTTTCTTTTGTTGGAATATTCCTGCTAGTACCTAAGATACCACGAAACTTGCTTCTATGACTTGTCTCCAGCAATACCCGCCATCACCTCAGGTACAACCTCTTCCACAAATATCTTTGCCTGAACCTCCTCGTCTCCCATGACCGGCCAGCCAAGCTTGTGTTCTCCCGGGCCCTTCTTGTCCTCCGCTTCTCTCCTAACCTCTTTGATGCGGTTGGCGGGTACCAGGACCATTTTCTTGAAAAGCAGCCCTTTGCCGATGATCACATATTTGACCTGACCTTGCTTATCCCGGATAACATTGGATACCCGGGGCTTGCTAATGTCGCCTTCGCCCAACTCATGTCCGGTATCCTCGACCTCCATGCCAGGTTGTATCTCGTTCAAATCCGGTTTTTGCCCTTTTGTACTTTTTTGATCATGCTCTCGAGCCATATTAGAGGCCTTTCGTAGGAAGAATAAAGAGGTTCTTCGTCCTAGCGTGACTCCTCTGCCTCTAAACAGCCATGTTTTTGCTGTTCCGCTTTGACCTGGTCGATTCTTTCTATGATTTCCCGCCGCTTATGTTCGGTTGAGGTCTGCTTCAGCAGTTCCTCTAGTACTTTCAATTCACCTGCTAGTTGTTCACAATTAGGCATAAGGTTATCCCTCCTCGTATGTGGTAATCAACGCAATAAGAGATGGATCACGCTCATTGCTGTATCCAGGCAGACAGCGTGGGAATTTAGGCAGTCCTCAATGCCCTGAATACAATCGTCTATCTGGTTGCTCTGCATTGACTCATCTGAAGGCGTTTTCTTATCGGCTATGAAGTGATAGAATCCAATACATTATGCCACATTGAATAGGAGCAGGAAAGGACAGACAGACAGTGACTGAACAGTATCATCTTGATGTGCTTCGTCAGGGAATAGATGTATGGAACCAATGGAGACAGGAGCATCACTCGATCCAGCCCGATTTCTCAAGGGTGGACTTCAGAGAAGCACAACTGAGCCGGGTGGATCTGTCCGGGGCGCGTCTGAACGGCGCGGACCTCAGCAGAGCGGATCTCAAGGAGTCGCTGCTGATCAGGGCTGATTTGAGTGGGGCCATCCTGAGCGGAGTTAACCTGGTTAGTGCGGATCTCCAGGGAGCAAACCTCAGAGCAGCGATTCTAAGCAACGCCAACTTGAGCGATGCGATCTTGAGCAACGCTAACTTGATCGATGCAGACCTCAGTGGCGCTATCCTCACCGGCGCAGAGGTGACCGGGACAAATTTCAGCGGGGTGGACTTCAGCGATGCAGACCTTAGTGGTATAGATTTCAGCCAGGCGAACATTCACGGCGCACGGCTGGGCAAGGCCTATTTCAGCAGGCGCTCCGATACGCCGCCAGGGCAGAGACAGCAGGGCAACCAGCGCGTAGGCATTGACGCAGAGGATCTAGACGAGCGGGTACACGAGGATTGGGCCAATGAAGAGTAATAGGAATACCCACCTCAACAATGGGATTCTCTCAGAGTCCGTAGCAGAATCCCGTTGTTGTTGTGCAAAGCCTGTCCTGGCCTAAGTCCCTGACTAGCAGCTTGAGAGACACCTGAAAAGAGAGGAGCAGCACTATGTCACACACAGAACACGTACAGACTGGTTTTGCAGAGGTAAACGGTACAACACTGTATTATGAGGTTGCAGGTGCAGGGCATCCATTCGTTCTTGTCCATGGACATCTTCTGGATAGAAGATCGTGGGACGAGCAGTTCGCCGTCTTCGCCCAACGATACCGGGTTATCCGCTATGATCAGCGAGGCTTTGGCGATTCAGGGTTGATCACGAAAGGGGAGCCCTATTCTGATCGCCAGGATCTCCACACATTGATGAAATTCTTGGGCATCGAGAGCGCCTATCTGATGGGAGTCTCTGGAGGAGGCGCGCTGGCTCTCGATTTTACGCTTGAGCATCCAGAGATGGTCGATGCGCTGATCCCGGTCACCGCAGGCGTCAGCGGATTTCGGCCCTCAGAAGAAGTGCTGAAACAGCATCCAGATGTGGTGCGTCTGTATACGAGCCTGAATGAAGCCTTTGAGAAGCACGACATTGCGCGAGCAGTTGAGATCTCGCTCGAATTATGGACGGATGGGCCGGGTCGGCTCCCGGAGCAGGCGGCTCCCGAGGTGCGCGAGCGGGTACGCGAGATGACGACGCGCAACTGGGAGCGCCCGGACGATGAAGCGCAGGCTGAGACGCCGCCAGTACCATTAGAGCCGCCAGCCGTTGGACGTCTGTCGAAGATTGGAGTGCCGGCGCTCGTCATTTTAGCCGCCCAACCATCCGGCCCGCTTCGTGGTGGACAGCGTGGCTTTGCTTGATCTCACATTGCGGAACCTCGCCGTTTTGAGTTGGTGCAAGCGTCCCGCTGCATGTCGGGATTGACAGGTGGCTCCTCCCTCATCGGTTGACGAACGGCGTGAGGAGCGCTGAGGGATACCGCCCTCCGGTATAGATGGAATGCGTGCCGCGGTTGACGCTTCGGCCATGCTTGAAAGCGGGATATCTGGCGGCATCGTGGCCGAGCACCTCGACGCAAAGCCGGGTCCCCGCCTCAAAGGAGGTACTGCTGGCCAGCACCTCGATCTCAACTGGAACGACTTCGTCGGGCTGGACCGGTTGGCGCTGCCGATGGGTGTGCCAGGGACGGCCTGATCGGCTTCGCTCGGGGTCGAGCGCGCGATGTGACACGCGCAGCCACCCCTTGGCGACGCCATCGTGGGCGAACCCGTTATATCCATAGAAGAAGATCTCCTTACCCGTGGCGTCGAACTTCCGAAGCAGGACGAAGAGGTCCATGTCGTCGCCTTCCGAGGTGGAGCACCAAAGCCTCAGGGTCATTCCGCCGGTGAGTTCGGTATCATGCTCGAAGCGGTAGACGAAGCTTGCCCGATCACGAGGACCGCCGCGCGGGTCGTACTGGACCACACCCTCATTGGCAGGGAGTTCGGCAGTAAGCGTCCCGGTCACGGCATCGAGATAGAGCGTAACGTACGTCACCTCCGGAAGCGGCCAATCCGTTGCGGTGCGAACGTCGCACACCTCGCGGGCTCGCCGCACGGCGAGCCGAACGCGTGGCGTCGTCTCCCATCCATTCGGCTCGCCCTTCAAGAAGTGGTCGAAGAAGCGACGTTGCACCTCACGCGCCTCGGGCGCGTAGAAGCGCTCCCATTTGCGACCGCCGTGGGTGTAGAGCCACTTCTGGGCCGAGGCTATCCGCTCGAAGCCCTCGAGCGAGCCTCGGGTATGGAGGCCATGGTCGGACCAGCTCGCACATACCAGGGCTGGCACCTCAATCCGTTCCAACCCTGGGCGCTTCGCCTCCCAATAAGCATCGTCGAGCGGATGCTGGTCACGATCCGCTGGAAAGTTCTCGTTCATCGGGAAGCGCTTGTTATGGCCGGGCTCCATGCGGAACCGCCACCACACGCCGACAAAGCCCGTTTCCGGCACGCCATCTTGATAGCCCAACTCGCGCAGCAGGTCGGTCACCCCTTCCCAGGGGCAGATGGCCAAGAGTGACGGCGGCCGTAGCGCTGCCACACGCCATTGCGACATGGCGAGATAGGAGACGCCAAGGAGCCCGACGGCGCCTGTCGACCAGGATTGGCCAGCTGCCCATTCGATCAGCTCGTAATAGTCCTGGGCGTCCCGATCCGAGAGCACGGAAGCTTGCCCCTCCGACTTGTGCATTCCGCGGACGTCCGCCTGCACGACGGCGTAGCCGGCCCTCACCCAGAACAGCGGATCGGGCGCTTCAAACCCTGTCCACGCGGAACAGTCCAGATGGCCGAACCGCGTGCCCGAAAGGCGCATGAGCAGCATCCCCCGCCGATCGGGCAGCGTGTCTTTGCCGTAGGGCGTGACGGACATCAAAACCGGCGAGCGCCTCGGTGGGAACGAGCGAAAGACGTTCGCCATCAACTGCACGCCATCGCTCATGGGCACTGCGATGTCACGCTCCAGCGTCACGTCGCTGGCAATACGCCTGGGCATTTGTGGTTTTTCCGCTTTGCGATCGAATCTTCTCATTCCGCGTTGTTCAACAAGCATCGCCTTTACCTCATGCATATCTTACTCTCTTGACAACATTTCGCAAGAGGTCACGCCTCCTCTGTCCACAAAGGAGACTGGATAACCAGGATTCGCGTCGAGCGCTTGCGGCGAGGGCGCGATCCATAAGGAACTGCCTTGATGATCACAAACCATTCGAGTGCATCTTGAGGCCAGAGGAAATCTCGCCGCGCAACTCGATGAGAAGGTGACTGTTGTGCAACTCGGCATGGACCACTTCTGGCTGCTCTCTGAGCGTTGTCAGCATCTGTTCGGTGAAGCCATCTCCCACGATCTCTGCCTGCGGGCCGCCGGTCCTGGCCCGCAGTTCATCGGGACCCCCAACCGCCAGCAGTTTGCCCTGGCGAATCACAGCCACCTGGGCACAGAGCTTTTCGGCCTCGGTCAAATTGTGGGTGTTGAGAAAGACGGTCACCCCTTTGCGCGCGACCAGACTGGCCAGGTCATCACGCAAAGCCGCCGCCGCCACTGGATCAAACCCGGCAGTTGGCTCGTCCAGGAAGATCAGTGATGGATGGTGCAAGAGCGCGCGGGCGACCGCGAGTTTCTGTTTCATGCCTCGGCTCCACGTACTCACCTGATCGCGGCGACGTTCCCACAAATCCAGATGGGTGAGCAGTTCTTTGATGCGGGCCTGGCGTGCGGGCGCAGGCATGCGGTAGATGCGCCCGTACAGGTCGAGATTGTCCTGGGCACTCATGCGTTCGTAGAGCCCCGCAAACTCCAGCAGCGCTCCGCTGCTGGCGCGAATGGCCTTGGCCTGGGTGCGGGTGTCAAAGCCCAGGACCCTGGCCTGACCCTATGTGGGTTCCAGCAAGCCAAGCAACAGATGGATGGTCGTGGTTTTGCCCGCCCCATTTGGCCCGAGAAACCCAAAGACAATGCCCGCAGGCACCTCCAGGGAGAGATCATCGAGCGCTTTGACGGTACCAAAAGAACGGGAAAGGTGTTCGATGTGAATAATTGGTTCTCGCATAACTTTCCTTTCAACGACACGCGTTGAGAGAATCGATCAATTGATGTGTCCATGTGGGAATAAAGTGGTTCACCCCGATGGGAGAGCCGAGAAATTCGACGATGCGCGACCCACCGTTTTGCCTGCGGATGGATGGTCATACACGGGTCCTTTCTTGTCGAGCCAGAAGCCGCTCTACGAGGAACAATCGGTTCCACCCATCCCTTAGAGAATCCTGGTCGCGAACGGGATCTTGCGCCCTGGGGCACAGGGTTGGTAAACAGTTAAGCATATTTGTGGTAATATATCGCAGTACCGTAGAATTACCATATATCAGCACAGCACCAGGACACCTTAGAAACAACCATGAGCACCGTTCCAACCATAAGCGAACAGGATATTCGCAATTTTGTTGGTGAGCGCAGCTTTTTACTTGGGCAATCGTACTTCCTTTGGGAGCAGAGAAATGAGCAAAACAAGCTGGGTTGAGATCTGCGTGAGTGATTTCGATCAGTCGATCAACTGGTTTGAGAACGTGCTGGGATTCCGGGTAGTAGCCCGTGACGAAAATGAGTACGCTGAGCTGCGTCAGGGAGAGACCTCCATCCAACTGGCTTCAGACCAGGCTGCCTATTGGGAGCCTGAACGGCAGCATCTTCTTGCGCCAGGACAACGGGGGCAGCGGCGTTGAAATCGTCCTCGTCGTGGACAACATTGACGCGGTGTATCGTCAAGCCCAACGGGCCCGGGCAGAGATCGTCCGGCCGCTGGCTGACTACCCCTGGCATATACGGCAGTTCTGGGTACGCCATCCCGATGGCTACCTGATACGTCCTGCCCAGAGATTACTGACCGTCAACCCGGAGATATATCGCCGCCAGGTCATCGATGCTTTTAGAGAAGACAAGCCACGCATTACGCAGGAACTGCTGGCAATCAAGCAGACCGCTGACAACCTTGTGCAGCAACAAGACTATCTCAGCGCGGCAACTATCTATGAAACACTGGTGACGGAGATATTCGATCGCTCTCACCTCTATTATGAGGAGGCAGAAGAGTATGACGACTATGATGAGTATTATGAACAAGAATGGTACCATCCAGAGGAAGAAGGACTGGGCGATCTTGTCAGGGAGTGTGTTGAAGCACTGGGCAACTGCCTGGCCCAAGAGCAGGCTGATCGAGTAGCGCGTGAGAAGATTATAGAGGTGCTTTTTGCAATTTACCAGCAAGACTTGAAGGCCGGCAGCATTGGCCTGGCCGCTCGCGCATCAGAATTGCTGGTGGAGCACACAACGCCCCTGGAACGAAGCACTATCGCGGGTTGGCTTCGCGATGCGCTTACAGATGAGATGGAAGAAATCAGTAGTTCTCGCCGCCAGGAATATGGTCGCTTCTTGTTGGCCCTGGAGAAAGACACGCTCGACGATGAGACATACCTGCAAATCTGCCGAGAAACGCATCGCATCTTTGACCTGGTAGATCGATTGCTGGCGCTGGGACGAGTTGATGAAGCCATCCGTGAAGCAAAACAGGTTAACGATAGCGACTTACTGAACATGGTCCACATCTTCGTTGAACATGGGCAGGACATAGTGGCCGAGCGCTTGATACTGGAGAGAGCAGAGCAGACAAAAGGCAGGCACCTGCTGGACTGGCTCAAAAAACGCTATCTCGCTCGCAATGATCAGGACGCAGCCCTGGAGGTAGCCGAGACCATCTTCCGCACGTATCCAGATCTGGAAGGCTACAAGGAGGTACGCCAGCTCGCCACGCCACTCGGCCGCTGGGAAACGCTGCGGCCAGAATTGCTGGCTTTCGTGGAGGAGTCGCGCAATACTCCGCTGTTGATTCATATCGCCCTCGATGAGGGCGAGATCGATAAAGCGCTGGCATTGCTGAAATCCGACTCCAAGCCCGATTACAGGTATGCCTACTATTACAACATAGAGCTTACCGTTGCCAAAGCCGCGGAAGAAACGCGACCGCGTGCAGCCATAGAAATCTATCAGAAGCAAGCAGAGAAGCTTATCGCTCTGCGCCAGCGCAAGCACTATCACGAGGCATGCAAGTACCTGGCAAAGGTACGCGCACTGTACGAGAAGCTAGGTGAAAATCAGGAATGGACGAGCTACATTACGGAGTTACGCGAGCGATATCGCACCCTGCGAGCATTGAAGGAAGAAATGGAGAAGGCCAGGCTCGCTCGTTTATGATAAAATATCGCAGTAAAGTTGACCTGACACACAAGAGAGACACATATGAGCACAATCCCAACACTCAACGAACGCGATATCCGCTCCTTTGTCGGTGAACAGAATCTCCTGAATGGCAAAAAATACATTCGCGAAGGAGCCATCTTTGATGCACGCCAGCACAATAGGACCCTGAGGGCATCATGCAAGGGCTCACAGGGTGAAACCTACAGAGTGCAGGTCATGTTCGATGATAACGACATCGATGAGACCTACTGCTCCTGTCCCGTGGGAAATCAGGGGCATTGCTCATTCAAATTGCTCTTGATGAAGCCCAGATTGATAAAGCATTAGAGCTACTGGAATCGCAGAAGCGACCTTATGACAGTCCTGAGGGTCCGTATGGTTACGGAATGTATGAGGTAGCTATCGATGTTGCTAAAGCCACTGAAGACACTCATCCACTTGCATCCATTGAGATTTATCAAAGGTACGCTGAAAGGCTGATAGACCAGCGTGGCCGCGACAATTATCGGCAGGCATGCGAGTACCTCATGAGTATGGGCAACATCTATCAGAAGATTGGCCAGAGCACTGTGTGGACAGACTACATTATGTCGCTGCGTGCAAAATATAAAAACTTACCAGCTTTGAAGGATGAGATGGCGATGGCAAAGCTATAAACCTGGAACCTCTGCTTAATTTGTTTGACACACTTAACGCCCTGTGCTACCATACAAATGAGCTAGTGTACAAAAGACACTAGGTACAGTCGGCATAAGCGCGAACTTAAGGGGGTGCAGGGGGCGAAGTCCCCTGCCGGGGTCTGGGGTGTCCCCAGATTCTCCTGCTCCTCGCTCGCCGCCGCAGGCGGCATGAACCGACTACCTGAATAATTACATATATTGAGAGAAATGAAGGATCCCGCCGATGGGAACACTCCCCATTTTTACCCTGGTAGCTCTTGCCTTACTTTTTGGCATTCTTGTTATGGTTCTCTGCCTTTTCCTGGGCCCAAAGAAGCCATCACCGGAGAAGCTCGCTCCTTATGAATGCGGTATTCAAGAGATCGAAGCGCCCAAACGGCGCTTCCCTGTCAAGTATCTCTTGACAGGTATGCTATTCATTGCCTTCGACATCGAAATAGTTTCCTTTTATCCACTGGCCATCCTGCTTCACCAGCTTAAAGTCTTCGGGCTGATTGAACTGCTCGTCTTCCTGCTGATCCTGATGGTTGGCTATATCTATGTTTGGCGAAAGGGTGCGTTTACATGGGAGTAAAGAACCCCTGGGAGCCAGTACAGTCGATTTCGAATACACAGACGCCCCGGCGGCGAGAACTTCCCGTGCAGCATGGGAAGACTGGCCAATTTGGCATTTTGACAACCCAGGTCAGCAAGGTCATTGACTGGGGGCGCAGTTCCTCTCTCTGGCCGGTTTCGTTTGGACTGGCCTGTTGTGCTATCGAGATGATGTCTGCGAGCGCCGACCGCTTTGACATCTCACGCTTTGGGGCCGAGGTATTCCGTGCATCACCGAGACAGGCCGATCTGATGATCATTGCAGGCCGCTGCTCGACTAAAATGGCTCCCGTACTGCGACAAATTTATGACCAGATGCCAGATCCCAAATGGGTTATCGCTATGGGGGCATGTGCATCTTGTGGTGGCGTTTTTAACAATTATGCTATCGTTCAAGGAGTAGATAAAATTGTGCCGGTCGACGTATTCAT
>WNGR01002080.1_pt1 | contig 25308 bp, 21 predicted proteins | sample 5407581 | NCBI WGS metagenome assembly WNGR01 (sample SAMN13153383, study PRJNA577476) | soil metagenome | isolation source: 80 cm soil or saprolite under Garry oak tree replicate 2 | place: USA:California | collected 2016-06-15
CCAGCCCGATCCCACTTCGCCAAATTCGCAGCCGCCTCATAGGTGCTCTGCAAAATCTCCAGCAGCGCCGCATCCGGATCGGCCGACTGACGCATCGCCTCATACGGCAGCACAAACTCGCCAAAGTTCTTGTCGAACGAAGCAGACGCCGGACGAATCGAATACTCCTTGTAGCCCGGCGGCTCCGGATAGGCATAGCTATAAAACATCGCTTCCATGCCCGGCGCGCCCGGCCAGAATCCGCAACTGCTCACCTCGTGAGAATACGCATCGCGGGTCACGCGATCCGGCAACCCCGGCATACTGGGATGCTCCGGAGCAGTGCGCCCCGAAAAGCGCGTACAAGCCAGATCGAGCGCTCCCCAGAACAGGTGAATCGGGCTCACCTTGCCTCTTAAGCGGGAACGAAAAATCGTGAACACCCGCATCGTCTGCAGCAAAATCCGCCAGAACCGCTGCGCAAATTCCGGGTCGTAACTCTGGTGCGTCTGGTCCTGCTCAAAGGGAATCGGATCCGCGACCTCCATCGGCATATGCCAGATCTGCACCGGTGCGCCCACGCTCTTGAGCGCGGTCATCAGCCGCTCATAAAACGCGGCAACGGTCATGGGGTGCAAAGGAATGACTCTGCGTTCCCCTTCGCTGGTTTCCACTTCAAGCACATGTTCCAAAAAATCGAAGTCTATTTGCAACATCCGCGTGCCGTACGCCATCGGCCCTGTCGTAATCCCCCGAATCGTCGGGTAAAGCGTCACGTTCCAGGTGTGATTGATCGGCGGCGTCAGCTCCAGCCGGACCTTTCCGATCATCTGCATCCAGAGCAGCAATGTCGCGCAGGTATCGCTCCACGCACTCTGCGGCAAAGCAGGCCAGACATCCGTTTGCTGCGCAATGGAATTTGCTTCAGGTGGCATATAGAGACCTCGCAGCGACCATCATACTTCGCGATATCTTCTGTGCAGGAAGCCGCCACGCCTATTCATCTCTATGCCTTTGACGGCTCTGATCCTCGTACTCTGACCCTTGGTCTCTGAACTCTGATCCCTGCCTCCCTGATCTCTGTTCCCTGACCCTGACCCCTGAATCACAGACCCTTGATCTCTGACACCTGACGAAACGCCTCCCGCAACCGCTTCCACGTCGTCTCTAACTCCTCCGGCAGCACTCGCGTCTCGGCTACGGTCGTCATGAAGTTGGTATCGCCGGCCCAACGCGGAAGAGCATGCATATGCAGATGGCCCGCAACTCCGGCACCGGCAGACTGCCCCAGGTTCAAGCCAAAGTTGAAGCCGTGCGGATGGTACAGCCGCTCCAGTGCCTGCTCCGTACGCTGGCCCAATTCAATCATCTCGTGAGCCGCGTCCACCGGCAGCAGGGCGATCCGGTCGAGGTGCGCAAAGGGCACCACCATTACGTGGCCTGACGTGTAGGGATAGGCGTTGAGGCACACAAAGCAATATTTTCCGCGAGCGATCAGACCAGCGGCCGCCTCCGCCTCTGCCGGCCCCATCCCGTTCTCAATCGCATGATCCACCGACGAGATTAAATTGCAGAAAACACAATGGAAGTCGCCCCGCCATTCCGCCAGGCTGGCGGGCACGCCGGGCCGCGGCGCCCCATCTGCCGAGGTGATATAAGCAAAACGCCAGGGAGTCCAGAGAATATCCATGATAAGGAACGCCGTCGCCCCTCAGTATAGTGGTCCTTGCCGGTACGAATTCTCAATCGGCCCCCTGCCTTTTCTGGGATACGATTTTTTTCGGCCGCTCATTGCACCCAAACCAGTGCATTTAGCCGCAAGTCCCGTCGATTCGCACCTTCAATTCATCAATTTTGGGTTACAACCCGCTTTCGCCCCAGGAATGGCCAACCCGTTGGATTGACTCTGGAAACATAGGGTTGCTACACTTGAAAGCGTAGCTTCCTGCGCGGATTCCAGCAGCGAGCTGCGGTCGCCCTCCAGCCAGGAGTGCCTGCCGGGTGTTTCCCAACGGAGACGAGTCGCTTTCCGAGCCAGCTTGATCGGCGGGGAAGACCGTCCCTGCGAAAACATTTCGGATCACAAGCACACGCACGGCTCGCGCGGGACATCGGCCCCCGGCATCCCTCGTTGACGCTCCGCCGCGGCGGACATCGTAGGTGCCACTCCCGGCGGAAAGCAAAGCCAACCGCCGGTGCAAGGAATCCTGGAGCTAGTAGTGATGGCAAACGTCCTCAATCCTGAAACCGAGAGCATAACCCTGAACACCGAATACGAAACCCCAACCCTCGAACCTGCGATGGAGCATGAGCAGCCGTCGTTCGAATCCACGTCCAACCCCGAGACCGCCGAAACAACCGGAGCAGTCGAACTTTCAGCGCTGGACGCCGATGCCACAACCGAGCCCGTAGTCGAGGCCGCGCCTCAAGAGGAAGCCACTTCTGTGGCAGCTCCCCTTGAGACCGCCCTCGCACCGGCTGAAACAGCGCAGGTCCAGGCCACGCCTGAGCCCGCCGCTGCGGTTGAACCTGAGCCGGCCGTCGCGCCCGTCGCTGCCGCCGCCCCAGCCAGCAAAGCACCGCAGAAGTCTTCAGCCCATCCCCCTGAGCACGGCCTCGAGTCCATGGATGACTTCTCTGCCGCCCTCGAGGCTTTTGAGCGCGAGCAGGCTGCTGAAGCTGCCGCCGTTGAAGCCTACGGCGACAAAGTTGTTTCCGGCACCGTGATCAAGCAGACCGACAAGCACCTGGTTGTCGATGTGGGCTTGAAGTCAGAGGGCCTGGTTCCGATCGAGCAGGTCGTGGACCACACCGGCGCAGTCAAGTTCAACGCCGGCGACGTGATCGAAGTGGTCATCGAGCGCGAAGAACCCGAAGGCGGCTATCTCGTCAGCTACGAGAAAGCCCAGCGCCTCCGCGTTTGGGACGTGATCGAAAAAGCAGCGAACGACAAGACCCCCGTCATGGGCACTGTTGTCAGCCGCGTCAAAGGTGGCCTCACTGTCGACATCGGCATGAAGGCTTTCCTTCCCGGTTCGCAACTCGAGATTCGCCCCGTCCGCAACCTCGACGGCTATCTCGGCCAGCAGATTGAAGTCCGCGTCATCAAGCTCAACAAGAAGCGCGGAAACGTGGTCGTTAGCCGCAAGGAAATCCTTGAGGAAGAGCAGACCAGCAAGCGCAGCCACACCCTTGAGCAGTTGGGCGAGGGCGCCATTCTCACCGGCACGGTCAAGAACCTCACCGACTACGGCGCGTTTGTCGACCTCGGCGGCATCGACGGTCTTCTCCACATCACCGACATGAGCTGGGGCCGCCTCACCCACCCCCGCGACCTCGTCAACGTGGGCGATGAGATCCAGGTCAAGGTCCTCAAGTTCGACAAAGACAAGCAGCGCGTTTCGCTTGGCTTCAAGCAGTTGACGCCTGACCCGTGGCTCGATGCCACCGAGCGCTACCCGGTGGGTGCGCACGTCAGGGGCCGCGTTCTTTCGGTTACCGATTACGGCTACCGTCGTACTCAGCGTCAATCCGGCCGACCGCCGCATCTCGCTGGGCATGAAGCAGCTTCTCGAGAATCCATGGGAGCATCTGACCGAGCGGTATCCGGCCGGAACCGTGGTCGAGGGCCGCGTTCGCAATCTCACCGATTTCGGCGCCTTCATCGAGATTGAAGACGGCATCGACGGCCTGGTACACGTCTCGAACCTGAGCTGGACCAAGCGCGTCAAGCACCCGTCCGAAGTCGTCAAGAAGGGCGAGAAGGTCAAGGCAGTCGTTCTCGGTGTCGAGCCGCAGAACCGCCGCCTGAGCCTTGGAATCAAGCAGCTGCAGCCCGATGTCTGGGAGAGCTTCTTTGCCTCGCATCGCGTAGGCGATGTGGTCCACGGCAAGGTGCTCCGCACGGCCCAGTTCGGCGCATTTGTCGAGATCGCCGAGGGCGTGGAAGGTCTCTGCCACGTCTCCGAAGCGGTCAGCGATGACGGCGTGCCTGCCAAGATGGATACCGGTGACGAGCACGAATTCAAGATCATCAAGATCAATGTGGAAGAGAAGAAGGTGGGCCTCAGCCTGCGTTCGGCGGCTCATGAAGCCACCCGCGCGACGGTTGAAAGCTACAAGCAGCCTGTCTCCAGCTCCACCACCACCCTTGGCGATCTGCTCAACTGGCGCAAGAACGAGCGCTAGTCCGTTTCACCAGTCCGACAGCGACGGCCACCCACGCGGGTGGCCGTTGTTTTTTGCACAGATAATCGGCCCACACCGAAAACGCCAAGGACAGCGTTATGAACTTCCGTCTGTCGCCTCGCGATTGCAGCGCTCCGCAAGCACCGTCACAATCCCCAGCGAGGCCAGCACGCACACCAGCGCGAACAGAAACACGCTCGAATAGCCAAAAAATCCAATGACCGTGCCGGCCGTCGGTCCCACCAGGAAAAACGACACATCCGCGAACCCCGTATACACTCCCAACGCAGTCCCGCGGTTTTGTTCCGGAACCCGTCGCACCGCCTCCACACCCAAGGCCGGAAACACCAGCGAAAATCCAAATCCCGTCAGCGCCGCACCTGTGAATGCCACCCACGGAGCGTGTGCGCGCCACAGCAGCAGCACCCCCAGCGACTCCACCGCCAGGCACGTGATTCCAACTGGAAATCCGCCAAAGCGTGTAATGGTGTGAATAAACAACAGGCGCGCAATAATGAACGCCACCCCAAACGAAGTCAGGCACAGCGCCGCGCCATCCCAATGCCGGCTGGCATAAAACAGCGTAACGAAGGTCGCCAGAACGCTGTAGCCCACTCCGCCCAGCGCCAGTGCGGTGCCGTGCGGCGTGACCCGACCCAACACATCGCGGAAGGGCAGATGCTCGCCCTCCACCACCTCAATCGCGGCCTTTGATCCCGCCAGCAGCAGGCTTACCCCGCAAACGGCGATGGTCAAAAAGCCCAGCGATCCCAGCCCCCAGTGCTTCTCCATCACCACGCCAAGCGGAGCTCCCAGCGCCATCGCGCCATAAGTGCTGATGCCGTTAAATGAAATCACCTTCGCGGTGAACTCCGGCCCAACGCTCTGAATGCCCCACAGCGTCGCCCCGGTTGAGCCCAGGCTTTCGCCTACCCCCAGAGCGAGGCGGCTGGCGACGAGCATCGTCATGCTCAGCCATGGCATTGAGTGCAGCAGCGCAGCCGCCAGCAACAACGCCCCGCTGGCCGTGCAACCGCCCATCCCCCACAGCACAGAAACCTTCGCGCCCGCGCGATCGGAGATCCGTCCCGCCCACGGTCTGCTTATAAACGTAGCGATGTACTGAACGCTGATAACCAGCCCTGCCAGTGCGGCGGTATACCCCATGCGCAGATGCACATAGGTCGACAGAATCGCCAAGGGCAGCCCGATGGAAAGATAAACAACAAAGGTGAAATAGACGAAGCCGATTATCTGCCAGGTAGCCCCGCCTGCTGAAGCGACTGCCACTCCGCCATCAGTGCCAGCGTATCCATCGGCAAATGCTCTTTTGCGAATGGGGATCAATTTGCGTCGAAATGCAGTCAAGCTCCAGTATATCGAAGGCCATTTTTCCTCCCGCCGGCCAAACCTATTCCCCGCGCGCTCTCCATCGCCCTTAAACTGAACAAATGACCGGTGGGTTCCATGTCGAGAACTTCGGTTGCCGCGCCGCGCGCGCCGACGGAGAAGCAGTCAGCGACCGCCTGCGCATGGCAGGCCTGAACGAGCAGCAACCCGCAACCGCCGATGTGGTCATCGTCAACACCTGCAGCGTAACGGCCGAGGCCGACCGCGCCGCGCGCGCTTTCATTCGCCGCGCCCATCGCCTCAACCCCGATGCGCGCATCGTCGTTACCGGTTGCTACGCCCAACGCGAACCGGAAACCCTCGCCAGCCTGCCCGGAGTTGCCGCCGTCGTCGGCAATAGCCATAAAGCACTCGCCCCTGAAATTGCCCTCAACCTCGCATCAGGCCCAGCCTTCAGCCGTGAAGCAAAGCCGTCGGAGCCGCCGGTCGCCCTGGTCAACATCCAGACCAGCGCAATCGGCTCAGCCCCCATCTGGGCCGACGACCGCTTCGCCCACTCCTTCCTCGAAGAAACCCATCTCCTCCCCGGCGCCCAAACCCGTCCCAATCTCAAGATCCAGGAGGGTTGCGGTAATCGATGCACCTTCTGCGTCATCCCAGAAACGCGCGGCCCCTCTAGAAGTCTCCCTGCGGCAAGCGTTCTCCGGCAGGTACAAGGATTTGTTGCTTCCGGCGGCAACGAGCTTGTGCTCTCCGGAATCAATCTGGGGCGCTGGGGGCGCGACCTGCAACGCGAGCCAGGCGGTGCCCGGCCATCGCTCGCAGCCCTGGTAAGGCAAATTTTCTCGACCACTGCTCTACCGCGCCTTCGCCTCAGCTCCATCGAGCCCATGGACTGGGACGCGGACCTGATCGCCCTGCTCCGCGAATTCGCCGCCTCTGGCAGCGGCCGATTCGCCCGTCATGCCCATCTTCCCCTGCAATCGGGCTCCGACACAGTGCTCCGCCGCATGCACCGCCGCTACCGTCCGTGGCACTACGCTCAGAAGGTGGCCGCGCTGCTCGACGCCGCCGGCGCCGAACTCACCCTCGGCGCAGACGTCATGGTCGGCTTTCCCGGTGAAACCGATCGCGAATTTCAGGAGACCTTCGATCTCGTTCAAGATCTCCCATTCGGCTACCTGCACCTGTTTCCGTTTTCGCCGCGCCCTCGAACTCCAGGCTGGGATCTGCACCTTCATTCGCCCGTTCCGGCCGCGGCAGTCGAAGAGCGCATGGCGGCCCTTCGCCTGCTGGCAACTCAAAAGACCGAAGCCCATCGCAGGCGCTTCATTGGGCGGGCACTTCAGGCCATTACGCTTCACACCCCGCCCGCACTTCAGTCCCGGAACCGTACCTTAGCCCTCACAGAAAATTTCCTTCCCGTTGAATTGGAAGGCCACTTCCCGGCCAACCGACTGCTGTCCATCCACGTCACCAGATTGACACCGGAAGCGGTCCTCGTCGCTTCAAATTTCGACGTCCCAGCCGACCGCTGAAGACATGAATCGATTTGCTAAACCATGCTGAAAGGTGCGTGTTTGCTGCAGCCAATAATCCTTTAATGCCCGCAATAATTTCCTGCCGTACCGCTTGACATGCAACTCCAAGAAGTTCAGCATGGGGACATTCTGGTGTCCGGGCTCGCGAAATTGACGTCAGAGATGAGCACCGGGTAACTTCTCCGCAAGTGCTGTCCCTGATTCAATTTCATTCCCCAGACTGACCTCAAATGTCCCCTCCTGAGGTGAGTTTATGGTCGTCAAGACACAATGCAACGGACTCGAAGTGACCGGATTGTGCGTGGGCTCGACGAACGCACGGCGCTATTTTTCTAAACGAATCAAGTCTGTCGAACTGCAAATGGGCGATTTGCAGATCGAATGCAGGCTCACGCCCGATTTCTGGCACGGCCAGGCCGAGATCCACGATCCCCGGCTAACTGAATGGCTCAAGTTCAAAGTCGGTCACGACCGCTCGAGACGGATGACGCCTATCCCCATGGCGTTGGAGCAGTTCGGCATGAACTCCTTCAAATTGTTACCTTCCAGAGCTGATGCCCGTGCCGCCACTCCGCGCGGTGTCGGATACTCTCCCGCAGCTTGAGGCCACACACTCGCCCGGTGCAAATGATTTGAGGAAAACTCCGATGAAGATCAACGACACCACGAGAGAAGTGGAAGTGAAGGCAGCCAAGGCCTTAAGCTCGGTGCTGCAGCAGATGTCCGCGATCAAGAGCTGGAAGATCAAGTACAGATCTGCAGGCCCCCATCACGCTGACATTCTGGCTGATATCGACGTCCTTGGCCGAAATCATAAGCTCGTATGTCACGTCGACGATGGCCAGCCGGGTGACATTCGTCAAGCGCTACAGAAGTTGCGCACCCGCGTCGCCGCCGATGCTCAGAACGCAACGCCGGTGCTTATCGCGCCTTATCTATCACCCCAGACCCGCGCGCTGTGCCAGGAGAGCCAGGTTGGCTTCATCGATCTTGAAGGAAACGCGCGTCTTGAAGTGGACGAAGTATTTATCGGCAAGCGCAGTTGCCGGAGCGTTGTCCCTGAGAGCGCGAGCGAAAAACTTTCGGCCTGACATCACGTTCTGTGCGGCCTTCAACAGGACACCACCCCAGTGCGTGGCGCCAGTGAAATTGTGTCGCTGCGAATGGCCGCAACCCTCTTGAATGCGCGCGTTCCGGCTCCTTCTCACCACAAATCCAACCTCACCGATGCTATACTCAGGTGTGCGTTCGCCTGCCTGCGGCGATTCCGGAAAGCCCCGGGAAGCAGGTTGGCGGAACACTTTGGAGGAGTACCATCGCATTCGATAAACGTGCAGCCAAGTCTTTCATCCGCATCAACGACCGGATTCGCGCGCGCGAAATCCGCGTAATCGACGAAAACGGCGAACAAATGGGCATCCTGCCCCCCTTTGAGGCGCTCAAGATCGCCCGTGAACGCGGGCTCGATCTGGTAGAAGTCAGCCCCAACGCCGTCCCCCCGGTCTGCCGCATTCAGGACTATGGCCGCTTCCTTTACGAGAAGGAAAAGAGCGAGCGTGCGGCCCGCAAAAAGCAGAAGGTCATCACCATCAAGGAAGTCAAGTTCTCCGTCACCGTCGACGAGCACGACTACCAGACCAAGAAGAACCAGGCCGTCCGCTTCCTCACAGAGGGTGACAAGGTCAAGGCCAGCCTGCGTTTCCGCGGCCGCCAGATGGCCCACCGCGAACTGGGCTACGCCATCATTAACAAGCTGATCAATGACATCGGCGAGGCCGGAGTGGTCGAGTTCATGCCCCGCATGGAAGGCACCATCCTCCACGCCATCATCGCACCCTCGAAAAAGCAGGAAGCGCCCAAGCCCAAACCCGCCCCGCCTGCGCAAACAGGGGCCCCGCAGCCAACTGCTCCACAAGCGCACTAGCCCTTCAGCTCAGCTCATTGCACATCGAGCCGCTCACCCGGGCGGCCTTTGTCTTAGCCCCGAATCCGCCACTATTTCCAAGCACGATATCGACGAGCGCATCGTGACTGCGGATCTGCAGACGAGAGCGCTTCACGATCAATTGTCGAAGATTCTGATGTCGGGCTGAGCGCCATACGACAGCAATCCCTGCTGAATTCGCGAGGCGACTTGCGATTGACGATCTGCACCGTACATCCAGTACGTGAAGTAGAGCGACCCTGCCGTTTCAATCGCTCGCTTCTCCAATACTCGAAAAGGTCCAATATTGATGGATCCCAGTTGAGCGGCGAGGTTAATGTCCGTACCCCCGCCCAGACGATGCGGAATGGCGTGGCCCCGGTGGTATATCGCGCCAGAGCTGTTGGGGTGCTCGCGCATTCGGTTCTTATCTCGGTCGCCAGCAAATCGGCCCTGGCTGACTCCCCAAGCCGCAAAGAGGCGATCTGGTCCCAAATCGAACAGATAAGAAAATTTTGGAAGGCTGACTTCGACCACCTGGCCACCTGAAGCAGCCAGATCATAGTGGCTGAGCCACTCCTCAATGCAGTAAGGGATTATTTGGTCAGTGAGCCTGGACTCCCAATCGATTGCCGAGACTCCAACCATTGTTCCTGATAACTTCGCGTATTTAGGTTTCTTGGCAACGTAGTCGGAATTCAAACTCGCTCCTATTTCGACCATGTCTGTGCCGCTATGGGGACAAGCAAGATACCGTTCCCAGCTGTCGATGCTTGCCTCTGCAACAGTACAGTTGGCTCGTAACGTAGCAAGCTTAAGCCAAATTCGGACATCACGCGCAGAATTTTACCCTCACATAAACGGTTGCATAATCGCCGATGCACTCACCGAGACCCGCCGCAGCCACTAAGCCGCTTGGTCCCAAACTCCGTCGCGCAACCCTGGGCTTGGAACTAAGGATTCATTGCATAAAATATCCCTTCATCGGCGCATCATATGAATAAGGGAAACCAAACCAATCAGCCGACGGGACAGCTATATGTCACCACATTCATGCTCAAGCACAGGACGCAGCTTTTTCTTCCATCAAGCTGCTCCTCTCTAGGCCTCGATGACGGTCTAACGCCGCTCAACTTCAAGTTCAATCGCTATATCTCCCGTCTAATGTGTAGCTTCTGCCCGGTCCGCACCGAAAAAGGTACCCCTCCCCCCCCCGCGGGTGGGGAGCTGATTCTCTGTTTGTTCATTTTTTTGGCTAACCCCTTATTTTTCTATTTAATAGCGCACAATGCCGTGTAATCTTGGATTATGCGTCCCGCGCGTTTCCTTCTCCTTACGGGCTTGGTCGCCATTGCCTCGACCTGCGTATTACCGTCGCAAGCCATTGATAACATACATTTTCCGAGTAGCGAAGACCTTCGACATATAAAAGGCCTCGGTGGGTCGCAGCTTTCGCCTGATGGCACATTAGTGCTGTTTAGCATCACCGATTCGACGGCGGACGGGGCGAAATCGCATATCTGGGTGGTTCCGGCGAATGGTGCCGAAAAGCCCCGCCAACTCACCTTCTCTCCGCCCGCCGACAAGCGCGGCGAACGCAGTCCTCAATGGGCGCCCGACGGCAGCGCGATATTTTTCCTTGCCCATCGCGACGATCACACGCAGATCTTTCGTCTGGACATGCGCGGCGGTGAGGCGGCTCCATACGACCTCAAGGTTGTGCCCCCCGTCGATGAGTCCAAACAGAAGAACGCCATTCCGTCACCCGGTGCCGACAAGGCCGCAGATGCCAAGCCCGGCGACAAGAAGTCAGGCGATAGTTCCGCCGAAAAGAAAACCGATGCGTCGCCGGAGCCGCTGCCTATTGACGTGTCTGGGTATGCGATCTCCGACGACGGCAAGACTCTGGCCGTGTGGGCGCGCGATCCTGAAACACCCGGCGAGAAGAAGCAGAAAGACGCCAAGGCCGACGCGTCCTGGGTGAACCATGAGGTTCATGGCACGCGGCTCTATCTCGCAGCCCTCAAGACAGACGAAACCGTCGAGGGAGTTCTCAAGCCCGTAGCCGTAGCTCCCGATGTTCAACGTGCGGTTTGGTCGCCGGCATCGGACCGCCTTCTGGTGATCACCGAGAAGCCGAACGACGAGTCCGATCTCGGCCCGGCCAACGCAGCCTGGCTGGTGACCTCCGCCGATCTTGGCAAAGCCACGAAGCTCGATGCGATTCCGGCCACTGTCGGCGGTGCCGCTTGGACTACAGATGGCACTCAGATCGTTTTCGCAGCAGCCACGCCGGAAGATGCACCTCCCGGCTACGACGAGTTGTTCGACCTCCACGTGTCGAATCCCGCAGCCAGTCCTGTCAGGCTCTCTGCCGGATTTGACGGCCAACTCAACGCCTCAAACCTGTATTTTGGGCAGGATGGATCGCTCGTAGCGCAGGCTGGCATTGGAACCCGCGCGGCGATCATCAGCCTCAGTCTTGACGGCAATATCAGACCGGCCCCCGTCGAACTCGGCGTGCCGGTCATTACCGGCATAAATACCAACCGCAAGCAGACTGGCTGGGTGTGGCTGGCCGAAAGCGGCGGCCAGCCCGTCAAGCTATGCTTTGCCGTGCACCTGGGCAACGCCTGTTCCGCGCTCCCGATTCCAGACCTGGCACCGCCCGGCCTGCGTTTCATAGAACCAGAAATCGTCACCTGGAAGAGCGGCGGCCTCACCATCGAGGGCCTTCTCTACCTGCCTCCCTCATCGGGAAGAACAAGAGTGCCTCTCGTCGTCGACGTTCATGGAGGCCCTTTCGGCGCATGGGAAAACCGCCACGATCCTTTCGCCGCCTTCATACTGGGCAAGGGATGGGGGGTGCTTCGCCCCAATCCGCGAGGCTCTTCTAACTACGGAGTCAAATTTGCTGCGGCGAACAAAAATGACTTGGGAGGCGGCGACTACGACGATGTCATGGCTGGCGTGGATGCTGTGCTGGCCAGGTACCCGCTCGATCCCGCGCGACTCGCACTCATGGGCTACAGCTACGGTGGCGAGATGGCCGCCTTCGTTGAAGGCAAGACTGACCGTTTCAAGGCCATCATCAGCGCTGCGCCCGTGATCGATCAGTTCAGCGAATACGGCACAGAACACGGCTCCTGGTATGACCGCTGGTACTTTGGCAAGCCTTGGGAACATCTTGAGGACGCCTGGCGGCAAAGTCCGCTATCTGGTGCCGCGAAGGCCAAGACGCCTTTTCTCCTGCTCCAGGGAGAGAGCGACGTGACCGACTCCCTGGGCCAGGCTCAGGAGATGTATCGGGCGCTACGGCAGCAGGGCGCCCCCGTCGAACTCGTTACCTATCCTCGTGAAGATCACGGCCCGCTGGCCAGTGGAATCTTTGGCCGTCCTGCAGCAGAGCCCTGGCACGGCTACGATGCACGCCAGCGAATCGTCGAATTCCTCGAAAAGGCCTTGGGTCCTACGCAAGACAATGCGGAGTCCAAAAAGCCCTAGTTCAGCCGGCGCAGGTCGATGATCTTCAGGGAAGGCAGCACCGGCAACACGATGAATCCTTCCCGCCAGTGACCCTCCTCGCGTCGCGGAGCAGTACAAATCCCGGGAAAAGCGTCGAAAACAGGAGCCGCTTCCCGCGTAAGATCAGCCCGAAGAGCCCCGAAGAGCCGTTTTCGTGGCATCGACGCCAGCCTTGCGGTATACTGATCGAAGCCTCAAGTGGGGAGGGAAGTCCCTGTCCCTGTCAAGGCAAATGCGGCAGATGAAACCACGCTGCCGGACAAAGAGAAGACAATGCCCAAGTTGAAGACCCATACGGGCGCGAAGAAGCGCTTCAGCAAAACTGGTACCGGCAAGATCAAGCGGGGCCAGACGAAGACGCGCCATATCCTTTCGTCCAAGTCGCCAAAAGTGAAGCGGAAGCTCGGCAAGATCGTGCTTGTTTCTGATGGTGACTATGCGAAGGTCGCGCGCATGATCCCCTACGCCTGATCGTCGAGCTGCCCCTGCACGTCAGGGACGGCGCTTCAGGGACCCAGTGGACGGGACCCCCGGCAGACCGGACGCATTTGACTAAGTCCGACGGCAGCCGAGAGATTCAGGATTGAACGAGCGAGTGAAGAGGTTGTTGCCCGGCCCGGCATGGGCTCGGCTCTCCTGCCTCCAGCCGCGATAACCCACGAAACACAAAACGGAGACGACACATGCCCCGCGTAAAGCGTAGTACCAAGCGGAGTGACCGCCGCAAAAAAATCCTCAAGAGGGCCAGCGGTTACTTCCTCACGAAATCCAAGCTTTATCAGGCAGCTCAGGAAGCCGTTGAGCGCGGCCTCAAGTTTGCCTACACCGGCCGCAAGCAGAAGAAGCGCCAGTTCCGCTCCCTGTGGATCGTGCGTATCTCGGCCGCCTGCAAGCTTAACGGCACCAGCTACTCGCAATTCATCAATGGCCTCAAGAAAGCCGGCATTGAGCTGGACCGCAAGATTCTCTCCGATATCGCCATCAACGATCCCGCGGGCTTTACCAAGCTCACTGAGCAGGCCAAAGCCGCGCTGACCGTAAAAGCCGCATAAGTCATCAAAACGGTTAAGCAAGGAAACGGCCTGGAGCTCAGCTTCGGGCCGTTTTCTTTGTTCCCACAACGATTCTCCAACGAGTGAAACCCCGCGAAGTGGGTGGGTTATCCTGAGCTTTACGCATGACGAACGAACCCATACCTAATCTGATGGCTTATGACGAAGCCGCGCTTGACCAGGCTTTTGCCGCACTGGCCAAACAAGCCAGCGACGACGCTGCGGCACTCAACACTCCCGAGTCGGTCGAGGCTTTTCGCCTGGAGTGGCTGGGCCGCAAGCAGGGCCGCCTCAACGACGTCTCGGGCCGCTGGCTCAAAGCCGCGCCACCCGAAGCCAAGAAGGCTCTCGGAAAGCGCTTCAACGACCTGAAAAAGCTGGTGGAAGACCTGCTCGAACAGGCCACCGGAGCGGGTCCTAGCGATGCCGCCCTCGCCGCTGAGGCCATCGACATTACGCTGCCGGGCACGCGCCGCCTGATCGGAGCCGAGCACCCTATTACCCGCACGCTCAACGACCTCACGCGGATCTTCGCTTCTTTGGGTTATTCGGTAGGCGTCGGCCCAGAAGTCGAGACCGACTTCTACAACTTCGAGTGCATGAATTTTCCGCCCGGCCACCCGGCACGCGACACTCAAGATACGTTGGTCGTCGCCCACCAGGAACGTCGGCCTCTACGCGATCGCCTCTTGCTCCGCACCCACACCTCTCCTGTGCAGATGCGCACCATGGAATCGCAGCCGCCCCCGGTCCGTATCATCATTCCCGGCAAGGTGCACCGCAACGACGCGGCCGACGCCACGCACTCGCCCATCTTCCACCAGGTCGAAGGCCTCTGTGTCGACACCAACATCACGTTCAGCGACCTCAAGGGAACCCTCGACCACGCCATGAAGGCCCTGTTCGGCTCATCGGTCAAGACGCGCTTCTTCCCATCGTTTTTCCCCTTCACGGAACCCAGTGCCGACGTGCAGATAAGTTGCATCTTCTGTGGCGGCAAAGGTTGCCGCAAATGCAAACAGTCCGGCTGGATTGAGTTGCTAGGTTGCGGCATGGTGGACCCGGCGGTCTTCGCATTCGCAGCTGAAAAGCAGCCCGCGTACGATCCCAAAAAGATTTCCGGCTTCGCCTTCGGCATGGGCGTAGAACGTATCGCGATGATGAAGTACGGCATCAGCGAAATCGGCCAGTTCTATGGAGGGGATATGCGATTTCTTGGACAGTTTGCCTGACCAAAGAGTTTGCCCACTAATTCGAAGTAAGGGATGAAGTAAATGAAGATACTTACTAAGTGGCTTAGGTCGTACTTACCCGGATTGCCGGTGAACGATCCCCAACTTGCCGAAGACCTGACACTTCGCGGCATCGCCGTCGAAGGTATCTACGATCTCGGCGCGGGCAATGGCTCGCTCTATGAGATGGACATCACCACCAACCGCGTCGATGCTATGAACCACTACGGCATTGCGCGCGAAGCGGCAGCGATCTATGGTCTTGACCTCAGGCCGCTCGATGCAGCTTTGCGCGAAGCTACTCCGTCAGCCAATCCTTTCTCTGTGCGCATTGAAGCCGAAGACGCCTGCGGCCGCTTCACCGCTCGCGTACTGCGCGGCATCACCATCGGCGATTCGCGCGACTGGTTCCCCGGCGCGGAAGTCGCGTCGTATTTCAAGCTGCTCGAGCAGAAGCAGATCTCCAACGCGGTTGATGCGACTAACTTCGTCTGGCTCGCGATGGGTCAGCCGACTCATGCATTCGATCTCGATAAAATCCAGGGCGGGATCATTGTTCGACGCGCACGCAAAGGAGAAACGCTCAAGACCCTAGATGGCATTGAGCGCATCCTCGATCCGGAAGATTTGGTGGTTGCCGATCACGTCAAGCCTCTCGGCCTCGCTGGCGTGATGGGTGGCTGGGACACGATGATTACGGCCGCCACGACCAATGTGCTGGTGGAGGCCGCATGGTTCGATCCAGTGGCTGTGCGCCGTACTGCGCGCCGCCACGGGTTGCACACCGATGCCAGCCACCGCTTTGAGCGCGGCGCCGACTTCAATGCAGCGCCCGTTGCGTCAGCAGTTGTCAGCCGCATTCTTCTTGCCAACGGCGGCCATATCGAAGGCGACCTCGTCGACGTGCGTGTAACCGCTCTCGAAGCGCGCACTGCCAACCGCAAGCCGATCACGCTGGCACTCAGCGAAGTACATCGCATTCTTGGCACCACCGTGGATAAGGACGGCATTACCGCGGCGACGGTCGAGACCTTTCTGACGGCGTTGGGGTGCGGCCTTTCAAGTCAGCCAGTCGCCGAGTCCACGAAAGAAGATGCGAAGTGGCTGGTAACGCTGCCAAGCTGGCGGCTTGATCTTGAACGCGAAATCGATCTTGTAGAAGAGCTCGCGCGCGTCTACGGATACAACAGGTTTGCCAACACGCTGCCTGAGTTCGGCAAGGGTGTTCAGGCGCTCCCCTGGGCCGAAAGCGAATCCGTTGTGAGAGGTACGCTGCTTGCGGCCGGATTCAACGAAGCCATCGCCAGCACTTTTTGTTCGGCAGCCGACGCGGCGTTGACTGCCCCTCAGCCTGGCCTTGTGGTGCCCCTGGGCAATCCGCTCAGCGAAGAAGCAGGGGTGCTGCGTCCCTCGCTTATCCCCGGCATTCTCACCATGGTTGCAGGCAATCTGCATCGCGATGTGAGCGACGTTCGTCTCTTTGAGCTGGGCACGGTTTTCAGCGGCACCACTGACAAGGTGGAAGAGCGGCCTGCGCTTGCATTCGGCGCGGCTGGGGCAATGGCGCAGCAAAGCGCGCTTGATCCCGCGCGCGCTATCGAATTTCACGATCTCAAGGGCGTCGTCGAGCAAGTGCTTGCGCGTTTCCAGTCCGGCTCGGTTTACTTTGACGGCTTTCCTGTGGAGGACGGACTTACGCCTTCATGGCTGCATCCGTATCGCTCCGCGCGCGCTACCGTCGATGGCGTCACAGTGGGATGGTTTGGCCAGCTTCATCCGCGCGAGGCCGCGGCTCGCAAGCTGAAGGATGCCGTGCTGGTGGGCGAACTTTACCTCGATCGCCTTTATAAACTGCCGCTGCGCAAACCGATTGCACGCGATATTTCACGCTTTCAGCCGGTACGCCGCGATTTCTCTCTTATCCTTGACGACAGTGTCGTGTGGGAAAAGATTGACCAGGCTATCGCCGGGCTGCAGATCCCTGAACTGGTGGAGTGGCGGCCGCGCGAAGTCTTTCACGACGCTAAACTTGGCCGGCGCGAGTATTCACTGCTGCTGGGGGTTACGTTTCAGGCACCGGACCGTACGCTGCGCGACGAAGAACTACAGAGTTTTCACACGCTTGTCATAGAGGCCGTTGGCAAAGCAGGTGCCCGGCTGCGCACCTGAGCGCGGAGCAGCCCGGCAGGCGCTATACTCCAAGAAAGTGCGCAGGCACGGAGGATCTTAATGTCGCAATTTTCCTTTGAACCCGAGATCGCGGAAGAACACAAGTCTGAAAATCAGCACGAAGGCCAGACCGCTGAGCCGGAGACCCTGGCCCTCAGTGCGGATGATTTTTCCGCGCTTGAAGAGCGGATTCTGCGTGCGGTGAACCTGGTGAAGCGGGAACGTCTTGCCCGCACTGAAGCCGAGGAGCGCGCAACACAGGCCGAGGCCAGGCTTGCCGAGCAGACGCCTGTGGCGGAATCTCTGCAGAGCGAACTGAACGCGCTGCGCGCCGAGCGCGACCAGATCCGGCAGCGTGTGGAGCGGCTTCTTTCGCAACTCGACGCGCTTGAAGTGTGAGGTTTTAGATGGAGGAGAGCCCCACCAACTACGTCACCGTCGAAATCTATGACCAGACCTACCACTTATCGGGCCAAGATGCCGACCACATCCGCGAACTCGCCGCACAGGTAGACGCCAAGATGCGAGCGGTGGCGGCGCAGGGCCGCACCGTGGATTCGTTGCGCGTGGCCGTTCTAGCGGCCCTGAACCTCGCCGACGAACTGTCGCAGGCCGCTGGCAGTGAGAGTGGAACCGCCTCCCGGGTGGGGCATGCGCGCGCCGTCAGCCTTCGCGGCCTGCTGGATGAGGTGCTGGAAGAAGAACGAAAAACCGGTTCATAATGAGCAACACCTAAGTTGAAATTCCCGTCTGGGCTCAGTCACAACGGGAAGATGATCAAGTGATGGCGATTGCCGGTCGTGTGTTCAAGCGCAGTGTCTTCGCGCTGTTCTAGTGATGGCGGTGAGAATGGCGATGAGTGCCGCAGAAGAACCTTCTGACCCCAACGGTCTTCCCGGAACGGCATTCCAGATGGCCTATCACACCGCGCCTATCCCACACAAGACTTGCAATTCCTCGCTCAGACCCATACCATCCGCAATAGAAACCGGCCTGCAAAGCAGGTGGGTGGTCAATGCTGGATGAACCAACATTCATGAACAGGGGCTCGACTCGACAATCGGTTCTGTGTGCCGTGTCCGCCAGTCCGGAATGCCTAATGAACCGCGGAGAGCTCCACCGTCTTTGGACGGGTTCACCAGCACATCACTCACGGCCCAGTGGGTCGGGTTCTACTATCCTTCCTCCGCGCTACAAGCTAAGTGCCTGATGCCGTATTCTGACTCAGGTGCATCCAGTCCTCTTCCACATCGGCGCAATCGTCATCCCGAGCTATGGCGCGCTGGCAGCCGTGGGCGTGCTGCTTGCCCTCGTGCTCGCACAGCGCGCGGCGCGCGTCGTGGGCCTGGTCCCCAATGACGTGTGGAATCTCTGCGTCATCGCGCTGTTCGTTGCGCTCGTCGGATCCCGCCTGCTGCTGGTCGCCGTCAACTGGCACGATTTGCGTCAGCACCCGATTTGGATGCTGGGGCTGGCCACCATCCATCACCCGCTGCTGGCCGCTATTGGAGTGCTGCTGGGCGCCGCCGCTGCATTCGCTTATGCCCGCTGGCAGCGCATGCCTCTTTGGACCACCGCCGATGTCTTGGCGGCGCCTCTTGCGCTGGGCTTGGCCTGTGAGCAGTTTGGTGCCCTTCTGGCTGGCGCAGGCTATGGCACGGATGCATCCGTGCGTTGGGCCGTCATCTACACCAGTCCATTGGCCGCGCGCTGGAGCGGCACTCCGCTCGGCATTCCGCTTCATCCCGTGCAAGCTTACGCTGCCCTCGCGTATCTCACCCTTTCCATCGTTCTGCTCGTCTGGTTGCCAGCACGCCGCCAGCAAGGCGACGTGGCAGGTCTGGGCTTGATAGGGGCAGGCGTTGCGTTGTACGTAACCGAACTCTGGCGCGATCCTGAAGGCCGCGGCACGCTGCTGCATGGTGTACTCGATGGTCCGCAGGTTGCAGCCATCGTGCTGGTGGTGGCCGGCGCGCTCATGCTGCGCGAACGAAAAAGTCATCGCATTGATCGCGAGCACGGAACCGAGGCCGCCCATGCCTGAGTTGCAAACCATTGCCGTACCGTCTGAATCTGCGGGTCAGCGGCTGGACCAGTTCATCGTCGCCCGACTCGATGGAGTGAGCCGCTCGCGCGTCCAGCTTCTTCTCGAACAGGGCGATGTCCTTGTGAATGGAGTGCGTCAGAAAGCGTCATACAAGCTGCGCGGCGGCGAGTCGATTGCCATCACCGGCGAGCCGCACCCGGCGCCCCTTAAGGCCACGGCCGAAGACATTCCGCTACACATCGTCTTCGAAGACAAGGACCTTGCCGTCATCGACAAGCCCGCCGGCATGATGGTCCACGCAGGTTCAGGCCAGAACGAAGATGCCCGCAGCCTGGGAACCCTCGTCAACGCGCTCCTTTTCCGGTTCAAGGCGCTTTCCGCCACCGGCGGCGATCTGCGTCCTGGCATCGTGCACCGGCTCGACAAAAACACCAGTGGCCTCATCATCGTGGCCAAGAACGACCGCACCCACGCCAAGCTCTCCGAAATGTTTTCGAGCCGTCAAATCAACAAGACCTACATCGCACTCGTGCATGGCGCCGTGGAGCGGCAGAAAGGCACCATCAACGCCGCCGTGGCTCGCGATCCAGTTCGTCGTACACGCATGACCGCACATCTCCAGGACAATTCGCGCTCTGCGGTGTCCCATTACGAGGTGGTGCGGCGTATTGAAACGCGCTTCGGCAAGTTCACTCTCGTGCGTGTGCGCATCGAGACCGGACGCACACACCAGATCCGCGTCCACATGGCCTCGATCGGCCACCCGGTAGTCGGCGATACGCTCTACGGAGCCTCCAGCCAACTCACCGATCTTGTGGCCTCGAACATCGTGCAGTCCAAGGCAGCGCGGCGTAAATCAAATCCGGAGCGGCTCAAACTCGGTCGCAACTTTCTCCATGCCGCCGAGCTGGAGTTCACCCATCCGGTCACCAAAAAGCTGCTGACGTTGAGCGCACCCCTGCCTGAGGAACTTGATGTCTTCCTCGGTCGCCTTGAGGACAGCAAGATCGCAGGGCCGCCCTCTCCCGCACCCGCAAAGCCGGCAGTTGATAAAATGAGGAAGTCATGACCAGAAAAATTCTTGGACTGCTGCTTGCGGCGGTAATGCCGGCGACGATGCTCCCGGCGCAGCAACCAGCAACCCCTCCCGCTGCTCCGCCAACCGCGCCCACCCCCTCGGCGCCCACTCCCGATGCCCAGCAACCCGCTGCTCCCCCAGCCGATCAGTCTCCCGATAATGGGCCCACTCTCCGTCTGAACGCCAATGAGGTCAACCTCATTTTCACGGTGACTGACAAGCACGGCCACTACATCCCCAACCTGAAGCAAAACGACTTCGCCCTTCTCGACGATCAGAAGGCGCCAGCCAGGGTCAACGACTTCCGTCAGCAGATCAATCTGCCGCTCCGCGTAGGCATCGTCATCGACGCCAGTACGTCCATCCGCACACGGTTCCAGTTCGAACAGCAGTCTGCGTCCGAGTTCCTCATCGAGACGCTTAAAGCACGGAGCGACCGCGCGTTTGTGATGGGCTTCGATGTTACGCCCAACGTGACCGCGAATTGGACCAACAATCTAGACGCCCTGCAAACAGGCATTAATCGTCTGCGGCCAGGTGGCGGTACAGCAATGTTCGATGCTGTCTATACAGCCTGTAAAGACAAACTGCTGAGCGACCGTAGTACCGATCCCGTCCGCAAGGCGATGATCCTGATTTCAGACGGCGATGACAACCAGAGTCGTGTGCGAATCGACGAAGCAATCAAGATGTGCGAGCGCGCTGAGACGATCATCTACGCCATCAGCACCAACTGGACACCAAGCCGCGGCAAGGGCGACCAGGTGCTTACGAAAATGGCCGAAGAGACTGGCGGTCAGGTGCTGTTCCCTCCGTCGGTCGAGGAGATGACTAATAGCTTTCACGAGATTCAAGCCGAACTGCGCAGCCAGTATGCGCTCACCTACACGCCGGCCGACTTCAAGTATGACGGATCGTTCAGGCCTATCTATCTCTATTGCACTGACCGCCGTTACCAGGTCCGCGCCAAAAAGGGCTACTTCTCACCAATACAGTAAGCGGCACCCGGCGCCCACCGACGGAATGCAACGAAGGCCGATTCTCCCGTTCGTTCGCGAAGTTTCAGGCAAGCGAGCGGGGGAAGACAGGCCAGGCGGAGCCCTTCAGCCTGTTTGCACCGATCTCCCATTCCAGAACAACGATTCATGAACTCTCCTGTTTTGAAAATTGATTGATTTCCCGACAATCACGGCTCATCCATTCCCCCAATCCCGCGATGAAATAGAAAGAGCGATTCCAGGGCTTCCGGATTGACTCGCGTTCAAAGCCTTCGTGGCCGCGCGCACCGAATCAGCCCAAACAGGAATCGATCAATCCGTGGCAAGACTGTGCGGACAGGGGGAGACGCGGTGATCCGACAGGCTATTTCGTGCGATCTATGCGGAGCGGAAAAGAAGCAGACCAACCACTGGTTCGTTGCCTACAACCACGGCGGCGAACTGCGGGTTTGCGGTTTCAACCCGCGCACGCGGCTGCGCGTAGGCTCAAAACACCTTTGCGGCCAAGCGTGCCTCCACAAGCTGATCGCCGAGTTCATCTCCACCGTCCTGTCGGGCCGCGTGCTATCGCACGTGGTGGAAACTACAGAGACCGTAGAACCGCCTGTCACGACCGACGCGAGCTTGACGTCAAAGGCCGCATATCGAGGTCTCGATGCGGCGCAGAAGCCTATGGTGCAACCCACGCCCATTTCGCCGCAGCGAAACGCAACGCCGATTTCCACGGCGGTGGTCGCGATGCAGCCCCGGCTTCTCGCCGACCAACCTCGCACCATCACTGCGCATCCCTCGATGGCCGAGACGCCCAACTACGCGTCGCGGCACTGGAGAGCCGAAGCCTGGGAGCGCGAACGGGAGCGCGAAATGCATTCCATCGAGCCGCGTCACGATAGCGTCTCGCGACACCGCAAAAGTTCGTAAGCCAATCAGCGTCAAGCTAAGAGCCATCCACTTGCGCATTTGCAAAGGCAGGGCAGCCTCCGAGCGGCTTCATCCTTCACCGCCAACTCCGTTCGCCAGCAAGGCCAGCAATCCGGCCTCATCGAGTATGGGGACCTTCAACTCCTCGGCCTTAGCTAGTTTGGAGCCAGCCTCTTCACCAGCCACCACGTAGCTGGTCTTCTTACTCACCGAGCCCGCCACCTTACCGCCTGCTGCCTCAATCCTGGTCTTTGCCTCTTCTCGGCTGAGATTCGACAGTGTGCCTGTCAGTACAATTGTCAACCCGGCCAACTGGGTCGAACGCCGCTTCTTCTCAGCTGTCGTCTTCACTCCTGCGGCGTGTAGATGCTCAATTAGTTCGCGATTTGCGGGTCGAGTAAAGAACTCCACAATTGATCGCGAGATTCGTGGTCCTACCTCCTCTACCCGCTCCAGCTCTTCAGCATTGGCATTCATGATCGCGTCAATCGTTCCAAACTCCTGTGCCAGCAACTCCGCCGTGCGCTCGCCCACAAACCGTATTCCCAGTCCCATCAATACCCGCGGCAATCCTGCGTGCTTTGAACGTTCAATCTCGTTGATCAGTGTGCTAGCCGATTTCTTCCCGAAGCGTTCCAGAGTCAGCAATTGTTCTACGGTCAGCTTGTAGAGGTCCGCCACGCTGCGCACCAGTCCCCGTTCGAGCAACTGCGCCACCGCTGCTTCGCCCAGCCCTTCGATGTTCATCACACCGCGGCTGCCCCAATGCTCCAGCGTGCCGCGCAGCAGCGCCGGACAGTCAACGTTCACGCAGCGATAGTCCGCCTCGCCCTCTTCGCGCACCACATCGTTGCCACATTCAGGGCAAATTGTGGGGTAGACAAACCGTTGGGTCCCCCGCGGATGCTCGGCGTCTTCCACGATCTCCGCCACCTTGGGAATCACATCGCCGCCGCGCTCCACCTTGACCCAATCGCCGATACGCAGTCCCTTGCGTTCAATCCAGTCAGCATTGTGCAGCGTGGCGCGACTGATGGTTGCGCCGCCCACAAAGACCGGGTTGAGCATGGCCGTTGGTGTCAGCTTACCGCTTCGCCCCACGGTGATCATGATGTCGCGCATCTGCGTAATCGCCTGCTCCGCGGAAAACTTGTACGCAAGAGCCCAGCGAGGAGCGCGCCCCGTGTAGCCGAGACGCTGCCGCGTGGCTTGTGAATCTACCTTCAGAACCACGCCGTCGATGTCGTAGCCGAGCGTGGCTCGCCGGGCTTCGGCAGATTCGATGTACTTCAGCATGTCCTCCACGGTTTGCACTCGACCCCGATGGGGGTTCACGCGAAAACCGAGAGCGGTCAAGGCATCGAGCGTCGCTTCCTGGCCCGCCGCAAGGTACTCGCCCTCCACCAGCAGAAAGTAGGCATACACATCCAGGCGCCGCTGCGCCACGATGCTGGGCTCCATAGTGCGCAGCGTACCCGCCGCGGCATTGCGTGGATTCACAGCCGGCGGCAGTCCCTGCGCCTCGCGCTCTTCGTTCATGCGTGCGAATGCCGTCTGTGGCATTACAGTCTCGCCGCGCACCTCAAACACCGGCGGCACGCCCGCATTCTTCAACTTCTCTGCTGAAATACTCAAAGGGACGCTGCGAATGGTACGGACATTGGTGGTCACGTCCTCGCCAATCTGTCCATCACCGCGCGTTAGGCCGTAGGCCATCCGCGCTCCGCCATCCGCCGCGGCCTCATAGTGCAACGCCAGGCTCAGCCCGTCCAGCTTCAACTCCGTCGTGTACTCCACAGGAAGATTGCCGGCCAAGCCGCGTACTCGCCGGTCCCAATCGCGCAACTCTTCGGGCGTATAGGCATTGTCGAGGCTCAGCATGGGCCGCGAGTGCCGCACCTTCTTGAATCCCTCGGCGGGCTTGCCGCCTACGCGTTGTGTCGGCGAATCTGGCGTCAGCAGTTCAGGATACTCGGCTTCGATCCGCTTCAGTTCGTTCATGAGCGCGTCAAAATTCGCATCCGAAATCTCCGGCGCGTCCATCACGTAGTACAGGTGCTCGTGGTGCCGCAACCGAGTGTGCAACTCCTCCACACGTTCTTTTACATCCGTGGTCGATTTGGCTCGTCCGTCCATGGGCTGGATTATAGGATGCGACCCGCAAAGCTTTCACCGTGCGCCGCTTGATGGGTGAGGCGTTACCATGGTGGGCAGAACGCATGGAGCCCATCACTCACTTTCTCACCGGTGCCTGTATCGGTCGCGCTGGCCTGAACCGCAAGACCGCATACGCAACCATGGCCGCAACTCTCGCCGCCGAAGCTGCCGACCTGGACATCCTCTGGGGCTTCCGCGGACCAGTGGAAGAGCTCAAACACCATCGCGGCATTACCCACACGTTCATTGCGATTCCGGCGGTCGCCGGCATTGTGGTGGGTGTGGTCTGGTTGCTCAATTGCTGGCTCGACCGGAGGCGAAGGCGCAAACTCGCCATCGCAAATCTTCGCCCGGGTGAGCCTGTTCCGCTTCGGCTCCAACCGTGGACTGTGAACTGGGGTTGGCTTTATCTCACTGCATTTACGGCTGCATCCAGTCACATCCTGCTCGACTGGACCAACAACTACGGCTTGCGCCCATTCTTCCCCTTCAATCCAAGGTGGTATGCCGGCAGCTTCATGTTCATTGCTGAGCCGGTGCTGTGGGGGCTGTTTCTGCTCGCCCTTGTTCTGCCGGGTCTGTTTGGTCTCGCCGATCGCGAGATGGGTGTGCGCCGGCCTGCCTTTCGCGGCAGGGGTTGGGCGATCTTCGCGCTGACCGGCGTGGTCGTGCTCTTGTGTTGGCGCTGGGCGGAGCATGCGCAGGGCCAGGCCATGCTCGAAAACACCCAAGTGGCTTCAGCACCAGTTAAGCGTATCGCCCTCGAGCCTTATCCCGTGAACCCCTACCGCTGGCACGCAATTCTCGAAACGGCCGATTTCTTTCAAACCGCCGAAATTGACACGCGCACCGGAGCCATCGACAGCGAGCCGCAGACCGACGTGCAGTTCAAGCCAACTGAAACCCAAGCCGTTGAAGCCGCCAAACGTACGTTTCTCGGTCAGGTCTATCTCGACTGGGGTACGTGGGCCGTTGTACGCGATATGGGAAAGGAACCGGTTGCCGGTGCTGACCCACCCAATCTGCCGCCAAACCGCACCTGGACGACAGTCGAGTTCACCGACCTTCGATTTGCTTACTCGTTCCGGCGTGCCGCCGGTACCAAGGCACCCGCGGTTCTCAGTGGCTGGGTCTACATAGTCGACAA
>WNGR01001631.1_pt1 | contig 25283 bp, 16 predicted proteins | sample 5407581 | NCBI WGS metagenome assembly WNGR01 (sample SAMN13153383, study PRJNA577476) | soil metagenome | isolation source: 80 cm soil or saprolite under Garry oak tree replicate 2 | place: USA:California | collected 2016-06-15
CCATTGCAACCGCCGTTTCCGAATTGGACGAGCTTCTCGTCCGCGTTAGGCGCGCCCTCACCGATTTGCACGTGCGCGCCGCTGCCTGAGGAACCGCTTCCATCGCGGACCTCCAGGATCGCGGTCGGGGACGCCGTTCCAATTCCCACGTTGCCATTTTGGCTAATGCTCATGCGTTTGAGAAACAAGGTGTAGAAGTCCAGTCCGAACTGATTGGCGCCGGCGTTGCGGTTGGAAGCAAGGCCTTCGCCACTGGCGTGACCAAAACTGAGTCCATTAGCAATTGAGCCGCTGTTTACGTTGTTCTGATCAATATTTACACCGCCCCCGATGCTCAGTCTTTGTTCCGGGCTCGTCACACCGATCCCGACACTAGTATCGGCAGCGGCCCCGTTAACTCCGCTAATGCTTCCCAGAACCAGTGAGTTACTTGCCATCACCTGCGCGTTGGCCCCGATTGCCGTGGCATTGCTGATACCCGCAGTTCCGTTCGCCAGGGTGCCAATGAAAGTGTTCGCGTTCTCAGTGGTGTTGGACGCACCCGCCCCCTCGCCAAAAAAAGAATTAGCCGAGCCGCTGGTATTTGCAACGCCGACATTGCTTCCTATAAAAGTGTTGAAACCTCCCGTGTTGTTGAAGCCGGCGTGATAACCAAAGATTGAGTTGTCGGAGGCTGTTAGACTTACGATGAAATTACCGGCGGCAAGACTTCCAAACACAGAGTTCCGGAGTCCGGTCGTATTAGCAAAGCCGGCCTGGGTTCCAAAGAAGGAGTTGTCGGATCCGGTGCTTCTCTCGCCGGCGCTTCTGCCGAAAAAAGAGTTAGTGGCGCCAGTCGTATTGTCGGCGCCGGCAGAGGTTCCAAAGAAGGCATTGGCGCTTCCGGTGGTGTTCGAAAGGCCGGCAAAGTATCCAAAGAAAGCGTTGTCGTTTCCGATAGTGTTGGCGTTGCCGGCAAAGCCTCCGAAGGCAGAGTTGCGGATGCCTATAGTATTGGCAGCTCCTGCCGCGTATCCAAAGAAAGAATTCTCGGCGCCGGTGTTGTTGCTGCCCGCAAGGCTGCCAAAGAAAGAGTTGCGGCCTGCCGTGGTATTGACGTTGCCCGCATTGAATCCAAAAAACGAATTATTAGCGCCCGTGTTAACCGTTCCTGCGCCCGAGCCGGCGATCGTGTTGTTGGTTCCCGCATTACTGAAGACACGATTGCCACCGATGTTGTACTGCGTACTCGTGTTGATGTTGCCCGCCACATCCAATAGCGAGTTCGGATTGTTCGTGCCGATGCCGACATTACCCGATGGTCTAATCACCATGCGCAACAGGTCGTTTCCGGTATTGAACTTTACCGAACCATCATCGCCCACCGGACTCGACACGTTACCCGCCGCGATTGTGAACAGGCCGCGCTGATTGGCGATGGTCGTGTAGGTGTTGCCGCGCATGGCAAAGAATGGGCCATTAGCGGCACCGAAACTGGGAGTGCTGCCCGCCAGCACACCAGTCGTGCCGTTAGTGGAGTTCAAATAAAGCAGATTGGTATCGATTCCACCGTTGGGTGCGGCTGTCAACTGCAAGCCTGTGCCGGTGTCCAGGGCCACCGAATCGCCGAGTGTCCCGGAGTTATCAGTCCACTTCGCCAGGCGTCCCTGCGTGCCTGTACCGGTTGTGTTCGGAGTGACTGTCCCATCAGGAGAAGTCCGCGTCAGTATGCCTTTGTCATTTACACTTAGTGTACTGCCATCATTGAAAACAAACCCTTCACGCGCGCGAATCTCACCCGCTACATCCAGCTTGAATTGAGGTTTTGCCGTGCCGATGCCTAAGTTTCCTTCTTCAGTCAGGCGCATCTGTTCTTTGTCATTGCCGCGGAAGAAGTCGCCGACCCGGAATGTGAAGGCGCCGCGTGTTCTGGTTATCTGCCCATCGACGCCATCATGCGCAATCACGGTTGCGGCGATCGTTTGATCGGCGCCGATGATCGTCAATGGCGTGTCCGTTTCGGTTGGGCCAAGAGCCTGCGTCTGTGCAGGATTGAGTTGCGCTGCTTCTACGGGTTGGAGGGTCATCTGTTGACTGTCAATAGAGACGCTCGCCAGCTTACGACTGCTCTTGCCTGATAGACTCTGGACCGTGACCACGCACAGGTAACTATCCGCGCCGAGCACCAGCGCTTTTTCATTCCGCCAGCGCCAATCCAACACGTTACCCTCTTGCTTGCCGGTGTCGAACACTTTCTCGCCGGTGGCTGCATAAATTTCCACCTGCACGGCGGTAGTGTTTCCCGGCGCGCTGAACCGTATCGTGCCGCCGGATGATGCAGCAGTAACTACCGGGTTCGATCTCGATGGAAACGCGGGGTTCTCCTGCTGCCCGATGGCAGTGCTTGAAACAACCAGGAACAGGATCAGAACGAGAGAGCGACTTCCATAGTGCCGGTAAATTAACATATCAACCTCCTCTATTGAGCACGCTACAGAGTTTCACGTTTTTCCTGACGCGGGCCGACGTTTCGAACGCCCGCTGGCAAGCGCTGGAAACTAGTCTCTTTCGCTTATCTTTGCGTTGTCTTCTCAATCTTTGAGTATTCGACGGGGGATGCGAGAGAGATTATGCGAGGCACGGCGTGAGGTCACCGTGAATCTTCACAGGTACGTTTCAATCTGCAGATTGCGCGGATTACACAGACATCACAGGCTGGAGTACCCACTTGTAGAAGGCACGACCTGTTAACCACGCAAAGAACTTCCTTCTGCGTAATCTGTAATTCTCCAATCCAGACGCCGCTCCATCAACGCCGCCTCTGGGCCGAACCAGCTCTCCTCCTCAAATTCCGCTCGACCGTTCGCAGACGCCCGCTGAGGCGCGCATTCGCCATCCGCAGCGTTTCGATCTGACTCTGCTGCTCTTTGACCGCGTTGATGAGCAGGAGGTTCAGGCGCTCGTACTTGACGCCTTCGGCTTCGCCTTTGCTGTTCACAAAGGTCAGCGACGGCGCGACTTTTGCAACATCCTCGGCGCCCAGTCCGATGTCGGGCAGTCCGTTCTCCTTCCAGGTGAAGCTAATAGGACGCAGCCGCCGGATGATGTCGAGGCCGCCGAGGAAAGGCTGCACGTTGTTCTTCCAGCGCAGGCTCGAACCGCCGCATTGCAGCAGATCGCCTGCGGGGTTGAAACAGACTGACGCGACGGACGCTAATAGCGGGATGGAGCCAACCCGCGCCCGGCCCTTGACAATCAGATCATTCTTGCCCGGATTCGCAAAGCTATAGTCGTCAGCAACTAAGACTCCGCCGGCTTTAAGGCCGGACGCGCTCGGGGAGCTGGGAGAGTTAATGAGGTCAAGATACCTGTTCTGCTCACCGCTGCTGGCGGAGGTGTAAATAACGGGATCGGTTCCGGCATCCAGCGTCAAATTACCTCTGACATCCAGCCTGGTAGCAGGGGCAGTTGTGCCGATGCCGACGTTTGTGCTTTCTGGCGCGAGATTCACGCCCTTGATACTGCCGAGCACGAGGCTGTTGCTCGCATCAACTTGGGCGTTGGCGCCAATAGCCGTAGCGTTGATGAGATTGCTCGCGCCTACATTCGCAATGTCGCCGATCGTCGTGTTCCTGTCACCTGTCGTGTTGGTGCCGCCAGCGTAGTATCCAAGGAAGGCATTGGCGCTGCCCCCCGTGTTGTTATGGCCCGCGAACGCTCCGAAGAAGGAGTTGGCTGTGCCTGTCGTGTTGGCCGAGCCAGCGTCCCGGCCCACGAAGATATTGAACGTGCCGGTCGCGCTCGCAAAGCGGTCGCCGCCGATTTTGTACTGCGTCGAGGTGTTTATGTCGCCCGCGACATCCAGCCTGGTAGCTGGGGCAGTGGTGCCGATGCCAACGTTTGTGTCTGCTGCCGCGCCATTCACGCCGTTGATACTGCCGAGCACGAGGCTGTTGCTCGCATCAACTTGGGCGTTGGCGCCAATAGCCGTAGCGTTGATGAGATTGCTCGCGCCTACATTCGCAATGTAGCCGATGATCGTGTTCCTGTCACCCGTCGTGTTGGTGTGGCCAGTGTAGAATCCGAAGAAGGCGTTGGCGCTGCCCTCCGTGTTGTTTGGGCCAGCGGACGCTCCGAAGAAGGAATTGCCGACGCCAAGTGAGTTATTTTGGACGCCAAGTGAGTTATTTTCGCCGGCTTCGGCGCCGAAAAAAGAATTTCCTGATGCAAATTTGGTTTCTTTACCGGCGAACGCTCCGAAGAAGGAGTTGGCTGTGCCTGACGTGTTGGCCAAGCCAGCGTACCGGCCCACGAAGGTATTGACCACGCCGGTCGCGCTCGCAAAGCGGACGCCGCCGATGTTGTACTGCGTCGAGGTGTTTATGTCGCCCGCGACATCGAGCGGCGCCTGCGGATTGTTTGTACCGATGCCGACATTGCCCGATGGTCTGATCACCATTCGCAATAGGTCGTTTCCGGTATTGAACTTCACCGAACCATCATCGCCCACCGGACTCGACACGTTACCCGCCGCGATTGTGAACAGGCCGCGCTGATTGGCGATGGTCGTGTAGGTGTTACCGCGCATCGCAAAGAATGGGCCATTAGCGGCACCGAAACTGGGAGTGCTGCCCGCCAGCACACCCGTCGTGCCGTTAGTGGAGTTCAAATAAAGCAGATTGGTATCGATTCCACCGTTGGGTGCGGCTGTCAATTGCAAACCTGTGCCCGTATCGAGGGCCACCGAATCGCCGAGTGTCCCTGAGTTATCAGTCCACTTTGCCAGGCGTCCCTGCGTGCCTGTACCGGTTGTGTTCGGAGTGACTGTCCCATCAGGAGAAGTCCGCGTCAGGACGCCTTTGTCGTTTACATTCAGGGTACTGCCGTCGTTGAAGACAAACCCTCCGCGGGCGCGAATCGCCCCGGCCACGTCCAGTTTGAATTGAGGTTTCGAGGTGCCAATACCCAAATTGCCTTCTTCAGTCAGACGCATCTGTTCCTGGTCGTTACCGGAATAGAAATCACCCAGCCGGAATGAAAATGCTCCCCGGCCTCTCGTGATCTGTCCATCAGTTCCGTCATGGGCGATGACGGTAGTTGTTTGATTATCTTTGCCATCCAGAATCGTCCAGGAAGAGTCTTCTTCTACTGGGCCTATGGCCTGTGATTGTTGTGGAGATAGCTGGGCGATTTGTGCCGGGCCGATAGTGACATCTTTCTCTCCCACTCGAACGACTCCGATCTTCTGGGCCATCCGGCCAGCGATGTTCTTGATCGTCACCACGCAAACGTAGTCACCGGAAGACAGCCGCTGCGCCTGACCATCCTGCACGTGCCAGTCAAAGACATTGCCGCCACGGATTTCGTTGTCGAAGAGTTTTTCTCCGCTCGCGGCATAAACCTCCACGTGCATCTGCACGATCGAGGTGCTCGCGGTAATGCGCACGCGGTCAGTTGAGGCAGTCACGGTGATTGTCGCTGAGGACGGCTTCTGCGTCGTGGTGCTTGCACTGTCCTGTGCTGTAGCGGTGCCAATTACGAGCAGCGCAGAAACGAAAGCGAAAGCGAAATGCCTTAAGCTCAACATAGCGTTGTCTCCCGTCAAAATCATGGGATTCCATTCAGTTCTTAACATCGTCGATCATTTGAAGATTCTCGGTCCGGGAGGCGAGATGACTTCTTCCTAAATCAGTTCTTCCTAACAGTCATTGATTCTCCTGGGGGGAGGGTACGGCGAATCGTAAATGTGAGCGAGATGACTGTCACCGTGAACCTTCACAGTCATATGCGCATCTTGCAATCAGTGCAGGCGCGCAAGAATCGCCCGTGCGACTGCGATCGCATCGTTCTTGTGATCCTTGCCATCGTGGCCGGCGACTTCTACGTGCAGCAACCCATTAGGATCCTTGCCAAGAATCACGGTGAGATATGTGTCACCTCGATCTTTAGGATCAAGTCGCTCAAGGTAGCCGCCGAGGGCAAGACCGGGAACGAATTCCGCGCCGTTCACAGGATCAGTTGGCGTGATAATTCCGGTCTCTAAAGTGATCTCAAGCACCGATGTGCCGTTACTCACCGAACATCGTTTGAGAATCTGGTCACGGATCGGAGCGTCCGCGTTCGGGACTATCTTTTTCACCAAATCGGCAGGCATCAGCGTACATGCGTCAGTAACCTTTGCTGCTCCCTCAGCAAATGATGAGCCGTCGCCGCTACCGTCGGTAGTTGATTGACGTGAATCGGATGATCGATCAGAACCGTCGCGCTGTGGTGAGACTGGTGTCGTCGATTTTCTGAACAGACACGCTGAAAGCGAGATGCTGACAATCACGACCAGGCTGAATCGCAAGATCATTTTCCGTAGACTCCTTTGCTGTTTGCGCTCAAATCGGCGGCTCAACCTTGATGTTCCCGCCGTACTCGTAAACGGTGTGCGACTTGCCGCCGTAATTCGCAGCGTTGAAGTTCGTATCGCCTTGATGAATCAGTCCGTCGTCAGCGCCGATCCAAAGCTTAGCTGTGCCTGACCACTTTTGGCCTGCCATCATGGTCTCGAATGTGCCGGTATAAGCGTAGCAGGACATTCCATTGACGGTTTCCGGTCCAACGTACTTCACTTCTTTCACCATCTCGGCCAGTTTGTTCGCGAAGTCTTCGCCCCGATATCCGAGCGTCGACGGCATCGTCCCTTCCGTCCACTTGCCACCCGAAAACCAGTAGTGCTTATCGCCGATGCTGATTGCCTCGATGTCACCGCCCGGTCCGCCAGTCCATTTCATGTGCGATCGATCGGCGGTGGCGAATTCAACCACGCGCGTGCTTTCCGGCCCGGTCTGTCCGTTCGCAGTTGCCTTCGCAGTCTCCGTTAATCGGTACGGATAAGCCGAGTTCAGTTTCACGAGCGCGGCGCGAACATCAGTTCGTGGATCGTTCGAAGGCCTGAAAGCAGATCCGGTTGTGGAAGAAGGCGTGTCGCCGCCGGATGAACCAGAAGTTTCCTTTCGAAACTGTCCTGAGGTACAACCCACGAGCGGTAACGCCGCCAAAACGATCAGACTTCTTATCAACTTAAAATTCAGTCTCAGTTTCATATCCGTTCTCCTTGGAAACCAACGTCGAGTCAGAGACTCCTGAGGAAGGCGATGAGTGCGCGACGATCTTCTGCGGTTAGATCAAGCCCAAACGGATGCCCTTTTACCGCCTGCGTCTTTACGCCATAAGGTCGATAACCAGTAGGCACATAATCATTGCGCAAGCGGCGTGGATCAAACCAGTCTTCGAGCGTCGCGACTGCGCCGTTGTGCTGAAACGGCCCGCGATACCACACGCCTTTAAGCATCGGCACTTTGTAATAGCCGGTGCCGCGCCGAGTGCGCAGCGCCGAGGATGAATCGGTGTCCACAGACCTCTCCTCAATGTCGTATTTCTGCCTATGATCGTCCGGGATTGTGAATCCATCCGCAGGAGTCAGTTTGTTGCTGGTGTAAAGCGGCGGTGTATGGCAGCCCGCGCATCCTTCGCGCTGAAACACTTTCTGTCCGCGCCTGGCTAGAGCATCAAACTTGTTCGGATTCGGCGGCGGCTTGAGCGAATAGATATACAGCGCCAGTGCATAAAGCTGCTCGTCGCTGTAGCGCGACCTCTTGGTTGGGTCTGGCAACTCACGGAAATCTTTTCCGCCCGGGATGAACTCGCCATAGCGGCCAAGCAGTTGAGTATCCTGATTGAGCGCCGCGTAGCGCATCAAGTCTCCGATTGAGCGTTGGCGCACCAGCCCCGTGCGATCGAGATAGCGGCGATCTTTGACTCCGATCAAATCCGCGGCCACCACGGCGTAGCGGACGCTAGTCCCTTCGCGAACGAAAACCCCGGCCCGCACAGCCTCCAAAGCCGCAATAGTCTCGTCCACGGACGTGAACTGCTCGGCTGGATCCGGCTGCATCCACGGAGCTCCGTGACGCACAGTCTCCTCACGATGCATCTCCGCAAGCATTGCTTGCTTCTCTTGATCATCGGCTTGGGCCGCGCGCCTTCTACCCCGAAAAGCAACGAGTTGGACATTGGGAAAGTTTCCCTGAGCTCCGCTTACGACAGAGCCGTCGGATAGTACCCGTGTATGGCACTCCGCGCAGGAGGTGCCTCCCACTTCGACAACCCCCTTCTTCCGGATCACATAACGTCTGAATGGAACGGTGCCGTCCTTGGCAACCGGCACCGTGGTCTGTTCGTAGAATCTTGGATCGAGAAAGGGCGAGCTCGACGCGTCCTGGTAAGCAATCGGCGCATTGAAGACCAGTTCACCCGCGCGAATCCAATCCGACTCTGTCTTCAACTTAGCAGCATCGAAGACGATTTCCGGCTCTTGCTGCTTGAGCCACTCCATATAGCCCGGCGGTTCTTTGCCTGGAGGATAGATGGGATAGCTCTTATAAATTTGCCGGACGGGCATCCGGTAGTAGTAGTCAGAACTGACATGCACGGGCGAATAACGAGGGTCGGCCAGCGGCACTTCGAGTTCAGCGACGGCCTTATCGTCCCAGGTCTTTGGAATCCGAGGCAACGTTCCGTTTTCAGGCTTCTGTGCGTGAACAACGACCATGACGGCGCTGATGCTGAGCAACACCAACAGAACCAGCATCATAAGTCTGGTGCGTCTGTCTCGCATTTCAATCCTCCCGATTGGCACCTTGCTGTAATCCCAAATAGTCATTGACTCCAGCCTGTCGGCGCCGCCGCTGCACCATCCTTGTTTTGATATTCAATCTTTTGGAAGGTGAACGAGACTTCCTGCATGGGACGGCCACCGTTGCCGTTGATCTCGCGAACGGACGAAATCGTTGCGTTGGTTAGAGTGACCCTTTGATAGACCTCGGTTGTGGTGCCGACAGTGCGTTTGAACTCGAATCTTATATATGTGAACGTCGCGCCGTTCGCGCCGGCGTTCACAAAGAAGCTCGAAGTTTCATCCATGGTCTTGACGATCACGACCGGATCGTTTGCTCGTCGCATTGCAGCGCGACCGCCGGAGGCGCTTCGTGCACCCGCGGCTGACGCCGCTGTTGTCAACGTTCCGGCTGCTCCGCCCGCGAGATCGCGCGGCGACTGGCTGTAAGTGCACGATTCTGCTTGGGTGCTGGTTTGTCCGCTGTTTCCCGAAATCGTGATCGAGATTCCGCCGGACGCGAAAGTAGAAACACTGAACACCAAAACTGCGATTGTCGTTGCGATTAATTTTTTCATTTGCGAATCTCCATTCTTAGTGATTTACATCGTTAGGATCATTCGAAGGCTGACCGGCCCCCGCCCACGGCGCGAGAGTGAATGAGGCGTGAAAGGGTCCATTCAAGGTTTGGTCGCCCCAGTTGATGGTGACGGGCCCCGCGCCGATGACGTTTCTCCAAACGCCGCCTCCGTTGGTCGAGATCAATAGGCCGTCGAGTGTAGGAGGAGCGCAAATTGGGATGCATGGAGGAGCGTTCCGACTTGTTGGCTTATTCGGCGACGGTGGTTGTAACAAGCCGATCAAGATGCCGGTTACGGCGTTGCCACTCTGATCGTTGATGCACCACTCTCCGGCCCAGGCAGTCGCGTTCGCGGGATCGAGTTGATTGAGTGTAGAGAAGAAGCTCGACTCGCTGAATCGAAAGTCGCCCAGCCTGGTCAGCCGCACGCTGCCATCGGCGAAACCGGGAAGGTACTCAACCGCCGTCGGATCGTTAGCGAGACCGTTGATGTTCGCGTCGAAATTGCCGATCGGGCTCCAGGTGTTATTTCCACGACTCGAAACCATTTCCAACGTCACACCCGGCAGCGCGTTTACATCTTCACCGCCTGCGCCTAATTGCATTTCCTGAGCGACGAAGGCGAGAAAGGGATGCAACTCATGCCAACCAACACCGCCGTAATTCAAAATCTCCGTAAACGTTACGCGCCCGTCACCATTTAGATCCAAGTTGCTGAACGTATGCGGCAGCGTCTCGCGAGATTGAAGCCGGCGCGCGATGTCTGAAACTTCACTCCCTGCCGGGCGCTGAAGAATCAATTGAAAGAGCATCGGGATTGCTTGGTCGCGAATGTTCGCGAACATCTGTGACCGGGCTGCGTCGGCATCTTGCAATGGCGCGCTGAAAATTCCACCGGTTTGGTCGGTCATAACCTTGGTTGAGCCCGTCTTGCCGGAGACCGCCGGCGTGCCCGTCGCGCTCCAGACGCCGCCGCCCGCATTCAAGAAGATCTCGAAGAAGTAGCCGTTGTTCTGGCGGTGCGCACAGTTTGAAAGATCCGAGCACTGAAATTGGTCGCTCAGATTCAGCTCTTCGAAAGAAGCGGTGTACGTTTGATGGGCTGTGAAAAAATTCCTTTCAGCAGCAGCTATAACACGCAAACTGGCCAGCGCCTTCTCTTTATTCGCAGCTTCACGAACCTTCTGGACGGCGGGCAACAGCAGCCCGATTAATATCGCGATGATCGCGATTACCACCAGCAGCTCGACCAGGGTGAATCCATTCTGGTGGGGCCTGGCGCGCGAAAAGTCTCTCTGGGTATTCAACATGACTTCCTCCTACTTGTGTTTGTTGATTTTCAAAATATTCGGCCGGGGATGCGGAATAGACTATGCGTGGACCGGTTGGAGGTCACCGTGAACCTTCACAGTCTTGAGTTTGGAGTTCCGCCTTCAGGCGGAAGGTAAGAGCCGCCTGAAGGCGGGACTCCGAGCTTTCAGATCAGCCGGTTGCGAAGGGCCTTCGCGACGGCTTCGGTCTTCGAATGCACCTGAAGTTTCTGGTAGATGTTTTGCAGGTGAAAATTGATCGTAGTGGCTTGGACACCGAGTTTGGTCGCTGCGGTCTTGTAGTTGTGGCCTTCGACCAGGAGCTTGAGGATTCTTACTTCGTGCGGAGTCAGATTATATTCGGCGCGTTCTGGCGGCCGAATTTCGCGAAACAACTTGATCACCCGGCGGGCGACTTCGGGCGACATTGGTGCTCCGCCTTCCATGGCTTCTTTCACGCTGGCAATCAACCGCGCCGGCTGGGTCTTTTTCAGCAGATAACCTGACGCGCCGGCGCACAGTGCGTCAAAGATCCGTTCGTCATCATCGTGAACCGTCAGCGTTAGCAACAGGATCGCCGGGTATCGTTCTTTAAATAATCTTATGCCGTCGATGCCGTTCATTCCGGGCAGGCCAATGTCCAGCAAGATTACGTCCGGCACGCGGGCATTGAGTTTTGGCAACGCTTCTTCGATCGAGCGAAAGCCGCCGGTACACTCGAAACCTTCCGTGCCTCCGATTAAGGCGGTCAGATAGTTCCGGAACTCATGATGGTCTTCGATGATGGCGATGCTAATCGGCATGGACGTGTCTCGCGACAAGGCTTCCGGTGAAGACACAGCTTGGTCTGACATTATCCGATTACCTCGGTTTGCTTCCGGTTCGCGCCCAGCTTACGCATTTAGCAAACACCAGTCACTGTGAATGTTCACAGCGTCGGCTCAACTACGACCGGCGATCGGGGCTACCAGGGTCAAAGTCATTCCTTCGCCCGCTCGCGAGTCCAGGTCGATCGTTCCGCCGAGCTTTTCAGCGCGACGTCGCATGCTTTCCAATCCGTGGCCCTGGTCCGCCTGACCGGCGACGAATCCCCGGCCATCATCTTTCAGCTCGAGAATTATCTGCCCACGCTCGATCCTGAGCGATGCTTTTGCAATCCGGCACCCGGAGTGGCGCGCGATGTTATTGATGCCTTCCTTGAAAACCAGAAAGACCTCGCGCCGGACCTCGGCATTTATCTTCACATTGTGATTCGCGCCGGGAGCGTCCAGATGAAATTCGATATCGCGGGCGGTCAAACTGTCATTGGCAAAACGGCGCATCCGGTGCGCCAGATCGATAACATTGTCGCGCTTGGGATTCACCGCCCAGACAATGTCTCCCATGGCTTCGACTGATTGCCGGGAAGCATTGGCAATAACGGCCAGCCGCTCCGCGATTTGCGCATCGACCTGACGCGCCTGCTGGCGCAGCATTTCGCTCAGGCCGGCGATCAGCGAAAGATTTGATCCAATGTCGTCGTGCAGGTCCGAAGCGATGCGCGTGCGCACTCTTTCAAGTTCAAGCAGCCGCGCGACGCGATAACGATAAAGTGAATAAACCGCGAGCATGACGACAGCAAGCGCCAACAGCATAAACCACCAGCGTTGCCAGATGGGAGGCGAGATCCGAAAACTGACCACTGCCGGCTGGGCACTAACAAGTCCATCTGAGTTCACGGCGCGAACCAGAAAGCGATAGCGGCCCGGTGAAAGACCAGCAAGATTCAGCGTCCGCTGCTCCGTCGGCGCGCTCCAATCGGCGTTGGTCCCTTCGAGTTTGTATTGATAGTGCAGCACGTCGCCGGGTTCGAAGCTCAGACCGACGAAGTCAATCTGCATTTGGTTTTGGTCTGCGACGAGATCGGGCAGACGGACGTTGTTTTCGCCGAGCGCAGAGAGCGGCTGTTGTAATCCGGCAACGCGAAGGCCACGGATTAGTATGGGCAGTGGCGCCGCCGGCTCGGGCGAGCCGGGCACGAAACGCGACAAACCGTTGTGAGTGCCGAACCAAAGGACGCCGTTGCGGTCGCGAAGGGCAGCAAGGAACGAGCCGCTCGCGAGGCCATCCGCGGTTGTGTAGTGACGGACGCGACCCGTCGCGGGGTCGAGCCGGTCGAGACCGCGTCCGGTCCCAGCGTAGATGTCCCCGCTCAAGTCTTCGGTGATAACTTCGACGCTGTTACTCGACAATCCTTCGGCAGTTGTGTAACTCGTGAAGGCTAGTCGCTCGGTCGTGGGAGTGTCGACGCGGAGCAGCCCGCTGCGCGAAAGGGCAATCCAGAGCCGACCTGCATGGTCTGTGTAGATGTAGTTAATCGAGCCCGGCGGTAGCCCATCTTTCGTGGTGAAGAACGTGAACGCGCCGTCGCGGTAACGAGCCAGTCCAGTGTTGAATCCGATCCAGATGTTGCCCGCGCGGTCTTCGGCGAAAGAGCGCGCAATATCGTCTTTCATCGAGGGAAGGTTTGCCGTCCCGGTCAGGTCGCCTAAAGTTCGATTGCCAGGCTCCCAGAGGACGAGGCGGTTGCTGCCGGAATCGAAGGACGAGCTCCATATTCTGGCCTTCGAGTCTTCAAAAATGCGGAAGATTTGCGGCTCGCCGTCTGTGCTTTCTGCTCCATAGACTGCGAGTGGTCGCGCTTTGACGAGTTGGGTGAAGTTGTCAGCGGCAGGAAAGTGGTAAAGCTGTCCGTTCATCGCCACCCACCATTCGCCGTTGCGCGCTTGCAGCGTCAGGCCCTCGCGGACCCAACCGAAGTTTTTCCCCTTCAGCGCGTTGGGAACAAACCACTTGAAGCGCTGCCCGTCGTAACGCCCGAACGTTTGCCAGTAGATGATCTCGCTCGAATGCAGCAGGTCAACCTTACCGCCCTCGAAGATGCTCGCACGCTTATCGCCCAAGACGTAGCCCCTGAAGCACACACCGCCAGCGCGGTCAGCCAAAATCCCCCCCACCGAATTGATGCCATCCTGCTCGCCATAAGTGACAAAGCCTTCGCGCACCAGCTTCATCGCTCCGGCGGTATTCGTGCCCAGCCAGAGATTTCCGCCCGAGTCTTCGTTGAGCGCCGTGACTTCCTGAAAGCTTAACCCGTGTCTCTTCGTGTAGGTGTGGAATCGCTGGCCATGTTCGTCTCCTTCCGGGAAGAAAGCGATCAGCCCGACATTAGTGGCAATCCAAAACTTGTGATCGGATGTCTCGAAGAGTTGGAAGATCCAATCGGTCGGTAAGCCTTTCGGTTTATTGTAGACTTCGGCGACTACTAGCGACCCACGAGTGTCGTCGGCGACGAAACGAAAAAAGCCACCAAGCCTGGTCGCAGCCCAGAGCCGCCCCTGATGATCCTCCAAAAGGTCATGGATGACGTCGTCCGGCAAGCCATCGCGTTTGGTGTAGTGCTCAATGCGTCCGTCAGGCCGACGTCGAAGTAGTCCGCTGGCGCCCGCGACCCACAAAGAACCGCTGCGGTCTTCCAGCAGGTCATATATGTAAACCTCCAGTGCATGCCCGCCTGCCGTTCCTATGTCTACGGATAGGAGTTTGAAACTATTGTCACCTCGATCCAGACGGTAAAGGTGTTTCATAGTTCCGCACCAGATGGTTCCGCCCCGGTCTTCGTAGAGCGCATTGACGGCGCGGGCCTGGCGGTCGTCGTCTTCGGGAACCACGACGGTGAACATCGGTTCAGTTGTCGGCTTCTGATTCGCGAACGAAACAGTGGACGACGGCACGCCTTTCGGATTGAAACGCACCAGGCCGGCATTCGTCGCGATCCAAAGTTCACCATTGCGCGTCTCAAGCAAATCATTGACGGTCGCGTGCGGCAGTCCCTGATCGACTCCGTAATTCGTAAACGTGTAGCCATCGAAGCGGGACAGGCCTTCGCCGGTGCAAAACCAAAGAAAGCCGCGCGAGTCGCGCACAATTTTGTTGATGACATTACTCGGCAGGCCGTCGGCGACGGTATAGGCTTTTAGGGGCAGGCGTTCAGCTGCCGCGACACCAGGAAATAATAAGAATACAGCCAGTAAGAATGTTCTCATCTCCGAACGCCGCAAAAAATGAGGGAGAGTTTTCAGGGGCGAGGTATTATGTCGCCGGGTCCAGGTGATACTCAATCAATTTCATGCTTCGCGCTGCAAAATAAGATCCGCGATCGATTGCAGGAGGTTGGTTTGTCTTTCGATGCGTTCCAGCGCCCTGCACACATGGTTATGGACCACCTCAAGTTGTGCGCGCGTAGCTTCCAGTCCATAGAGCGCGGGGTAAGTAGCTTTGCGGGCGCGGGCGTCTTTACCCGGAGTCTTGCCAAGCTCTTCAGCGGTTGAGGTTACGTCCAGAAGATCGTCAGTGATCTGAAATAACAAGCCCAGATTCGTTGCATATTCTGTGACTGCCTCGAGCTCAGTCGCGTTTGCGCCGGCGATGATCGCTCCGCACCGCGCCGCGGCGCGAATCAGCGCGCCGGTCTTCAGCTGGTGAATCAGTTTCAGTTCGGAACTGCTTACGTCCGTTGATTCCGCGGCGAGATCGTGCGCCTGGCCGGCCACCATCCCTTCCGGCGTTCCCGCAGCGCGGGAGATTTCGGCGATCAGTCGAACGCGAAGGTCGGGTCTTAGCAGCTCATCTTCGGCGATCGTTTGAAACGCGAGAGCCTGTAATGCGTCGCCGGCGAGGATTGCCGTGGCTTCGCCAAACTTGATGTGGCAGGTCAGCTGTCCGCGTCGCAAGTCGTCATTATCCATCGCCGGCAGATCATCGTGGATCAGCGAATAGGTGTGGATCATCTCGAGCGCGCAGGCCGGGCGCAGCAAGGCTGCAACCGGCGCGCCGAATGTTTGGCCAATGGCCAGCAGCAGCGCCGGCCGAAATCGTTTGCCGCCGGCAAACACGCTCCAGCGAATTGCCGCATGGACCGGCGCCGGTTCGTCGGTCTCTTTCGGGATCAGGCGATCGAGTTCGGAGTCAATCAGGGTGCGGCGGGAGGATAGAAATTCACGGGCGTCAGTTGCGATTAGATTAACCACAGAGGACACAGAGAAGGCCGAAGTAACAGAGGCTATTAAATAATTAAGCGCCAACGAAGGCAACGGCTGAAACTGGTACGAAACCCCGACAGGTCAGGATTCTGTACCGCTTTACGCCCTTATTGAGTCTCACCGTCGTCAGTCGATCCCAGCTCCCTTTCGGGCTCGAATGGTCGCACCGTTGCGCGGCCCTGATTGTCGCGCATCAGGATCTCAATCCGGCGTTCAGCCTGATTCAAACGTTCCTGACAGTCGCGCGACAGTTTCACGCCCTGTTCAAAGAGTTCCAGGCTCTTCTCGAGCGTCAGCTCGCCCTGTTCCAACTGGCGCACGATGCGCTCGAGTTCTTCAAGCGATGCTTCAAAGTTTTTGGGTTTTGAATTGTTCATCCTGCAATGGAGCGCCGGCATCCCTGCCGGCGGTTCGCGGGTATCCCCGCTGCTTCGATCCAGTGGCTAATGCCTGCGGCTCGGCAATTTATTCAACTGTCTGCGAATACCGTCCTGCAATTGGGTGCCGGGTGACGGCAGATCGTGAACGATGCCGTCTGCGATGCGCTGAGCCAGCTTGTCATCCTGAATCGAAGTAATCAGCCAGCCGCCGGCGTGCGACTGCATTGTAAGCCGAAGCTGCTCGTCTTTGATATTCACGAGCGCATGTGCAGTCTCACCTTGCTCGGTGATGTCCGCAAAATGAGGGACGGACAATGCGATCAGCACAAATGGTTTTCCCGCGGCGAGATCTGTTAGTCGTCGCAGTTCCGCCACCATTTCGTCGTGAACGGTCTTCTTTAGATTGGGCGGTACGGACGCAGGAGACGGCGCAATCTGAACCGGCAAAGCGGAAGTAATCGCCGATGAATATGAACCTGCGTTACGCTGCCTGACTTGCGACACAAAATCATCAGTAATCTTGTCAGTATCGAAAATGCTGTCGATAGTCAACGTGTCATTTCGTTGCGCCGCATCTGCGAGCAGCGCAAGTGTATAAGCCGGGCCGCTCTGATAGTGTCGCCACCAAAAGTAAACGCCTGCCGCGGCGCCGATGAACACAACGAACAAAATAACTGCGATGATGAGCAACGGCTGCGCAATGCCGCGACGACGGCCTGCGCGGGCCGATGTTCGGGACGCGGCAGCCGGCGCGCCCGTCGATCCGTCAAAGTCGATAACGATTCGATTCCGGCCCATTTTATTCGATTCCCTCGACTCGACAACCAAGCGCCCCTTTTCGCAACCGCACGCGCAATGCATCACCTGGTGCCACCGCAGTCGCTTCGCGCACCACCCGACCTTGTGCGTCCTGGGCGATCGCATATCCGCGCTCTAAAACTCTGAGGGGTGACATTGCGTCAAGTGCCGCCGCCGCCAAGCCAAACTTCTGCCTGGCCAGGTCTAATCGGGTTGTAATCCCTGCGTCACGCGCCTGGTTCAGCGCCGCAAAGCGTGCCTGGGCAGCGCTGACATGGGCGCGAAGTTGCGCCGGCGATAAGCTATACGACGCCGCTCCCAGCCGTCTTTGCGCGCGCTGCAGGGCATTCGCGATCAATCTCTGCAAATGATGTTCGGCATCGTCAGTGCGCGACATCGCATCGCGCAATCTCGTGTTTACTTCGTCAAAGGCCGGCGAAAGCGCAAGTTGTTGTACCTGCGCGCGCGAGCCGCCGATTCTGAATTTGATTGAGTGCGCCAGATTTGTGACCAGGCGATCGAGTTGCGAGCATAGTTGAGTTTCGTGCGTCGCTACAATTTCCGCCGCCGCTGACGGCGTCGCGGCCCGCAGATCCGCGACAAAGTCGGCAATCGTGAAATCAGTTTCGTGGCCGACGGCCGAGATTACCGGGATCACCGACGAACGAATGGCGCGCGCGACCGCTTCCTCGTTAAAAGTCCAGAGATCTTCGATCGATCCACCGCCGCGCCCGACAATCATCACGTCGATCGCCGCTTCGTGACGCCCGTCGCGCAAGGCGCGGCCATGATGTTCGTTGAGAAACCTAATCGCGCGCACCACTTCATCAACAGCGCCATCGCCCTGTACGCGCGCCGGCACAAATAAGACATGCACCGTACGGGTGCGGCGTGAAATCACATTCAGAATGTCGCGGATCGCTGCGCCCGAAGCCGAAGTGACCACGCCAATCCGTTGCGGAAAAAAGGGAATCGGCCTTTTCAATTCCCGGGCGAACAATCCTTCAGCCTGCAAACGAGCTTTTGTCTGCTCGAAAGCTAACTGGAGCGCACCGGCGCCCACGGGCTCCAGCGCTTCGACAATCATTTGATACTCGCCCTTCGGTTCATAGACACTCAGGCGCCCGCGCGCGCGCACCTGCAAACCGTCCTCAGGACGAAACCGAATGCGTTGATTGCTGCTGCGATAACACGCGGCGCGGAGTTGGGCGAACTCGTCTTTCAGAGTGAAGTACCAGTGGCCGGAACTAACGGAACGAAAATTCGAGATTTCGGCTTCGACCCAAACGGAAGCAAAGCGACGTTCCAGCTCGCCGCGAATCATGGCCGTCAGCTCCGACACGCTGATTGGCCGGCGCTCGGTTTTGTCAAAGAGGGATGCGAGAAGGGGTTGAGACATTGGCACTATTGCGGCATGGCGATCGCGGGACTCAACCTCACCGCCGCGCCCTCGCGATTGACCCGCACGCGGAGGCGCCGGTGGTTCGCGGAATTCGAGGCATAAGTGATCGTGTAGGCGGTGCGGAGTTGCGCCACCACCTCGTCATAAGCGCGCTGCAGATCTTCCATTTTCCTGATCTGATAAAAGACGCCGCCCGATGCGCTGGCGAGTTTTTGGCCCTCTTCGGCGGCGCGAGTGGTAATAGTCAAATACCGAGAGCGCAAGGGATCTACGGTAATCGTCGGTTGCGGCACGCTCGATTCCGGAATCAGTCCAGAAGGAATGTACAGCGGATAAACCAGGGCGCCCGATTCGCTCAGCGCTTCCAGCACCGCCGGGAAAGGAATAAACGATTTGTTGTCGTCGCCATCTGAAAGCACGACGATGGCGGTCCGCTCGCCCCGCAAAGGCTTAAGGGTATCGGCGATCACGTACGCGAGCGAATCGAACAACGCGGTTGCGCCGCCGGCTTCGATGTCGTCGAGCTTGCGCGAGAGTAGTGCCCGATCGGTTGTGAAATTCGAGATGACCTGCACATCATCGCGAAAGCTGATGATCGAGATACGATCCTGCGGGCTGGCGGTGCTCAGGAAATCGCGCGCGGCTTTGCGAATGAAATCGATCCTTTCTTCGACGCTGCCGGACACGTCCAGGAGTAACACCAGGTTGAAAGGCTCAGTCGCCGGCCTGACGTTGGTGATCTTTCTCTCCGCGCCGTCTTCATAAACCGCAAAGTCCGACGGGTTCATCCCGCTGATTGCTCGCCCGTTACGGTCAGTGATGCTGGCGTTGACCCGCATCAATTCGGGACCAGCAGCAGTAGCTATTTCTCCCGGCGCGCGCAGAGTCACGAGTGAAGGCTCGCTGCGGGGCGGCGGCAAAGTCTTCGCATAGTCGCCGAACATTTTCGGGCTAACTTTCCGGATGGCATCCATCAAACGACTGTCACCGCCGCGAATAATAGCGCGCGCGGCCTCAGTCAAAGGGCGCTCGTGCAAATCCGGCGGCACCATGCTGGGATCGACGTTAAGGAGAATCACGCCCCTACGAGTCCTGAGATCCAAACGCACCGGCTCGAGTTTTGCTGTCTGTGTTTCCGGATTTTCGGCGACTCCATCTTTATTGCCGTCAGCGTTTGTTTTGTCGGCGGCTTCTGTCGTCTTGCTGTCGGCAACTTCCTTTTCCGAACCGAAAAGTTTCCAGCGTTTACTCTTCTTTACATGTCGGCCGAGGGTTCCCGAGATCGTAAATCGCCCACCGCGGCCTTCTTTCACTTTCGGCAATTCCACGTCGCTGAGATATCTCGGGCGGCTGGCTTCCCAGAGAAAATTAAAGCGCAAAGAATCGAGCGAGACGTCGGCATGAATCGTTCCCGTATTGGTAACGACTTCGGCGAACTCGAGATTACCGACGACATCGACCATGCCGCTGTCACTTTCAATCTTGACGCGCGAGCGTTGCGGCACCCGGAGGGTAATGTCTATCCGATCATTATCGTTTCGTTCGCGGACATCTATTGTGTTGCCATTAACCCGCACGTCACCAGCTGCCACCGGCGTGCCGGGCGAAGTAGCCTGCAAACTCATCTTCTTTTTTGATTCGTCAGAGGCGAGCACGCTCACCCGGCCGTTGCGGTTTTTGATCGTCAACGAAACGGGCCCGGATGCGTTTAGCTCGCGCTCATATCCCTGCGGTGCAGGAGAGGTCCCGGCGCGCCATGCCGAATGCGTAAGGCCGTTCGCCAAAGGCAGAAGCACCGCACCGAGAACGAGGAGAACCGTTGCGCTTGATTTGAAGTGAGTCCGAAGACTTCGGCGGAAAAAAGCTGTGCCGAGCATGACGACTGATCTTGCCTGCACGATGTGCCGAGGTCAAGTATGAATATCGCTGGAGGCAGAATTCCAAATTCGGGGGCGTTTGCGATCTCCGTGCCCTCCGCGCTTTCTGTGGTGAGTAATTCGCACAAAACAACCACCACCGAGACACACGGAGTACACTGAGAACAGAGATCCGAGACTTCGCGATCTGGAACTCGCGACCGGTTCTGATAGAATCACCGCGAAATTTCTGATGACGGAACGCCAGTACAAATCCTTCGCCGAGTTCTGGCCCTATTATGTTTCGGAACACAGGAAGGCGGCGACGCGTGCATTGCACGCCATCGGTAGTACTGCCGGATTAATCCTGATGCTGGTCGTCATTGCGATCGGCAAGTGGTGGCTGTTTCCGCTGGGACTCGTCGCCGGCTACGGTTTCGCCTGGGTCGGTCATTTCTTTATCGAGAAGAACAAGCCTGCGACTTTCAAATATCCGTTGTGGTCATTCATGGGCGATTGGAAGATGCTGGCTTTCATGATCGCCGGCAGAATGGAAAAAGAGATTCAGCGTCTGGACTCCCGATCAAGTTAGCAACTAACCACTAACCACTAACCGCTAACTACGGACAATGGACAAGATCAATCTCGCGCAAAAGCTTTCGATCATAAATGATCACTGGAACCCTCGAATTGTCGGTGAGCTGAACAATCAGTATCTCAAGCTGGTGAAGTTCGAAGGGCCATTCACCTGGCATCATCACGAGAATGAAGACGAAATGTTTTTGGTGGTGAAGGGCCGCTTCCGGATGGACTTTCGCGAAGACAGAAATGATCGCGCCCAGTGGATCGAAACCGGTGAGTTCATCATCGTGCCCCGCGGCGTCGAACATCGCCCATTTGCCGAAGAGGAATGCGAAGTCCTGCTCTTCGAACCGGCCTCTACTTTGAATACCGGCAACGTCGAGGATGAATTCACGCGGAAAGAACTCGAAACAATCTAACTACTCGTTTAGCGGCGGGCTACCGCCCGCCCTATTTATGCGGAACGATCTGGCGGGCAGTAACTCGCCTCTAAACATTCCCGAAGAACCGGTCTACTCAACTCTCACCCGATCCGTTTTCCCTCGTCCGAAGATTTCCGGGTGATACATCTCCTCCGCTTTCGCGGGCGGCACAATAAACTCGCCCGGCGTCGTGGCGCGCGCAACGTAAGAATATTTGTAGACGCCTTCCCACAATAACGAAGTGAAAGCTTCAGCGCGCTCGTCGCGAAGGTTCTGATGTTCGAACCATTCCGGCCGCCACCACCACCAGCCGTAACCATACGAGCGGCTCCCGTACTCTCCTATGCCGGTCTGTTTTTCATCTCGCGGGATGCTCCCCGTAGTTGCCAGCGACGGATTCAATGCTTCGAATCCTGCCGGCAGCGGATCGGTTAACGCGACGTGATAGCGCCGCGCCGTCGCGACCATCGTCAGCCGCACGCGAACGCGCGCGCCGGCCTTGATGTGCCATGTTCCGTCAGGATCGCGTGCCACGTCCTTTGGATCATCCACGGGTTCATAGCTGCGCTCGACGGTGAAACCGTAATCGACGGGTTTTAGATTCAAATCAGCCGGCGCGTAGTCCATCCCGATGCGATAGTAAAGTCTACCGGCGCCGTCCTTACTTAATAGGAGATTTTGCGCGTTGCTTCGTTGCGCAAGATAACGCATCGGCACGTTAATCTGCCGGCGATCCGTTGAGCGACCTCTGAATTGTTGTTCGCCCGCAAACTGTTCGCCGAGCCAGGCACGCGCAACGAAATTGGGTGTTACCTTTTCGAAAGTATTGAAGTAACGATTGAGAGCGAGCAGGATAAAGACATTTTCCTGCGTGTTCTCCCAACGCCCCCGCGTGCGATGGGCAAGCAATCCGCGCACGACCTTCGGAATCAGATCGCTGGTCGGTTGATCGCCAATTAAGGCTTCGAGAATCACGCCATCGGCACGCCGATCCGAATTCAAGATCAGGTAATCGGCGTCGCTGTACGAGCAGACGAAGTGTGCGGTGCCCGCGGTCTCAGTTACTCGATTGTTGAGCAGGTGACGAATCGCGGCGACTTCGTTAGCCGAGCCTTTGTCGTTTGCCAGCACCGAAAGCAGCCAGCCGACTGATTCGAGCGAAAGTTTTTCCAGTCCGGCTTCGGCGATGAGCTTTCGCGCCCGCGCCGTGTCACGATCGCCCATCTGCGCGCGCACGTAGAGAGAATACGCGATGATGGCGCGTCGCGCATCGATGCTGTAGGCGGCGGGAATGTGCGACTCAATTTCCCGCAGATACTTCTGCAACTTATCGGACATCTCTTTCGGCACGTCATACTTTTTCTGCCTGGCCCGCGCCAGCGCGTGCGCGACGTGAATGCTCAGGTACGGCCACGATTCGTTCCCGCGCTGCCAGAAACCAAAACCGCCATCTTCGTTCTGCATCCCCTGCAGCCGTTTCAGATCGCGCGCGACGGCGGCTTCCATCTCATGGGGCGACGGCAGATCCTTCGCTTCAAAGCCGGTCAGAACGTCGCGCAGTGCGGCGATTGTGATGATCCGCGACGCCAGCTGCTCCGAACACTCGTAGGGATAGCTGGTGAGATAGATCACTGCGTCCGTCAGTTCCTGCAACTGCGTTGATGAAGTTTCAATCTCGAGTCCGCCAAATTCCGGAAATACGTTAGCGGGCGCTTTGACCGGTTGATTGATCGCACCTTCGTCGATCTCGCCATAGGTGGCGAATGCTTCGGTAGTCGCCGGCGTCCATACCGGCAACTCAACTTCCGCCGCGTCTGACCAGCGGCCGGACACGGCGCCAATCTGAAAACGAGCGGTTCCGGCCTTGACCGCCGCGGCGGGAATGCGCACTTCGACGCGATCGTTTGCGGGGAGGGTAACGCGACGACCGGCGGTGCTGCGTCCAACGTCCAAAGCCGAAGGTCCAACGTCTGTTCCGCTGCCCTGACTTTGGACATTGGACATTGAACTTTGGACGAATGAAGCGTTGCTTGCACGCACCGCCACATCAACCGTCATCGCGTTATCGGTTTGATTCTGCAGCACGATCGGCAATTCAAATTGATCGCCGAAATTCAGGAACCGCGGCGCCGAAGGTCTGGCCATCAGAGGCAGCCGCGCCGTAATTGTTGATTCGCCGGCGCCAAACTGTTTGCCGCCGGCAACTGCAACTGCCATTACGCGATAGCGCGTGAGATTGTCCGGCAATTTCACCTGCACTTGCGCACGCCCCCTCGCATCGGTGCGCACAGAAGGAGTAAAGACGGCGAGCGCGTTGAAGTTTTCGCGGAGACGGATTTGTGCTGGTTGTCGACCGTCAGGCACCGGCGTTGGTTTTGGCGGCGGCAGCATAGCGAAATCGGCCACTCTGGATGCCGCTGTCACGTTTACAGTTTCGGACATCGACGCGAGCATTTCCCTTCTTCCACCGCCTCCACCGCCCGGCCCTCCGCCGCCTTCGTTCATTCCATCAATCGCAAGCCGCACATTGTTTCGGGAGTGATAATCAGATGTGTCGCCCTCTCGCTCGGCGTAGAAAATCGAAACTGGATCCGCGAGCGTGTAACTCGCCAATGCCAACACAGACTCATCAACGACGACCACCGCGACTTCACTATCTGTCACGGCATTGCCACGGGCGTCCCGCGCTTCAACGTTGATCAAGGTGTTGCCGCCGGGTTCGAGTGTTTTATCACGCGGTGTGGCGACGACATTCAATCTGCGCGACACAGGAGGTATCGAAAGATTGATCTCGCCGGATGCGTAGGCGGGTCGCATCGCGTCTGTCCCACGTCCAATGTCCAATGTCGCACGTCCCGTTCGCTGAGATTCACTTTGGACATTGGACGTTGGACGTTGGACTTCCCTGGCTTCATTCCCAACCACATCTACCTGCACATGAATATTTGGCGTCCACGCTTCATCGATTGGAATCCGCAGAGTGTAGGTCAGCGAGTCCAGGCGAAAACGTTCAGTCTTCAGGATCCCCGAGCGACGCAGCGTCATCACAGCTTCGGCCGGCGAGAAAGGCGCCTGCACCAGAATCTGTGCGGTATCGCCAGCTTTGTATTCCTTCCGATCGGGAATCAATTCGACTTTCTCTTCTTCCAGGCCATTCTTCGGCGGCTGTTTTCCGCCGGCAACCCACAATGTCAGTTCGCTTTCGTTCGCGCGGCCGCGGTCGTCCTGAATTGTCGCCGCCACGCGATAGGTTCCACCTTCTTTCGAAGTGAAAGTACACTTCACCGCGTCCTCCGCGGATTTAATGGAGCAATCCTGCGGATTCGTTTCGACTTCCTTCCATTCGCCTTTGACTTGTTTCCAGTCGAGCAGCACCGCGCGCATTTTCACTTCACGATCCGCGATTGCCTTGCCGTCGAGGTCCGTGATGATCGACTGGACGACGAGCGGTTCGCCCTGCTGCACGAATGTCTTGTCGCTCTTCAATCCGACATAGAGATTCGCCGGATGCACGAGCATGGTCGCCGTCGAACTCCATGTTTGCCGGTTCACATCCTGGACGCCGGCTTCCGCTGTCACCGTCGATGGCCGTGCCGGTTTCACGGAATCAAAATCAATTCGCAAGCGATGCTTGCCACCTGCATCGGTACGGCCACTCAACTCCTCTTCGTTGCTGTCCTCTCTGTCGCTTTCGTCGGTCCACCACGGAATCCATTTCCCAAACGTGTAATCACTGCGGTTTGGCGGGGTGAAATTCGCCGGCGTCGACCTGACTTGCCATTTCACATCGGCGTTCGCCAAGCCTCCGCCGGCAAAATAGTTCGCTGCCACAGATACTTCAGCGCGGTCGCCGACGAACAGCGGGCCGTCGCTTTCGATTTTCGCGGTGACTTCAAACTCGGGCCGGCGAAATTCCTGAACAGCGGGCCGTCGCTTTCGATTTTCGCGGTGACTTCAAACTCGGGCCGGCGAAATTCCTGAACCTGAAAGCCATGCACATAGGTTTCGTTGTCGAAGGCTTTCATCGCACTCTTCGTCTCGAACTCGACCTGCGCGTTTCCCAAATTCATGTTCGGCGGAAGTTTGAATACCGTATCGAATCCGCCGAAGAGGTTCGGCGTCAGTTGGCCTTTTAAGACTTCGTTTTCTTCTTCGTCCTTGACCGAATAACTCACGAGCTTAATCGCGCCATTTAGCGGGCCAATGTCCCCGCCTTTGCCGGCCCCGACGC
>WNGR01001703.1_pt1 | contig 25278 bp, 18 predicted proteins | sample 5407581 | NCBI WGS metagenome assembly WNGR01 (sample SAMN13153383, study PRJNA577476) | soil metagenome | isolation source: 80 cm soil or saprolite under Garry oak tree replicate 2 | place: USA:California | collected 2016-06-15
CCGGCCGCGTCCTGCGCGGGGTCATCGCCTTCTGACCCGTGACCGCGGCCCGCTCGCCGCGCGATCACCGCGGATCGCGCGGAGGACGCCGGTGATGGCAGTGTCGCGCTGGCCGATCGGTGCTGTTGCGCACCTCTTGTAGCGTCCGCGGCAAGCCCGGTTACGCCTTGCCGACCGCCCGCGCCCCCTCCGCCCCCCGGCGCCAACCGATTTGTCTGCAGTTTCGGGGGTTATAGCCCCCGAAACTGCAGACAAAGAGCCGACGCCCAGGCGCGGACGACCCGGGACCAGGTGCGCGGGAGGCAGTTTCTGCACCAGCATGAAACGCCGCGGTTTTCAAGCTCCAGGTGCGCCTCTTGCGTCACGGCAGTCACATCCCGATAGCGCCCGGCCCTCCGGTCAGCGGCGGCGACCACACCGGCCCCGGCCCGCGTGCGCCTCACTCGGCGCCCAGGGCCGCGCGGCGCTGAGCTGACTAAGGGCGGCGGAGCAGGATTCCGCCTCCCGGCGAGGCCCCGACACCGGAGCCGTACAGGACCACGCCGGCGCCGGCGATCTGGTTGCACGAGGCGCCGCGCAATTGGCGCACCCCTTCGAGCAGGTGCGTGCTGCCGTGGAGGTACACCTCGGCCAGGTGGCCGCCGTGCGGGTTGACCGGGATCGACCCTTCCCGGCGGATGCTGCCTTCGGCCACGAACGGCCCAGCGCTGGACGGCGAGCTGGTGGCCGGCGGCCGCCCGCCACATGCCTTCGTTGACCGGGGCGACCACCGGATCCGGCATGCCGGCAGGCCGGTTCGGCCGGTCAGTCATCGCGGCGGCCGATCCGGCTGGCGTCACGGTACCTGGCGTCGCCGCCGCGCACCAGTAGCTCGCCGCCGCTACGCGTTCGAGGTGGTCTGGGTCGCGGTGGCGGCCTCCGGGGCCGCGGCCGGGCGTGAACCGGGCCGCCAGCACGCGAGCAGCAGGAGAAGCGCGCCACCGATGCCGAGGGCGTAGCACACGACCACGGTGATCCATCCCGGCGGGTCGAAGGAAGGTCAAGATGAGGACGTACTCGTAGCCCTCACCGGGACGGAAGATGAAGAAACCGTTCCTGAGGTGGTTGGTGATCCACGCGACGAGCATGACCCCGACCACTGCGGCCCCGGCCAGCGGCGTCGTGAGCCCGACGATCAGCAGGGCGCCCGCGCCGAGTTCGGTGAGGCTCGCCGTCCAGGCGTGGATGATCCCGGGGCCGGGTGAACCAGCGCGCGGTCCCCGCGATCTTCCCGCCGCCGAAGATGTGGTTCCATCCGTGCGCGACGAACACGAGGCCGACGGCGAGGCGCAGCAGGAGCAGGCCGAGGCTTGGTGCCGATGTCATGACGAAGGATCCTCGCGATGTCAGTGGCGATCTCACCGGATCCGGGGGCGGTTTGCCCGACATCAAATAAGTGGGTGCTTACTCGGCTATGCTAGCATGCTCTCTGTATTGACCTGCAGGCAGACTTCGCATCTGGCTATGGCATCGCCGGCGCTCGGCTGCCAGGCTGAGTAATCATTCGTTCAGCGGAGGAAGCAGAGATGACCGAACGGACGCTGCTGGCCAACGGGCGTGTACTGACCTGTTCGGGTGGTCCGGACGAGCGCCTCCTCGACGCCGACGTGCTCCTGGAGGCCGACCGGATCGTGGCGGTCGGCCCGGGTCGTCTCGATGCCGATCCGGCCTCCGCCCGCGTCGTGGATCTCGGTGGCGCCACCGTCCTGCCCGGTCTGGGTGACGCCCACACCCACATCAGCTGGCCGCTGGACTTCGTCTTCGACCACGCCGCGGTCGCGGCGGCTCCCGAGGGCGAGCACCTGCTCGACGTGGCCGCGGTCACGAGGACCTTCCTGGAGAGCGGCTACACGCTGATCATCGGTGCTGGGGTCACCCAGGAGCTGGACGACCTGCTGGCCAAGGACTTCATCGATCGCGGTTACATCCCCGGCCCGCACATCGTCCCGAGCGGCGCCATGATCGCCGAGGCGGGCGGACTCGGCGGCGAGGGCCACATGATGGACGTCGCCGCGAACGCCAGTGACCTTCGCGAGATCGTCGCCCGCCAGTGCGACAAGGGTGTCCGGGCGCTGAAGTTGTTCATCTCCGGTGACGGGGTGGTGCCGGAACACCCGTCGCAGGACGTCTACATGAACGACGAGATGCTGACGGCCGCGGTCGAGGAGGCCGACAAGTACGGTGCGTTCCTGACCGCCCATGCGCGAGGTTCGGCCAGCGTCGCCATGGCCGCGCGCACCGGCGTCCGGATCATCCACCACGCCTGTTTCCTCGACGACAAAGCGCTGCGCGAGATCGAGGCCCGGGGTGACGACGTGTGGGTCTGTCCGGGCCTGCACTACCTCTACGCCGTGGTCAGCGGCCACGCCGAACCCTGGGGGATCACCGCCGAGCGCGTCGATGCCTCGGGCTACCGCCAAGAGCTCAGCGCCCAGATCGACGGCCTGAAGATCCTCTCGGCCGCGGGCGTGCAGATCCTTTCCGGCGGTGATTTCGGGCATCAGTGGACCCGCCACGGAACGTACGCCGCCGAGATGCAGCGCTACGTCGAGCTGGTGGGCATGACGCCGGCGGCGGCGATCCACACCGCGACCCGCCATATGGGCCCGGCCGCCAAGCGCCGGTCCGGCCAGGTCCGAGAGGGATTCCTCGCCGACCTGTTCGTCGTCGAGGGCGACCCGACCACCGACGTGACCGTCCTTCAGCGTCCCGAGTGCCGCCGCGCGGTGATCAAGGACGGCGCCTTCGCCTGGGTCAACCCCGAGGCCTATCCGTGACCGATGTTCGTGAGCGTGCGCAGACCACGGCCCTGCTGTCCGGTGTCGACGCGCTCGTTCAGCTACTCGCCGTCCGGCACCAGCTCGACGAGCGCGACGGTCTGAGCACGGCCACGATGGTCTCCGGCTATCCGGGCTCGCCGCTGGGGATATTCGACCTTGCGCTGGAACGCCAGGGCGATCTGCTGACCGCCCACCAGATCGTGCACCGCCCTGGGCTCAACGAGGAACTGGCGGCGGCGATCGTGTGGGGCAGCCAGATGGGTGCCGTGATCGACTACGACGGCCTGGACGGCGTCGTCGGAGCCTGGTACGGCAAGGGCCCCGGCCGCAGCGGCGACGCGATGAGGCACGCGAACGCGATGGGATCCGGCCCCAACGGGGGCGTGGTCATGTTCTGCGGCGACGACCCCTCGTCGAAGTCCAGCACGCTCGCCTGCGACAGCAACTACACCTTCGCCGATGCCTGCATGCCGGTGCTGTTCCCCGGCGACCAGCAGGACATCATCGACTTCGGGGTGCACGCCTACCGCATGTCGCGGTACTCCGGCAGCTGGGTCGGTCTGAAGATCGTTACCTCGGTGGCCGACGGCATCGGGACGGTCGATCTGGACCTCGATCGCCACCGTCCGGTCGAGCCCGGCGACTTCACCGTCAACGGCCTGCCCTGGCGGCACGTGCCACTGCGAACGGTCGGCCAGCACGCCGTGCCGGATCAGGAGGCGCTCGTCGTGGAGCGGCGGCTGAAGGCCGCGCAGGCTTATGCCCGCGCGAACCACCTGGATCGGGTGGTCGGCGCCGCGCCGGGTGCCCGGCTCGGCATCGTCTGCGCCGGCAAGACCTATTGCGACGTGGTCCAGGCGTTTGCCGATCACGGGGTCGGCCTGGCCGAGCTGGCTGATTTCGGCGTCCGCATTCTGAAGCTCGGCCTGACCTTCCCGGTGGTCGAGCCGGCCGTAACCGAATTCGCCGCGTCGGTCGGCGAGGTCTTCGTCGTCGAGGAGAAGCGGCCGTTCGTCGAGACCCAGCTGCGCAGCATCCTCCACGAAGCCCGGTGCGCCACTCCGGTCGTGGGCAAGCGTGACCGGGCCGGAGAGCTGCTCGTCGCGTCGGTGGGGGAGCTGGCCGCGACGGCCGTCGGCGCGGCGCTGCGGCGGGTCCTTCCCTCGCTGGGCGAGCGTGGACCGGCGCGTTCGGCTCTCCCGATGCTGCAGCTCCCGCCGCGGCCGCCCGGTTTCTGCAGCGGGTGTCCGCACAATCGCTCCACCCTCTTCCCCGATGGCGCGCTCGTCGGCGGCGGCGTCGGCTGTCACGGGATCATGTACTTCGAGGAGCGGCACAAGGGAATGCGGAGCCTGCCGCCGACGCCGATGGGCGCCGAAGGCGTTCCGTGGATCGGTCTGTCGCCGTTCGTCTCCGAGCCGCACGTCATCCAGAACATGGGCGACGGCACCCTGAGTCATTCCGGGACCCTGGCCATCCGGGCCAGCGTCGCCGCCGGCGTCGACATCACCTTCAAGATCCTCTACAACGCGGCCGTCGCCATGACCGGTGGCCAGGACGTGACCGGGCTGATGGACGTGCCCGCGATGACGAGAGCTCTGGAGGCGGAGGGAGTGCGGCGGATCGTCGTGTGCGCCGAAGATCCGAAGCACTACGGCTCGAAGGCCAGGTGGGCCAGCGGAGTCACCGTGCTGGGCCGGGACCGCTTGCCGACGGTGCAGGAGGATCTGCGCCAGTCGCCGGGTGTCAGCGTGATCATCTATGACCAGCAGTGCGCCGCCGAGGCGCGACGGCTGCGCAAGCGCGGGCTGCAGCCCGAGCCGCCGCGGCGGATCGTGATCAACGAGGCGGTGTGCGAAGGCTGCGGGGACTGCAGCGCGAAGAGCAACTGCCTCTCCGTGGTAACCGTGGCGACCGAGTTCGGGACCAAGCGCCAGGTCCACGACCCGTCCTGCAATCGTGACTACACCTGTCTGGAGGGCGACTGCCCGTCGTTCGTCTCGCTCAAGCCCAGTGCGCGTGGCCGGCGCCGTCCGGCGGCTGCGCGGACGCCGGCAAGAGATCGCGTGAACACCGCAGGCCGCCGGCCTGACCTGCCGTCCGGCGCGCTGCCGACGCCACCGCGGCCGGTGGTCGACCGCCGGTACAGCATCTACTTCACCGGTATCGGGGGCACCGGGGTGGTCACGGCCAACCGCATCATCGCGGCCGCCGCCGAGGCCGCGGGATTCGTCGTGGGCGGTGTGGACCAGACGGGCCTGTCGCAGAAGGCCGGCGCGGTCGTCTCGCATTTGCAGCTGGCCGCCGACCGGGCGTCGGTCGGAACAGCGACGGTCAGCGCCGACGGAGCTGACTTGTACCTCTCGGGCGACATCATGCAGGCCGCCAGCCCCGGCCATCTCGCGAAGGCCCGCCCGGATCACGCGATCGCGGTCATCGATCGCACGCTCACCCCGACCGCGGCCATGCTCACCAGCGGCGTTCCCGCGCCGGACATCGACTCGCTGGTGGCCGCGATCACCGAACGGGTCGGTGCGGCCCGGGCCCACTTCCTCGCACCGCAGCGTGTCGCCGACGTCGTGTTCTCTGATCACCTGATGGCCAACGTCGCCCTGCTGGGCGCGGCGTTCCAGCTCGGCGGCTTCCCGATGTCTGCCGCCGACTTCGAGGCAGCCATGGCCGGACCGGGTAACAGCGCGGCCGCCAACCAGCAGGCTTTCGCCTGGGGGCGCTGGGCCGTGCACGACCCGGCCGCCGTCGAGGCCGCCCTCGCCAGCGTCGGCGACGGGCACGGCTCGGAGTCCAGCCCGTTCGATCCGTCGGCGGCGGCACTGCGGGCGGCGGCCGGCCTGGTCGCCGAGCGTGGCGCGCCGGCCGAGCTCACCGGCCTGCTCGTCCGGCGCGCGGCCCAGGTGATCGACTACCAGTCGGAGGGACTGGCCCGGCGGTTCCTCGAGCTCCCCGGACGAGTTGCTGCCGTCGACGCGGCCGAGCGCCGCTGGGCGCTGACCCGGGCGGTGACCGAGTCCTGGTTCAAGCTGCTCACGTACAAGGACGAGTACGAGGTCGCGCGCCTGCACCTGAAGGTGAACACCGATCAGGTGGCCGGCGAGCTGGGCATCGAGGGGCCGTACACGGTGACCTATCACCTCCATCCGCCGATCCTGCGCCGGCTCGGCATGGCGAAGAAGCTGCCGATGGGCAAGCCCTACGAGCTCGCCTTCCATGTCCTGCGCGGGATGCGGCGGCTGCGCGGCACCCCGCTCGACGTCTTCGGCTACGACCGGGACCGCCGCACCGAGCGAGCGGTCATCAGCGAGTACGAGCAGATCGTCGCCGGCCTGCTGCGCGGGCCGGCCGGCTCGTACGAACTCCTGACCGCGATCGCCGAGTCCGCCGGCTCGATCAGGGGGTACGGACCGATCAAGGAAGCGGCGGTCGGGAAGTGGCGGCGCCGGGTCGCTGAGTTGCGTGACCAAGCCACGGCCGGCACCGAAGTCTCCGCCTGACCATTCCGTTCTAGCGGGCCTGCTCCCGGCGGGCGGCCTGGAGGGCGGCCTCGAAGCCATGGTGCAAGTGCTGCGGCGCGGGCTCGTTGCGTCCGAAGACGACCTTGCCCAGCACACCGGTCCGGACGCCGGGCTCGGTCAGGCCGGCGACCCAGAAGTCCTCCCCGTCGACGACGGTCTCGCAGATCCACGGCGCCATCTCGGCGTACTTGGCGAGTTCGGCTTCGCTCAGATCCGGCCGCACATAGGTCGTGTGCAGTACCTTCGAGCCGGCGGCCCCGGCCGGGAAGATCTGCCAGAGCTCGACGTGCCGCGCGTCGAGGGTTAGGCTGACGTTCGGGAATAGCGCGTACTGGGGGCTGATGTGCGGGCTGACATCGCCCCACTCGTCTTCGGGCCGGTCCCGCAACTCGTCGATCGAGCGAATCGCCGAGCAGTTGCGCAGGTGTTCGCCGAACGGATCGAAGGTGAGCGTCGATCCGTACGCGTAGCTGGCCAGGGTCTTACGGTGCAGGTAGTTGAAGTGGTAGTTCTCGCGGAAGGTGTCGAGTGTGACCTTCCAGTTGGCGTTCACGTCGTGCACGTGCGTCTGCCCGAAGACCGGCCAGCCGGCGAAGTTGAGGACCGCAAGCTCGCCGGCCAGCCCGGGGCCGAGGTAGGCGTCGACGTCGACCGCTGCGCCGGGCCGCAGCCGGCCGATGATCAGGCCATATCCCTCGGCCGCCGGGAGCTCGATCAGCCCCATCTCGTCGCGGCACATTCCCTCGAAGCCCTCGGGGACCGGGGTGCGCACGAGGTGGCCGCCGAGGTCGTACACCCAGGCGTGGAACGGGCAGGTGAACTTCTTGGCCTGGCCGGCTCCCTCGACTAGCTGCACGCCGCGGTGGCGGCAGGCGTTGGCGAAGGCGTGCGCGCGACCGCCCGCGTCTCGCGTGAGCAGGATCGGCATGTCGCACACGTTGATGGCCAGGTAGCTGCCCGGCTCGGGCAGCGAGCCGGACAAGCACAGCACGAGCGGACGATCCAGGAACAGAACCCGCAGCTCCTCGGCCTGCCGCTGCTCAGAGTACACATCCGTGGGAAGCTCAAACACCTCCTCGGCCAGATCCGTGGTCCGGTTCGCGATGTGTTCCAGAAGGCGGCGCGCGAGGCTGTGCTCTAGTGATTCCCTGTCCACGATCTGCTCCCGAGGTGATGAGCGAAGTGCCCGTTCGCGGTGAGTTCAGATTAGTCAGTAGGCGCTCACTCTGCAATACGGTGGCTCGCCGTCGAGCCGGCCAGGTGCCGTCACGGCGGCACGACCGGCTCCTCCCGGACGGCGAGGAACCAGTTGACGCTCACCAGGTCGTCTTCGGACGGCCCGGCCAGTTCCCGCTCGAAGTACGCGATCCGGGCCAGCAGGTCGTCGATCTCCTCGAAGTAGACCTCGTTGATCGCGTCGAAGGCCCAGTCCCGGCCGGGCTCGACCAGCGGGTGGTTCTGCACGTAGGCCAATCCGCGGAACGCCTCGGGAATCGGCGCGGCGCCGAGCTGGCCGGCGCGGCTTCGCCACAGGTCGAGGAACTGGGGCAGGGTGAGGCCCGCCGCCCGGTTGGCGATCGCCAGCTGCTTGAGCTTCGGGCCGCCGTCGTGCCACCGGCGTTCGAGCCACTCGGCCCCGCGAACCACCTTCTCGTCGCTCACGACGACCGGGCTGGCGTCGAGCTCAATCGCATCGCCCAGTTGCCGCACCGACGCCACGCCGCCGGGCGTGCGCAGCCAGGCCTCGAATCGGCGCAGGTGCGCGGCGTCGGCGAACCACTCAAGCGCGACGCCGTCGTACCTCTGGTTGGCCACGACCTCCCCGAGCGCCGTCGAGACGGTAAGCCGGGTCGGTCGAGCCGATGGCGGCGCGGTCGCCGCCACCGCCGCCGCGTCGCGCCAGAGGCCGGCGAACTTCTCGGGCCCGAGGCTGCGCCTGCGGGCGGCCAGCCGGATCCGCTTGATCAAAACCGGCCGCCTCTCGCTCGCGCGGCCCGCTGCCGAGCAGGCGTGGCGCTGCGCTCGTCCGGGCGCCCGCGCGCGCCGGCGGCGGGTGCGGAGCTGTCATCCACTGGCTGGGTCACCCTGGGACCTCCTTCATGACGGCGCGACCCGGCAGGCCGGGCGTAGACTGATTCTCCCGACCAGACCCACGACGCGCAGCCGGGAGCCCAGGTGTGAGTACCACGGCCCGCAATACCGGCTCGGGACGCGGGCGAGCGACGAGCGATGCGGCCCCGGCCGAACGGGCTCGTCGTGAGGAAATCCTCGCCACGGCGGCCGCGGTGTTCGCGTTGTCCGGCTACGTGGGGACCTCGCTCAAGGACGTCGCCGACGCATGCGGGATTCAGGCTGGCAGTCTCTACCATCATTTCGATTCCAAAGAGGCGATCGTTGTCGAGCTGGTGACGCGCTACCAGGTCGAATTGCGGCGCATCGGTGATCGCGCGCTGAAATCCGCGGCCGATGGCCGGGCGGGCGCGCCGCAGGAGCAGGTCGTCGCCTTGTGCACGTCCATCGCCGAATGCGCGCTTGCGCACCGCGCAGCGTTGCAGCTGACCTCCTACGAGCCGCCTGCCAGCGCAAGTGCCGCGCTCGTCGAACTGGTGCGCTCCCGGCCGGGCCCGGTCAAAGCCGCCATGACCGCGATCCTGCGATCCGCTCGGGCCCAGGGCGCGATCACGGACGAAGTCGACGTCGAACTGCTCGCCGAGCAGCTGTGCGAGGTCATGCGGCACGTGGGTCTCGGCGTCATGTACCGCAACGCGAATGCCGCCGAGGTGGCGGTTCTCCTGTGCCAGCTCGTATTCGACGGCGGCCCCGTCCAGCCGCCGCGCGACGGCCGGCTGGATCGCTCGCCCGCGCGGCGGGCCGCGAACGCGGCGATACGGGCGTGGGCCGACCGCGACAGGCTCGATCCGGACAACCGCACGAGCCTGCTGCTATCCGTCGCGCGCGCGGAGTTCGCCCGGCGGGGCTTCGAGGCGACCACGATCCGCGATATCGCGGCGGCGGCCGGCATGGGCAGCGCGAGCGTCTACCGTTTCATCGAGTCCAAGGACGCCCTGCTCGACTCGATCATGCGGTCCTACCACGCGAAGCTGTCCGACGGTTACCGGGCGGTGATCGCCACGGATTCGCCGGCGGTCGAGAAGCTGGACGCCCTCACCTGGCTCAATATCAACATCTTGGTGAGCTCCCCGGAAGAGTTCGCGATCCAGCGCGCCTGGATGCGGGCGATTCCGCCGGCTACCAGCAAGTTGAGCGCGCTCCAGCGGGAACGAGCCCGGCAGATCCACGAGATCGTGGCCGAGGGCGTGCGCCGGGGCGAATTGCGCGCGGGGTGCTCGGATTCCGGCCGGCCCTCGCTCGACGTGCTGGCCATGTGCTACCGAGATCTCGTCTGGCCATCGGCCATCGTCGTGCTGGCCGGGGCGCAGCAGGCTCTCGCGCACTGCCGCGCCACGCTGATGCGCGGCGCCGCCGCGCATCCCGTCACCCCCCGCCCGGCGCTGGCGGCGCGCGGTGACGACCTGCGGCCGGTCAGCCTGTAGTACCGGACCACGGCCAGGAAACCGACGGTTGTTGCCGGCGTCCGCCGGTGTTACGTTGCGATAGAACAAATGTTAGGTCCGGGTGCGCGAGCACCGCGGCGCCGGTGAAACGAGCTCGCAGGAGAGTCGGCATGTCGATGGTGCACAGCGATGGCACGACGACGCCCGTGATCGATGCCAGCGTCCACATCTTCTTCCGCTCGAACGCCGACCTGCGCAGCTTCATGCGCGAGCCGTTCCGAAGCCGCGGTATCCCCGATGCCGAGATGGACTGGTGGGGCAGGCCCGGCGGGGAGTACGCGCCGGAGGCGGTCGGGACCGGCGAGGACTACCCCGCCTCGGATCCGGACGTCACCGGCACCGTGCTGTTCGGCCAGCGCGGAGCCGACGTCGCAGTCCTGCACCCCATGACCCGCGGCGTCCTGCCCGACCGCCATCTGACCAGCGCCGTCCTGGCGGCCCACAACGAGATGATGGTCTCCCGCTGGCTGGACTCGGGACAGTTCGCCGACCGCTATCGCGGCACCATCCGGGTGAATCCCGAGGACATCAGCGGCGCGCTCCGGGAGCTTAACCGGTGGAAGGATCACCCGCGCGTCGTGCAGATCGGCGTGCCCATGCAGACCCGGGAGCTGTACGGCAAGCCCCAGTTCTGGCCGTTGTGGGACGCCGCCGCGGAGGCCGGGCTGCCGGTCGCGGTCCATCTGGAGACCGGGACCGGAATCGGCTTGCCGCCGACCCCGTCCGGCCAGCCGCGAACGTATGAGCAGTACCTCGGCTTCTCCGCCCTGAACTACCTGTACCACCTGATGAACATGATCGCGGAGGGCGTGTTCGAGCGGACCCAGGACCTCAAGGTCGTCTGGGCCGACGGCGCGGCGGATCTGCTGACCCCGTTCATCTGGCGGATGGACACGTTCGGCCGTCCGCACCTGGAACAGACGCCGTGGGCGCCCCGGATGCCGAGCGACTACCTGCCCGGGCACGTGTACTTCGTCCAGGGCAGCCTGGACGGTCCGGGTGACGTGGACTTCGCCGGTGAGTGGCTGCGGTTCACCGGCAAGGAAAACATGCTCATGTTCGGTTCGAGCTACCCCAGCTGGCAGCTCAACGACGCCACCGCGATCGCCGCCTCGTTCGGCGTGGAGCAGCGCGACCGGGTGCTCTGGCGCAACGCGGCCGAGCTGTACGGCATCGAGATCCCGGCCGCCGCGGCTTCGCGGTAGCCGCCACCAGGAGACGGAGGCAGACAATGACATCGCTGCAGACGCGGGAGCGCGTCGAGGGCACGGTCCGCACGCCGGTCCGGGTGGTCGATTCCGACATCCACCCGGTGCCCAGGGCCGGGGAGCTGGCCCAGTACATTCCAGAGCCCTTCCGCAGCAAGTACTACCTGTCGCACAAGAAGGGCGACACGATCATCTACGACGCGCCCGACTACGCCTACGCGAAGGCGATGCGGGTCGACACCTTCCCTGACGACGGCAACTTCGCCGGCAGCGACCCCAACCTCGCGTTGCGCCAGGCGGTGGTCGAGGGCGGGTCGGACATCGGCATCCTCGAACCCGGGTTCGCCACGCACTTCCTGCCCGAGATGAGCCAGGCTCTGTGCACCGGCATGAATCACTGGCTGTCCAACCACTGGCTCGACAGCAAGAACAACTGGCACGAGCGCTGGCGCGGATCGATCTGCGTGGCGATCGAGGACGCGCCCGGCGCCGTCCGGCAGATCGACGAGTGGGCCGATCACCCGTACATGTCGCAGGTTCTCATCCGGGCCGAACCTCGCCCGGCCTGGGGCTGGCCGCAGTACGACCCGGTGTGGGCGGCGGCGGCCCGGCACGACATCCCGGTGGCTTGTCACCTCAGCCGCGGCCGGGACGACATGATGCCGATGCCGCCGGTCGGGTTCCCGAGCTACAACCACGACTTCATGGTCACGTACTCACTGCTCGCGGCGAACCAGATCATGAGCCTGATCTTCGACGGGGTCTTCGAGCGGTTTCCGACTCTGCGGATCATCCTCGTCGAGCATGCGTTCAGCTGGATCCTGCCGCTGATGTGGCGGATGGACGCGATCTACGCGGCGCGCAAGTCCTCGATGGACATAAAGCGCAAGCCGTCGGAGTACGTGAAGGAGCACATCAAGTTCACGACGCAGCCCCTGGACTATCCCGATGACAAGACGGAACTGACCCGCGCCCTGGAACTCATGGAGGGGGACAAGATCCTGCTCTTCTCCTCCGACTACCCGCACTGGACCTACGACGACCCGCGCTGGCTGCTCAAGCACCTGCCCGAGCACATGCGCGAGGCGATCATGTTCAGGAACGGCCTCGAGACCTACCGGCTGCCCGACACCGTGCTGGCTCTCGACGGAAAGACTCTGGTCTTCTGAGGTGCGCAGGCCCGCGGAAGGTCCCCGCCTGGCCCAGGGGCGCGAGCACGTCGTCGCGACCACCGACGAGATCCCGCACGGTGGCGTCAAGATCGTACCCATCGGCCGGCACGGCGTCGGGGTCTACAACGTCCACGGGACCTACTACGCCATCGCGAACTACTGCCCTCATGAAGGCGGGCCGTTGTGCTCGGGCCGGCCCCGCGGGCGCAGCGTCACGGACGCGGACGCCCCCGGCGACGCCGTCATGGTGCGGGACCTGGAGTTCATCTACTGCCCGTGGCACCAATGGGGTTTCGAGCTCGCCACCGGCACCACGACCGTGAAGCCGGAGTGGAGCATCCGCACCTACCCCGTGCGCGTAGTCGGCCACGAGGTACTGGTCACCGCATAGCACCGGCCGGGATGAGCGGCCGGCCTGCCGGCGACGACGATCCCCCGAGTACATCGACGTCCGAGGGCGAGGAGGAACAGGTGGCGGCGATCGAGATCAACGGCGGCAACGTCGTGTACGACGTGCTGGGCGACCCGGGAGCACCGGTGATCGTGCTGACGCCGGGCGGCCGGTTCAGCAAGGAGATTCCCGGCCTGCGGCCGCTGGCCGACGCGCTCGTCGACGGCGGGATGCGGGTGCTGCTGTGGGACCGGCCGAACTGCGGGGAGTCCGACGTGCAGTTCTACGGGCAGACCGAGTCGCACATGCGCGCTGAGACACTGCGCGGGCTCCTCACCGGTCTTGACCTCGCGCCGTGCATCATCGCCGGGGGTTCCGGGGGTGCCCGTGACTCGATGCTGACCGTCATGCTCTATCCGGAACTGGCGACCAAGCTGGTGGTCTGGAACATCGTCGGCGGCGTGTACGGAACGTACAACCTGGGCGCCCACTACGCGCTGCCCAGCCTGCACGCCGTGCGCTGGGCCGGCATGAAGGGCGTGCTGGAGCTTCCGGAGTGGACGGCGCTCATCGATGCGAACCCGAAGAACCGCGACCGGCTGCTTGACCTCGGCGCGGAGGAATTCGAGCGCGTGATGCATCGCTGGCTCAGCGCTTTCGTCGTCAAACCCGGTCAGGCCATTCCGGGCGTTGACGACTGGATGTTCGAGAACATCAAGGTCCCGACCCTGATCATCCGAGGCGGGGCGAAGGACCTCGATCACCCCAAGCGCACCTCGCTCGAGGTCAGCTGCCTCATCGAGGGGTCCAAGCTGATCGACCCGCCGTGGCCGGAGGACGCGTGGGAGCAGGCCGGCCGGGATCGCGCGGCCGGCCGGGCCGATCGGTACAACATGTTCGATACCTGGGTGCTCGCCGCGCCGGCCATCCTCGACTTCTCCAGGCCGTGACGACGCCCGTGCGCTCACGTCGCGACGATGCGCACCTCGCAGTTGAGCGATGCCTCCAGGGCGGTCTGGATCCGGCTCTCGGGCACGCGCCGCAGATCGGCTTCGGCCAGGCGCACCGTGACCACGTCCCACCCGTCCGCACCGCTCGCGCGGGACAGGTCGCCGGCTACCCCGAACGCGAGCAGGACGCCCAGCGCATCCTCGTCGGTCCCGCGGCTGAGGTAGGTGGTCGTGCCCTCGGCCGGCTCGGTGCCGAAGGCGCGCCGGCACAGGTCGCGGGCCGACCGCGCCACGGCGGCCGGGTCCTGGCCTGCCGCCAGGAATTGCAGCTCGCGACGATTCGGCGGCAGCGATCCGAGGTCCGGGTGGACCAGTCGCATCCCGAACTCGCCGGCGCCGGCCAGCACTTCTGCCACGCCGGTCTCGACTTCGGCCTCGCCGAGGGTGCCACCTGGATCGACGTTGATTCGGATGACCGCCGTTCGCATGGCCGAAGCCTAATGCGCACGTCCGGCCGCGCTCAACGTTGCCGTGCTCACCGCAACCGCCGATAGGACAGGGTTCTCGTGACGATGGAAACCACTAGTGACCTCGTGGTGCCGTGCTCCGTGGCCGTGTGGCCCGGCCTGGCCGGCCGGATACTTCGCGCGGATCCGGCCGTCGAGCCGCTCGGCTCGTACGTCGCGGACGCCGGCGGCTACCCGGACAGCTCAAGCGGTGAGCTATACGCCGAGGGCTTGCTCGACCTGATCGAGCAGTCCGGTCTGCGCGGCCGTGGCGGCGCGGCCTTTCCCCTTGCGACGAAGGCACGGGCGGTGCGGCGCGCAGCCAAGTGGGGCCGCACGCCGGTCGTCGTCGCGAACGGGGAGGAGGGCGAGCCTGCCTCCATCAAGGACCGTTGGCTGCTTCGCCATCGGCCGCATCTCGTGCTCGACGGCCTGCGCCTGGCCGCGGCGGCCGTCGGAGCCGACCGGGCCTTCGTCTACCTGTCCGACCCGCTCGCCGCCCGGTCGGTGGCCAGCGCTCGCCAGGAGGCCGGGCGGGCTGGCCGGCTCGCGCTTCCCGTGGAGATCACCGTCGTCGAGCCGGCCTACGTGGCCGGCGAGGAGACCGCCGCGGTGCGGGCCATCAACGGTGGCCCGGCGAAGCCGGCCGACAAGCCGCCGCGCCCGTTCGAAGCCGGCGTCTCGGATCGCCCGACGCTGGTGAGCAATGTCGAGACCCTGGCCAACCTGCCGTTCCTCTACCGGCACGGGGCCGACGTCTACCGGGAGGCGGGTACGGCCGCGTCCCCAGGGACCTTCCTGGCGACGGTGAGCGGCGGCGGCCGGCCGCCGGCGCTCTACGAGCTTCCCCACGGGATCGCCTTCCGCGAACTCCTGGCCCTGCACGGCGTGGCCTCCCGCGCCGTCCAGGGCGCGTTGATGGGAGGCTACTTCTCCGGGCTGCTCAACCGGCAGGCGCTCGGCATGACCCTGGATCACGAGTCGGTCCGCGGCCTGGGCAGCGGACTGGGCTGCGGCGCCCTGTGCATCCTGGGGGAGGACGACTGCCCGGTCGCGGTCGCGGCGTCGGTGATGGCGTACTTCGCCCGGGAGAACGCCGGCCAGTGCGGCTCGTGCTTCAACGGCACCGCCGCGATGAGCGCGGTGCTCGACGCGCTGCGTGACGGCGGGGTCAGCACCGACGATCTGTCCCGCCTTCGGCGGTGGTCCGAGGTGCTCCGGGGCCGCGGGGCCTGCGCCACCCTCGACGGGGCGGCCAGCCTGGCCGCCTCCCTATTGGGCCGGTTCCCCGGCAGCGTGACACGCCACGTAGACGGTGGCTGCGACGGTTGCGCGTGCCTGCCGTTCCGGGCGGCCCGTCCCTTCGAGGTAGAAGCGGTGAGCCTGGCATGACCGGGATGAGAATTCGCCTGGACCGCACGATCTGCGACGGCTTCGGCGTCTGCGCGGCCCGCGCGCCAGGCTACTTCTCGCTCGACGACTGGGGGTACGCATCGCTGACCGGCGATGGCCAGGTGGCTCCCGAGGACGAGGCTGCCGTCAACCGCGCGATACTCGACTGCCCGGTCCACGCCGTGACCGTCCTGCGTGAACCGCCATGGAGGCAGGAATCGCGGTGCTGAGTCCGAGCCGGTCCGTTGTCCGTCACGCCGAGGAGGTCGTCCGTGCCGAAGGGCATCATGGTCGTGCAATCCGATCCCGCCGACCCCTCCCGCGAGGACGAGTACAACGACTGGTACGACAACACGCACGTGCCGGAGATCTGCGCGGTGCCGGGGTTCGTCTCCGCTCGCCGCTACCAGGTGCATCACCCGGCGGCGGGCGCGGAGGGTTCGCCTTCGCATTCGTACCTCGCGATCTACGAGATCGACGCTGACGACCTCATGGCTCCCGCCGCGGAGTGGCGCGCGCGTGCGGCCGCCGGCCGGACGCACGGCAGTGACGCGCTGCGGGTCGATCCGCCCCCCGTCGTGACGATCTACGAACTGCTGGAGTAGCCGGGCACCTGCAGGTCACCGACAGGTCAGGCTTCCTGGAGTGCGCCGCTGGCCGGCTGTTCTAGTATGAAAGCGAATGCTCGCTAATTAAGCGCCAGCGCGTCCGGCCGCTCGGGCAAGTCCGGCTGGACCGTGCGTCTGAGCCGCAGGGATCGGAGACATCCATGGATCTGTTGCTTCAGGGTGGATTGCTGGTCGACGGGTCGGGTGCGGCCGCTCGGCCGGCCGACGTCGCGGTGGACGGCGGCCGGATCTCCGCCGTGGCCGAACCAGGCGTGCTGGTGCCCGGCGCCGCCGCTGAGGTGGTGAACCTCGGCGGCCTGGTGCTTGCGCCAGGGTTCATCGATATCCACACCCACTACGACGCGCAGATCCTGTGGGACGCTGACCTGACGCCGTCGAGCTGGCACGGCGTAACCAGTGTGGTCATGGGTAACTGCGGGTTCGGTGTGGCGCCGACGCGCCCGGAGCATCGCGACACGATCGTGCGGACCCTGGAGAACGTTGAGGGCATGGCGATCGAGGCGCTCGAGGCTGGCATCGACTGGTGTTTCGAGACGTTCCCCGAATACCTGGCCGCTCTCGACGAGCGTCCCAAGCGGCTGAACGTCGGCGCCTTCGTGGGGCATACGCCGGTCCGCCTGTTCGTGACCGGGGGCGAGGAAAGGGAAGCGACGCCGGCCGAGGTCGAGGCGATGTGCGCCGTCGTGCGGGAGGCGCTGGAGGCCGGTGCGCTTGGGTTCTCCACGTCCCGGCAGCCGGCCCACCAGGGCGCCTACGGCCGGCCGGTGCCGAGCCGGTTCGCCCGGGTGGATGAGGTGTACGCCCTGGCCGGAGTTCTCGGCGACCTGGGCAAGGGCATGCTGCAGGTGTCTATCGGGCCCGGGCTGTTCATCGAGCAGTTCTCCGAGCTCGCCGTGCGGTACGGCGTGCCGGTGACGTGGACGGCGCTGGTGACCCGCACCGACAAGCCTGGCGGTGCATTGCGCACGATCGAGCGGGCCGGGGCGCTTCCCGGTGAGGTGTATCCGCAGATCGCCTGCCGGCCGATCGTTATGCAGGTCAGCATGGCCGACCCGGTGCCGCTGGCCGAGATCGACGTGTGGAAGGAGGTGCTCGCCCGTCCGAGATCAGAACGCGCCGGGCTGTACCGGAACCCGGAATGGCGGGCCCGGGCCCGCGCGGTGACGCTGCAGGCGTGGAGCCACCGGTGGAACAAGATCAGCGTCGGCGAGACCGAGACGCACCCGGACGCGGTCGGCATCCCCCTGGATGAGCTGGCGGCCAGCCGGGACACCACCGCGTTTGACGTGATGCTCGACGTGGCACTGAGCGACGACATGACCACGCGGTTCCGGATTGTCCTGGAGAACGACGCCGAGGACGAGATCGGGCAGCTACTGGCCGACAAGCGCACCCTGCTTGGCCTCTCCGACGCCGGCGCGCACGCGCCTCAGCTGTGCGACGCGTGCTTCTCGACCCACCTGCTCGGCTACTGGGTCCGCGACCGCAAGGCGATCAGCCTCGAAGACGCCGTCTGGCGCCTGACCGGACACCCGCATCAGGCGTTCCGCATCGCCGGCCGGGGCCTGGTCAAGCAGGGATTCCGCGCCGACCTGGTCGCGTTCGATCCCGGGACCATCGGCACCACGCCCATCGAGCGCGTCTACGACCAGCCGGGCGGCGCCGACCGCCTGGTCGTGCACAGTACCGGCGTGCACCACACCTGGGTCAACGGCATCGCCACCCGGCGCGACGGCGAGGATATTCCAGATGTCGCGCCGGGCCAGCTGATTCGCAGCTGAGGCATCCGGTGGGGCCGCTCAACGGGATTCGCGTCGTCGAGGTCTCGCTCGGTGTCAGTGCGGTGGGCGCGGGCCTGGCGATCAGCCTGCCCGGCTCGCTCATGCGGGACTTCGGCGCCGACGTCGTACGGGTTCAGTCCACGCGGCGCTCGACCCTGGACCAGGGCGTCGAGTTCGCTCGAGCATGGGATCGCGGCAAGGAGGTCGTGGACGCCGACGACGATCCGGAACGGGCCGCCGAGACGGTCGCCGCGCATGCGCGCGACGCCGACGTGGTGTTTCTCGCCGGTCCCGAGGAGCTGATCGAGCAGGCCGGGCTGCAGTACCACAGGCTGGCCCGATCCAATCCGCGCCTGATCGTGGTCCGGATCCGGCCGAGCCGCAACGCCCTCGGTGCCCTGCCGGACCTGGAACTGCTCGTCCAGGCCCGGGCCGGCCTGCCCACCCAGATCCGCGCCCACCGGGCCGGGCCGGCCTTCGGCGACCTCGCCGTCGGCAGCGCCGGTGCCGGGCTGTCCGCGACGGCCGGTGCCCTGGCCAGCCTCTACGAGCGGGAGTCGACCGGCGCGGGCGGCTGGGCCGAGACGTCCCTCTATGACGGCATCCAAGCCATCCTGCCGATGATCGGCGGGCGGGTGGAGCATCACTCACCCGCGACCACCCTGCTGTGGAAGAACCAGGGACCGGCCGAGGCGCTGTGCTACCAGTGTGCCGACGGCGGATACGTCCAGCTCTGGTTCGGCGCCAAGGGCGCGTACGAGGAATTCCTCGAGCATATGGGCGAACCGCCGAGCGAAGCCGGTTACAACGCCGACACGATGAGCGGGGCCATGGTCGAGCGCGGGAAGCGGTGGGCCGAGAAGTTCGGCACCCGGGACCGCGACTGGTGGATCGCCGACCTGGCAGGTCACAATTTCCGATGCGAGCCGGCCTGGCGCCCAGGCGAGGCGTTGCGGGACCCGCATCTGCGCGAGGTCGGCCTGAGCGTCGACGGCGAGTCCGGCGAGGACGGGCCGATGACCCGGCTCGGTCCGGTGGTGACGGTGACGCCGCTCGCCTCGGGCGGGGGCACCGGGCGATCAGGCAATCTGGCGGCCCCGGCTCGTGAGCGCGGGCCGCTGTCCGACGTCCGGGTCGTCGACCTGTCGGCCTATCTGGCCGGGCCGGTCGGGCCGCTGATCCTCGCCGAGCTCGGCGCCGACGTGGTCAAGGTCGAACCGCTCGCCGGCGACGTCCACCGCACCATGGAGCCGATGTTCGCCGCCGGGCAGCGCGGCAAGCGGGCGATGGCCATCGACCTGAAGTCCGCCGGCGCGCCGGCGGTGCTGAGCCGGCTGTTCGGCTGGGCCGACGTGGTGCACCACAACTCGCGGGTCGGGCTGGCCGAGCGCCTCGGGTACGACGAGGCCACGGTCCGGGCGGCGAACCCCGGGGTCGTCTACAGCTTTGCCAGCGGGTTCGGTGACCGCGGTCCGCGCGCCCTGTTGCCGGCCAACGACCAGCTGATGCAGGCGCTGGCCGGCATCGAGGCCGCCCAGGGCGGAGCCGGGCAGCCACCGACCTTTCTCGTCTGGGGCGCCGTGGACGTCACCGGCGGATGGGTCTCCGCCTGCGGGATAATCGCCGCCCTGTACGCACGGCGCCGCGGCGGGGGCGGGCAGTCGGTGGCCAGCAGCCTGCTCGGAGCCGCCATGACGCTGAAATCCGGCGCGTTCCTGGCCGGCGACCGGGTGGTGGGCGGACCGGTGCTCGACGCCAAGCAGACCGGATACGGGGCCGCCTACCGCCTCTATCAGGGCGGGGACGAGGAGTGGTTCGCCCTCGCCGTGCCCGATGCCGCGACGTGGGCCCGGCTGCGTGACGTCGTGGCGGGCGAGGATCTGCCTGTGTCGCCACCGCCCCTGCGCACGGAGCTGGCCGGTCCGCAACCGGAGGAGCTGGTTCTCGAGGCGGTGTTTCGCACGAAGGACACCGCGGTATGGGTGCGCGAGCTGCGCGGGGCCGGCGTGCCGGTCGAGCCGGTCGACGAGGTCGACCGCACCGAGTTCGCGGCCCGGTTCCTCGACGATCCGGTCAACCGGGAGCTGGGCCGGGTCGTCACGCATCACTGGGGCGACCGGGGCCGGGTCGAGCAGCCGCGCTTCCCCCCGTGGCTCGGCCCGGTACCGCTGCCCGGGGCCTGGGCGGGCATTCCCGGGCTGGGGGAGCACACCACGGAGATGCTGGAGTCGCTGGGCGTCGACCCCGGGCAGCGGCGGGCCCTCGCGGCGTCGGGCACCGTGCCGGCCGGGTCCGGCCCGCCCAGGTAAACCGGCTGCTGCCGGAGATGACGATCCGCCCCAGCTGAGCAGCACCTCTGCGCTGTCGCTCGCGGCCGCGGGCCGCCGGGGCGGCCCGGCGGGAGTGCGGCTGAATCGCGGAGCGGGAGCGGGCTGCACCACGCCGTCGACCTCCACGAACGTCGCGCGCTCGACGTTATGCGGGTGGGCCGGCGCCTCGGCGCAGGTCAGGACCGGGGCGAAGCAGGTCTGGGTGCCTTCCAGCAGCTCGCGCCATTCGTCGAACCGCTTGCTCTTGAACACTTCCGCCAGCCGAGCCTGACCGGCCGCCCAGCTGGCCGAATCACCTTGCTGGTGCAGGAGTTCGCTGCCGAGCCCCAATTTCTCCAGCAGTGTCGCATAGAACTTCGGCTCGCCACATCCGATCGTCACGTAGCGGCCGTCGGCGGTCTCGTAGACGTTGTAGAACGGCGACCCGAGGTCGAGGATGTTGGTGCCGGGGACGTCGGACCACAGGCCCTCGGCGCGCAGTCCGTGGAAGAGGGTGCTCAGCAGCGCCACGCCGTCGATCATCGCGGTATCGACAACCTGGCCCGCCCCGGAGTGGAAGCGCTCGAAGAGCGCGCTGAGGATGCCGATCACCAGCAGCATCCCACCGCCGCCGTAGTCGCCCAGCAGGTTGAGCGGGGGAGCCGGCGGCGCGTCGCCCCGACGCAACGGGTCGAGTGCTCCGGAGAGGGCTACGTAGTTGATGTCGTGCCCGGGCACCTGGGCGTACGGCCCCTCCTGTCCCCAGCCCGTGATACGGGCGTAGACCAGGCGCTGGTTGCGGCCAAGACAGACCTCGGGCCCCACGCCGAGCCGTTCGGCGACCCCCGGCCGGTAGCCTTCGACCAGGACGTCGGCTCGGTCGATCAGGCGAAGCGCCGCGGCCAGGCCGTCGGGTTGCTTGAGGTCGATCGCGACCGATCGCCGCCCGCGGGAGACGAGGTCGATCCGGCGGTGACCGCTGATCATGCGCTCCTCGCTGGTCTCGCCGTCACCGGGGGACGTCTCATCGGGCCGGTCTATGCGAACCACCTCCGCGCCGAGATCAGCGAGGACCATGACGCCGAACGGACCCGGCCCACGGCCCTGCAGTTCTACGACTCGAAGTCCGGCGAGTGGCCCTGCCATTGAGCCCCCTGTTCAGGTTCGGCGGCGAAGAAGGCGAAGAAAGCGTTCGCTCACTATTCTCGCAGAACGGAGTGAGCCTTTGCTATCTTTAGATGCCCGGACGGCGACGGGTCGCAACGCGCGAAGGAGGCGGCTTGCCAGCCGATCGCATCACGTTCGGGGCCGCGGCGCTGCCGGAGCCGGAGCGAGCCTGGCTGACCGCGGCCGAGCGCCTCCCGATCGAATCGATCTGGCAGGGCGGGCATCTCCTCCCGCCGACGGCCACGGGTGAGGCGATCACCCGGCTGTCGCTGCTGACCGCCTGGACCGAGCGCGTTCGCGTGGGCACCTCGATCCTGCTGCTGCCGCTGTACCACCCGGTGATCGTGGCCAAGCAACTCGCCGACCTCGATGCGCGCTCTGGCGGCCGGGTTTCTGTCGGCCTCGGCGTCGGCGGAGAGTTCCGCCACGAGTTCGAGGCCGTGGGCGTGCCGGTAGGCGAGCGCGGTCGCCGGACCGACGAGGCAATGGAAATCCTGCGCGCACTGTGGCAGGGCGGCCCGGCCAGCCACGACGGCGAGTTCTTCCAGTTCTCCGGCGTCGAGCTACGGCCGGTCCGGCCCCCGGAGGCAGGTGCGCCGGGAATGCGGCCCGGCGGTCCGCCGCTGCTGGTCTCCGGGCGCAAGCCTCCGGCGATGCGGCGTGCGGCTCGCCTGGGAGACGGCTGGATGCCCTACCTCATGTCACCGACCGCCTACGCCCGGTCGGTGCAGGTCATCGAGGACGAGGCGCGGTCGGCCGGCCGGGACCTCCGCGACTTCGAGTGGATGATGTATCTGTACTGCTCGGTGCGACCGGACGGTGATCGGGCCCGCGACGACGTCGCCCGGTTCCTCGGCGGTGCATACGGGGACAAGCCTGCGGGCGTGCTCGATCGCATTGCCCCCGCCGGCACGCCGGAGGAGGTGGCGGCCCGGCTGCAGGAGTACGTGGACGCCGGAGTCCGGCACTTCATCATCTCGCCGGCCACGCCCGAGAACACGCTCGAGGTGGTGACGCTCGCCGCCGGGGAAGTGCAGCCCCGGCTGAGCGTGCCGCGGCCGTTGCGGAGTGAGTAGTTATTTACTAAATTAGCTCACAACTCAGGCACACCTGCTTCCCGGGCGAGCGCTCACGGAGCTGGCTGCCAGGACCGGCGATACAGGCGGGCGCAGAAGGCAGGGGCGAAGAGCCAAGGGAGGCGTCTAGTGCAGGAATTCCTTCCCTTCATCGTTATCGGGCTGGCGACCGGTGCGGTGTACGGCCTGGCCGGCATCGGCCTGGTGCTCACCTACAAGACATCAGGCATCTTCAACTTCGGCTACGGGGCGATCGCGGCGCTCGTGGCGTTCTGCTTCTACTTCCTCAACTCCCGCGGACTGCCCTGGGGTGCCTCGGCGGCGATCTCGCTCGGAGTGTTCGCCCCGATCCTGGGGCTGCTCCTGGAGTTGATGGCCCGGACGCTGGGCGGTGCCGACGAGACGATCAAGGTAGTCGCGACGGTCGGCCTCATCTTGATCGTCGAGAGCCTCGGGTCGCTGTGGTACCCGACCAACCCGCCGACCTTCCCGGACTTCCTGCCGCAGTCCACCGTGCGGATGCTGGGCGTGAACGTCACCTGGGAGCAGATCATCCTGTTCCTCTTCTCGGCGGTGGCCGCCGCCGCGCTCTACTGGTTCTTCCGGTCCGTCCGGTCGGGCATCGTCATGCGGGGCGTGGTCGACAACGCCGACCTGGTCTCAATGAGCGGGGACGACCCGGTGCTGGTCCGCCGCCGGGCCTGGGTCATCGGCAGCGTGTTCGCCGGAGTGGCCGGCCTGTTCCTCGCGCCCTCGCTGTTGCTCGACGGCGCGACCCTCACCACCGCGGTCTTCGCTGCGTTCGGCGCGGCGGCCATCGGCTACTTCACCAATCTGCCGCTCACCTTCGCTGGCGGCCTGGTGGTCGGCGTGGCCAGCGCGCTCGTCGACAAGTACTCGGCGACGATTACATGGGTCGGTGGTTTGCCCCCGGCGCTGCCGTTCATCGTGCTGTTCGTGGTGCTGATCGTCCTGCCCCGGCGCTTGCTGGTGCAGCGGAGGTTCGCGGCGGCAATGCAGGTCCGCCACACGTACCACGCTCCGCCGCGGATCCGCTTGGCGGCGGGTGCGATCGCCGTCGGCCTGCTCGCGGTCGTGCCGGTCATTCAGGCCGGCAAGGTGAGCGTGTGGTCCCTGGCCCTGATCAACATGATCCTGTTCCTTTCCCTGGGCCTGCTCGTGCGCCGCTCGGGGCAGATCTCGCTCTGCCAGCTGGCGTTTGCCGCGGTCGGGGCGGCGGCGTTCGGACACTTCGCGGGCAACGACCATCTTCCCTGGCTGCTTGCGCTCGTGCTCGCGTCGCTCGTCGCGGTGCCGGCCGGTGCCCTCATCGCGATACCGGCCGTCCGGGTGTCCGGCGTGTTCCTCGCGCTGGCGACGCTGGGATTCGGCATCCTGGAGGAGCAGGCCTTCTACACCCGCAGCTTCATGTTCGGGTCGTCCACGCTCGGGCTCGATTCCCCGCGGCCGGCGGTCTCGATCGGAGGGTGGAACCTGTCGACCGACACGGGTTTCTACTACCTGCTCCTGATCATCACCGTCTTGGTCGTCGTCACGCTTACAATCGTCAATCGCGCGCGGCTGGGCCGGCTGCTTGAGGCGCTGGCCGACTCGCCACTGGCCCTGGAGACGCACGGAACCACGTCGAGCGTGCTCAAGGTGATCGTGTTCTGCATTGCCTCGGCCATCGCCGCGATGGCAGGCGCGCTCGAAGCGATGCTGTTCCACGTCGGCAGCGGCACCTACTTCCCGTCGTTCAACTCACTGACGCTTGTCGTCCTGGTCGTGATCGTCACGGTCGGCGACCCCTGGTACGCCGTGATCGCCGCGGTCGGCTACTCGGTGATTCCGGCCTACATCACCAGCGCGACCACGACGAGCGTGCTCAACCTGATCTTCGGGCTCGGTGCTGCGACCGCCGCCCTGACCGCCGGGAACGGCACGACTCCCGAGTCCGTCCGGCGTTTCCTCGACCGGCTGGGCGGTCGCAGGCCTGCGCCCGCCATCGCCCCGACAACGGATCAACCGCGGGCCGCCGCGCCCGCGGCCGTCGTCGCGCAGGCACGCGGCGCGCCCGGCGCGCCGGCCAGGCAGGGGCTGGTCGTGCGGGACCTGTCCGTTCGCTTCGGCGGCGTCCATGCGGTCAACGGGGTCAGCTTCGAGGCCGCGGTGGGCAAGATCACCGGCTTGATCGGGCCGAACGGCGCGGGCAAGACCACGACGTTCGACGCCTGCAGCGGCCTCGTCCGAGCGAGTTCCGGGCAGATCGTGCTGCATGACATCGACGTCACGCGGGAGGGGCCGCCGCGCCGGGCTCGGCAAGGCCTCGGCCGGACCTTTCAGCGGACCCAGCTGTTCAGCAGCCTCACGGTGCGGCAGAACGTCGCCATGGGCCGCGAGGCGTCCATGGCCGGGGCGAACCCGCTGGCCCAGATCTTCGGCTCGCGTCATTCCAACCGGCTCATCTCATCCGTCGTCGACGAGGCCCTCGAGCTGACTGGCACCGCGCGGATTTCCGGCGCCCACGTGGGCGTGCTGCCGATCGGACAGCGGCGCCTGGTCGAGCTGGCCCGCGCGCTGGCCGGACCGTTCGACATGCTCCTGCTTGACGAGCCTTCGTCCGGGCTCGATGGCCACGAGACGGAGCAGTTCGGTCAGGTACTGCGGACCGTGGCTCGCGAACGCGGGTGCGGGATCCTGCTCGTGGAGCACGACATGACCCTCGTGCGGGAGGTCTGCGACTACGTATACGTGCTGGAGTTCGGGCAGCTGA
>WNGR01001591.1_pt1 | contig 25272 bp, 23 predicted proteins | sample 5407581 | NCBI WGS metagenome assembly WNGR01 (sample SAMN13153383, study PRJNA577476) | soil metagenome | isolation source: 80 cm soil or saprolite under Garry oak tree replicate 2 | place: USA:California | collected 2016-06-15
AGGAGCGCCGGCGCGTGGCGCTGCTACTCATCCTCGGGCTCGTCGTCCCCGACCCGCATGGGGCGTTGGCGCAAAGTCCTGGCCGCGTGGCTGCCCTTCTGGCACGCGCGGACTCGGCCTGGGCAGCGAAAGCGGAGAGCGTAGCAGCCCGGGAGTACGCGGCCGTGCTCGCTGACGATCCGGAGAACTCCCACGCGACCTATCGTCTCGCCCAGCTCACGCGCGACGACCTCGCAGCGCTGCGGCTGTTCCAGCGCTACGTCGAGCTCGAGCCCGAGGATCCATGGGGCTACATGGCCGTGGGCGAGGCGTTGGCCCGCGCCGGCCGGTACGGAGATGCGCTCCGCTCGTACGACGACGCGCTGCGGCTCGCGCCGGGCGAGCCCGAAGCCATCGCCGGCCGCGCCAAGGTATTCCCCCGCGCTCGCGCCGCCGCGCCGGCGGTCACGCCGCTGGTGAGTGGCAGCCGCGATTCGGACGGTAACACGACGTTTCGTGTCGGCGGCAGCGCCGAACTCGCGGCGCAGGGGCCGTTACGCCTGGGCGTGGAAGCGAATCGTGATCGGGTGACGGACGGCGTCAGTACCGCGGGGCTAGAGCAGCTCGCGCTCCGCGCCGCCTGGCGGCCGGGCCGGCTGGCCAGCGTCGAAGGCGCCCTCGGAGGCACGCGACTCGAACCGAGCGACAACGGAAGCACGACCGTCGTCCCCACGGGCCGCCTGCGCGCGCGCTGGCGCAGTTCCGCGCACGGGGCCGCCGTCGATGTCCGCGCGCAACGCGGCGTACTGGCAGCGAGCCCATTGCTCGTGGACAACCGCCTGGTGCGAACGGAAGTGCGCACGGTGGTAGAGATCCCCGTGACGCGCGCGCTCAAGCTGCGCGGCCTCGGCCGGACCGCCGTGTTGAGTGATAGGGCGGACGTCAACCATCGCACGGAGCTCGGCTTGGTGTTGGCGCTCCCTTTGTCACCAGCAATCGAGCTCTCGGGTCAGGTTCACCAGCTCCGCTACTCGCACGCCAGCACCGCGGGCTACTTCGCGCCGCGGCTCGGCCAGGTAGTGGAAGCGGGGTCCTACGTGGAGCTCGAGAGCCCTGGCGGCTGGCTGCTCGCTCTCGATGTCGGCGCGGGCGCGCAGCGGGTCGCGGAGTTTGGAGGCCAGCCGGGGCCGTGGACCCGCTCGCTGCGCGGGTACGCTTTCATCACCGCGCCGCTCGCTCCCGGGCGCGCGCTCCAGCTCGAGCTCGAAGGGGAAGACTCGATGGTAGCGCGTGAAGCAGCGACGACCGTGGGGGCCTGGCGCTATGGCTCGGCGGCCCTGTCGCTGCGGTGGGCGCTCTAGCGACGGACTGGTATCATTACAACATGCGTCCGGCGCCTTTCCTTCTTCTTTTGCTACCCATCCTCCAGGGAATCCCTCCTCGCGACGACGGACAATGGACCATGCCGGCGAAAGACTACGCCGCGACGCGCTACAGTCGCCTCGCGCAAATCACCACGCGCAACGCAGCTCGCCTCCGCCCGGTCTGGAGCTTCTCGACCGGCGTCCTCGGCGGGCACGAAGGCCAACCGCTCGTCGTCGGCAGCACGATGTACGTCGTCACGCCCTTCCCCGACGTGCTGTACGCCTTCGATCTGACGCGCAGAGGCTACCCGCTCAAATGGAAATACCGGCCCGACGTGAATCCCACCGCGCTTGGGCTAGCGTGCTGTGACGCGATCAATCGCGGCGCGGTGTACGCGGACGGCAAGATCATCTACAACCTGCTCGACGGGCACACCGTCGCGGTCGATGCGGTCTCGGGAGGCGAGCTGTGGAAGACGCAGATCGCGGACATGGGCCAGGGCGAGACGACGCCGATGGCGCCATTCGTCGCGGGCAATCGCGTGATCGTGGGACCATCGGGTGGCGAGTTCGGGATTTACGGCTGGGTGAAGGGCCTCGACGTCGCCACCGGCAAGATCCTGTGGACCGCGCACAACATGGGTCCCGATTCGCTGATGCTCGCTCGGCCCGGCCGCGGCCGGTACAGGGGTGACGCCAACATCGGCGTGTCGACATGGGAGGGCGACTCATGGCGCCGCGGCGGCGCACCGGTCTGGGGCTGGATTTCGTACGACCCGCAGCTCGATTTGATCTACTTCGGCACCGGCAACCCCGGACCCTACAATACCGAGCAGCGGCCCGGCGAGAACAAGTGGACCAACAGCGTGCTGGCCCGCCGGCCGCGCGACGGCACGCTCGTGTGGGCCTATCAGTTCACGCCGCACGACAGCTGGGACTTCGACTCCAACGCCGAGATGATTCTCGCCGATCTCGTAGTCGGCGGGCGGATGCGCAAAGTGCTCGTGCATTTCGACAAGAATGGCTTCGCGTACACGCTCGACCGCGTGACGGGCGAGCTACTCGTCGCCGAGCCATTTGCGAACGTGACGTGGGCGAAAGGGATCAACAAGCGCACCGGCATGCCGATCGTGGATACGACCAAGACCACCGGCGCCTCGCGCGGCAACGTGCAAGGCATCTGCCCAAGTCTCGAAGGCGGTAAGAGTCCCGCTTCGCCCGCCGCCTATTCGCCGCGCACGGGCCTGTTCTATACCGCGACCAACAATCTCTGCATGAACTTCGAGGCGGCGCCGGTGACGCACATTGCGGGCACGCCGTACATCGGCGCGACGACACCGTATGTCATCGGTCCGGGCGGCCACGGCGGCGAGTTCATCGCATGGGACGCTGCGCGCGGTCGCAAAGTGTGGGGAATCAAGGAGAAGTTTCCCGTGTGGAGCGGCAGCGTCGTCACGGCCGGTGACGTCGTCTTCTTCGGCACGCTCGACGGCTGGTTCAAAGCGGCCGATGCGAAGACCGGCCGGGAGCTGTGGAAATTCAAGGTCGGCTCGGGCGTCGTCGGTGCGCCGATTTCGTTCCGCGGGCCCAACGGCAAGCAGTACATCGCGGTGTACGCCGGCATCGGCGGCGACTGGTTCCTGCTGTCGGGCGACGTGCGCTCCGACGATCCCGCCGACGTCCGGCCGCCCGCCGATTTCGCGAAGGATCTCGCGCAGCACACGAGCCAGGGAGGCATCGTCTGGATCTTCGGCCTCTAGTCTTGCTCGCGGTGGTCGCCGCGTGCGGCCGGTCGGACTCAGGCGTAAGCGGGGGGATCCCCGCATCCATCCGCTACCCCGATCACGTCGCCGCCGGTGGCAACCAGCCGCCAGCCGTCGAGGTCAAGAATCCCATCCCATCCGATTCCACAGTCGTCGCCGATGGCGGCAAGATCTTCAGCGCCATGAATTGCGACGGCTGCCACGGTGGCGGCGCGACGGGCTGGGTGGGACCGAGTCTCGTCGACGGCCGCTGGCGGTACGGTGGGACGGACGGCGCGCTGTTTCAGTCCATCTTTTATGGCCGTCCGCGCGGGATGCCGGCGTACGGCGGCATCCTGTCGCCCGGTGCTATATGGAAGATTGTCAGCTACATACGTGCGCAACCCGTACCGGTGACGGTGCCCACAGAGTCATTCAAGTAACCGAAAGCATTATGTTGGGACCCCCTCCATTTATTCATCGCGAGGTCCCTATGCGCGTGTGTCGCGTCCTGGTCCGTTGCCTCATCATTCTGGTCGCTCTCAGTTGCGGCGGATCGCGCCGGCCTCCCCGCCAGCGCGTGCTACTCCCGCCGACCTTGAACCTGGTGCCCTACCACAACATCGGGCTGTTCCAGTTCTCGGTCGAGAATGCCAAGGGCAACCTGCACCAGTTCGCGACGAGTCGCTTCGAGGAGTATGTGCTCGCGGCGCAAACCGGGATCGAGATCCGCGAGTTTACATCGACGGATTCGAGCCGGGTCTTCTCGGCAGCCGACTCGACCGGCTGCCCCGTCGCATTCTTCGGCCACATGAAGATCTCCAACGTGAAGCCACGCGGCGGGCTGACCGCTGGCCTCGCGCCCGTGCTCAGGGCGTCGGTCACGGTCGAGTTGTCGGTGTGGCTCGTGAACACGCGGACCGGCGGCGTCATGTGGCGGCGGAGCGCCGCGTCGACGGAAGAGGTCGGCGGTCTGTCGTTCATCGGGAGCACGCCGACATTCTCGGCGCGCGATCCAAACGACGCGTACGGCCATCTGATCAATCAGCTGGTGTATAACGTGACGTACGATGTGCGGTCGACGTGGGTGGATCAATAGGGCGGCGAAAGGCGGCGAATAGACGGCGGCGAGGGGCGGCAAATGCAGTTGCCGCCCCTTTGCCGCCTTTCGCCGCCACTTTTAGTCAACAGCCAGACCTTCCTTGAACCGCGCCGCCATTTTTGTCAGCTCCGCATCCGTAATCATCTTGCGCCCCGAGCGGATCACCGCAACATCCAACGCCACCCACAGGCTCCGGCGATGCGGATCGAGCTGCAGCGCTCGAGCCAGCGGTCCGATCGCGGCGTCATAGGACCCGTTCGACATGTACAGCGCAGCGAGGTCCTCCATCGCGCCGACATCCTCAGGATTGCTGCGCAGATGCTGAGTGAGAGACTCGACGCGGGCGATACTCATCTGGACCTCCGCCTCTGGTTCTGGAGCGGGGCCCAGCGCGGCCGCCGGATTCCCCATGATCCAGCCCAAAGCGAGCGCCAGCGAGATGGTGACAATTTTCCAGTTGGTCATGGTGCCCCCCTTTCACCGGGGGGGAAATGCACGAGGCGCGCCAGGCTACTTCAGCCTTGGCGCGCCTCGATTTGTGTTACGGGGGACACTAGCTGGACGCAGGGGGCGTGTCCTCTTTACCACGGTCCTTTTTATTGAAGTACCAGAAGGCCAGCATGATCAAGCCGACGATCAAGCCGATCTTGAAGATGAGGAAGAACACGGGCAGCAAGAACGCCGCAGCAACCTTCCAGACGAAGACTCCGACGAGGCCCACGGCAGCGAGCTGCAAGACTGGCTTTAACATCTCGGGATCCGGAGAAAGGGACGGATACAATATGCTACCGCGGCGGGGAAAGTTTCGGGCGGTGCGAACGATCAGGCGAAGAGCTGGGAAGATTGCGAGCTGGAGGGTGGCGGCGGCCGCATCGCCGCGAGCGCGCGGCCGGCATCCGCCCAGCGCAAGCGCAGCCATTCGGTGAGCCACAGCGGTAGGGTGCGGGTGCGCTCGAGCGGCTCGTCGCCGATCGCGGGCTTCGCGCCCGTGAGCATCTCGCGCGCCAGCGACTGCACCGCCGCCATGTCGTTGCGCGGCGTCGCCGGCTTGCCGAGCGCACTCGCGATACCGGTGTCCGCGACGAGCACGCCTTCGTCCGCCAGCAACACGTTCTCCGCCTTCAGCTCGCCGTGCGAGATCGTGGCGGCGTGCGCAGCCGCCAAGCCGTTCAAGATGCCGCGCAGGATTTCGACGGTGCGGGCGAGCGGGATCGCGCCGTTGTTGCCGATCCAGGCGCGCAGCGTCGTGCCGGGAACGAAGGAGCGGGTGTGATAGACGAACGACCCGGCGCGGCCGGCGCCGCGCGGCCGCACGAGATTCGGATGGCGCAGCCGCTCGGCAATCAACAGCACGGCCCGCTCGAATTGCAGGTCGTCGATGCCGAGGGACAACGCGGCCGGCAGAACTTTGACGAGGAGCTCCGTGCCGTTTTGAGACTGCGTTGCGACGAACAGCCGGTATTCACCGACCGGCCGTACCTCGCGCTCAATACGGTACAGAGGGCCGAGCGCGTCCGCGAGGGCGGTGCGGAGTTCGGACATTGTTGGCAAGTTAGCCCGCGTATCTGAGATGGGAAGGGACTACTCGCCTGTTTCCCGTCTAATCCCTTGGTATAGGTCTTGGGCACGCTGCCGTTCGGCCGAAGAGCCGAAGATCTTCTCACCATCAAAGCGGCCGTTCTCGATGAAGATCTCCGAAATCTTGGTGCCGGCCGTCACACTTCCCGCGACGTGGATGCCGGAGACCGTTGTCTCCAGTGTATCCGGATCGATCTCGGGACGTCCCGTTTCTGGATCGAACGCGATGCCGATCCGCTTGAACAGCTCGACGTCGGGATGAAAGCCGATCAGCGGATAGATTCGGGTCGCGGCGATGCGCTCTTCGTTGCCGAGCGCCCCGCGCACGAGCACGTCGCGGGCGGTGATCTCGACAACCTGGCTGCTCAGCCGCGCGTGGATTTCGCCGGCCTTGATCCGGTTTTCGAGATCGGGACGCAGCCAGTACTTCACGCTCTTCGGCCAGATCGGGCCGCGATACACGATCGTAACGCGCGCGCCGGCGCGAAACAGCTGCAGCGCCGCTTCGACCGCGGAGTTCTTGCCGCCGATGACGACGACGTCCTGGCCGTAGGAGAGATGGGCTTCGTCGAAGTAGTGGTGCACGTGCGGCAGATCTTCGCCGGGCACGCCGAGCCTGTTGACGTGATCGAAGTAGCCCGTGGCCAGTACGAGCTTGTCGTAGGAGATCGCGTCACGGCCAAAGCGCGTTTCGATCTCCCGAGCCGAGATGAGCTTCGTGTAGGTCTGAACGCGGATCCCTTCGACGCGAGCGACGCCGCGATAGTATTTGAGCGCTTCCTCGCGCGTCGCCTTGGCGCCGGCGCAGACGAGCGGGTGATTGCCGATCTCGAGGCGCTCGGGCGTCGTGAAGAACGTCATGTTGATCGGGTAGCGGACGATCGAATTCGCGAGCGCGCCGGCGTCGATCACCAGCGGGTCTATGCCGCGGCGCCTGGCGGAGATGGCGCACGCCAAGCCGATCGGCCCGGCGCCGGCGATGATAGCGGCTTCGTGCTGCATGCTAATGAGGGCCAGGCGACCCGAGACTGCGCGCCGATCCGCGAGTGATGTCCACGCGCAGTTCCACCCAGCCATCCACTTGCCGGTACTCGACGCGCAAATCGTGCTTGCCCGCCCAGAGGGGCGCGTAGTCGACCTGCGACTCGTGGGGCGTCCAGTCGTCGATCGCCAGGGCGCCATCGATCCAGACGCGCACGGCGTCATCGCTGATGGTCCGCAACGAATACGTCCCGGATGACAGTGTCACGCTGCCGGTGGCCGTGAGTGACCAGTTGCTCTGTGGCAGGAACGCGTACGCTGCCGGCGGCCGGTACCACATCAGGTCCAGCCGCGGCAACAGTCTCGGCACGCTATCGGGCGAGAACCGCACGGTCCACTCAATCCGCGGCTCGAAGCGCCCGTAAGAGAAATGCACCCCACCGGACTCGAGCGTGACATCCCAGTCGCCCGTCGAATCGCGAGCGGGCGTCACAGCGATCGTATCGCCGATGCGTCCGATGGTGTGCGACAGCGTCGTCACCCCACGGTGTGACACGAGACTCCACGTGCCGGCGGGGCCGAGCGTGGCCAGGCGCAAGGGAACGGCGCGCGTCGAGTCGACCGGCCAGAGCTTGGGTGATTCCCAGTCGTACGGTCCCCATTCGTCCACGATGATCGCGGAGCGATCGCGGTCGGTGAGCGGCGAGCTGGGCCGCTGGACACCGGTGAACATCCGCGGCGGCGGCCGGCGAACAGGCGCGAGCGTGTCCAGCCCGGTCGTGTTCCGCACGCTCAGCACCGTGTGGTTGCCGATGAATTCGTTGCCGCGGAGCTGGTAGTTGCGGCTGCGGGTTTCGTGGTGTTTGGGATAACCCCAGTCCGACGGCTCGATGGAATCCGCCCACAAACGAATGGCTGTCGAGTCGCGATCGAAGCGGTTGCTGGCGATGATATTGTCCTGGCCGTGTTCGATGGCGATGCCGGTCCGATTGCCGCGGAAATCGTTGCCGATGATTTCGGTGTCGTAGCTATAGCCGCCCCACACGCCGTATTCGCTGCCCCAGGCGCGGTTCCCGATGATCTCGTTGCGGCTGAATGTTGCCTCGACGCCGTTCGCCGTCGCGTAACTGACGTCGTTCGCATAGAACAGGTTGTCGTTCGCGCCGCCAACGCCTGAGTCCATCGTCGTCTGCCCCGCCCACAGGAAGATCCCGTCGCCACCGTGGGTGAGGGAATTGAGCGCGACCACGTTCCGCGCGCTCTGCTCGAACAGCAGCAGATCGGCCGAGTCCTGGCCGCGCGTATAGAAGCGATGGCTGTAGCCGCGGACGTTGTAGTCGAGCCGGTTGTGGATGATCGTGTCGTCGGACGAGCGGTAGAGCCCGATGCCTAGCCCTGAGTTGAACGAGAAAATGTTGTCGCGAATCTTCAGGCCGTCGGACCGCACCAGCAGCAAGCCATTCATGCCACCCACCGCGCGGTTGTCGTGCAGCTCGCCGCCGGCGACATCCTGGAGGTAGATGGCGGCGCCGAACCGCAGCCACTCGTTGTTCTCGTTGTGGTGAAACGAGAGCCAGTCGACCAGACTCTCATGCTCGACCAGACTGAAGAGCCGGGGCTTCCAATTGCCGCTGAGATCGTTGTTCCGCAGCGTGAGCTGCCGCGTGCCGCGCGCCAGGATACCGATTTTATAGCCGTGGATATTGGCCTTGGTGATGCGGATGTTGCTGCCGCCGTCGATCACGATGGCGGTGTCGCGCGCTTGATCCCGATCAGCCTGGGGATCGATCCCCTCGAGCGTCGCGCCGCGGAAATCGACCGTGACATCGTCGCCGCGCACGATGATGGGAGGACCCGCCAGGCGATACGTCTTGGGAATCACGCGGACCGACTGGGTGATCACCATACCCGGCTGCAGCGCGATAGGGGCTTGCGCGAGCGCCAGCACTAGCAGCAGCATGGGTCCAACTTATGCTCGGCTCTGCGCTTCCGCTCGTCACCGCCCTGCCCTTCGTCGCGCTACTCCTAGTGATCGCGCTCGCGCCGCTCGCCGTGCCCACGTGGTGGCATCACAACCGCAACAAGGCGCTCGTGGCCCTGGTCATCTCCGCGCCGATTCTCGTGTACCTCGGTATCAACGCTCCCGAGCTGCTGCGCGAGAAGTTCCACGAGTACGTGAGCTTCATCGTCGTCATCGGTGCGCTCTTCGTGATCACCGGGGGGATTCACATTGAAGGCTCGCTCGCCGGGACGCCGCTCATCAACACCGGTGTGCTAGGGCTGGGCGCCCTGCTCGCGAACCTGCTCGGCACCACGGGCGCGTCGGTGCTGCTGATCCGGCCGCTCTTGCGGGCCAACAAGCGCCGCAAACGCGTCGCCCACATCGTCATCTTCTTCATCTTTATCGTCGCGAACTGCGGCGGCCTGCTCACCCCCATCGGCGACCCGCCCCTGCTCCTGGGCTTCCTGAAAGGCGTGCCGTTCGACTGGACGCTCCGGCTGTGGCCGCAGTGGCTCCTGATCAACGGCATCCTGCTCGTGATTTTCAATGTCTGGGACCAATGGGCGCTGAATAGGGACGAGATAGAGCTGCCCGGCTCGCAGCACGAGCAGGTGCTGATTCACGAGCCGCTCCGGGTTACGGGCGGTCTCGAGATGCTGGTGTTGCTCGGAATTATCGCGACGATTCTGCTGGCAGGTAGCTCGCTCATCATCCTCGGGCTAGCGGTGCTGGGCTACTTCGCCGGCTCGCAGGATCGGCGCGCCAAGAACGTCTTCACGTTCGCGCCGATCGTCGAAGTTGCGGTGCTGTTCGCCGCGATCTTCGCGACCATGGCGCCCGTCCTGGAAATGCTCAACGCCTGGGCACAGCGGCCTGATTTTGAGTTGACGAAGCCGGCGCACTTTTTCTGGGCGTCGGGAGCGCTGTCGAGTGTGCTCGACAATGCGCCGACCTATCTCGCGTTCGCCGCGAGCGCCGCCGGTCTGCAGGGCGTCGCGCCCCACGGGGCCTACATCGGAACGATGGTGGTGAACCCAGAGGCTGCGAAGCTGCTCGCCGCGATTTCGACGGGCTCCGTATTCTTCGGCGCGAACACCTACATCGGGAACGCGCCGAACTTCATGGTCAAAGCGATAGCCGAAGAGAATGGCGTGAAAATGCCGTCGTTCTTTGGTTATCTTGCGTACAGTTTCGGAATCCTGTTGCCGCTGTTCGTGCTGGTCTCGCAGGTCTTCTTCAGGTGAGCGTGGACCTAACGCCTCTTCCCCAGCAGCGCCTTGCCATCGAAGCGCCCCTCGGCCCCGTCCTCGTCGTCGCCGGGCCCGGTGCCGGCAAGACGTTCTGCCTCATCGCCAGAATCCAGCATCTGATCGCGGGCGGTATCGATCCGCACCGGATCTGCGCCGTCACGTTCACCAATCGCGCCGCCGAGGAGATCGTGCGTCGCCTCACACACGACGTGTGCAGAGGAACCATCCACGCATTCTGCCTGGCGGTGCTGCGCGAGTTCGTGGAGGAGGCCGGACTGCGGCGGGGATTCGGCGTCGCCGATGAGCCGTACCAGAAGGTGATCCTGAGCCGGCTCAACGTGCCGATGGATCGCCGCGGCCAGCTCCTGACGTTGTTCAGCCGCCATCGCTTTCAGGGCTACCGGCTGACCGACGGCGACGCGCGCCTGTTTCGCGAGTACGTGTCGTGGCTCCGGCATCGCAACATGGTCGACTTCGACGAGCTCATAACCAAGGCCGAGCCGCTGGCCGGCCGGGTCGCCGACCGCTGGGACTATGTGCTGGTCGATGAGTTTCAGGACGTCAATGCGGTCCAGTACGACCTGTTGAAGAAGCTGGTCGAGCCGCACGGCAACTTCTTCGCCGTCGGCGACGACGAGCAGTCGATCTTCGCCTGGACGGGCGCGGATCCGTACGTCCTGGAGCGCTTTCATCGCGATTACGATGTCGAGCCGATCATCCTCGACAAGAATCGCCGTTGCTCGCGCCAGATCTTCGAGACGGCGCGCCGCGTGCTGGCGCAGAATCCGCAGCTCTTTCAGAAGCAGCTGACGGCGGATCGGGAGTCGCCGCACGAGGTGGTGGCGCACGGCTTCCGTGACGAGCACGAGGAGGCGACCTGGCTGCTCGACGATCTGCGCGCCGATCGCACCGCGTCGGGCTTATCGTGGGGCGACTACGCGATCCTATATCGCAAGCACAAGCTGGGCGAGCACATCGAGGGCCGGCTGCTTCGGGCCGGGATCCCCTGCCGGCTGGCGCGGGGCCGCTCGCTGATCGAGGACGAGGTAATCGGGTACGTGATCGCGGCGCTGCGCGTCGTCCGCAACCCCGACGATCCGGCCGCGATGCACACCTTCGCCAGATGCGTCCTGTCGGAGCACTTCCTCCAGGAGGTCGAGGCCGCGCTCAGCGAGAACACCGACTTCCTGGTGTCGGCGCGGGCACTCGCCGAACGGCGGGCGTCGAAAGATCCCGACACGCGGAAGCTGTGGCGGCTGATTTACCAGCTCGAGAATCTGCGCACGCTGCCGCGCTCGCACGGCACGCTGCCCGCCGTAATCGAGGAGATTCTCTCGCAGACGGTCGGGCCATATCGCAACAAGCTCGAGGAGCGGCACGATGAGCTCACGGATCCGGCGGACATGCCTGAGGCTGTGGCGCTCGCCGAGACGCTGCAGCAAACGAGCAAGATCTCGTTCGCTCCAAGAGGTGGCGTTGAGATCGCCTTGCGGGGAATGTTGGCCGCCGCAGGGTTTCGCAACCTGCCTTCAACGCCGGCTGGCACCATCATTGACGCAGACGCACTGACGGTCTTCAAAGCCCTCCAGCTCCTCGATGCCGGCAGGCTCGACACGACGCTCGACCGCTACGTCACCTTCGACTTCGAGACGACGGACAACGACGCGGCGACGTGCGGCGTGGTGGAGATCGGAGCAGCGCGCGTCGTGAACGGCCAAATCGTGGACCGCTTCCACGCGATGGTGAATCCGTTCCGGCCGATCTCCCCGAAGGCAACGGCCATCCACGGCTATACCGATGCCGACGTCGCAAACGCCGCACCGTTCAGCGAAGTCTTCACGCAGTTTCGCGCCTTTGTCGGCTCCGATGTCCTGATTGCCCACAACGGCTTGAAGTTCGACGTGCCGGTGCTCAGGCGCCTCGCGGCCGGCCGCGATGGCGTGGACACGCTCGCCTTCTATGACACCTTCCCGCTGGTCCGGTCGCTGTCGCAGGACAGTGGCAAGCAGGAGGACATCGCCCACCGCTTCGGGATCGACTGCGGTCGAGCGCATCATGCGCTCGACGACGCCATCACACTCGCGCATATCTATCGTGAACTCCAGAAGCTGCGGGCGGCGCGGGCGCGGAAAGCGGTGCTCAGTAACGTGCTCGATTATCTGGGATTGGCATTGGCATTAGAAGGCGGTGACGGATCAGAACGAAACCTGCTCTTCGAAATCGCGCGCCGCCGCACCCTTGGCCGCTACAGCGACGCGCTGGAGTTTTACGCGGCATCACGAACCGACAACGCTCCCACACTCGAAGAGGTCATCACGCGCCTCGGCGGGCGGGCGCTCATGGCGCGGCTGCGGGGGCAGCGCGATCCGGCCCAGCGCTATGCGACTGCTGTCGCCCGGCTCAACGCGCTGGTGAGTGAAGGCACGCTGGAAGAAAGCATCGACCTGCTGCTCGAGCGCGTGGCGCTCTCGACGTCCGAAGGCGTCGAGCTCGCGCCCGATCGCGTGAACCTGCTCACGCTCCACTCCACAAAGGGCCTCGAGTTCTCGCGCGTCTACATCCTCGGCGTCGAGGATTACGAACTCCTCGGGTATCAGCCGGCTGCTGATGAACTAGAAGAGGCTCGACGCTTGCTCTACGTCGGCATGACTCGCGCGCGAGAACGGCTCGTGCTCACCCGTGTGCAGCGCCGTTTCGGACGCGAGACCGGTGGCAGCAGCTTCCTGGAGGAGATGCGTCTACGGACGCTTGACTTGCGGGATCCGAATCTCCGCCCGGCTCTCCTTGGATAAGGCCGTGTCCGCCCCGATTTCCGGCGCATAGACGCGCCGCAGCGCTGCCAGATACTGGCCCTGCAGTCCCGCCAGCGTCCTGTGCTCCTCGGTGACCGCTGCCCGGAGCTCGGGACGCGTCAAAAAATCAAATAGCACCGCGGCCTCGAGCTGCGCATCGAGCAAGAACGCCTTGTGCCCGATGTCGGCGAACGTGTCGTCGCGCATGCCGTAGGTGTGGTTCGCGAACGACGAGCTCCGCACCGTGACGCCCAGGCCCGGGATCTCACGACTCACCCAGCCCGTTTCCTCGTAGCCCGCCGGCCGTCCCTTCTCTTCCTGCAATCCCGGAGCGCCGAACTTCTTGGCGTACGCAAAGAAGAGCTCCTCGAGCGCCGAGACCGTGATGCCGTCGCGGTACTCGCCGTAGCGCGTGATCGCGACGTCGGTCTCCGTCATCTGCGCTGCCCCCTTCGCGGCGTCGTCCATCATGCGGGCGATGTGCTCGAGATAGACCTCGTCGGGAAAGCGAATGAAGTAGTCGACGACGGTGTGATCGGGCACGACGTTGGGCGCGATCCCGCCCTCCGGAATCACGCCCTGCACGCGGTGGTCCGGGCGCCACGTTGAGCGCAGATGATCAACGGCCGAATAGAACTGCACCGCAGCCTCGAGCGCGTTGCGGCCGTTCCAGGCGGTGAGTTGATGCGCGGGCCGGCCGGTGAATGTGTACTTCACGGCGTCGATGTTGAGGCAGCAGACGCCGAAGCCGGGCCGGTCGCGGCGCGCCTCGGTCGAGGAGTGGCTGCGCACCAGGATGTCGGCGCCCTTGAACACGCCCGCCTTCCACAGGATCGTTTTCGCGGGTGGATCGACCTCCTCGGCGGGTGTGCCGTAGATGATCACGCGCCCGGGCACGCGCGCGTCCCTCATGTATTCGATCAGCGCGCGTGCCGCCGCGAAGGCGACGGGACTCTGCGCGTTGTGCTGATCGCCATGGAAGTCGCCCTGCGTCCCGCGCAGCGCGTCGTACTCGGCGATGAGACCCAGGGTCGGGCCGCCGGCGCCGGCGGGCGACGTCCAGCGCGCGACGAACGCCGTCGGCATTCCAGCGACGCCGGTGTCGATCTGGAAGCCGTAGGTCCGCAAGAGCGTCGTGAGCGTGTCCACTGCCTGAAACTCATGCCAGCCGACCTCGGGGTGATGGCCGATCCAGTCGGAAACACCCTGGAGCTCGCTATTCCAGACTGTCGCTACACGCGCGAGCACGCGATCGCGCGCGGGGTCGTTGCGCGAGGCCAGGCGCTGCGCGTTCTCGGTCGGCTTGAGCCGCGCTTCGAGCGAATCGATCTGCCGCAAGATGCCGGCTGCGGCTTCGCGCTCGATGTCGGTGGACTGGGTGACCAGGGCCAGGGCGAGTAAGAGCGGAGTCATTGCACCATCCCGAAGCGTTTGTTTTGGGCGGTCATCTTCACGAAGTAGCGCAGTCGCTGCTCAAAGGCTTCGCGCCGCTGGCGCGCGGCGTTAATCCAACCGATCCGAATACGCTTGTAGGAAGCCGGAAACTTCTGAAAGTTCCGCCACACCGTCGCGTCCTCTTTCAATCGTTCCAGAATATCCGCCGGAAGCTTGGGCGCTTTTTTGTCGGTGTGCTCGATCGCCGCCAGTCCCGCCTTGGTCATGCGGCCCGACTTGACCAACCGCCGCACCCGCTCGCGATTCATGTCGGACAGCTTGCTGGTTTTCTTTCGCGGCGAGTAGCGTTGTGCGTATTTGTGGTCGTCGATCGGCTTGAGGAGGCTGTCGATCCAACCGTAGCAGAGCGCCTCGTCGACGGCGTCGTTGTAGGGTACACGGCGCTTCCCGCTCGCCTTCTTATAGTAGATCAGCCAGATCTCGCCAGCAGTCTCGTGGTTGGCACGCAGCCAGCGGCGCCACTCGGCGCGGGTCGTGACGTAGAGGGTTTTGCCAACCTTCACTGCGTCACCTTGATCTTCATCGGCACGACCATCGTTCCCCACTGCAACCGCAGCACCGCCGAGTCTGCATCGACGAGCGGGAAGTAATACGTCAGCGTCTCCATGTGCGGCCCGGTCTCCGGTGCGACACTCAACCGCAACGCATCCTGCGATTCGCCGGGATAATTCGTGTGCCAGCCGCCGAGGCCGCGATTGAAGATCATGGTCCATGGCTTGGGCGCTGCTTCCGGAATGGTCCACAACGAGTAGCGCCCCGCGGCGAGCGCATGGCCGTCGATCACGACATCCTTGCTGAACGAGATGGTGGACACCGAGTCGGCGCCCGGGTGCCAGATGCGGCCCCAGCGGACGAGGCTCCCGAACAGCTCGCGGCCGCGCGCGACGGGACGGTTGTAGGAGATCGTCACCTCGGTACCCTGGATGTGCTGAGTCACCGAGCCGTGCTGGCTGCGCGGGAACTGCAGGCATAGCGCCAAGAGCAGGAGTGTCATGTGGTGTGCAACTTTCTGACGGTCTCGATGGTGTCGGCGTCTTCGGGCTTCTTGTCGTCCCGATATCGTACCACGCGGGCAAATCGGAGCGCCAGGCCGCCCGGATAGTGCGGGCTGTCCTGCAATCCGTTGAACGCGATTTCGACGACGAGCTCCGGCCGCACGTAGACGACGATCCCGTCGCGATGGGTCTCGATCTCCTGCAGGCGTTTCGTCTGCCACTCGAGCAGCTCGTCCGTCATCCCTTTGAAGGTCTTGCCGAGCATCACGAAGCGGCCGTTGGCCGGATCGCGCGCGCCGAGGTGCAAGTTCGAGAGTTTGCCGAGGCGGCGGCCATGGCCCCACTCGGCGGCCAGGACGACGAGGTCGAGCGTATTCGCACGTTTGATTTTTATCCAACTTGCTCCTCTTCTACCCGCTTCGTAGGCCGCGCCGAGAGCCTTCGCCATCAAGCCTTCCTGACCAGCCGCGATCGCGGCATCGAAGAAGCTCTGCGCCGCTTGCACGTCTCCCGTGATGAGGCGGGGCGGGCGGTATGCCTCGGGGAGCAGCTTGCTGCGCGCGGAGTACGGCTGATCCAAGAAGGACGTTCCGTCGACGTACAGGATGTCAAAAAAGAACGGGACCGCGCCTCCGAGTCCTTTCATAGTCTCCTGAAAACGGAGCGGTCTGCCGTCAGCCGTCAGCACGATTGCCTCACCATCGAGTATCACTTCCTTCACAGCAATGCTCTTTGATATTTCGACAACCGACCGTAGCTCGTCCGTGATGTCGTTTAGCGTTCGCGAATAGATGCGCACTTCATCACCGCGCTTGTGCACCTGAATCCGAATCCCGTCCAGCTTGTACTCGAACGACGCGGGGCCTTCCCCCAGCTCGGCGAGCGCGTCCTCGACGTCGGTGGCCGTCTTGGCGAGCATCGGCTTGATGGGCCGAAACAGCTCGATCTTGAAGCTCGAAATCTCGGCCTTGGCCACTGCCCCCAAACCTCCTGCAAGCATCACCGCGCGCCGCACCTCGCTGGCGGGGAGCTCGCGCGCACTCGCGAGAGCCTCGACCATGATCCCCTCGAGCGCCCCCTGGCGCAGCTCGCCGGTGAGGAGTCGAAAGAGAAAGTCTTGCTCTTCAGCCGTGGCTTTGGAGAACAGATCGCCGAGCAGGCGCTGCTTCTCGCCCGCCGAGCCTTTCCCCGTGGTTCTCGAAATCTTCTCGAGTGTGTCATCGACATCACGCAGCTGCAGCCGTGCGGACGAGCCGGCGTGTGACTTGGCCTTCTGCACCGTCGCCCAACCAACGCCCACCTTCGATTGCCGGATCGTTCCGGAGAGGTAGGCGATCGCGAGCTCGATCTCGTCGGCGCTTGCCTGTCTCAGGAGATCAGCGAGGAGCGTGATCTTCGCGAGACGGCCGGAGGTGGCCGCGACTTCATTGGATGTCGTGACGAGGGCGTTCAGGAGCACGCGCGAAAACTAGTTTGTGCTCAACGTCGCGCCAAAGTTCGCTTTTGACGGTCCCATCCACTAGCTTGGGCGATGCCTACCGTTCATTGTCATCTCTGTGGCGGCTTCATCGCCAACCCAGACGGAACTACATACCGCTCGCCAGATCCGACTGCTCCGTCCGGTGCCGTGCCGCGCACTGCGCTGTGCGCGTGCGAGCATGCCGTCGTCTACGGGATTGCCCCAGACCCACTCGTTCCGCACGTCTTGCAGCGCATCAGATCGGCCTCCCGCAATTAGCAGCAATCGCGCAGCGGCGCGGAGTCCGCTCGTCGTCGATCGCGGGCCGGCGCGCTGTCCTGCCTGTCACGAGTATCTCGAATTCCGCACCGATCGGCTGGGCCGCATGGTCGAGTTCTGTCCCTGCGGTCACCGTACGTTCGTGGAGCGGCGCAGCGGCAAGCGCGAGGCGCCCGGGGAGCCGACCCAGTGACAAAAGAAGTCGCGCTCGAAATCGAAGGAACGGTCGCGGAGCTGCTCCGCAACTCGACGTTTCGTGTCACGCTGGTCAATGGACACTCCGTCCTGGCGACGATTGCGGGCAAAATGCGGAAGTTTCGCATTCGGGTGCTGGCAGGAGATAGAGTGACACTCGCACTCTCGCCATATGATCTCACTAGAGGCAGGATCGTCTACCGCCATAAGTAGTGGCAAAGACTAGTGCAGGCCTGCTGCTCTACCGTCGCGGCAATGATGGTTTCGAAGTGTTTCTCGTCCATCCCGGCGGCCCATTCTGGGCGCACAAAGATGAAGGCGTCTGGTCGATCCCCAAAGGCGAGTTCGAGCCGGGTGAGGATCCGCTCGCGGCTGCGCATCGCGAATTCACCGAAGAAACTGGCTTGACGGCAGCGGGAGACTTCACGCCGCTCACGCCGCTCAAGCAGCCCAGTGGCAAGATCGTGCACGCGTGGGCCGTGCAGGGCGACGCAGATCCGGCCCGCGTGCGCAGTAACACCTTTGTGTTCAAGGGACGCGAGTATCCGGAGGTCGATCGCGCCGCGTGGTTCGATGTAGCCGAGGCGCGCAAAAAGATTCTGCGCGGCCAGGTGGGGTTTCTGGACGAGCTGGAGCGGCTAAACCCCTAGCTCCATCAACGCGCCCTCGTGCTCGAGCAGCCACCGTTTCGTTTCCAATCCCCCACCGAAGCCCGTCAGCTCGCCCTTCGCTCCCACCACCCGATGACACGGTACGATGATGGGGATCGGGTTCTTGCCGTTGGCGAGGCCGACGGCGCGCGTGGCGTGCTTGTCGCCCAGTAGTTTGGCGAGGGCGCCGTAGCTCGTGGTCGTGCCGTAAGGGATCTGTCGCAGGGCGTTCCACACGCGGTGCTCAAAAGCGGAGCCGAGGGCTTCGAGCGGCAGGTCGAACGTGGTGCGCGTGCGCGCGAAGTACTCCTCGAGCTGCTGCCGCGCGCGCGCGAGCACCTCGGCAGCCGGCCCTTCCCTGGCTTCCACCCAACCCGCCTGGTGCGTCGGCGCGGGCCCGCGGCGCGACGTCGGGAAGAAAACGCCGGTGAGCGCGGTGTCGGAGGCGGTGAGGACGAGCTCACCGACGGGGGTAACGAGGCGGGTGAAGGTCAAGGCCATGTGCTGGATAATATACCTATCTTCCGCCTCGTGACCGTTCTCATCGAAGCAGCCGTCGAGTCGCTGGACGCGGCACTCGCGGCCGCCGAGGGGGGCGCGCACCGCCTCGAGCTGTGCACGGACCTCGCGCACGGCGGCACCACCCCCGACGTGCAGCTGCTCCGCGCCTGCCGGTCGCAGCTCGTCATCCCGATCTTCGTGCTGGTGCGACCGCGGGCGGGCGACTTCGTCTACACGCCTGCCGAGCATCGCACCATGCTCGAGCAGATTCACCGGGCCAAAGACGCGGGGGCTCGGGGCATCGTGACCGGAGCACTCTCCGCCACCCAGCACATCGCCGAGACCCTAACAGCCGAGCTGCTCGACGCCGCGCTGCCGCTGCCGGTGACGTTCCATCGTGCATTCGATGCCTGTCTCGATCTCGCGGTGGCGCTCGCGCGGCTGATTCACCTGGGCGTGGATCGAGTACTGACGTCGGGGGGAGCACCGACGGCGCCCGAGGGCGCGGCGCGTATCAGCCGGCTCGTCAGTCAGTCGGAGCGGCGGATCGAGATCCTCGCCGGCGGCGGGATCACTCCCGACAACGTCGCACGGCTCGTGCACGACACGGGGGTGCACGAGGTGCATTTCAGTGTGAAGGAAGCGGAGAAAGTGCGGAGCGTACTCAGTTCGTTGAACGCCGGAGCTGTTTGACGAACTGTCGCTGGAACCACGAGAGCCCACGCGCTCGCAGCTCGCCCCAACGCAAGCCCGTGAGCTCCTTCACCAGCCGATAGCACGCACTCGGATGGCGGCGAGATCGGAACGCTAGGTAGCAGAGCGACACGCCCTCTTGCTCCGCCGTTCGCAACCACGATTCCAGCCTTGCCCACTCCGCCAAGCGGTGCAACGGGGGGAGTCCGGCCTGTTTCAGAATCCGCGCCAGCTTGAAACGGTTGGGGAGGCCGAGTTGCCGAGCCACTTCCCGCGTCGGTCCGATGGATCCTTCGGAGAGGAACACGGCTTCCACGACGACGCGCGGAACGAGCGTCATCTCAGGGCGAAGAGTCCGGATCAAGACCAGCGCGTCACCGAGCATGTGATTCGCGAGGAAGCGCTAAAAATGCCGCGCCGAAGGAACATCGGCAAATGGTGCTCAATCTGTGCTAGCCAATATGAGCAGCCATGTCCATGATGCGCTGCATGAAACGATTCCTCGCGACGGTCGCGTTCGTTCTCCTTGCGACCCGAGCGGCCGCGCAGGCGGCAATCGTGACCCGCAACGTAAACCTGCGCGAGGGTCCCTCGACAACGTCCGCAATCAAGCAGAAGCTCGAGCCGCCCGACGAGCTCACGCTCCTCGATTCGACCCAGACCAACGGCTATTACGAGGTTCGCGTGGCCGGAGGTGAGCAGGGCTGGGTCTGGGCGCGCAATGTGCGCATCACCGGGGGCGGGGGCCCACCCGCGATGTTCCACGGCTGCCCGCCAGAAGGGCTCGCAGTGCAGGAGTATCGTAAGGAATCCAATCGCAAGAAGAATCGGATCACCCGTCCGCAAGCGGCGGACATCGACGCGGGTGCCACGATTGACAGCGTGCTGCACACCGGCGACGACCGGACCCGGTGGAGCGATACCCGCGGCGCGTCGATCGTGGCCTACGTCGTCGACGTGAAGATAGGCTCCCAAGAGACCGTCAACTGCGGCGACACCGATAGCGCGTACATCGACACGCATATCGACGTCGTCCAGGCTCCGACCGATACCCGGAAGATCGTCCGCATGATCGTGGAGGTGACGCCCCGCTGGCGGTCGTTCGTGGGTCAGCAAGGTGCTGATTGGACGACCCGCACGCTCAAACAAACGCTCCTGGGCCACTGGGTGCGCTTCACCGGCTGGCTGTTCTGGGATTTCGAGCACGCGGACGCTTCCGAGCACACCAACGCCGGCGCGAGCGGAAATTGGCGGGCAACGGCCTGGGAGATTCATCCCATCACACAGATCAAGCTCTGCCCGGGCTCACCGCAAAACTGCGACTAGCGCGGAGGACTGCCATGCCGACGAAACTTGGAATACGAGTGGTGTTGGGATTCGGGATGCTGACCGTCCTCGGGTGTCCGGGCGGCTCCAAACAGAGTGGAAGTGCACCGGACAGTACAACGGCGGCCCCGGCGGCCCCGGCGACGCCGACCGATACGCAGCATCGGACCCACGCCATGCCGCCGCAGCCATCCGATTCGGGGCCGATCCCGCCACGGCCCCCGAGCGCACCGACTGGTGCTGCGGCCGCACCTACCACTCATCGGACGATCCCGCCTCGGGCGCCGTCCGATTCGGGCGCGATACCGCCCCGGCCGCACCGTCCGAACTGAGCCCCTAATGCTCACCGACGGCGAAAAACAGCAGGCGCTCGAGCAGGAGAAGTTCATCGCGGACGTTCTCAAGATCCGGAGAACGCCGCCGCGGGAGAAGAAGTGGTGGACGATACCGGCCATCACAACGACAATCACCGCGGTGCTGACGGTGGCGGTCACGTCCCTAGGCACGTACTACATGCAGACACGTCTCAAATCACAGGAGTTCGCGCTCTCGCGGCAGGATCTGCGATTGACTCAAACGCGGGACGCCATGATCACCGTCTACGAGCTGTTGGCGACGCTGCTCAAGGGGACGGAGGACCGCGCCAAGATGGCGGCGGGCCAATACGATGCACTGCCCGACAGCATGTTCAATCGCATCGTACAAGAGACCAATACGATCGATGACCGCTGGCGCCGCGAGCGGGAGACCGCCGAAGCAGGCGTGTACCTATACTTTGGCGATCGTCCCGAGACGGTTGCAGAGTGGGTCAGAACTCGAAGCCAGATGCAGATCTACGCCGATTGCGCGGAGCAAGCGTACGGGACTGCGCGACGCACAAATACCCATGTCGTGAATGCCTGTAATCGCGAACGAATCGCCGCCGAGAGCTCGTTCGCGGCGCTGCGTGATGCATTGATTTCGAGATATCGAACGAGGCTGGGTAGTTAAACCAGCGGCACGTCCTATATCCGTTTGAGCACGTCCCTCATACTGAAGCGCCAGCCACAGCTGCGGCAGGCCCAGCGCGGGTCATCGGCGCCGCCCCTCGACTCACCGATCAGCAGCTCACCGCGCGCCGCGGCTTCGAAGGCCTCGGCGCTGGGATAGCCATAGAGGATGGGGAGCACGTCTGTGGCGTGACAATGAGGGCACGCGGGCCCTGTAGGGTAAACCGGACGTGATGCGGTCATCGGAGTCTTATGATGAAGATGCGGCTGGGGAGGTGAGGTAACGGATCGCCGACGGAACGATGAGCGGTCACGTATTGTTGTCCCGGGCATCACCTTCCGGAGATTCCATGTCGCAGACGGTTTTGATCACGGGCGCGTCATCCGGCATCGGACAGGCGACGGCACGGCTCCTCGCCGAGCGCGGGTTTACGGTGTTCGGGACGGCGCGCAAGCCTGAGAACGCGCAGTCGCACGGCGTCACCATGGTGGCGCTCGACGTGCGCTCGGATGAGTCGGTCCGTGCCTGCGTGGAGCAGGTCATCGCGAAGGCCGGCCGGATCGACGTGCTCGTCAACAACGCGGGCTATGCCGTCACCGGCGCGGCGGAAGAGACAAGTGTCGACGAGGCCAAGGCGCAGCTCGAGACCAACTTTTTTGGCGCCGTACGCATGGTGAATGCAGTGCTTCCCGGCATGCGTGCGGCCGGCGCGGGCAAGGTCATCAACATCAGCTCGCTCGCCGGCAACACGGCCATTCCCTATAGCGCCTTCTACACGGCGAGCAAGTTCGCGCTCGAGGGATATTCCGAGTCGCTGTGGTACGAGGTCCGGCCGTTTGGCATCAGCGTGAGCCTGGTCGAGCCGGGATTCGTGAACACACCGATCGGCGAGGCTTCACCGGCCGCCGCACGGCCGCTGGCCGCGTACGATGCGACGCGCAAGAGCATGCTCGCGGCGTTTGGTCACGCCCTCGAGGCCGGCATTCCGCCCGAGCACGTGGCGCGGCGCGTGCTCCAGGTCATCGAGCAGCCGAACCCGGGATTGCGCTATCGCGTGGGCGCGCAGGCGACGTGGTTGCCCCGGCTGCGGAACGTCGTGCCGTGGGCGGTGTACGCGGCTGGCGTAAGGAAGACGTTCGCCGTCTAGGATCACTCCCCACGCCCTGCTGGAGGAGTTATGCGTCTCTCCTCGCTCGCCCGGATCGCCGGGCTGCTCGTGCTTGCCTCGTGTACCGCTCCCGTGGGTACGGACCAGCCAGTCGGTTCCCTCTCCTTGTCGGTCGTGTCCGGCAACAACCAGATCGCACCGCCGGGAACAGAGTTGCCCAATCCGATCGTCGCGCTTGTCCAGGACTCGCGCGGCCACGTTGTACGAGGCCAGATCGTGAATTTCGTCGTCGTCTCGGGTGGCGGCAGCGTGTTCGCCGGAGCCGCAATATCGGGCGGGGACGGCATCGTGCAGGAGCGCTGGACCGTCGGCTTCTCAGGACCGCAACAGGTCGAAGCACGCGCCGTCGACAATACGACAGGCGAGAAGCTCACGTTCGCGACCTTCACCGCGACCCTGACCGACGTACAGGCGCCGGTCGTGTCCGAGGTGGCCGCGTCGCCCGCTAATCCGGTCGCAGGCAGCCCGTTCGACCTCACGGCGGTCGTGAACGACGTCGCTACGGGCGGCTCGAACATCGCGGCGGCAACCTACGCGATCGATGGCGGTCCGCCGGTAGCAATGGTCGCGCAGGACGGCGCGTTCAATCAGCCAACCGAAGCGGTGCTGGCCCACGTGCCGCCGTTCGCGACCGGCGGTTCGCACAACTTCTGCGTGACCGGCAGCGATGCCGCCGGTAACGTGAGCAGTCCGAGCTGCATTACGGTGGTCGTCGCCGAGGACGCGATCTACGTCAGTCCCGCGGGCGACGATGCGGCGAGCGGCACGCGGGCCGCGCCTCTCAAGACGATCGGTGCGGCGCTCGCGCTGGCCGGCAGTTCCGGTAAGAACAGAGTGAATGTCGCGCAGGGCACCTATCCAGAGAATGTGCAGCTGCGCTCGGGGATCAGTCTCTACGGCGGCTATGATCCGGCAACCTGGACGCGCGACCCGGCGACATTCATCACGACGATCGGCCCTGGGCCATCTACTTCGGCCGTTGCGGTGCAGGGCGACAACGTGACGGGAGTAACCATCGACGGCTTCACCATCCGCAGCGGCGATGCGAGTGTTCCCCGCCAAAGCGCCTTTGGGATGCTGTTGACCAGCAGCGTTGCGACGATCTCGGGCAATCACATCATCGCAGGCAACGGCGCCGCGGGCCGCGACGGCTTCAGTGGCCTCGCGGGACAGAACGGCGTCGCGGGCCTAGACGGACAGCCGGGATCCGCGAACGGACCCGAAGGTGACGGCGGTTTTGAGAGATTGCTCGTGTGTCTCGGCACCACACTCATCGGTGGCGCCGGTGGGGCGGGCGGGGCGCCCGGCGCGGTGGGCCAGGATGGCGCGCCCGGCAACTCGCCCAACGGCGGCGCTGGTGGAACGGGGGGACTCGGCGGCGCGACGCCCCCATTGCCCGCTGGCGGAAACGGGCAGAACGGCCTCGCGGGGATCAGCGGAGCCGCGGGAGGCGGCGGTGACGCGTTTGGTGGCTTCGACATCCTTGGGCGCTACGCCACCGCGGACGGCTTTGCCGGCGCGTTGGGCCAGCACGGCGGCGGGGGCGGCGGGGGTGGCGGGGGTGGCGGGCTGGACCCAACGGGCGGCGGCAATGGTGCCGGTAGTGGTGGCACCGGCGGCTGCGCCGGGACCGGCGGTGGTGGTGGCAGTGGCGCCGGCGGCTCGTTCGGCATCGTCGGCGTGCTCTCGACTCTGACGGTCACCGGCAACACGATCGAAACGGGCAACGGCGGTGCCGGCGGCGCGGGCGCCAGCGGCGCGGCGGGTGGTACCGGCGGCGCGGGTGGCCTGGGCGCGACGAATGATGTACCGTCGGTCGGCGCCGGCGGCAACGGCGGCACGGGTGGTGACGGGGGCGCCGGTGGTCCGGGTGGCGGCGGCGGCGGTGGGCCGAGCATCGGAATCGTTTCGCAGGCAGGAACGCTGTCGCAGGCCGGCAATGTGTTTGTGCTCGGCACTGGCGGGACTGGGGGAGCATCACCCGGGAATGCGGGCACAAACGGACTGCGGACGCAAATTCGCAACTAGGCGGTTTTGGTTACGGCAAAACGAAAGCCGGGGAGCGAGCTCTCCGGCTTTCGTGTTTTCACAGGCTAAGGCCTGCGCTTGCGCGTTCGGCGGTGCGTGGGGTCATGCTACCAGTAGCGCGTGAGCGTCACCGCGACCAGATCGTCGCGGAACGTGTGGTCCGGGTCGTTCGACCGGTAGTACTCGTAGCGGTAGCTGGCGACGACGTCCCAGACCCGAGCGATCCCCTGCCGCCACGCGAGCGTCGCCACGAAATCGGCGTCCCGGCGCAACTCTTTGCCCGCATCGACGGTGACTAGCCGTGACACGTAGCGCCTGATGTTGTACCGCAAGCTCGACGAGATCCGGCCGGACCCGCCCACTGGGAAGCCGGCGTCCGATGTCGCGGTGTACCCGTTGTAGCGGTAACGGGAGCTGTCGGCGCCGTTGTAGTCGTAGCGGCCGCCGACGCCCCAGGTACCGCTGGCACCGAGCACGCGCCGGTATTTGAGGCCCACACGCGGATCGGCGGCGTTGTTGCCGGTCGGATTGGGATAGCGCTTCAGCATGTACACGCTGTAGAGCTCGACTCGGCTCGCGCCGGTGGGGCGGTATTCGAGGTTCGCCTCCCCGGTGTACTCGTTGCGCAGCACGCGGTCCTCGGCGGACCCGTTGAGCTGGATCCCTGCTTCGGCGCCGACGCCCCACCGCCGCGCTACGCGGTGCGAGGCCGAGACGCTCGCCTCGTGCCCGGGCACATTCCA